>Ga0307288_10000189_pt1 | contig 21972 bp, 19 predicted proteins | sample ER_DNA_142_FD_194469 | JGI IMG/M metagenome (GOLD analysis project Ga0307288, IMG submission 194469) | Bulk soil microbial communities from the East River watershed near Crested Butte, Colorado, United States - ER_DNA_142 | ecosystem: Environmental > Terrestrial > Soil > Floodplain | place... | reverse complement strand
TCTCCACATGCTCGTCGACCACGAGGTTGCTTGCTGCTGAGGACCCGTCGGGACGCGCGATCGTCTTGGTCAGCCCGCGCGTGGTACCGCAGTCCTCCTCGCGAATGATCACATCCTGGCTGACGTCGACCAACCGCCGAGTCAGGTAGCCAGAGTCGGCCGTACGAAGCGCCGTATCAGCCTGACCCTTACGGCCGCCGTGCGTGGAGATGAAGTACTCCAGCACCGACAGTCCCTCACGGAAGTTGGACTTGATCGGTCGAGCAATGATCTCGCCCTTCGGGTTGACCACCAGACCACGCATCGCGGCGATCTGGCGCATCTGCACCATGTTTCCGCGAGCGCCGGAGTGCACCATCATGTAGATCGGGTTGGTCTTGGAGAAGTTGTTCTCCATCGCCGTACCGAGCCGCGACGTGGCGTCGGTCCAGATCTCGATCAGCTCCTGGCGCCGCTCGTCATCGGTGATCAAGCCGCGCTCGTATTGCTTGTCGATCTTGTTCGCGCGGTCCTCGTAGCTTGCCAGGATCTTCGGCTTGTCCGCTGGGGTTTCCACGTCACCGATCGAGACCGTGACGCCCGAGCGAGTCGCCCAGTGGAAACCGAGGTCCTTCAGCTGGTCCAGACAGTACGCAACCTGTACCTTCGGATAGCGCTCGGCAAGATCATTGACGATCTGACCGAGTTGCTTCTTGCCCACCTCATAGTCGGCGTACGCGTAGTCCTCCGGCAGCGCCTCGTTGAACAGGGCGCGACCGAGCGTGGTCTCCAACAAGATCGAACCATTTGCTGCCAGCGTCTTACCGGCCGGTGGCACGATGTCGTTGAGCCGCAGTTTGATCTTGGCCTGAACCGAGAGCTGTCTGCGGTCGAAGGCCATCAACGCCTCGGCTACTGACCCGAAGGCCCGACCCTCGCCGGCTGCGCCGTCGCGCTGCATGGTGAGGAAGTACGTGCCGATGATCATGTCCTGGGTGGGCATGGTCACCGGACGCCCGTCGGCCGGCTTCAAGATGTTGTTGGTCGACAACATCAAGATCCGGGCCTCCGCCTGCGCTTCCGCACTCAGCGGAAGATGCACGGCCATCTGGTCACCGTCGAAGTCGGCGTTGAACGCCGTACAGACCAACGGATGGATCTGGATCGCCTTGCCCTCGATGAGCTGTGGCTCGAAAGCCTGGATACCAAGCCGGTGCAGCGTGGGCGCACGGTTGAGGAGTACCGGATGCTCCGAGATCACCTCTTCCAGCACGTCCCATACCACCGGCCGCTGGCGCTCCACCATGCGCTTCGCAGACTTGATGTTCTGCGCATGGTTGAGGTCATCCAGCCGCTTCATCACGAACGGCTTGAACAACTCAAGCGCCATCGCCTTGGGCAAACCGCACTGATGCAGCTTGAGCTGCGGACCGACAACGATCACCGAACGGCCGGAGTAGTCGACACGCTTGCCCAGCAGGTTCTGCCGGAACCGGCCCTGCTTGCCCTTCAGCATGTCGGAAATCGACTTGAGCGGGCGGTTGCCCGGACCAGTGACCGGGCGGCCGCGACGACCGTTGTCGAACAGCGAGTCCACGGCCTCCTGCAGCATCCGCTTCTCGTTGTTGACGATGATCTCGGGTGCGCCGAGGTCAAGCAGCCGCTTCAGCCGGTTGTTCCGATTGATCACTCGCCGGTATAGATCGTTCAGGTCAGATGTCGCGAATCGACCACCGTCCAGCTGCACCATGGGACGTAGGTCCGGCGGGATGACCGGAACGCAGTCCAGCACCATGCCGGTGGGGCTGTTCTTGGTAGTAAGGAACGCGGAGACCACCTTGAGCCGCTTCAGGGCGCGCGTTTTACGCTGCCCCTTGCCAACCTGGATCGTCTCGCGGAGATCCGCTGCTTCGGCCTCAAGATCGAAGGTTTCTAGCCGCTTCTGGATGGCATCGGCACCCATGGAGCCGGAGAAGTACTTGCCGAACCGGTTCTTCATCTCCCGATACAGCACCTCATCACCCTCGAGGTCCTGCACCTTGAGATTCCTGAACCGGTTCCACACGGCTTCGAGCCGGTCGAGCTCACGCTGCGCACGGTCCCGCAGTTGCTTGACCTCCCGCTCCGCGCCTTCCCGGACCTTGCGCTTTGCGTCGGCCTTAGCACCCTCAGCCTCAAGCGCAGCCGTATCCTCCTCAAGCTTCCGCATCCGGTTCTCGATATCCGAGTCGCGACGTCCCTCCAGCTGCTTGCGCTCCACATCGATCTTGGCCTCGAGCGAGGGCAAGTCCCGATGGCGGGCTTCCTCGTCAACGGCTGTGATCATGTACGCCGCAAAGTAGATGACCTTTTCCAGGTCTTTCGGAGCGATGTCCAGCAGGTAGCCGAGCCTGGACGGAACGCCCTTGAAGTACCAGATGTGGGTGACGGGGGCGGCGAGCTCGATATGGCCCATCCGCTCCCGGCGGACCTTGGAGCGAGTGACCTCGACCCCACACCGCTCGCAGATAATGCCCTTGAAGCGCACCCGCTTGTACTTGCCGCAGTAGCACTCCCAGTCCCGGGTGGGTCCGAAGATTTTCTCGCAGAACAGACCATCGCGCTCCGGCTTCAGAGTCCGGTAGTTGATGGTCTCCGGCTTCTTCACCTCACCGTGCGACCACTTACGAATCTCATCGGCAGTGGCCAGGCCGATGCGGATCTCGTCGAAGAAGTTCACGTCGAGCATGCTTTGCTTATCTCTTTTCTCTTAACTAACGCGATCTCTCAAGTTGTCAGTGAACCGAGCCTTCATCTCCGCCGATCTGTCAGCGCAGATGATCGCGAGAGCGACCACTGACGCTGACAAGTCGGCAGGAGAGGGAAGCACTCAGACTTCTTCGACTCCGCCGAGGGAGTCACCAGGGCGACGGGACAGGTCGATGCCAAAATCCTCCGACGACCGGTAGTCGTCCTCGGAATCTCGCAACTCGACTTCGGTTCCGTCGCTGGACAGCACCTCAACGTTGAGGCACAGCGACTTCATTTCCTTGACCAGCACCTTGAACGACTCAGGGATGCCGGGTTCGGGGATGTTCTCGCCCTTCACGATGGCCTCGTAGACCTTCACCCGGCCCGGAACATCGTCGGACTTGATGGTGAGCAGTTCCTGGAGAGCCCAGGCGGCGCCGTACGCCTCAAGTGCCCAGACCTCCATCTCGCCGAACCGCTGACCGCCGAACTGTGCCTTACCACCCAGCGGCTGCTGGGTGATCATCGAGTACGGCCCGGTGGACCGGGCGTGAATCTTGTCGTCCACCAGGTGGTGCAGCTTCAGCATGTAGATGTAGCCGACACCGACCGGCTCGGGGAAAGGTTCGCCCGACCGACCGTCGAAGAGGTGAGCTTTGCCATCGGCATTCACCAACCGCTGATCATCTCGGGTTGGCAGCGTCTGGCCGAGCAGCCCGGTGATCTCCTGCTCGGTGGCACCGTCGAAGACGGGGGTTGCCAAGTGAGCCGGTCCCTCGACATGACCGAGGCCTACGCTGCGCAGCCGGTCCGACCACGCGGCCTTGACGCCGTCGAGATCCCAGCCCTGCTTTGCAACCCAGCCGAGGTGTGTCTCCAAGACCTGGCCGACGTTCATCCGGCTCGGCACGCCAAGCGGGTTGAGCACGATGTCGACGGGGGTTCCGTCCTCGAGGAACGGCATGTCCTCGATGGGCAAGATCTTGGAAATCACGCCCTTGTTACCATGTCGGCCGGCGAGCTTGTCGCCGTCTTGGATCTTGCGCTTCTGAGCGACGTAAACCCGGACTAGCTGGTTGACGCCAGGCGACAGCTCGTCATCGGCATCACGATCGAAGACACGAACGCCGATCACGGTGCCGGATTCGCCGTGCGGCACCTTGAGTGAGGTGTCGCGCACCTCGCGGGCCTTCTCACCGAAGATCGCACGCAGCAGCCGCTCTTCCGGAGTCAGTTCGGTTTCACCCTTGGGGGTCACCTTGCCGACCAAGATGTCGCCAGTCGAGACCTCGGCGCCGATCCGGATGATGCCCCGATCGTCAAGATCGGCGAGCATCTCCTCGCTGACATTGGGGATGTCGCGAGTGATCTCTTCCGCGCCTAGCTTGGTGTCCCGGGCATCGACCTCGTGCTCCTCGATGTGGATAGAGGTAAGCACGTCATCTTGCACGAGCCGCTGGCTCAGGATGATGGCGTCTTCGTAGTTGTGGCCCTCCCATGGCATGAACGCGACCAGCAGATTACGACCCAATGCCATTTCGGCTTGATCAGTGCAGGGCCCATCAGCCAGCGGCGTACCCCTCTCGATCCGCTGCCCGACCGTTACGAGCGGGCGCTGATTGATGCAGGTGCCTTGGTTCGAACGACGGAACTTGCTCAGCCGATAGGTCCTATACGTGTCATCGTCCTGTGCGACGTCGATCAGATCAGCGCTGACCGCTGTGACGACACCCGCCGCGGTCGCGACGGTGACATCACCGGCGTCCACCGCACCGCGGTATTCCATCCCGGTGCCCACGAATGGTGCTTCCGAGTGGATCAGCGGCACAGCCTGGCGCTGCATGTTCGACCCCATCAGAGCGCGAGACGCATCGTCGTGCTCCAGGAAGGGGATCATCGCGGTCGCTACCGAAACCATCTGGCGCGGCGAGACATCCATGTAGTGGATGGACTCCGCCGGTACCGTGTCCGGATCGCCGTGCCTGCGACGGGCCAGCACCCGCTCCTCCGCGAACTTGTTCTTCGCGTCGAGCTTGGCGTTGGCCTGGGCGATGACGTACCGATCCTCTTCGTCAGCAGTCAGGTAATCGATCTGATCAGTGACGTGGCCCTTCTCAACCTTCCGGTAGGGCGTTTCGACGAACCCGAAAGCATTCACCCGCGCGAACGATGCGAGTGAACCAATCAAGCCGATGTTCGGGCCTTCAGGAGTTTCAATCGGACACATCCGGCCGTAGTGAGACGGGTGCACGTCGCGGACTTCCATGCCAGCGCGATCCCGCGACAGGCCGCCTGGGCCGAGAGCGGAAAGCCGCCGCTTGTGCGTCAAGCCGGCAATAGGGTTGGTCTGATCCATGAATTGTGACAGCTGCGAGGTGCCGAAGAACTCCTTCAGCGCTGCAACGACCGGCCGGATGTTGATCAAGGTCTGCGGAGTGATCGCCTCGACGTCTTGAGTCGTCATCCGGTCGCGGACTACCCGCTCCATACGGCCGAGTCCGGTGCGCAGCTGATTCTGGATCAGCTCGCCAACCGTACGCAGCCGGCGATTGCCGAAGTGATCGATGTCGTCTTCTTCTACGAGCAACTCACCGCGCGGCGACTCGAGTGTCTCCGTACCCTCGTGCAGAGCGACGACGAAGCGAATCGCAGCCACGATGTCTTCGATGGTCAGCACCGTACGATCGAACGGCAACTCAAGACCGAGCTTCTTGTTGATCTTGTAACGACCGACCTTGGCCAAGTCGTAGCGCTTCGGGTTGAAGTAGTAGTTCTCCAACAGCGCCTGGGCAGCTTCACGCGTCGGTGGCTCACCGGGGCGCAGCTTGCGGTAGATATCCAGCAGCGCCTCGTCCTGGGTGGTGGTGTGATCCTTTTCCAGGGTGAGCCGCATGGACTCGTACTCGCCGAACTGCTCAAGGATTTGTGCGTCGGTCCAGCCGAGGGCCTTGAGCAACACGGTGACGTTCTGCTTGCGCTTGCGGTCCAGGCGAACCCCGACCATGTCGCGCTTGTCGATTTCGAACTCGAGCCACGCGCCGCGCGAAGGGATCATCTTGCAGGTGAAGATGTCCTTGTCCGAGGTCTTGTCCGTGGTCTGCTCGAAATAGACGCCTGGAGAGCGAACCAGCTGGGACACGACAACCCGCTCAGTGCCGTTGATGACGAACGTGCCCTTGTCGGTCATCAGCGGGAAATCACCCATGAAGACCGTCTGGCTCTTGATCTCGCCAGTCTCGTTGTTCATGAACTCAGCCGTAACGAAGAGCGGGGCAGCGTAGGTGACATCGCGCTCTTTACACTCATCGACGGTGTTTTTCGGCGGCTCGAACCGGTGGTCACGAAACGACAGCGACATAGTGCCGGAGAAGTCCTCGATGGGAGAGATCTCCTCAAAGATCTCCTCAAGTCCAGACTTGGTATTGATGTCCGTACGGCCCTGGTCCAGTGCGGTCGCTACGCGATCGCGCCAGGCGTCATTGCCGACAAGCCAATCAAATGAATCGATCTGCAAATCAAGCAGATATGGAACTTCCATGGGTTCGGCGATCTTCGCGAACGAAATTCTGCCGGTAGGGGATATGACTTTGGTCTTCAAGGCTGTGCGCGAGGCGGCCAACTCCTGTGTCCTTCCGAGGGCTCGCAGTTGAGGAGCGAAGTGCTTCTACGCATGCTGAACGACCCGTGTCAAAGTGAAACGGGTCGGCAGATGGCGAGGGCAAACCCCCAATATAGATGCTGATACGCCCAAAGTCAAGAACCGGGCGCAGCACGAGCTAGAGCAGTCAAATCTTCGACTACCTTGCAGGAGATCATACTCTTCGATAGCCGCTTGACAAGGGGCAATGTTGGCTCCTTCGACTCCCCGCAGAGTCGCCGAAATCGCGCGTAAACGGCCTCATTGCTCTTGGTCCTATAGCGCCAGGACCTTCGACTCTCCCATTCGAATGATCGGTTGGATTTGACTGAGGGTGGACCCACGTCGAGGAAGGACGTGCAATGGCGAAGCCGACTCGGGTGCTCGTGACGTACGCGAGCAGGATGGGCGCAACCCAAGAGATCGCCGAAACCATCGGGCGTCAACTTCAGAGATCGGGCGTGCAGATCACGGTCGCGGCATGTGCAGACGACCTAAGTTCGAAGAGCTTCGACGGCGTGATCATCGGCAGCGCCATTTACACCCGACGCTGGCTGAAGGCGGCGACTCGTTATCTGAAACGGCACGCAGACGAATTTGATCCGCACCGAACATGGCTTTTCCACGGCGGTCCCTGCGGCGAGGGCGCCCGTAATGAACAGGTCCCGCCTCCGAGGGCAGTCGCACGGGTCATCGGCCCGCGGGGGCTGCCTGCTCCAGTCACCTTCGGCGGGCGGCTTGACGCCGAGCATGCCACTGGCCAGCTGAGCAGATGGATGGCAGCGGAAGGCCCTCTCGCGGGCGACTTTCGCGACTGGGAGCGAATTCGTGCCTGGGCCTCCACTATTGCCGATGAACTCAATCGAGCGACGGCAGGAAAAGAGTGATGGCGGAGAAGAGCTACACCGACGAAAAGTCGAAGAGCGAGTTTCGGGAGATCAGTCCGGCCCGCTGCCAGGAACTGCTCGAGAGCCAGAGTGTCGGGCGGGTCGCTTGGCAAGCCGCGGACGGTCCACAGATCCTTCCGGTGACGTACGCCTGGCATCAGGGCATGATCATCTTCCGTACGTCGCCATACGGGGTTTTGTCAGAGCTGATTCGGCCGACTGCGGTCGCGTTCGAGGTCGACGAGCTTGATCAAGTCAATCGTCGGGGGTGGAGCGTGGTGGTGCAGGGCCGGGCGCAGGGAGTCGCCGAGCCTGATCAACTTGTTCGGATGTGGACGGTGGGCAGCGTTGTTCCGTGGGCGGCTGGGGTCAGAAACGTCTTCATCCAGATCACGCCGCATAAGGTGACCGGGCGTGTCGTGGCCGCCCAGTCCGATTAAGCGCTGAGGTACACGGGTTCGCGATATCTGGTTGTTTCCCAATATCTGGGTGAATTGCCGGTCATTGGCAACCGATTGTGAAGGTGGCGGGACTTTGGTCCTGACTTTTTCTGGACCCCGCCCACCTCTACCGGGTTAATAACGACTAGCGCACAATTAGCTGAGGGAGGGCGGAACTCGAGGGAGTCGATCATGCCAACATTTGGCGGTCGCATGTCTCCAGGCGAGCGGCTGCGCAAGCTGTCACCGCACGAATGCAAGGCCTGGATTTGCAGCCATCACGAGGGTCGGCTGGGATATCAGTCTGGCCGCGGTCATCGCTCGGTCGTTGTTTCGTACGCCGTTGCCGGCGATCAGATCTTGGTTCGGCTTCCTGACTACAACGACATCGTGCACTATGCACCTGGGGCTGAGGTCAGCCTGGATGTCGATGGTGGAACGCCCGCCGCTCATCGCGAGACAGTCGTGGTGACTGGCACCGCCGCACTTGCCGACAGCGGCGAACGCCCGCTGATCGATCAAGCCGCCTTCCAAGAAAACTGGCCTGCCGATGTCCCAACCTCAGTGATCTGCCTCCCCCTCAACGCCGTCGAAGGGTTCGAACTCAGGGATCCATAGCTTTACTAGATTTGTCCCTCCCCCGGGAAAATGGTCGCGGACGACACGGACTCCACGCGGTTTGTGTCGTCCGCGACCACGTTCTGACCTGTGATCATGACGAGCTTGCGGCAGCCACTAGAGTCCATGATCATGACCTCTACTGGATGGACCGCAGCGGACCTACCGTCACAAAGGGGACGGATCTTCATCGTCACCGGTGCCAACAGCGGCATCGGACTCCCTACTGCACGCGCACTCGCCGAAGCTGGCGCTCATGTCGTGCTAGCCGTGCGCGATGCGGCCAAAGGCGAGACGGTTGCTGCGTCGATAGCAGGTGACACCGAGGTCCGCCGTCTTGATCTTGCCGATCTGACGTCGGTCCGCGCGTTCGCCGATGGCTGGCAGGGCGACGTCGATGTATTGATCAACAACGCCGGAGTGATGAGAACACCGGAGCGGCGTACGGCGGATGGATTCGAGCTGCAGATCGGGACCAATCACCTTGGTCACTTCGCGCTGACCAACTTGTTGCTTCAACATGTCACCGACCGCGTAGTGACCGTCTCGTCCGGCGCTCACCGCGGTGGGTCCATCTCTCTCGACGATCTCAACTGGCAGCGCCGTCGCTACCAGCGCTGGGCCGCGTACCAGCAATCGAAACTGGCCAACTTGCTGTTCACCCTCGAGCTCCAGAGGCGGCTAACGGCTGCGGGCTCGCCGATCCGTGCCTTGGCGGCGCACCCGGGCTATGCAGCGACGAACCTTCAGTTTCGCAGCGAGCGGGGAATCGAGGATCGCGTCATGGGCGTAGCGAACCGGCTCTTCGCCCAGACCGACGAGGCGGGTGCGCGGCCGACATTGTTTGCTGCCAGCCAAGATCTCCCAGGCGCTAGCTATGTCGGCCCGGACGGGTTCGCAGAGCAGCGTGGCTATCCAACTCTGGTCGGACGCACCGCCGCCGCGTCCGACGTCGAGATGGCAAAGCGGCTGTGGACCCTCTCTGAGGAACTCACCGGCGTCGGGTTTCCACTTGCATCGGCCCAATCCGCGTAACTTCCCAACTCGGCTGCGAAAAGGGTTCCCGCATCGAGGCGCCGCTCGCGACTACGCCGGCGAACCGGCTCGATGCACACGTTGCCAGAATTGAGTGTGTCCTTTCTCCCGATGTCGGGAGAAAGGACACACGTCGAGAGCAGCTGATCGGTTACTTGTAGGAGACGGTGGCGCCGGCGGCCTCGAGAGCCTCCTTAGCCTTGTCCGCAGTCTCCTTGTTGACCTTCTCCAGAACGGCCTTGGGGGCAGCCTCGACCAGATCCTTGGCTTCCTTCAGACCAAGGCTGGTGAGCGACCGCACCTCCTTGATCACCTGGATCTTCTTGTCGCCGGCTGCCTCGAGGATGACATCGACCTCGTCGCTGCCCTCTTCCTCGACGGGACCGGCCTCGCCGCCGGCTGCTGCCGGCGCCGCAGCGGCGGCAACGGGGGCGGCCGCTGTTACGCCGAAGGTGGTCTCGAATTCCTTGATGAACTCGCTGAGCTCGATCAAGGTCAGCTCCTTGAAGGCATCAAGGAGATCAGTAGTGCTGAGCTTCGCCATAGTGGGCGTCCTTCCTAGTTGTCTTCCGCAGCGGGTGCTGCCAGTGGTTCTGACGCGGACGTGGTGTCCGCTTCAGGTGCAGCTGACGCTGCGGGTTGTGCCGCCTCGGCGGCGAGTTCTTCGTTCGTCGGCTCTTGGGTCAGCTCCTCGGCAAGCTGGTCGTTCGTCGGCTCCTGGGTCGACTCGTCCTCAATCTCGCTATTCGTCGGCTCTTGGGTCGAAACTGCCGCAAGCTCTTCGTTCGCGGACTCCGCCGTAGCTTCTGGCGCGCTGGCGAGCAGCGAAGGATTCTCTTCTGCTGCCTTCTGGAGCGCGGCGAACAGCCGAGCCGCCTGCGATAGCGGGGCAGCCGCCAGCGAGACTGCTTGCTGCAGGACTCCTTGCAGGGCGCCCGCCACCTTGGCGAGGAGCACCTCACGCGACTCGAGATCGGCCAGTGTCCTGACCTCATCGGGACTCATGAACTTGCCGTCCAGCACCCCGCCCTTGATCACAAGTTGCGGATTCGTCCGGGCGAAGTCACGCAGGCCTTTGGCCACGACGACGGGATCGCCGTCGATGAAGGCAATCGCCGTCGGCCCGACGAGATGCTCCTCGATCCCATCGACACCGGCCTCACGGGCGGCGATCGTGGTGAGCGTGTTCTTTGATACGGAGTAACTGGCCTCATCGCCGAGCGAGCGGCGCAGCTCCTTGAGCGCCTTGACCGAGAGTCCGCGGTATTCGGTCAGCACTACGCCGGCCGAGCTGGAGAACCTATTGGCCAGCTCGGCGACGGCCGCTACCTTGTCCGACCTCGCCATATGTCTCCTCCACTTCGTCGCGCGCGTCAATCTGAAGCGCTACCGAAGGGCTGGCTCTGCCATTTGAGAAGAGGCCGCGGAGATGAGAAAGCCCTTTGCGCAGGCGGCAAAGGGCGATGAGGAGATCAGATATCTCCCGCCACACTTGTACTCACCTACGCGGGCCGCCCGTGCTCTCGTACGGACACTTCGGGTCGAACTGGAAGCTCGACCAACCAGCGGTCTTCGGCAGCGAACACTCTACCGACGGCCCCAAGCGCCCGCCAAATCGATAACTCTGGGACCGCCGCTCAACCCAGGATCAGGGCGTATACCCGGGTGCCGTAATCAAAACGAGATAATTTCGGCTGGCGGTAGTGGTAAATGTCTCGACTTGATAACGTGGCCAGACCGGCCATTTCGAACGGGGTTGGTGTTGTCTCACTCGGGGGAGATCCACCGTCATGGGGAGGATTCTGAAGACTGCAGCCTGCCTGATTACCGGAGTCGCATTAGCTTCCACCGCCGCTCTTGGCACGATTCCGGCCAACGCTGCAACAAGGTGCGACGTCACCTTCACGACGTACCAGCCGATCAAGGCCGGCTCCCACGGAGCCCAGGCAAAGGCGATGGAGTGCCTGCTTCACAAAGCGGGCTATCCGACCACCGTCAACGGTCGCTTCTCCGCCGCCGACGCTCAAGAGTTGGCCAAGTTTCGGAAATCCATTGGGCTCAATCCCCTCCTCCTGGGCGGTCGGCGTGCCTGGAGTGCACTGCTCTCGCGCGGCACGACGCCGCACCTTCAGGCCGGCGACAGTGGTAAGAACGTCCTTCGGCTGCAGCTGGCGCTGCGCTCGGCCGGCTTCGTCAAGATCCCGATAAAGGGCCGCTACAGCGCCGCTACCGCCCGGGTGATCAAGGTCGTTCAGAAGTCGCAGCACCTCAAGCGAACAGGAGAGGTCAACGCCGAGTTCTGGAAGAGGCTGCAAGCCGGCAAGATCATCGCGACGACCGTCATCCTCAAGAAACCAGTCCCTAAACCGGTCTCCAAGGCGCCGAAGACTCACAGCAAGGGCGAGAAAGCTCTGGCATTTGCCAAGAACCAGCTCGGCGATCCATACATACGCAATGCCGCCGGCCCCAACGGCTGGGACTGCTCAGGCCTCAGCATGAAAGCCTGGAAGGCGGCGGGAGTGAGCCTGCCGCACTCGGCCGGAAGGCAGTACCGCATCGGTAAGAAGATCTCCAAATCCAATCTCAGGAACGGAGACCTGGTCTTCTTCTACCCCGGCATCAAACATGTCGCGCTGTACGCCGGTAACGGCAACGTCATCCACGCGCCACACCCAGGCAAGAAGGTGCAATACATCAAGATGAAGTACATGCCCTACATGGGCGCACGCCGACCGGCTTGAACACGTTAGCTGCACAGCGGCCGCGCATGTGGTCACAGGCGACACCGCAATTCGCTCGCTCCGTGTCGTTTGTGACCAGTTGCTGTGAAGATGGGCCGATGGATCCCTGCGTTCGCGAGGCTCGGGAGTCTGACCTCGATCGAATCCTGCAGCTGATCGTCGATTTGGCCAGCTACGAAAAGTCTGCTCACGAGGTGAAGACCACGACCGAACAGCTTCGCACCGCGCTGTTTGGACCCCAGCCCGCCGCGTACGCGCTCGTCGCGGAATGGGACAAGCAGGTAGTCGGCCTCGCACTTTATTTTCGAAACTTCTCGACCTGGGAAGGAGTTCATGGCCTCTACCTCGAGGACCTCTACGTAATGGGAGAGTATCGGGGTTTCGGGCTTGGCAAGGCCTTGCTGATGTCGCTGGCCGAACTGACGCTCGAGCGAGGTTACGCACGGCTGGAGTGGGCAGTGCTCGACTGGAACCAGCCTGCGATCGATTTTTACCGCAGCATCGGGGCGGTACCGATGGACGAGTGGACGGTCTACCGGCTCAGCGGCGCAGCGCTCGCGGCTGCCGCAGCCACTCCAGTGACTTCTTGATTCACGAGCTGGTTACTCGGCGAAGCGACTCAGCGACACCGTGCCACCGATGGCCAGCACGAATCCTGCTAGCGCCAGAGGGAGCCGGCCCGGCGCAATGGCATCGCCAAAAAGGGCGATGCCGACCAACGAGGGCACCACGACCTCGAACACGAAAGTGATCGCGGTGACCAGCGTGACTGAGTCTCGCTGCAGCGCCACCGTGAAGAACCCCATGCCGATCGCGCCATAGACCACAATCGCCCAGAGCAGTGGGTTGAGCAGCAACGACCATGACACGTCATCCGCACCGATGCCGCGAGAGCCGACGGCTACCCCGGTGAATCCGAGCCCAGCGGCGCAGCACATGACGATCGACGAGGGACGACCCTTCATCCGGAAGCCAATGAATCCAACGGTGGCTGGAACGACTGCTAGGAGCAGGATGAGCCAATCCCTGTCCAGCGAAATCCGCGCGGCAGCGCCAGGCACGGCTGTGACGCTGAGGAAAATCAACCCAACCCCGAGTACGGCGAGCGACAGCCAATCCTTTCGGGACAGATGCGCGCCGCGCAGACTGGCGATCACGGCGGTCACTCCAACGCTGGCTGCGACGACTGACTGAACCAGGAACAGCGGAAGTCGCTGCAGAGCCAACACGTTGCCTCCGAAAGCCAGCCCGTCCATCGCAAGACCCAGCAGATAGGGCACCTGCTTGACGATCATGGCCAGCCCGGTTAGCCCGACGACTGCTGCGCCCCGCTTCGCCGCGACCGATTGCAGAACAGAGGCCACCCCGTACCCGAAGCACGCGACGATGGCACCCAACCAGCTCAGCAGCAGCATGCTGGTGGGCTTGGCTATTCGGCTTCGGGACGCGTCTTGTTGGTATCGACGGAGATTCCGGGGCCCATCGTGGTGGACAACGTGATCTTGCGGAGGTAGCGACCCTTGGCAGCACTCGGCTTCAGCCGGACGATCTCATCCATCGCCGCGAAATAGTTCTGCGACAACTGCTTGGTGCTGAAGGACGCTTTGCCGATGATGAAGTGCAGATTGGCATGCCGGTCGACCCGGAACTCGATCTTGCCGCCCTTGATATCGCTGACCGCTTTCGCGACGTCGACGGTGACCGTTCCGGTCTTCGGGTTGGGCATCAGCCCGCGGGGGCCGAGAGTGCGGCCGAGGCGACCAACTTTGCCCATCATGTCGGGCGTCGCCACCACGGCGTCGAAGTCCAGGTATCCCTTCGAGATCTTGTCGATCAACTCATCGGAGCCCACCTCGTCGGCGCCAGCCGCAATCGCGGCTTCGGCGCGCTCGCCGGTGGCGAACACGAGTACCCGTGCCGTCTTTCCCGTGCCATTGGGGAGGTTGACGGTGCCGCGGACCATCTGATCCGCCTTACGAGGATCGACCCCGAGTCGCACTGAGACGTCTACCGTCTCGTCGAACTTCGCTCGGGTATTGGCTTTTGCGAAATCCATCGCCTCGCTTGGCGTGTACAACTTCTGAGGATCGACTTTCTGCGCGACCTCTCGGTATGACTTACTGCGCTGCATAATGCTGGTCCTTCCTGGCCAGTTGTGGTTCGAGCCGCGCTGGCTCTCCCACGGTGTTCAACTGCTCGTTCCGCTCGCCGGATCGGCAGTCGTCTACTCAGAAACTGTGACTCCCATGGAGCGGGCGGTGCCCTCGACGATCTTCATCGCTGCGTCAAGATCGTTGGCGTTGAGATCCGGCAACTTGGTGGTGGCGATGTCACGTACTTGATCGCGGCTGATCTTGCCGACCTTCTCGCGATGCGGTACGCCAGACCCCTTCGGTACGCCAGCGGCCTTCTTGATCAACTCAGCGGCCGGCGGCGTTTTAGTGATGAAGGAGAATGTGCGGTCCTCATAGATGGTGATCTCGACCGGAATGATCGTGCCGCGCATGGATTCAGTCGCGGCGTTGTACGCCTTGCAGAACTCCATGATGTTGACACCGTGCGGACCGAGCGCGGTACCGACCGGCGGCGCCGGTGTGGCTGCGCCCGCATTCAAGGCGATCTTGACAAGCGCAGCGACTTTCTTTCTCTTGGGAGGCATTTCTCTTTCTTGATCCTTGTCGTGGTCGTGTGACGGTCAATGCGACCGAAGCTGGCAGGGTGTCGTTGTCATGCTCAGACCTTCTGAATCTGCGGGAAGGTCAGATCGACCGGAGTTTCGCGACCCAGAATCTCCACCAGCGCCTTCAACCGCTGGTTGTTCACGTTTATTTCGGTAATGGTTGCGTGGACGCCCGCGAAGGGCCCGTCAACCACCATGACCGAATCTCCGACAGTAAAGTCGGCGACCTCAACCTTCTTCTTACGACGGGTGGGGCTGTCGCTGGAAGCGGTTGCCGCCGCGACAACTGCAGGTGCCAACATCTTCTCCACCTCATCCAGGCTGAGCGGAACTGGGGAGTTGGAGTGCCCGACGAAACCGGTCACCGAGGGGGTGTGGCGGACCGTCGACCAGGATTCGTCAGTCAGGTCCATCCGTACCAGCACATATCCCGGCAGCACCGTACGCCTCACCTGTTTGCGCTGGCCATTGCGGATCTCGGTGACTTCCTCGGTTGGCACGATGATCTCGTAGATGTAGTCCTCCATGTTGAGGGAGGACACCCGGTTCTCCAGGTTCTGCAGCACCCGATTCTCCATGCCGGAGTAGGTGTGTACGACGTACCAGTCGCCCGGCTTGGCCCTCAGATCGGCACGAAACGCCTCAAGCGCGTCATGACCGGCATCGGACTCCTCCTCCGGCTCGACCTCGCCCGTTTCCGGCTCCTCCTCGGTCGTCGGAAGGCTGCCGAAGTCGAGCTCGAAATCGTCCTCAGTTTCCTGGTCGGCGGGAGCACCGCCGAAGTCCAGGTTGATGTCGACGTCATCTTCGCGACTCGCCGAGTAGCTACCTAGGTCGATATCGAAGTCGTTCTCTGGCGTCTCGGCGGAGGCGGAAGATGCGGGGCTTTCGAGCGCGGCTGCATCCTGCTGCTGTTCGTCGGGCACGTCTAAGTCTCCGTTACGTGGTTCGTTGGTCATCAGCTAAAGATCTTGAAAATTGCCCAGCCGAGGCCGAGGTCGAGCAAACTTACGAAGGCGATCACAAACAGCACAAAGACCAGCACGACAACGAAATAGTTGATCAACTGCGGCCCAGTCGGGTAGACGACCTTGCGCAGCTCACCGATCGACTGTCGGACGAACTTCACTGGCGTCGTACGCTCCCGCTTAACCGGCTGGTCGCGCTTGTTGGTGGGAGCGCCCTTTGGGCTCCTCCCCTTCGTACCCTTCGTGGCCTCGCCTGCGCCCGTCTTGGCACTGGCGCCTGAGGTAGCAGCAGCGACACCGGCGGGCTCCAAGACCTTCCCGGACTGCGTGTTGTCCCCGCCGTCCTCCTTCGCCGCCTCGCTGCCGTTCACTGCAGCCCCGTTCACCTCGGTCCGGGAGGCTTTGAGATCGGCGCTGGTCTGGCTGGCGCCTGACAGCTCAGCAGAGCTCGGCTCAGCGGCCGGCTCCACCTCTTCCTTGTCTGCCACGCTACGACCTTTCCTGCCGTGATCTGCGCCTCTAGCCTGCAGGGCAAGAGGGACTTGAACCCCCAACCTTCGGTTTTGGAGACCGATGCTCTGCCAATTGAGCTATTGCCCTCCGGCGCCCCCTCACCGGCTGCTTCCAGTGCCGAACACGCCGCTACATGGGCGCACAAAAACAGTGGTGACGGGCCACCAAACCACAGAGTCTACTGACGATTACCACGAGAGTCGAACGGCTTGAATGGGCGGTACACCACTAGTGCCGTGGAACGTAGTGCCGTGGAACGACCTAGCCGGAGCGAAGGCGATGGCAGTGCGGCTGCAACATCGCCTAGCGAACCTAGAGCCAGACGAGAGCAGAGATAAGCAGGGCCACGCAGAAGATGGTGGGAATCAGCAGCAAGCCCCAGGAATCGTCGGAGAACTGGGGCTCAGTGGGAAATCGTGCCATCGAGAGTCTTCTCTCTTTGCTGAGTGCTGCAGTCGATTCCCCGAGGAGATGATCGTAAGAACGTCGGCGGCCATTAGTCACGGTCTTTCTCGACGAATCTTGCGAGTCGAAACAGAGTCAGCGCTGCTCGTGCTCGGCATGCCCGTCGGCCTGCGGCTCAGCTGAGTCCGATTCGGCTAACAGCTTTTCGGTAGCAGCGAGTAAGACGCAGGTGGCGAGACCGTCGATGGCCGCCGCGATCTCGTCTGGAGAGGGAAAGCTGGGTGCGATTCTGATGTTTCGGTCGCGTGGGTCTCTACCATGCGGAAAGGCTGCACCAGCGCCCGTCATGGATATGCCCGCGCGCTTGGCGAGCTCCACGACGCGAGTCGCGGTACCGTCGACGACATCGAGACTGACGAAGTACCCCCCGTCAGGATCGGTCCAGGTCGCTCCCTGGTAGTCGCCCAGGCGCTTGCTGAGGATTGAGGTCACCTGGTCAAACTTCGGGGCCAGGATCTCCCGATGACGTCGCATCAGTCGGGTAACGCCGTCGGCGCCCTTCAGATACAGCGCGTGCCGCAGATGGTTGATCTTGTCGGGGCCGATGGTTCGCTTGCTCAGGTTCTTCAGATACCAGTCCACGTTTGACGCTGAGCTCGCAAAGAACGAGACGCCGGCGCCTGCGAAGGTGATCTTCGAAGTCGAGGCAAACAGAAAGACGCGATTCGGGTGCCCAGCCTCGGCTGCCATGGTGAGAACATCCAACGGAGGAGTCTCCACATCGGTCAGATGATGGACGGCGTACGCGTTGTCCCAGAACATCCGGAAGTCCGCCGCTGCTGGCATCTCCAGCAGTGCCCTCGTAACGTCCTCTGTGTAGACAGCGCCGTTGGGATTGGAGTACATCGGGACGATCCACATGCCCTTGATGGAAGGATCTTCCGCCAGCAGCTGGCGTACCTGGTCCAGATCGGGCCCGTTCTGGCCAAGCGGGACGGAAATCATCTCAATCCCGTACTGCTCACAGAGCGCAAAGTGCCGGTCGTAGCCGGGGACCGGGCAGAGAAACTTGATGGACTGCTTGGACCACGGCTCGGCCGAATCCACGGTGCCCCTCAGCAGGGCATATACCAGCGCATCGTGCATGATCGACAGGCTCGAATTGTCCCCCGCGACGAGCTGGTCGACCGGGACATTGAGCAACGGGGCGAAGATCGCCCGGATTGCCGGCAGCCCCTGGGTACCGCCGTAATTTCGGCAATCGGTGCCGGTTGAATCCGTGTAGTTGCCCTCTCCCGGGAGCGTGAGCAGCTCATTGGACAAATCGAGCTGCGCCGGCGACGGCTTGCCACGCGTCAGATCGAGCTTCAGCCCCAACGCAAGCAAGGCGTCATACTCCGCGGATTGCTCCTCGTGCATCGCCACCAGCTCGTCATGACTGAGGTCAGACAAAGGCATGATCACTTCCACTCCGTGCGATATTTCGACGTATTCAGAGCTGCTCGCGCATCGCGCTTGGAAACCCGCCGTGAGTCTAGTGTCAGACCTCCGCAACACTGCTGCCTATTTGGGTGCACGCCACCTCCAGATGCGAGCGTCCCCCAGGTCTGCGAGCAGTCGCAAACTAGAGTCGTGGTATGACGACGATGTCGCAGCCAGCCCCCATCAACATTGCCAGCTGGGTACGTGATCGTGCGGCCAGTGACCCTGAGCTGCCAGCGATCAAGCAAGGCGACACGGTGCTCCGCTATGCCGAACTGGAAGCGGCCGCGTCCCGATTCGCAACGACGCTGAGCGATCGCGGTGTCACCGCCGGCGATCGGGTAGCCATGATCATGCCGAACGTGGCCTTCTTCCCGATCGTCTACTACGCGATCCTGCGCGTCGGCGCCATCGCCGTACCGATGAACCCGCTGCTCAAGGCCGGCGAGATCTCCTTCGTGTGGAGCGACTGTGCCGCCAAGGTGGCTGTCGTCTTTCCGCTCTTCGCCGAGGAGGCCGGCAAAGCGGCAGGCGCGACTGGCACTGACGTGATCATGACAATTCCCGGCGAGTTCGAGAAGGCACTGGCGAGCACTGAGCCGACCCAGCAGATTGCCGAGGTGACAGCCGCAGACACGGCGGTGATCTTGTACACCTCAGGCACCACCGGCCAGCCCAAGGGTGCCGAACTTACTCATGCCAACCTCAGCAGCAATGTCCGCACCACCATAGAAACGGTGCTACCCATGGCTCCTGGCGACGTGGTCTTCGGCGGCTTGCCGTTGTTCCACTCCTTCGGGCAGACGGTTGGCCTCAATTCCGCGATGGCCGGCGGAGCGTGCCTGACTCTGCTGCCCAAGTTCGATGGCGAGCAGGCATTGTCGATCATTTCCCGCGACCGCGTGACAATCTTCCTCGGCGTACCGACCATGTATATGGCGATGCTCGCGGTGAAGGACAGGGAAGGCTATGACACGTCGACGCTCAAAATGGCCGCCTCCGGCGGAGCCTCGCTGCCGGTGGAGGTGTTGCGCGGCGCCGAACAGGCGTTTGGCTTGACATTGCTTGAGGGCTACGGGCTCTCGGAGACTTCGCCGGTCGCCTCCTTCAACCACCCTGACCGGCCGACCAAGCCCGGGTCAGTTGGAACGCCGCTTCGCGGTGTTGAGTTCGGACTGCGCGACGATGACGACAACGAGGTGGCCGACGGTGAGATCGGCGAGATCGTGATTCGTGGCGAGAACGTGATGAAGAGCTACTGGAATCGATCGGACGCAACTGCCGAGGCCATGCGCGGCGGCTGGTTCCACTCCGGCGACCTGGCTCGCCGCGACGAGGACGGTTACTACTTCATCGTCGACCGCAAGAAGGACATGATCAATCGCGGTGGGTACAACGTGTATCCCCGCGAGGTCGAAGAGATCTTGTACGCGCATCCTGCGGTCGCCGAAGCAGCAGTCTTCGGAGTACCGGACGCGATGTACGGCGAAGAGGTCGCCGCGTTGGTGACTGTCAAGGAAGGCGCCTCAGCGACCGAGGTGGAATTGCGCAATTACGTGAAGGAGCAGATCGCGGCCTACAAATATCCACGCATCATCCGATTCGGTCCTATTCCGAAGGGCCCGACCGGCAAGATCTTGAAGAGAGAGATCAAGTTCGAGCCCTAGGCTCCGCCGCGGCTGGGCGCCGGGGAGGCGCAAAGACCCGGTACTGGGTTGCATCCGCCGCCGTCGCACTGGACGGCCCGAGCTTGACCACGTCGCCGGCCACCTCGACCTGTCCGATGATGATCACCGGATCAACCGTACGACCGACGTTGACCTCGGTTGGGTGGTCGCCGAAGTTGACCACCATGACCATGTCGCCACGCTCCAGCAGGAGCCAGCCGGCCTCGTCGTTGGACAGCGCCCGGCCCTCCTCGAAACGTGGGTCGGTGAAGTCGGGGTAGCTGCGCCGTATTGTGATCAGCCGCCTGGTGAAGTCAAGCAACTCGGCATGGCTGGGCTTCTCAAGCTCCGACCAGTCCAGCCGCGACGCCTCGAAGGTCCGCGGATCTTGCGGATCGGGCACATCGCTGGTGACCCACTCCATCTGGGAGAACTCCTCGAGCCGACCGGCCCGCACCCTCTCCGCGAGCTCTCGCTCGGGATGGGAGGTGAAGAAGCGCCACGGCGTCTCGGCACCCCATTCCTCTCCCATGAAGATCATCGGCGTGAAGGGACTGAGCAGCGTCAGCATCGCCGCAATGGCCTGCTGTGCCGGACTGATCTTGCTCGAGAGTCGTTCCCCGGTGGCGCGGTTGCCGATCTGATCATGGTTGTCGGAGCAGACGACCAGTCGCCAGGTCGGCGTACGCCAGGTGTCGATTGGGTGTCCATGGGTACGTCCGCGGAAACTGGAGCGGGTGCCGGTGTGGAAGAAGCCACTCTCGTACACCTTCCCTAACGCGGCAAGGGAGTCGAAGTCGGCATAGTAGCCGCTGATATCGCCGGTCAAGCTCACATAGAGGGCGTGATGGAAGTCATCGCTCCACTGAGCCGTCAGACCGTAGCCGCCGCCTTCTCGCGCGGTGATCAGCCGCGGGTCGTTGAGGTCGGACTCGGCGATCAGCGGCATAGGTCGGCGGAGAAAGGTGCTGCGCGAGGAGACTTCGATGTTGAGCTCTTCGAGGAGGTGGGTGGCTCGCGTGTCGTGCAACGCGTGCACGGCGTCGAGGCGGAGACCGTCCACGTGATATTCGGTCAGGAACATCAGGGCGTTGTCGATGATGTAGCGCCTGACTTCGTCAGACTCCTCACCATCCAGGTTCGGCTCATCGCCCCAGACGGTCGGACCGGCGTCGCTCCTCAGGTACGGCGCGAACTTCGACAAGTAGTTGCCACTCGGGCCCAGATGGTTGTAGACCACATCCTGAATCACTGCCAGGCCCGCCTGATGGCAGGCGTCGACGAACTGCATGTACGCGAGCGGGCCTCCGTAGCCTTCGTGCACGGCGTACCACAGCACCCCGTCATAGCCCCAGTTGTGATGGCCGTTGAAGGCATTGACAGGCATCAATTCGACGAAGTCGATGCCGAGTTCCACGAGGTGGTCGAGCCGATCGATGGCGGCTGTCAGGGTCCCCTCGGGCGTAAAGGTGCCGACATGCAACTCATAGATGATGCCGCCCCCGAGCTGACGCCCCGTCCACATCTGATCCGACCAGACGAACTCGTCCGCATCGAAAGTCCGCGACCAGCCATGCACGCCGTCCGGCTGGCGTCGCGAGCGTGGATCAGGCAACACGGTGTCGGAGTCGTCGAGCAGGAAGCCGTAATCAAACTCGCCGACGCCCTCTGCCCCCGATCCGGCACCCTCTGGCAAAGGCTCAGCCGGGCACCACCAGCCCTCGTCGTCGCGCTCCATGGCCACTCTTGTCGGGGTGCTCTCGCCCAACTTCTTGATCATCAGCGTTACCGATGACTTTCGTGGTGCCCAGACGACAAACCGCGCCAAACTCATAGCTCACACCCCACAAGAACCGGTTCGGCAACGAGCTCGATGCTGAACTTCTCCATCACTCCCGCCCGGATATCGCGTGCGAGGCTCAGCAGATCCGCCGCCGTGGCACCGCCTTGGTTGCTCAGCGCAAGCGTGTGCTTCCTCGACAACCGGGCCGAACCATGCCCGTAGCCCTTGGTGAATCCAGCCTGCTCGATCAGCCAAGCAGCGCTGGTCTTGACCATGCCGTCGAGTTGGCCGAAGCGTGGCGCATTGTCAGGCAACACAAGCGCTTGTGCCGGGCTGAGGATCGGGTTGGTGAAGAAGGATCCGGCACTCCAGGTGTCATGATCATTTTCGGCCAAAACCATGCCCTT
>Ga0307288_10000188_pt1 | contig 22069 bp, 20 predicted proteins | sample ER_DNA_142_FD_194469 | JGI IMG/M metagenome (GOLD analysis project Ga0307288, IMG submission 194469) | Bulk soil microbial communities from the East River watershed near Crested Butte, Colorado, United States - ER_DNA_142 | ecosystem: Environmental > Terrestrial > Soil > Floodplain | place... | reverse complement strand
GACGTGTTGTGGCCGGTCTCTCGAATGGGTTCGCCGCTTCAGTCCGGTCGGAGACCCGCACGCAGCGCCACGCGGCCCACAGCCAAACCCTCCACCGCTGCCCCTGGTAACCACCATCGGAAGGGATCAGCCGACCTCATGAGTGATCGGGACTACGGCGCCAGCGCTGCTTCGATGACGGACCATGGGCTGCTCGTGGTCACGGTTCGACGGTGTCGCAGTCCGGCATGCTGGGCCACTGGATGCGGGCCAGCAACCAGCTGCCTGCGGGGGTGACGCTCGAGGTATGCCGGTGGGCGCTCAACCCCGGCGGCCGGAGGCCACGGTCGGCTTCGAGGGGGAATTCGAGGTTCCGGACACCGGCGAGGACTCGGCGGTGGTCACCACCGTCATCGGTGACGGCGTTCGCGGTCAGGTCCTGACTAGCACGTTAGTGCCACGTATCTGGGCCGTACTCATCCAGGCAAGCCACCAGCCACTGTGGGTGTCAACTGAGCAGGGAGACGGTTTCCGCCCTTGTCCAGCCGCGCGGGGGCCGCGCGCTGCGGTAGACAAGGAGTGAGCAGGTCCCATCAGGTCCCAATGCCCAAGAGGAGCAGCCCATGACGGAGACGCCACAGCCGCCCACCAGCGCACTCACCGAGAATGAGCGGAAGACCGTTCGGTCCGCGGCACTTCGCGCCGGCGCCCTCGTCGCCCAGGCGGAGCCCGGGTTCTTTGACACATTCAAGGAGTCCTTCGCCGCGAGCCAGGCGGTCAAATCCGCCTCACCCGAGGTCCAGAAACTCGTCACCGGAGGCTTCCCGGAGATGCCCTCCGGCGGCAATGACCAGGTCACTGCACGCACCCTCGAGCTCCTCAAGCAGGCCGTCGGCATACTGAGGCAGAAAGCCCCACAGCTCGTCGAGGAGTACCGCCAGGTCGTGCTCCAGTCCGCGAAGGACGTCGCCGCCGCCGCCGACGACACGTCCCAGCAGGAGACCGCCGCTGTCGACCAGATCGAGCGCGCCCTCGCCGGCTGAAACCTGGTTGTTCCGGGAAGGACGAGCGCGGACGAGCGATCGGATTTGCGGCGCAGCCGGCGTTCGCGCTCGAACAGCTATGCCGCGCTTGTCGAAGCTGACGTGCAACCCGAAGCGCAACACCATTCGCGCGGCTCCGACCTGCTTCCTTACGCCGGGTGCCGGCGCTCGCCGGATCTCATTGCCTGCGTCCTAGAGCCGGTTTGGCGTCTGGCTTCTGCCCGCCCTCGGTCGGCACCGATCCGGTCACCTCATTCCGGGATCGTCGTTAAGATCGGCGGCTGTGGGCGTTGCAGTGACGCTGCGGACGGTCGAGCCATCGCCGACAGCGGTCGTGCCGGCCACCACGACGTGGGCGGAGTTCCCGCGCCTCTGGGTGGTGCTGCTCGACCAAGTCTGGGCCTTCCTGCGCAGCGACGCCCCCGTGGGCCTGTGGACGCATGGCCACAACATCATGCTGTACCAGGACGACGTTCCCCACGTCGAGGTCGGCGTCCAGGTCACCGCCGCCTTCGACCCACACGGGCAGGTCGTGCCGTCGACGCTGCCGGGTGGGCCCGCCGCCACCGCCACGCACATCGGTCCAATCGCCCAGATCGGCGACGCCCACCGCGCGGTCTGCGACTGGGCGACAGCGAACGGCTACACGCTGACCCGCCGAAGGTGGGAAATCTACGGCGACCCGGACCCGGCCACGAACGCGGTTGAGGTCGAGGTCTACTGGTCGCTGATGGCCCCGCAGCGGGGCTGATCCACGAACGGGTCTTGTTCTGGCCTAATGCCGTTCATTACGGCCGTTACGGGAACCAAGTTCGCAAGAGTGCCGCCAGTCGTCGTTGTCGCACCGGCTCGTCGCGAGGGAGAGCACCCGTCCCGTTCCCCGCTGAGTATGCGGTTGGCCGGACTCCACCGGCGCTCAGCGCGGGCCAGCTGGACGGTCCGACGTCGGCGCCGGAACACTCTCGGTGAGCACGGACAGCGAGCTCGATCGGGAAAGGCTCTCGACGACGGTGCCGACGTCCATGGGGGTCCAGGGTCGGCCAGAGTCGGGGAGCGCGCGGAGGGCTCGGCCGTAGCGGGCGATGCTCGCGATGTCGTGAGGGAACCGTCGAGCGTCCAGACCGAGCAAGCGCGCTCGCGCACCGCCGGCGCCGGCGACGCGCAGCCACTCGTCAGGGGCGGCGATCCCGGCGGAGGGCACGCCGTGCTGGAACAGCATGAGATCGACGTACCGGTAGGGCGCGGCGTCCTCCAGGTAGGCGCGCAAGGAGTCCAGCGCCGCCTCGACGCTGAAGAACGTCCAGAAGGGGACGGCCCCTTTGACGATCGTGGTCCAGGGATCGCCGAGAACGAAGGAGGGGACGACCAGCCGATCCGCAGGCGCACCGGACCGCTGGTGCCACTCGCGCAGGGTCGTGGCGACCGCTGCTGCGGGCCCCTGCGGTCCTGCGTACGAGATCTGGACCAGTGGGTGGCCGGAGGACCGGCACCACCGTCTGACCGCACTGCCGAGACCCGCGTCGGCTCCCCATTCCGCCTCCGGTGCCTCGCCGTCGGCCGACGGCGTATGCGGACGGCTCAGGAAGTAGTCGGCAGCTCGGCCTCCCTGAGCCCCGGCCTGGAAGACGTGTCGTTCGCTCACCCGGGTCACCGGCCAACGCGACGTGTCCTCCACTAGCAGGACCGGCGCGCCCGGCATCAGCCGTCGGGACAGGAAAGCGGCGTACGCGTCGGGAAGCTCCTGCCACTTGGTCCGGAAGTAGGTCATATGAGCGACCATCAACTCGTCCTGCACCTGGTCGTGCATGTGGTGGAGGGCGATGTCACGGTTGCGCTTCAGCAGCGGCCCAGCAGTTCGCCGGCCGAATTCCAGGGCGTCGACGGGACGCTGGGGGTCGCCTCGACGGGCGACCGGAACCAGCACCGTGCCGGGCAGCCAGGGCACCTGCATCGCGGCGGCGAGGTGGGTGAGCGCGCCGTTGCTCGAGCCGATCAGGACAGCGGGGTAGGGCCGGGCCGGGATGCTGTCGACCAGCGCTCGGGCGACCTCACCGAGGTCGACGTCACCGAGCCGGGCGGGGTCAATGCCCTCGGAGGCGCCGATGCGCGCGTAGAGCTGTTTGAGGAGGGGCCACGGGAGCCGCCCGGCGGAACGGACCGCCAGGGCCGCAGCGGAGCTGTGACCCAGATGAGGGAACGGCTCCCCGCGCAGGGCCGCGGCGAGAGCTGCCTGGAGAACCGTGGCGGAGTCGAAGGACGCGACGACCTTCGTGGGCTTCAGGGTTCTCACCGCAGAACCGCTGCCACGAGGTCGGCGAAACCCGCACCGTCGGCATAGGGCCAGGAGTGCGTGGCGCCGGGAATGACAACCAGCTGCTGGCCGAAGACGGTTGCCAGCCCCGCCGCATAGTCGTGCGAGGTCACGATGTCGCGCTCGGCATGGACGACGGTGATCGGGCATGGGACGTCGGCCAGCACCTTCTCGAGGCGCACCGAGAGCGCGGACCGAACAACACCCGCCAGCTGCCGCACGCCCGCCCCTCGCCAGTCAGGCACCTGTCGCGGGAACAGCGACGTGTCCTCACGCGTCCCGGCCCGCGCCCATGCGGCGACGAAGCGGGCGACCGTTCGCCGCTCGGGGTCGACGGTCGGGCCGACCAGCAGCAGATGGCCCACCCGACCCCGCTGCGCGGCGGCGGCCGCGACCGCCGCGGCCTGGGTACCGACCGACAGGCCGACGAGCAGATCGACAGGCCCTCCGTCGGAGAGGCAGCGGCCGAGCCGGGCGCCATAGATGCTCAAGTCGGCAGACGCCCCGGCCTGCCCGGGGGCGTCGAGGAGCCGAGTCGGGACTCCCCGGGCGGTCAAGGTATCGGTGACCGGTTCCACGTATCGGCGAACCGCCGCTCCGGGAACGACCAGGACCCTCGGCTCACTACTGGGCGGCCCAAGCGCGCCGGGGCCGCTCAACGAGTCCACGCCACACGCATACCCTGACCCGGCCTCGACGAAGCGGTGTCCCTACCCGGACAAGGTGCTCCACCGGATGGACAGCCCCAGCCCGAGCAGGAGCACGACCGCCGCCACGGCGATGAACCCCGCGCTGATGTCGACGTCCTGCTGCTGTGTGGTCACGTGCTTCGGCAGGTTGTCCAGCACGCTCTGAAGCTGGTCGGCGTCGGTCGCCCCGAAGTACTCGCCGCCGGTCGTCGACGCGACGGTCTTCAGGGCGTCCTCGTCGACGACCAAGAAGTTCCGGCCCCCCATCACGCCGCCGCCGGTGAAGTCGCGGCCACCGAACCGCTGCTGCGTCATCCCGCCCAGCTGAGAGCGGGAGCAGACCATCTGCGTCGGGTTCTTCGTCCCGAACCCGATCGGGTAGACCCGCACGCCGCGCGCCGCGGCTTGCACGGCGGCGTCCTCGGGCGTGATCCCCCGGGTGTTCGCCCCGTCCGTGAGGAGGACGACGATCTCTGGCGCCTTGTCGCCCCCGCCGGCGTTCGGGGTCGGCGACGGGGTCGCCCCCGACCCGTTCCCGCCGTCCGGCGTCTTGGGCAGCGCCGACCCGTCCGGGTTCGGCGCCTCCTCCGCGTCACTCGGCGCGACGTTCGGGTCGAGCTCGGCGATCGCGTCGATGGACTTGAGGATCGCCGCCCCGATGGTCGTGCCGCGTCCGGTCGTCACGGCGTCGAGGGTGTTGAGGAGGTCGTTCTTGTTCGTCGTCGGCGCCACCGCCAGCTGCGCGAACCCGGAGAAGAGGACCAGCCCGATCTTGGTGTCGTCGCCCTGGGTCTCCACGAACTTGCGCACCGCGGCCTGGGCGGCGCCCAACCGGTTCGGCTCGACGTCGGTCGCGCACATCGACCCCGAGACGTCCAGCGCGAGGATCACCGTGGAGCTCGAGATCGGCACGTCGGCCTTGACCTGCGGCCGGGCCGCGGCGACGCCGAGCAGCCCGAGGCTCGCGATCACCAGCCCGACCGGGACGTGTCGCCGCCACCGGCGGCTCGGACCGACGGCGCTTCGGACCAGTGCGACGTTCGAGTGCCGGACCGCGGCCGGCTTCCGACGCCGGGTCTGCCACAGGTAGGCGGCGAGGAGGATCGGCACGGCCAGGAGGCCGAGCAGCAGGTATGGCTGGTCGAAGGACACTCAGATCACCCGTCCTCGGCGCAGTACGGACACGACCGCTCCGGCGAGCAGCAACAGCGTCGCGACGCCCGCGACGAGCGACGTGACCTCGTGGGGCACGCTCCGGGATACCCAGTTCAGCTGGATCGAGTCGTAGACCTGGGCCAGCGAGCTGGAGTCGGTGGCGTTGTAGTACGTGCCGCCGGTGACCTCGGCGATCTGCTTCAGCGACTGCTCGTCGAGGCGGGTCGCGATGCTGAACCCGTTCTTCTCGAGCACCGTTCCCTCGGCGCTTCCGAGCCCGATGGGGTAGATCTTGACGCCGGCCGCCGACGCCAGATCGGCCAGGTTGGCCGGGTCAGGACCGCTGGTGTTCTCCCCGTCGGTCAGGAGCACGATGGCCGTCCCGCCGTAGTAGCCGATCGGTGTCTCGTCGGCGCTGCCGGACTCCGTGTCACCGTTGCTGACGATCGGCTTGCCCGCGATGGCGCTCAGAGACGTTAGGATCCCGCGTCCGAGTGACGTATCGCCTTGCGGGGAAAGGCGGTTCACCGAGGCCAGCACCTCGTCCTTGTCGGTGGTCGGCTGCTGGGCGATGATGCCGCTACCGCCGAACGCGACGACGCCGATCTTGACCGTGGACGGCTGCTTCTCCACGAACCCCTTCGCCGCCGCCTTGGCCGAGTCGAGCCGAGTAGGCCGGACGTCCTCGGCCGCCATGCTTGTCGACACGTCGAAGGCCAGGATGACGGTTCCCTCGCGCCGCGGCTCGGCGACGGCGGCAACCGGTCGGGCCAGAGCCAGCAGCATCACGGCCAGCGCCGCGACGAGGAGGACGGGGGCGACATGCCGCCACCGGTCCCGACGGGCCATCGGGACGACGAGCCCCTGTCGCGCCAGGTCGGCTCGGCGCTCGGCCTGCTGGCGCAACAGCCGCCGGTATGCGACGACGACCAGCGGGAGGGCGAGGAGGCCGAGGAGCGCCCAGGGCCAGGCCAGCGTCATCGCCGCCGGCTCCGGCGTAGGGCGGAGATCCGCAGCAGTGACCGAACGAGGTCCTCGTCGGTGCGGATCTGGTGAAGGTCGACGCCCGCCGACCGGGTGGCCTCCTCGATGGCGGTTCGTCTCTCGTCGGCGGCCTGCTTGAGCCGGGTGCGGAAGCCGCGGTCGGAGGTGTCGACGAAGATCTGCTCGCCGGTCTCGGTGTCCTCCACGTAGATCGAGCCGACGTCGGGAAGCTCGTCCTCGCGAGGGTCGCTGACCTGGAGAGCCACGACCTCGTGGCGCCGGGCCAGCCGGCCGAGCGCCTGCTCCCAGCCAGGCTCGCTGATGAAGTCGGAGACGACGACGACGAGCGACCGCCGCCGGATCATCCCTGCGGACCGGTTCAGCATCGCGCCCAGGTCGGTAACGTGGCCGTCTGCGCCGTGCGCCGCCCGAGCCCGGTGACTCCGGCGCGACGCCGCGGCCGGCGGTTCGGTCGCGGCGGGCGGGTTGCGCCGGTCGAGGAGCAGGTCGGCGATCTGCAACACCTGGTCGCGTCCGGAGCGGGCGGGCAGCACGCGTTCGAGGTCCTGGTCGAACAGCACCATCCCGACGCGATTTCCTCGCCGCGTGAGGACGAGGGCGAGCGTCGCCGCGACCTCGGCGAGGACGAGGTCCTTCTGCCGGTCGACCGGCCCGAACCCCATCGACGCCGAGTGGTCGAGCAGCAACCAGGCGGTGACCTCGCGGTCCTCGACGTACTCGCGTACGTACGGGGTGTCCATCCGGGCGGTGACGTTCCACTCGATGTGGCGCAGGTCGTCGCCGGGCTCGTACTCGCGCAGGTTCGTGAAGTCGAGCCCGCTCCCGCGGAACAGGCTGCGGTAGTCGCCCTGGAGCCGGCCGTCCAACCGTCGAACGACCCGCCACTCGAGCTGACGGAGCAGGCGCTCCGGAGTCAGCGTGGCGGCCTGGTCCACGGTGACTCACCGGAGGAATACGGGCCGCCCGCTGGCATGCCCGCGTGAGAACCCCGCTCCCGCAACGGGGCCTGTGGAACCGGCGTCGCGGCGAGGATCGGGGTGAGCAGGTCGTCGGCGCTCATGTCCTCGGCCAGCGCCTCGTAAGAGAGCACGAGCCGGTGCCGCAGCACGTCGCGGGCCAGGTCGCGCACGTCGGTGACCAGGGCATACTCCCGGCCCCGGAGGAAGGCCAGCGCCCGCGCGGCGAGCACCAGGTTGATGGACGCACGGGGGCTGGCGCCGAAGGTCAGGTATCGGGCCAGCTCGGCCTTGCCGACGATGGCCGGGTTGCGCGTCGCGTTGGCGAGGTGAACCGCATACTCGATGACCCCGGGGTCGACGTAGACCTGGTCGGACTGCCGCTGGTACTCGCGAAGGGACTCGGCGGACAGCACCGGCTGCGTCTTGGCGAGCGACCCGATCATCCGCTCGACGACGACGAACTCCTCCGGGGGCGACGGGTAGCCGATGAGGACCTTGAGCATGAACCGGTCCACCTGGGCCTCGGGCAGCTGGTAGGTGCCCTCCGACTCGATGGGGTTCTGGGTGGCCATGACGAGGAACGGGTCCGGGGCCGGGAAGGTCTCGCGGCCGATGGTGACCTGGCGCTCCTGCATGACCTCCAGAAGCGCGCTCTGGACCTTGGCCGGCGCCCGGTTGATCTCGTCGGCCAGGACGAGGTTGGCGAAGACCGGACCGAGGGAGACCTGGAACTCGCCCTCGCGCTGGTTGTAGATCCGGGTCCCGACGAGGTCGGCGGGCACGAGGTCGGGCGTGAACTGGATTCGCTGGAACTGACCACCGATGGCGTTGGCGAGCGTCTTGATGGCCATGGTCTTGGCCAGGCCGGGCACGCCCTCGACGAGCAGGTGGCCACGGGCGAGCAGCGCGACGATCATCCGCTCCAGCAGGTCGTCCTGCCCGACGATGGTCTTCTTGACCTCGTACAGCGCGTGTTCCAGCGGGTGCGGGCGAGGGGTCGAGGTGGGCTCGGTGTCCATGGGTGCTCCTGTGCTCACTGGGCAGGCGCGCCGGCACCGCCGCCGGCCGTGGCGATGGGGACGGCGAAGCCGATGCCGACGAAGAACCCCTGCTGGCTGGGGTTGGCGAGGCCGGTGACGATCCCGACGACCTGGCCCGCCTTGTTGAGCAGAGGCCCGCCGGAGTTGCCGGGATTCACCGCGGCGTCGAACTGGATGAGGTGCTCGAGCTTCTTGCCGTCGCCGACGGGCACCGTGCGATCGAGCGCCGAAACGACCCCGCCGGACAGCGAGTCGGTGAGCCCCAGCGGGTGGCCGACCGCGAACACCGGCGTGCCGACCTGGACGCCGCCGCCGAGAACCGCTGGGACGAGGGTCTGGGGAAGGGTGCTCGGTATGAGCGTGGCGATGTCGCTCTCCGGCTGCTCGCTGGCGACCGTCGCCGGGGAGGACGTGCCGTCGGTGTAGCTGACGGTGATGGACTCGGCGCCGCTGACCACGTGCAACGCGGTCAGGACGGTCCCGTCGTCCTTGACGATGACGCCGGCCCCGCTGCCCGACTCGGCCCCGCTGCCCGAGGCGCGCTTCGTGGTGATGAGGACGAGGGAAGGCTGGATGGCCTGGTATGCGACGGTGCCGTCGGGCGGTGCGGCCGCCTCCGCCCTGGCCTGGTCCTCGATGCCCTTCTTGACCGTCGCGTCGATGTCCTGCAGGGAGACCGGTGGGATCGGGTTCGGACGGGTCAGCGCGTAGCCGCCGACCGTCGCCAGGAGCAGGACAGCGACCACGGCCACCACCCAGACCCGCGCCGGGACGCCGCGAGCGCGCTGCCATCCGGCGACGAACGGCCGGGCGACGCGGGCGCCGGCGTGGCGGACGCGCATACCGGTGCGGTTCGGCCCTGGACCGCCCGCATCGCCGTCGCCGCTCGATCCGGCGGCGTCCACCTCGGGTGGGGCGGAGACGCGGGCCACCTCCTGACTGTACGTTCGGCGGCCGGGCTACGGCAGGGCGAGGCCTCGACTCATACCGCAGGCACAGAAACCGCCACAGAAATGTCATATTCCGAATGGCCGCGGCTGGTCGGGATGCGGTGCGTCGCCCACCGCGGCCTGAGCCCGCCAGAGGCGCCGTTCCAGGTCGGAGCGCACCGACGCATAATTGGGATCGTCGGCGACGTTCCACAGCTGCCCCGGATCCTCGGCGAGGTCATAGAGCTCCCACTCGGGCGGGTATCGATCATCCGAGCAGCCAGGCACGCCGAGGCCGTCGTTGTAGAAGTAGATCAGGCAATAGCGGTCGGTGCGGAACCCGTAGTGGGCGCCGACGTGGTGGCTGCGGTCGTCGTGCATCCAGTACCGGTAGTACAGGCCGTCGTGCGGGGGTTTGGGGTCGTGCGCTCCTGTGATGTCCGGCCAGAACGAGCGGCCCGTCATGCGTGGATGTGGCGTGAGCCCGGTGGCTTCGAGCAGGGTCGGGGCGACGTCGACGTTACTGACGAAGCCGGTGTGCGTCGTTCCGGCCGGGACGGTCCGCGGGTAGGACATGACAAACGGCATCCGGATCGACTCCTCGTACATGAACCGCTTGTCGAACCAGCCGTGGTCGCCGAGGAAGAACCCCTGGTCCGAGGCGTACACCACGACCGTGTCGTCGAGCTGGCCGTGCTCGCCCAGCCATCCGACGAGCCGTCCGACGTTGTCGTCGACCGCCGCAACGCAGGCCAGGTAGTCCTCCATGTACCGCTGGTACTTCCACAGCGCCTCGTCCTCTCGTGAAAGTCCCTCTGGCACAGACTGTTTCAGGTCCTCCTCGGTGAGGTCGTCGGCGATACTCATCCGCGCTCGGCGCGCAGTTGCGGACCGGGCGCCGAGGTCGTCGCCGAAGGTGCGCGGCACCGGGATCGGCGTCGTCGCATACCGGCCGGTATGCGCCTCGTCCGGCTCCCAGGGCCGGTGCGGCGCCTTGTGCCAGGTCAGGAGACACCACGGGGCAGCTTCACCGCGTGACTCGAGCGAGTCGAGCCAGCGGATCGCGAGGTCCGTGATGACGTCGGTCGCGTAGCCGGTCTCGAGCCGGAGCCCGTCGGCAGAGAGGAAGCGGGGGTCGTGGTACTCGCCCTGGTCGACGAGGACGTCCCAGTAGTCGAAGCCGTGCGGGTCGTGGCTGACGCCGTCGCTCTCGCCGTGGCCCATGTGCCACTTGCCGACGAGGCCGGTGCGATAGCCGGCGTCGCGCAGCTGGGTCACGAAGGTCGGCTGGGCGGCGTCGAGGAAGGTGTCGAGGGTCGTGACGCCGTTCTCGTGGCTGTAGGTGCCGGTGAGCAGCGAGGCTCGGCTCGGGGAGCACAGCGAGTTGGTCGCGAAGAGGTTGTCGAACCGGACGCCGGAGCCGGCGATGGAGTCGAGATGTGGCGTGGTGTTGACCACCGAGCCGTAGGCGCCGATCGCGTGGGAGGCGTGGTCGTCGCTGAGGACGAAGAGGATGTTCGGGCGCCGCGCGTCCGTGGGCGCGTCGCTCACCGGCGCCGGCTCCGCTCCTCGACGTAGCGCTTGGTGACGGCCATGTCCTGGTCCCCGAGACCGCGGGCGACCAGGTCGGCGAAGGCGGCGCGTAGCGCGGGCAGCAGAGCGGTATCGGTGCGGGTCGCGGTGGCCACGTCGGTGGCGAACTCGAGGTCCTTGAGCAGGTACCGGGCCATCCCGGAGGGGCGAAAGTCGTCGGCGACCATCCGGGGTCCGCGGGTTCGCAGGATGCGGCTGTCCGCATACCCACCCTCGAACAGCTCGACGAGGGTGCCGAGCTCCAGCCCGCTGCGGTCGGCCAGGACCGCCGCCTCGCCCAGCGCGAGCACGGCCGCCGAGACGATGAGCTGGTTGCACGCCTTGGCGACTTGGCCGGAGCCGAGCGGGCCGAGGTGCACCGGACGGCCGCACGCCTCGAGCACCGTCATGGCGCGGCGGGCGTCGGCGTCGGCGCCGCCGACCATGATCGACAGTGTTGCCGCCTCCGCGCCGTCCGTGCCACCGGATACCGGAGCGTCGACGAGGCGGACCCGGCCCTCGGTCTCGCGTACGAGCCGGTCGCCGAGACGGCGGACCTCGGTCGGCGAGGAGGTCGACGAGACGACGAGCAGGAGGTCGTCGGGCTCGGCGGCGAGCAGACCGTCACCGCCGGCCAGCACGTCCTCGACCTGGGGGAGGTCCGGCAGCATGAGCACGACCACGTCGGCCGCCCCTGCGACGTCGCGCGGAGAGTCGCACCACTGAGCGCCCGCCTCGAGCAGGTCGGCGAACCGTTCCTGGCCACCCCGGCCTGTGACCGAGACGGAATGCGCGGCCGCCAGGTGGCGGGCCATCCGCCGCCCCATTCTCCCCAGTCCGATGACGCCGACGCGGCTGGCGGGCTCCATGCCGGCATCCTTCCGGACCGGTGGCCACCGAAGAATAGGTAGTCGGGGCGCGAAGATACGCAGTCTTTCCGATGTGGCCTGTGCGGCGGGAACCGGACCGTGGAGTGGCCGGCCATCGCCGGCCACGAAAAGGGAGGACATCATGACCACACGTATCGTTACCGCCAGCGTCCTGACCGCCGCTGCCGTCAGCGCGGCGTTGCTCGTCGCACCGAGCGCCGGCGCCGCTCAGGCCCACCGGCCGGCCCCGGTCGCCGCGAGCGCGAGCACCACTCTGCAGGAGACCGTCGTCCAGTTGCTGGACGAGGGCCGCCACGCCACCACGCTGGCCGAGCGTCGGCTCATCCACCACGACCTGCTCGAAGCCGTCCGCGACGGGCAGTGACCTCGGATAGCAGCGGATCCGTCGCTCGACCGAGGGAACGCCGCCGAACGCGGTCATTTCGGACAGCCGATTGAAAGCCGCAGCGTAGGCTGCGAGCCCATCAGATCCGAGGTGGAGCCACCCCTGGGCCGGGACGACGAGCTCGCCCGATGCGATGCGGTGCTGACCGCCCTCTTGGCTGAACGGAGCGTGCCCGCCTCACCGCGGGCCCTGCTCGTGTCAGGTGACGCCGGCATCGGCAAGACCACGCTCGTCCGCGCAATCGTGGAACGGGCTCGGGACCTCGGCGCGGCGGTCGGCGTGGGTCACTGCGTCGACGTTAGCGGCGGCCTGCCGTTCGGCCCGGTCCTCGAGGCGGCTCGCCAGCTCGCCGGTCCCGGCGTCCCACTGCCAGGGACGGAGTCACCCAACGCCCTCGGCCTGCTCGTCCGCGCGATGGCTGAGTTCACCAGCGATCGGCCGGCCGTGATCGTGCTCGAGGATCTGCACTGGGCGGACAAGTACACCGCCGACTTCGTGCGAGCCTTCGTGCGAACCGCCGAGGCCGACGTCCTGCTCGTGATGACGTACCGGTCGGAGGACGTGGGCGCGACGGCCACCCTTCGGGAGACGCTCGTCGACCTGCGACGGTCGGATGGGGTGACGTTGCTACCGCTCGGACCACTCGGCCCAGCCGCGCTCGGGGCGCTCGCGACCCGGCGGACCGGCCAGCCTCTCGACGACGATCAAGCCACCTGGCTGCACCGCCGCTCTGAGGGCAACCCGCTTTATGCGGAGGAGATCGTGACTGCGGAGACCGGCGGCATACCGCCATCCCTCGCGGACCTGCTGACCCGTCATGTGCGCAGCCTCAGCCCGGCGACGCGTGCGCTCGTCCGGCTCGCCGCCGCGGCGAGCAGCGTCGTGGACGTCGAAACCCTCGGTGTCGTGGCCGACCTAGGGTCGGAGCCGGTCGAGACGGCCATGCGCGAGGCGCTGGACGCCAATGTCCTGGTCCGCCAGGGCCGCGGGTTGGCCTTCCGGCACGCTTTGCTCCGAGACGCGGTTTACGAGGACCTGCTCCCGACCGAACGGGTGCGTCTGCACGCCACGTACGTGGAGGCTCTTGGTGGGCGGCTCGCCGTAGCGAGGAGCGCGGCCGATCGCTGGCCGATCGCCGCCGATCTGGCGTTCCATGCCGACGCCGCTGGTGACCGGTCAACGGCGTTGTCGGCGCATCTCGCCGCAGGCGAGTCGGCACGGCACTATGGCGCCCGCAGCGATGCCTTGGCGCACTACGAAGCAGCGCTGCGACGATGGGACGAGGTGCCCCAGGAGGATCGGCCGGCTGACGTGCACAAGGCCGACCTGGCTCGACTCGCCGCCGTAAGTCTTTACACCCTCGGACAGCCCCATCGAATCCGCAGCCTGCTCCGGGACGCCCTGTCGATGCTCCAGGAGGACAGCGATCCCCTCGTCGCGAGCAGGGTCTACGCCACGGTTGCCAGCCTGCCTCATTACCCCGCCGACGTGATCAGCGACGAGGAGGCCGCAAGCCGCTCGGTCAACCTGGCTGGGCCCACACCCAGTCAGGAAAGGGTGGACGCTCTGCTGGCAAGGGGCTTCGTCGCCCAGCGTCATCTGAAGTTCGCCTTGGCTCTCGGCATGACTGACGAGTCCGCGCAGGCCGCAGCTGATCTGGGTGTTCGAACCGAGTGGCATGAACGACGGAGCCTCGAGGCGGTGGCGTTGTGGTATCTCGGGCGTTGTCGCGAGGCCATCAGCAGCTACCGCGCCGCCAGCACCCTCGCGTCACAGTCGGGCGACACTGGCTCCTCGGTCGACGCCATCGGCGAGGCGGCCTGGCTCATGCTCGCCTCGGGAGACTCCGAAGCCTGTTTGGCGATCGCCCGAGAGGCCCGACTCGACGCGATCAGGGCGGGTCTGCCTGCCAAGGCGGACTTCGCGTCGGAACAGGAGGTGTGGGCGCTCCTCTTCACCGGCAGGATCGCCGCCGCGACCGTCCTTCTGGACAGCCTTCGCGCCGGTCGCCTTTTCGAGTACAAGTACCGCGAGATGGGCGCGGAACTAGCCTTCGCCCGCGGGAATATCGAGACCGCTCGGCAGCATGACGAGTGGACCATGGGTACCTTCCCGGACCTCGTGTACACGCCGCTCGAAGACATCGCCATCCGTCGTGCGGGGATCTTCGGTGCCCTCGGTGACGTGGAGAACGAGACGCATTGGGCCCGTCGGTTCCTCGAAGCCATCGGCGAATCCGACTCGCCGCTTCTCGCGGCTATCGCCGCGTACCTCGGCCTGCGTCTCACCGCCTCCCCATTCGCGGCGGCAGCGGGCGATCTCGTTCCGATGGCCCAGCGCGCCTTGACGTTTGCCTGCGATCGGCTGTCGCCGTCCTGGGACTACACCTGGCACGCGGCGTACCTCAGCTATGCCCGGGCGTATGCGGCTCGGCTGGAGGGGCGCCCGGCGCTCGACGAGTGGGGTCAGGGCGTACAGCGGGCGGCCGGCATCGGCGCCTACGTCGCCCTGCAGCCGCGGCTCGAGCTCGCCGCCGAATACCTCAGGGTCGGTGACCGGGCCACCGGCAAGGAGCAGCTGGTCTCGGTCTGGGACGACGCCCGGGCCATGGGCGCGGGCTGGTACGAACGGCAGGCGGCCTCGCTGGCCACGCGGAACCGGGTGCCCTTGCCTGGCGAGGACGAGGCGGCAGGGCCACTGCACCGGCTGACGCCGCGGGAACGGGAGGTACTGAGCCTGCTCGCCAACGGTGCGACCGACAAGGACATCGCCACCACCTTGGTGATCAGCCCACGGACGGTGAGCATCCATGTCGGCAGCATCCTGGCGAAGCTGCAGGTGTCCAACCGCGGCGCGGCTGCCAAGCTGGCGCGCGACCTCGGCCTTGACGCGCCCGGCGGCTGAACGGGCCTGAGCGTATCTAGGCATGGCGGACGGGCCTCCTGCGCTGCATGAGCACCGTCGCCACGCGCCGAGACACCGTCGAGCCGGCCCTGGCCGCCGGCGTCTGGGAGGTCGACCGCCGGCGGTCAACGGTCGTGTTCGCCGGCCGGCACCTGCTCGGCACTATCACGGGTCAGGTGCCGGACGTGTCGGGAACGCTGGTCGTCGGCGAGGACGCGGCGAACTCGGTCGAGATCGACCTCGGGCTGCACTCGGCCGACTTCGGCTCGCAGCTGTGGAACGACATGGTGCGGGGGCACGATCTCCTGGGCGCGGCGACCCATCCCGTCGCGCGGTACGCCAGCCGGAGTGTGCGCCTCGCCGGCCCTTCGGTGTTGGTGGAGGGCGCGCTCGACCTGAACGGCAACCGTGGCGACCTGCCGCTGAACGTGCGGCACGAGCCGCTCGGGCGGTCCGCGGCCCGATTCACGACGACCGCCGTCCTGGACCGACGTGCCTTCGGGCTCCGTTGGGACCTCGCGGCGGTCGGATCGGACCGGTTGATCGCCCGTGAGGTCCGCCTCGAGATCGAGCTGGTCGCGGAGCGGGTGGGCTGACCGGGTCGCGTCGACAGCCACCGTCTACGCCAACCGGTGGGCCGCGGCGCGAATGAGAACGACCGCCCACGTGCGGTAGGGCTTCCAGCGGTCGGCGAACGACGCATACTCCTCGTCGGTCATCGGGCGGGAGATGCCATACAGGTCGTGGACCGTCTGGCGGCTGCGGGCCTCGTCGGTCGGGAGCACGTCGGCGAAGCCGCAGGCGCGGACGACGATGAGCGCGCTGTAAAAAGGGCCGATCCCGGGCAGCTCCTGGACCGCTTGCATGGCCGCGTCCGGGCCGAGGCCGACGAGGCGGTCGACGTCGAGGTCGCCGGCCGCAGCAGCTTCGGCAATCGCGTGGAGGCGGGGTATGCGGTCGGCCGGCAGGCCGGGCAGCTCGGTGAGCGACGCCAGCGCGCTCGGGGGCGGCAGCGCGGTCACGGTCTGACCGGCGAGCTCGAAGCTCTCACCGTGAGCCGCGTTGAGCGTCGCCCGCAGCCGGATGCCCTGCGGGCGAGCCCGGCGGGCGCTGATGACGGACCAGACCGCGGCCTCGTAGGGGGAGTAGAAGAGGGCTGGTCTGAGGCCGGGCGCCGCCGCTTGCAGCGCACCGATGACCGGATCGCGCCGTCCTAGCGCGGCGAACCCCTCGCCGTCGTGGTCACAGGACAACACCCGGGCGACCTGCCGCGCGACCGCGTCAGGGTCGGCCTCGCCGAGGACGGTCACGTCGAGTTCGTCGCCGCGCTGCTGGACCTCGACACCGGCCGCGCTCTCCAGGTCGCCATCGACCCGGAAGGCCATGCGCATCACGCCGTCGAAGTCGCGCTCGGCCCGATGCCCGAAGCCGAAGAGGGCCAGCTCCTCCAAGGAGAAGGGTCCTCGGGTGGGGATGGTCCGCATCGCGGTCGTGGTCTTCGTCATCCCCTGATGGTCGCGCGCCACACCGACAGGCCAGGCGGCTCAGCCGACCGCGTTGCGGAGGGCCCACGGCGCGAGGATCGCGTGGACCGCGCGGCTCGCCGGCACCTCCAGCCCGAACCGCTCTGCCCGGCGGACCACCGAGCCGTGCAGGGCGTCGAGCTCCATCCGACGTCCCGTTATGAGGTCGTGGTACAGCGACGAGTAGGAGTCAGCCGCCAGCCCGGTTGCGAAGTGCATCTGCCGCTCGACGACGTCCTCCGCCAAGGCGACTCCCTCGAGCCGGGCCAGCTGCACAACCTCGGTGACGATCTCGCGGAACATCTTCCACGCCGGTGGTGCCTCTCGAATGTCGCCCAACGGCAGCCGGACGGATGCCGTCATGCCGGCCGTCGCGCAGATGAAGGCGAACTTCGTCCACAGCACCGCACCGATGTCCGGCGCGATGTCGGCGTCGATGCCTGCGTCGTGGCAGGCGGCCAGCAGCCGCTCGACCCGGTCGCTGCGCCGGTTGTCCCGCTCGCCGAAGACAATCCGTGCGGGTCCGCCGGTATGCGTGACGACCCCGGGCTCGGTGATGGTCGAGAAGATGAACGCCGCGCCTCCGACGACGTGCTCAGCGCCGACCACGGCGGCGAGCTGGTCCTCGTTGTCGACGCCGTTCTGCAGCGACACGACGGCGGTGTCCGCCCCGATCACGGGGGCCAGCCCGGCCGCCGCCGACTCCGTGTCGAACGCCTTGACACAGAACAGCACGACGTCGCACGGACCGAAGGCGCTCGCGCCCTCGGCCACCGGCACGTCGACGGAGAAGTCCCCCTTGACGCTGCGCACCCGCAAGCCCTGCTCGCGAAGCGCAGCCAGGTGCGGCCCGCGCGCCACCATTGCGACCTCGTGCCCTGCGGTCGCCAGCCGCCCGCCGAAGTAGCCGCCGACGCCTCCCGCCCCGATCACGACCACCTTCATGCCGCCGAACGGTAGACCTTCGTCGGCGTCAGGCGCCGGAGCTAGGGTCCAGACCATGAGAGCAGAGGGCACCTTCACCGTCGACTCCTTCGTCCCCGCCTCGGTCGCGCCGCCGCCAGCGGCGATCGAGGTCGGCCTCCCGGTCGGGACCGCGGTGATGGAGAAGGTCTACGAGGGCGATGTGTCCGGGCGGTCGGCGACGATCTTCACCTCAGCGTTCGACATGGGAAAGAGTGTCGGCACGTACGTCGCACTGGAGACCTTCGAGGGTCGGCTCGGTGAGCGCTCCGGCGCATTCGCCTACGTGCACTCGGCCACGACGACTGGCTATGGTCGGCGCGACGAGCTGTTCGTCATCGTCCCGAGCAGCGGGGTCGGCGAGCTGGCCGGCATCTCGGGCGGCGGCGGGATGACGGTCGACCCGGACGACACCCACCGAGTCTGGTTCGACTTCGACCTGGGCTGAGTCTCCGCCAACCAGCGCCGCTCGAGCGGAGCAAAGTTGCCGCTATCACGTCAACTTCCCTCCACCCGGAGGTAGCCCGTCTCAGTCGCCCCGCACCTCCTGGTACCGCGCCAACGACTCCTTGCGTTCGGTGTCGTGGTCGACGATCGGCTTCGGATAGGCGTCCGGCGGATCATCCAGCGTCCACGGCTCGTGCACCGCACTCCCCGGCACCGACGCCAGCTCCGGGAGGTAGCGCCTCACGTAGTCGCCGTCCGGGTCGAACTTCCTCCCCTGCAGGACGGGGTTGAAGATGCGGAAGAACGGCGCCGGATCGGTCCCCGTGCCGGCCACCCACTGCCAGCCGTGCTGGTTGTTGGCGAGGTCGCCGTCGATCAGGTAGTCCATGAAGTGCTGGGCCCCCAACGTCCACTCGATGTGCAGGTCCTTGACGAGGAAGGACGCCGCGATCATCCGCAGCCGGTTGTGCATCCAGCCGATCGCGAGCAGCTGCCGCATCCCGGCGTCGACGATGGGGTAGCCGGTCCGGCCATCCTTCCACGCCTCGAAGCGCTCGTCCGCGGTCTTACCGGTCTCGAACCTCATCCGCTGCATCTGCGGCTGGAAGTAGCCGTAAGCGCTCTCGGGCCAGAAGTGCAGGACCTGCGCGTAGAAGTCGCGCCAACAGATCTGCCGCCGGTATGCCTCGCCGCCCTTCCCGAGATCAGCCAGCATCGTCCGGGGGTGGATGGTCCCGAAGTGCAGGTGCACGGACATGTGTGACGTGCGGTCCAGGTCGGGGCGGTTGCGGTCCCGGCTGTAGCGCGCGACCCACTCCGCACGGAAGGCCCGCCACATGGCAAGGGCCGCGGCCTCCCCGGCGTCCGGCAGATCGGCCGTGATGGCGGGGTCCTCCGGGATGTCGAGGCCGTCCACCGGGTGCCAGGTCATCCGGCTCGGGTTGGACGACGACGGCGTGTGCCAGCCCCGCCGCATCCACTCCCGGTAGAAGGGGCTGAATACCTTGAACGGCTCGCCGTCCTGCTTCGTGACGAAGCCCGGCGACATCGCATACGGGCTGCCGGTGCGGACCAGTGGCACGCCCGAACCGACCTCACCGAGCGCCTTCTCGACCCGCTCGTCCCGGCGCTTGCCATAAGGGGCGAAGTCCACGCTGATGTGGACCTCACTGGCGCCGATCTCGGTGGCGACCTGAGGAACCACGGTCTGGGGCTTGCCGCGCCGGACGGTCAACCGGCCGCCGTGCGATCGTAGGTCCTCGTCGAGGGCGCGGAGGGTGCGGAAGAGCATTGCCGTGCGGGGGCCCTTGTCGCGCTCGAGGAGGACGTCGTCGAGGACGAACAGGGCGGTGACCGGGCCTTTCTTCGCCGCGGCGTGCAGTGCCGGGTGGTCGCGCAGGCGCAGGTCCCGGCGGAACCACATGACCGTCGGCGCGCTTCCGAGGGCCGCCACTACGGCAGCACCTCGCGGATCTCCTCCCGCGTGATCGAGCCCTCGAAGAGGGGTGGCAGGAACCGCAGCATGAGCATCGCCCACGTGAGATGGGTCAGCATCGGCGCCTGGATGCCGCCGGAGGCCCGCCGCTGCAGGCCGAACAGGGTGCCCATCACCCCGCCGGCCACGACGAGCGCCGGGTTGCGGCTCGCTGCCGTCGCCACGGTGTACGCGACCGTCGAGATGAAGATCGGGCTCTGCGGCGCGGCCGTGTAGAACGCGCCGCGGAAGAACAGCTCCTCCGCGATGCCGTTCACCGCCGTCGTCGCCGCGACGAGCGGCAGATTGCCCTGGTCGGCGTACCGCAGCACGCTGCCGATGGCCTGGTTGAGGACGGGGACGTCGCGGGCGACCAGCGCGGCACCGTAGAAGGCGCCGAACGCCCCGACACCCGTCGCGATGGGCGTGAACACCGGCCGCCGCAGGGTCTCGTCGCGGCTCTTGATCCATCCCAGGTGCAACGGGCCGGACGCGACCGCCCCGGCGGTCCACGTCGCCGCGAGCGCTCCGGTCAGCCAGTAGAACTTCTGCGAGCCGGGCTTGGTGCTGAGCGAGATGCCGAGCATCGTCGCCCCGGCGATGCCGACGCCCGCGACGACCTGGCGGCGGCGCTGGCGAACCGCGTCCGACTCCTCGGGCACCCTCGGAGTCTGGAGATGGAAGGGCTGTGGCAGCGCCCCGAGGAACCTCTCGAACGGCCCGTGCGCCACCGGCGCCGCCGCTTTCGGCTCCTCCCGCGCTGCCCGCTCCTCGAGCGCGACCCGCACCGCGTGGTCGTAACCCATCGGCTGGAACGGCACGAGCTCCCGGATGGCCGGGTCTTGCACCACGACCTCGTTGGTCATCGAGTCCACGAGGTTGCGGCCCGTGGTCGTGTCGACGTCGGTGACGAGCGACAGCCAGAGCGACGACAGGTAGGGCGAGAGGAACGGGACCGGGACGATGGGCAGGGCGCGCCCGAGGATCGTCGCCACCCGCTGCAACATGCTCTTGTAGCGCAGCACCTCCGGGCCGCCGATCTCGAACGTCCGCCCCGCCGCCTCCGGGCGGTCGAGCACGCCGACAAGGTAGAGCACGACGTCGGCCACCGCGATCGGCTGGGTGCGAGTCATGACCCATCGCGGGGTGATCATCGCCGGCAGGTGCTCGACGAGCTGCCGGGTCATCTCCCACGAGAAGCCGCCGTCACCGATGATGATGCCGGCGCGCAGCGTCGTCACCGGAACGCCGGACTCGCCGAGGATCTCCTCGACCTGGCGCCGACTGCGCAGGTGGGCCGAGAGCTCCTCGCGGGCGTCGCCGAGCCCGCCGAGGAAGACGATCTGCTTGAGCCCGGCCCGCGACGCCGCGCCCCCGAAGGCCCGAGCCCCCTCGGCGTCCTTGCTCTCGAAGTCCTCGGCGTCCAGCGAATGGACGAGGTAGTACGCGGCCTCGCAGCCGGCGAGTGCCGCGTCGAGGGAGTCCGGATCCCCCACGTCACCCGCCACCGGGGTGCCCGGACCCGCATACGTCTCAGGATGCCGGGTCATGGCCATGACCTCATGCCCCGCGTGCTCGAGCGCGGGGGTGAGGCGGCGCCCGACGAACCCGGACGCCCCGGCGACGAGGACCTTCACGAGCCCGCCCCTGCCCCGAGGGGCTGAGCGGGCACCCGGAGACCGAGCGCCTCGGTCACCGGATCACCGCGCAGCGCCGTCGCTCCGGTCGCTGCGACGATCTCGGGCCTGGCGCCCGTTCCGGCGAGCACCAGCGGGACGCGCCGGGCAAGCTCCCGCAGCTCGTCCGCCACCACGTCGAAGAACGACGAGGAGGTGGCGGCGAGTACCACGACCAGGGGCTTCAGATGCCTCACCGCGCTCTCGAGATCGCTCACCGGGGTGTTGTTGCCCAAGAACGTGACGCGCCAGCCGCATCGGTTGAGCGCGATGCCGAAGACCATCAGCGACAGATCGTGCAGTTCGCCCTCAGGACAGGCGATGACCGCCCGTGGCCCGATTCCCTGACCCCAGCCGAGCGCCAGGCCGGCGAGCCGTCCGCGGAGAAGGTTGCTGGCGAAGTGCTCCTGGGCGACGTCGATGGTCCCGTGTTCCCAGCGGTCGCCGAGCTCGGCGAGGTAGGGCATGACGATGTCCCGCAGCACGGTGGTCAGGCTGAGCTCGCGCAGCATGCGGTCGACGAGCAGCTGCGCGCCGGACTCGTCATAGGCGTCGAGCGCGTGCTGCAGGGCATGGTAGTGCCGCTTCGCCGCGTCGGGATCCTCGTCCGGGACAGTCACGGCGTATGCGTCGTCGGCCGACCCTGGGCGGCACGCCACCCGGGCGGCCTCGGCCGCGGACAGGCCCTGGGCCAGCTGGTCCAGCATGGCCCGGATGCGCTGCTCGTCCTGGGTCGAGTAGAGCCGGTAGCCCTTCGCAGACCGGGCCGGCTGCAGCAGCTGGTACCGGCGTTCCCACGCGCGCAGCAGCTCGGCGCTCACGCCGACTCGACGGCTCAGCTCGCCGATGCGCACGCCGCCGGGTGGGTGGACCTCGTCAGACGCGGTCGTGTCGCCGGCAGCGGTGGGATGGATGACCGAGGTCATCCGCACATTGTACAAACCTTAGACAAACCTCCAACAGGCGGCGCCGTCAGGCCTTGTGGCCGGTCAGCGACTGGAGCTCCGCGTCAGCGGGCGAACGGGCCGATCTCCATGAGAACGACCGAGGCGTTCGAGCAGCCTTGCTGTGCCTGCGGGAGAAGTGGGCCGCGGTGTCCTCGGGCAGGTAGATCCGGAACCGTCG
>Ga0307288_10000187_pt1 | contig 22091 bp, 19 predicted proteins | sample ER_DNA_142_FD_194469 | JGI IMG/M metagenome (GOLD analysis project Ga0307288, IMG submission 194469) | Bulk soil microbial communities from the East River watershed near Crested Butte, Colorado, United States - ER_DNA_142 | ecosystem: Environmental > Terrestrial > Soil > Floodplain | place... | reverse complement strand
CGGGAGCCGGCGCATCTCGACCAGGGTGAGCCCGAGGGTCTTCAATCGGTCGAGCAGCCCATGCATGTGCAGCCCGTCGAGAACTGTGCCGTAGAGCACCGATCAAACGGGCGCCCACCGTCAGGCCTCGGGATGCGTCATGGACGGTTCTTGAGTTCGTGGTCGCCTCCTGTGCAGCAAGTCCCCGAGTCCTCGACGCGTCGAGCCTCCTGGTCCGACATCGCCGCGGTCAGCTCGTGGGTCGACGCCCAGCTGAGGCAGCAGCTCGTACTGCCGGCTGTAGATGTCCACCAAGGACAGCAGGAGCGCCGAGATCGGGACGGCCACCAGTGCTCCCGCCGCCCCGAACAGCGCGGCGCCGAACAGGACCGCCCCGAACCCCACCGCCGGGTGCATGTCGACGGCGTCGGCGCTGATCTTCGGCTCGATCGTGAGGTTCTCGATCTGCTGGTACACCAACGCAAAGGCCAGCGCGAGGACGCCGTCGACCGGCTCGGAACTGGTCAGCCCGACGACGACCGGCAGCGCGATCGCGATGTAGGTGCCCACTCGGGACGAACTGGGAGACGACCCCGGTCCACACACCGAGGGCAAGCCAGTACGGCATCCCGATGATGAGCAGGAAGATCGCCGTGAGCCCGCCGCAGATCGCGGCGAGGACCACTCGCGCGGCGACGTAGCCGCCGGTCTTCTTCACGGCCAGGCCCCAGACCACGATGAATACCTCCTGGCGGTGCGGCGGGAGCAGGTGGGCCACCCACCGCTGGAGCCGAGGGGCGTCGGCGGAGAAGTAGAAGATGAACAGGCCGATGCTGAACAGCGAGAACACGCCGCCGAGAATGGCCACGATCACGCCGATGAGGCCGCCGGCCACGTCGACCCCCAGCGACGCCAACGTCTGCGGCGTGATTTGCAGCGACTCCAACAGCGACTCGGCGTCGAAGGTCGTCCCGAAGGCCTGGTTGACCCACGTCGCCAGCGAAGCCAGCAGCGTGGGGATGCCTTGGATCAGGTTGACGGCCTGCGTGACGAGCAGGTTTCCGAACGCCGCCGTGAACAGGACGGCGAAGACCACGATGCCGAGCATGACCACGCCGGTGGCCAGCCCGCGTCGCATATGTCGCGCGAGTCGGCTGACGGCGGACTCCATGGCGATGCTCGCCAGCCAAGCCATGATGATCTGAAACAGCACCGAGCCGCCGTCGTGCAGGACGAAGGACCCGAACGAGTAGAGGATGATCAGGCCGATGACCACGAGGCCCGGCCGCCAGAGCGACTGTGGCTCGACAACGATGCGCGTCCGGCGAGGCACCTCCTCATGCGCCGCCGGGGGCGGTGTCGACGGGGCCTGCGGGTCCGGGTCAGGCATGCGCGGCCCGGGCCAAGCAGTGCATGAGACACCCGTCACGTCGGCTCATCGGCCGGGTAGCGCCGGCCACGGCGCTCCAGCCGAACCATCACGAAGACTCGCCGTCCGCGGCATCGCACGCCTCACCCGGCCGGGGTGACGTCCGTGGGCGGCGCACGCAGCACGATGACACCCGTCCGACGGACGTGAAAGATGCGCGTGAGCGTCCTGGGAGCCCGCGTGGGTAGCTGATCACTCTCGCCGAAATTGCCAGGGCCCGGGCGGTCAGCCCCAACCCATCAAGACCCGGCCGGGCACACTCTTCAACAAGCGTGGGCACCCGGCGACAGGCCGTGACCGCGGGGCGGCGTCATGGCCTGATCTGAGCCGCCCGGCCCGACGCTGCTCAGGGGTGGGTCACTCGGTGAAAGCGTCGCGGAGCTTGGCTTCCTGCTCGTCCGAGAGGTTGGTGTGGACCAGCTCGCCGTGCAGCCCGGCCCCCTTGACCGCGTCGAACACCTTGTCCTGGACGGCGTCACTGGTCATCACGAACAGCGCCGACGTCCCCGGCGTGACCTGACTACGGACGCTGTTGATGAAGGTGTCGTCGATGCCGACGTCGCCCAGCGAACCGGCCAGTGCGCCGGTCGCGGCGCCGACCGCCATGCCGAGCAGCGGGACGAAGAACAGCAGGCCGAAGAGCAAGCCCCAGAACGCGCCACCGAGAGCGCCGGCCCCGGCGAGGTTGTTCAGCTGCTTGGTCTTGGGCTTCTTCTTGCCCTCCTCCCAAACCACCGTGGCGGCGTCCAACACCTTGATCAGCTCTTCCCGCTGCAGCTGCTGCAGAACTTGGACACTGCGCTCCGCGCTCGAGGTGTCGTTGAACTTCCACACGCTCAAGGTCGCCACCAGGGCACCTCCATGTCGTCGCTCGTTCGGCCCCTCCGGCCGACCGATGCGTGCCCATCTTCACGAGTGCCCCGGCCTGGCTGCCTCACCCGTCCCGGGTGACCCAGGGTCTTCCGCCAATTGAGAACAATGTCAGGTGGCACACCGGGCGTCGGGCGGCTCGACGACCGAGTCGGCCCTTCGGAAGGAGCCTGCGCATGACAACCACGAGCTCGGTCGGTGCCTCATCGCCCGACGGTCGGATGTTCCGGCTGGACCTCGGCGGAGACGACGGGTACGCGGTCGGAGACTTCGTGACGATCGCCGACGACTCGGGTGCGCGCTATCTCGGGCTGATCGAGACGCTGGACCAGGCGACCGGCGGCGGGGTGCCGACGGGGTCGATGCTGCCGGGCTGGCGGGGGGCGACGTCGAGCCGGCCGTTCCGCACGGCGACGGCCGTTCGCAGCGATCCGCGGGACCTTTCCGATTACTATCGCGACTCCGCGGCTGTCCTGGGGCTGGGTTCGATGGTCTCCGCGCCCGACGTCGAGGTGGGGATGTCCCGAAGCGGCTCAACCGGCATACCTTCTGGTGCGGGCAAAGCGGGTCGGGCAAGACGTTCGCGCTCGGTGTCGCCCTGGAGCAGATCCTCATGCACACGCGGCTGCCAGTCGTCATCTTCGACCCCAACGGAGACTTCGTGCGGCTAGGCGAGAGTCGGCCGGGAGCGGACGCGAACGAGCGAAAGGCGTTGACCGACCGCGATATCCGGGTGCTGAGACCGGGGGAGGGACGCGATGCCCTGCGAATCCGCTTCCTGGACATGTCGATCCGCTCCAAGGCGGCCATCTTCCGACTCGACCCGTTAGTGGACCACGAGGGCTACAACTTCTTGGTGAGGATGGCGCCGCAGCTGCGTGGTACCACGCTCGAGCAACTGCTCGACGTGGTCAGGAGCTCGGAGGATCCGGGCGGGGTCATCGTCGCCGAGCGTCTTGAGAACCTGGGTTTGCTCAACTGGACGCTCTGGGCACAGGACCGGGTCGCCGCCACCGAGATCATCGCCGAACGGCCCGCAGCGACCGTCCTCGACATCGGCTCATTCGCCACTCACGACGAGCAGCTGGCCGTCGCCCTTGCGGTGCTCGAGGACCTCTGGGCCCGCCGCGAAGAGCGGCGCCCCATCCTCATCGTCGTCGACGAGGCCCACAACCTCTGCTCGCCCGACCTCGAGTCGCCCGCGGCGCGAGCGGTTCGGGACCAGATCATCCAGATCGCCGCGGAAGGCCGGAAGTTCGGACTGTGGCTGTTGCTGTCCACTCAGCGCCCCTCCAAAGTGCACCCGCAGATCGTGTCCCAGTGCGACAACCTCACCCTCATGCGGATGAACTCGCCGAACGACCTGTCCGAGCTCGCCGACCTGTTCGGCTTCGTGCCGCCGGGTCTGCTGAGCCAGGCTTCGCGGTTCCGGCAGGGCGAGGCTCTCGTAGCGGGCGGCTTCGTGCCGGCGCCGAGCATCATCAAGTTCCGCGACCGGGTCACCCATGAGGGCGGCATCGACGTCCCGGTGCCCATGCCCGGCTGATCTAGGCTCCCTGCCGTGGGTGAGGTCGTGCGTGTTCGGCTCGACCTGGGATACGACGGGACCGACTTCTCCGGATGGGCCGCCCAACCCGGGCGGCGGACCGTCGAGGCCGAGCTCTCGGCCGCCTTGACGACGATCCTGCGCGGTCCTGAACCGGTACGGCTCACCGTCGCGGGGCGCACCGACGCCGGTGTGCACGCAAGGGGGCAGGTGGCCCACGCCGACGTCGACGCGGACGCGTGGGGGCAACTGCCCGGTCGCTCCGAGCGGTCGCCCGAGGAGGCGCTGTGGTCCAGACTGGCCGGCGTCCTCGCCGACGACGTGGTCGTCAAGCGGGTATGCGTCGCGTCGCCGGGCTTCGACGCCCGGTTCTCGGCGACGTCCCGTCGGTACCTCTACCGGCTCGCTGACGACGTCGCGACTCACGATCCCCTGCGCCGACGGGACACGGTGTCGGTGCGCGGCCATCTCGACGCCGAGGCGATGAACGACGCGGCAAACCTGCTGGTCGGGCTGCACGACTTCGCCGCCTTCTGCAAGCAGCGTGAGGGCGCGACCACGGTGCGCACGCTGCTGGCCCTCGCCTGGGAGCGGGGGGCAGACGCGGTCCTTGCCGGAACGGTCGTCGCCGACGCGTTCTGCCACTCCATGGTCCGGTCGCTGGTCGGCGCCCTGGTGCCCGTCGGGGAGGGACGGCGCGACGTCGACTGGCCGGCTGCGGTGATGACCGGCGGCGTGCGTGACCCGGGCGTGCGCGTCATGCCGCCGCATGGCCTCAGCCTCGAAGAGGTCACCTACCCTCCGGACGGCCAGCTCGCGGCGCGGGCGCGGGAGACCCGCGCGAACCGCATACGCCACTGATCGTCAGATCCAACGGCGGGTGTGGCTGCTGTAGTCCTCGTAGGCCGCGCCGAACCGCTCTCGCAGGTAGGTCTCCTCGCGCCGGATGACGTTTCGGTCGACGAAGGCGACGATCGCCGGGAGGGCGATCCGCGCCCACCAGGTCCCGAGGAGCAGACTGCCGCCGAGGTAGCTCACCGTAAGGCCGAGGTACATCGGGTTGCGCGTGTACATGTAGGGCCCGGTGGTCGCCAACGCTGCCGCCGGGCGTCCAGGGATCACTGAGGTGCCGTGCCCACGGAACGTCGCCGCCCCGGCGGTCCCGATGGCCTGGCCGACGGCGACCAGCGCCCAGCCCGCGCGCTTCCGCCATCCCGACCCGGGCATCCGCCACGGAACCAGTCGGTCGACCGCCCAGGCGACGGCGAGCGGAGCCGCGTACACGAGCGGGGGTGGAACGTGAACATCCGCACCCGACTGGCTCCTTGGTTCGGCCACGAGAGTGACGCTAGCGCGGGTAATCCGGATGACCCGGGGGGTCCGCTTTGTCACACTCGAGTCTCATGGGACACGTCGACATCGCCGGGGTGTCCTTCTCGCTTCCCGACGGCCGGCCGTTGCTGCGGGACGTCTCCCTGCGCGTCGGCGAGGGCGCCAAGATCGCGCTCATCGGTCCCAACGGGACCGGAAAGACGACACTGACCCGGATCATCGCCGGCGACCTGGTCCCCGACGAGGGCGCCGTCACGCGCAGCGGTGGACTCGGCGTGATGCGGCAGTTCATCGGGCAGCTGCGCGACGACTCGACGGTCCGAGACCTGCTGCTCACGGTCGCGCCGGCGAAGGTCCGCAAGGCCGCCGCCGAGGTCGACGGCACCGAGCTGCTGATGATGGAGCACGACACCGAGGCCGTGCAGCTCGCCTACGCCCAGGCGCTCGTCGACTGGGGCGACGCCGGGGGCTATGAGTACGAGACGCTCTGGGACACCTGCACGGTGGCGGCCCTGGGGATCCCGTTCGAGATGGCGCAGTGGCGGCAGGTGACGACGCTCTCCGGCGGCGAGCAGAAGCGGCTGGTCCTCGAAGCGCTGCTGCGGAGTCCCGAGGACGTCCTGCTGCTCGATGAGCCGGACAACTACCTCGACGTCCCGGCCAAGCGCTGGCTCGAGGACCAGCTGGTCGTGTCGCCCAAGACCGTCCTCTTCGTCTCGCACGACCGCGAGCTGATGAACCGCGTGGCGACGCGCGTGGCGACGCTCGAACCCGGCGCGGCCGGGGCCACCCTGTGGGTACACCCGGGCCGGTTCACCACGTATGCGCAGGCTCGCCTCGACCGCACCGCCCGCCTCGAGGAGCTGCGCAAGCGCTGGGACGAGGAGCACGCCAAGCTCAAGGCCCTGGTCGTCATGTACCGGCAGAAGGCGTCGTACAACGACGCCATGGCCTCGCGGCTACAGGCAGCGGTCACCCGGCTCGACAAGTTCCTGGAGGCGGGGCCGCCAGTGGCGGTGCCGCAGCGGCAGAACGTTCGTATGCGTCTTGCCGGCGGCCGTACTGCCAAGCGGGCGGTGATCTGTTCGGCCCTCGAGCTCGTTGGGCTGATGAAGCCCTTCGACCTCGAGATCTGGTACGGCGAGCGCGTGGCGGTCCTCGGCTCCAACGGGTCCGGCAAGTCGCACTTCCTCCGACTCCTCGCCGCGGGCGGCTCGGACCCCGACCGGGAGCACCAGCCGGTTGGCGACGTCGTCGCCGCGTCGGTCTCGCATACCGGCCTCGCGCGACTGGGCTCGCGAGTGCGTCCGGGCTGGTTCGCGCAGACCCACGATCATCCAGCCCTGGTCGGCCGGACCTTGCTCGAGATCCTCCATCGAGGCGATGAGCACCGGGCCGGCAAACCGCGGGAGGAGGCGGCCCGGGTCCTGGACCGTTACGGGCTGGCCCGCGCGTCCGAGCAGACCTTCGACTCGCTGTCCGGGGGACAGCAGGCGCGGTTCCAGATCCTCCTGCTCGAGCTGTCGGGAGCCACGCTGCTACTGCTCGACGAGCCGACCGACAACCTCGACCTCGACTCGGCCGAGGCGCTGGAAGAGGGCCTCGACGCGTTCGAGGGGACCGTGGTCGCCGTCACCCACGATCGCTGGTTCGCGCGGGAGTTCGACCGGTACCTGGTCTTCGGTGCGGACGGCCGGGTCTACGAGGCGCCGGAGCCGGTGTGGGACGAGGGCCGGGTGGCCCGCGCCCGCTGACCGTGCGGCTACTGCCGTTCAGGCGCGAGGGCTGAGAGCGGCGGTCGCGGTTGCAACGGCCCGGCGACTCTCGGCTGCGGGCCCGCGCGGCCAGCCGGTGAACCTCCATCGGGTCGTGGATCGCCGTGTCGGTTTCGACCCGCGGCTTCGTCCGGTACGTCGCATCCGCTCGGCATGGTCGAGCTGGTCACGCTGGCGTTCCGCGACCAGAGCGCGGTCGAAGGGGTAATTGGTCAATATCACGGTGGCTCCTATCACTCGATTCCTCATTGCGGTCTTAGCCGCGGTTGAAAGCGTCGGACTCCGGCGACGAGCGCAGTGCCGGAGTCGGACTCAGATCCTTCCGGCGAACTCGCCAGCGGGAGCGGAGCGGATGTCATCCAAGGCCCGCACGGTGTTCCGGTCCCGTAGGTGCTCGCGGTCGGCGGAGACGCCGAGGTCGGCGCCATGGCCGCGGTGGCCCAAGCCGCTGCCGCGGCGGTGGCTCCATTCCAGGAGGCCGATGACGAGAACTCCGAGGGCTACCACCACGGCGATGACCAGCGCCGAGCCGGGGTCGAGGACGGCGGCCGCGGCCAGGCCGGCGATGCCGGCCTGTGCGGCGGCACCAAGGGTGAGGCAGGTGAGGTAGGCGAACGTGCGCATCACATATCGGGCTTTCTGAACCTGTTGCTGGACCGTCCAGCACTCTCGGTTCGCTCACCCATCACGATGCCGGTGCAGCCCGGATCAGGCCGTCCGCCAACAGGGCCCCCGGGCGGATGAGGCCCGGTTCCTCCGGTTGACGTAACGCGGCTCCCGTAATTGGACGATCAGCCAGCGTCCCGGTCGCCCCCAGGCCAGCGGCCCTCGTCAGTTGTCCTTGAAGACGTAGACCGTCTCGACCAGGCAGGGGTCCGGGTGCACCTTCGCGACGCATACGGCGTCAGGCAGGGCGTGAGCGCAGACATATCCGTCCGCGTTGCCCGCCGCGTCGACGAGGCCGGGAACAGGCGCGTTGCCGGCCTCCGCGAGCGAGGCGACGGATCTGAGCTCGTATCCCGGCGGGCAGCCCGACTCCGGATCGGCGAAGGCCGGCGAAGGCCAGAACGGCATCCCGGCCACGAGCAGGCCGAACGCGATAAGGACGACAGATGAGCGCTTCGACATGAGAAACCCCTTCGGCAACGGTGTTGGTGTCGCCACCACACCGAAGGCCGCTCGACAACGCTTCGACGAATCCTTGGAGACACGATCCACAGCGTTTGGGCCGAGCCGTCGAAACGCCCCGTGCGCGACCTGCGCCCCGCTATCTTGAGGTTGATCCCGAGGGGCGGTTGCCATGGCGACACCCACAGACGTACAGCCTCACGACGACCTGCGTGTCGGCATCCTCGGTCCCCTCGAGGTGCACCGAGGCGGTGTCCCGTGCGTGCTCGGTGGCCGACAGCAACGATTCGTGCTCGCCCTCCTCGCCCTCGAGACTGGCCACGCCGTTTCGCTGGACCGGATCGCCGACGCCCTCTGGGGTGACGACCTCCCACCCAGTTACGTCGCCACCGTCCAGACGTACATCTTCCGACTGCGCGAGGTTCTCGAGCCCGATCGGGCGAAAGGGGATCCGGCGCGCGTCCTCGTGTCGACGCCAGGAGGCGGCTACCGGCTGGAGCTACCGCCCACAGCGGTGGATGCGATGCGATTCGAGGCGGACGTGGCGCGCGGTCGGGCCGCGCTCGAGGCGGGTGACGCCTCGACCGCCGCCGCCACGTTGGGTGAGGCGCTCGCACTGTGGCGAGGGGACGTCCTATCAGACTTGGGTGACCTGGGTCCGGCGGCGCCCGCCGCACAACAACTGGGCGAGGTGCGGTTGGTCGCGACCGAGGACTGGGCGGCGGCGGAGCTCGCCTTGGGGCATCACTCAGCCCTGGTTCCGCAGCTCGCCTCGCTCGAAGCGGCGCATCCGCTGCGAGAACGCTTCGCCGCGTTGCGGATGGTGGCGCTCTACCGCTCGCGTCGGCAGGCCGAAGCACTGGCGGTGTACCGCGAGGCGCGCCAGCGGCTGGCTGAGGAGCTCGGCGTCAGCCCCGGCGAGGAGCTCCGGTCGTTGCACGAACGCATCCTCAAGCAGGACGAGGCGCTAGCTCGATCACCTGCCGGAGACCCTCCGGCCTTGTTGTCGTGGACTTCTGCGGGCCACGTCGACTCGACGAGCGCCGGGTCAGGAGCTGAGGCACGGAGTACGCCCGTTTCGTCGCCCGCCGCAGACCCACCGCTGGTGACGGTGCCGCCACTCCCACGACCGGCGAGCCGGACGAGGGCCGCCCTGGCCCTCGCCACGGTCGTCCTCATCGGGTCCACTCTCGTGTCCACCGGGATCACCCGAGCGCGAGACCAGGAACCGGTCCCATCCGTGCCGGCCAACAGCGTCGCGGCGGTCGGACCGAGAGGGCTCATTGGGGAGGCCGTCGTGCTCGGGGCCGTTCCGATCGGGCTTGCTGAGGGCGCCGGCTCGGTCTGGGTGCTCGACCACACCAACGCTGCCGTCGCACGGGTCGATCCGGACAGCAGGAAGGTCGTCCAGACCATCCATGACGTGGGAAACGACCTGCAGGCGATCTCCGCCCGAGGTGGTGACGTGTGGGTCGCGGCCTTCGGCTCTCGGACGGTGACGCGGATCAACGCTGAGACCAACCAGGTCGTCGACCGGATCGAGGTGGGCAACCAGCCGTCAGCGATCCTCGCGAGCGACACCGACGTGTGGGTCGCGAACAGCGGCGACAACACCGTCCAGCGGATCGACCCGAAGACCGGGAAGACCGACGCCGCGATCCCGGTCGGCAACGGTCCTGCGGCGCTGGCGCTGGATGGGTCGAAGCTCTGGGTGGCCAACGCCCGGGGCGGCACCGTCACCGAGCTCAACACGCATACCGGGTCGCGGAACAGCACCGATATCGTCGTCGATGCCGGTCCCGCGGCGCTCGCCGTCACCGACACCGACGTGTGGGTCGCCAACCAGCTGGGCCGCACGGTGTCTCGAGTGAACCGGACCAGCAGGGAGGTCGCTCGGATCTTCGTCGACGACGGACCGTCCGCCATCGTCTCGAGCGGGGACGAGCTGTGGGTCGGGAACGCCTACGCGGGAACGCTGTCGCGGATCGACTCGCGTTCGAACGCCGTCACCCCGGTCGCCATAGGCAGCTCACCCCGGGCGCTGGCTCGTGTCGGCGACAGCGTCTGGGTGGCATCCGAGGCGTTGGCCAGTGCCGACCACGTGGGAGGCACGTTGAGAGTTGCCGAGAACCTGCCGTTCGACACCAAGTCCGTGGACCCCACCGGCGCGTACTACGGGCCCGTCATTTCCATGCTGCGCCTGGCGTACGACGGGCTCGTCGCCTTCAGCCGTCCGGGTGGCCTCTCCGGACAGACCATCGTCCCGGACCTGGCCACGGCGCTGCCACAACCCACGGACGGTGGCCGGACCTACATCTTCACGATCCGTCGTGGCATCCACTACTCCGACGGGCGGGAGGTCAAGGCAAAGGACTTCAAGCGGGGCTTCCAGCGCACGCTCGTCCGGGTCCCCGACCTCGGCCTCTTCGACGCCGTCGTCGGCGCCAAGGAGTGCGAACAACAGGCGATGACGTCGAACGCCACGAAGTGCGAGCTCCCAGGCGTGACCGCCGACGACGACGCGATGCGACTGACCATCTCGCTGTCAGAACCGGATCCCGAGCTGCGCTACAAGCTGGCGTACATCGTGGCCCCGGCACCCGAGGGAACCTCCTTGGACGCGGTCGTCCCGCCGCATTGGATCCCCTCCACCGGTCCGTACCAGATCGGCTCCCTCGGGAAGGACGGAACGCTGACGCTGGTTCGCAACCCCTACTTCACACCGTGGTCCCACGCCGCCCAGCCCCCCGGCTACCCCGACGTCATCGAGCATCGCTTCACCGAGCCCCCGCAGCGGGCCATCGAGGAGGTCCTGGTTGGGGAAGCCGACCTGGCCCCCGTCCCGTACGCGCTCCACAACCTCGCGGTGAGCCATCCCGCTCAGACGCACGTCTTCGACGAGGCGAGAACCGACTTCCTCTACGTGAACACGCACCAAGCGCCGTTCGACAACCTCCTGGTTCGCCAGGCGTTGAACTACGCGGTCGACCGCCGCGAGTTCATGAGGCTCTATTCCAATGACCGCCCGGTCGCCCAGCCCAGCTGCCAGATGCTGCCACCGAACTTCTCGTCGTACGCGTCGTACTGCCCCTACCAGACCGGACCGCCCGATAAAGACTATCGAGGGCCCGATCTGGAGAAGGCCAAGCGGCTCGTGGCCCAGTCGGGGACGCAGGGCGCTTCCGTCGTCATACATCGGAGGGTGGAACCGCCGGGTGAGCCTCAGAACGCCTGGTACCCGTTCCCCGAGTACATCGCCCAGGTTCTGCGGGACCTCGGCTACCAGGCGAGTGTGGAGGACATCCCGCTCGATCACGTCTTCTACGACCGGCAGGACGCGGCGTACGAGGAGTACCAGCTGTTCACCCAGTACGGCTGGGTGGCCGACTACGACATGGCCTCCACCTTCTACGACAACGTGGCCTCGTGCCGGCTTCCCAATCTCACCCGGTACTGCAACCCGGCCATCGACGCGGTGGCGAAGAAGGCCTTCGATCTCGAGGCGTCGGATCCCGGCGCTGCCGTCGCGCTGTGGTCCGAGGTCGACCGGATGCTCGTGAACAACGGAGCCTTCGTCACCCTGGGCAACCCGGTGAAGATGGAGGTTGTCTCGACCCGCGTCGGGAACTACCAGGCGCGTGCGTCATACGGCGCCGTCTTGTCGCAGCTGTGGGTTCAGTAGGCGACGGGCTCGCCGCTGTGCAGCGAGAGCCCGTCGCGCCCTGGATCAGCCGGCTCTAGACGACGTCGACGGTCTTGGTGATCACGCCCTCGTCGTTGCCGAGGTACTTGACCGTGAAATGCAGAACGTGATGTCCCTTCGGCAGATAGATCATCGCCACCCACGAGACCGCCGAGGCGGTCCCCGGGCCAGCCTCGTACCCGAACTCGTTGTTCTCCGGCGAGACGAAGGTGAACTGGTGGGAGACCACCTCGAACCTCGGTGTGCTGATCGTCGTGGCCGGCAGCCCGTCGACGACGATCCTCACGTACTCGATGTACGGGATCAGACCGTCGCGCGCGCACTGGAGCTGCTCGTCCTCCGTGAGGCCGTAGTACGGCGGCGGTGACTTCGTGTCGCAGGTGTTGCTCCAGAACCACATGACCGGGCGGCCCTGCTTGATGGTGCACGTCGAGTCGTGGGCGCCGACCAGCACCCTGTCGTCCTTTCCGATGCTGAGGCACTCCGGATCGGGGTCACCGATCTGGCGCTGGTAGAAGTAGGTCCACATCTCCGTCATGAGCTCGCCACGGGTCTCCCCGTAGACCCGCGGACTGGGGACGATCTGGACCTGGTCCGAGTCGGTTGTTGTGTCGGCGCTGGCGCTTGCGGCCACCATCCCCGGGCCACAGAGGACGCTCGCGGCCAGCAGGCCCAGCAGGATGCGTCGAACTGTTCGCATGTCTACCCCTCTTCCTGAGATCCGGCGCGTGCCGGAGGCTCATTGAGTAGGGCCGGGCGCTCGGAAGTCACTAGGAGAACGCTTGGAACGGCGCACGCCGATGAGAAATCGCCGCTCGACCGGTCTATCCCCGCAGCAACGAGGTGAAGGGAGCCGAGATGACGTCGGTGCGGATCGGAGTGCACCTCCCGGTAGCCGGGCAGGCCGCCTCCCCGGAGGCCATTGCGCAGGTCGCGGAAGAGGCGGAACGGATCGGCCTGGACTCCGTCTGGAGCTGGGAGCGGTTGATGCGACCGACGGTGCCGATCGCGATGGGCGGCGCCGGCGGACCGGTGATGGAGGCGCCCGAGGACTTCGGACTGGTGTACGACCCGATCGAGACCCTCACCTACGTCGCGGCCAGAACCAGCCGGATCACCCTGGGCACCAGCGTCCTCGACGCCCTCTTCCAGAGCCCGATCATCCTCGCGCGCCGGCTGGCCACGCTGGACCAGCTCAGCCAGGGTCGGCTGGTCGTCGGTCTGGGCCAGGGCTGGATGCCGCAGGAGTTCGACGCAGCGGGCGTCTCCATGCAGCGACGCGGCGCGGGGTTCGAGGAGCACATCAAGGCGATGCGTGCGGTGTGGGGCCCGAACCCGGTGCGCTTCGACGGGCGGTTCTATCGCATACCCGAAGCCGACATCGGCCCGAAACCGCATCAGCCCGGTGGCCCGCGCCTCCTGGCGGGGGCAGGGGCGACCCCCGCGGTCCAGCGTGCCGGTCGGCTCGGTCTGGGCCTCACCTTGGTGATCTTCGACTGGGCCACCGTCCGCGACAGCGTCGAGACCTTCCGAGCAGCGGCCGGCGGCGCCGGAATCGACCCCGACACGCTGCCGGTCATGCTTCAGGTCAACGGCAACGTGACCACCACACCACTCGACGAGCGGGGACCCCTGATCGGCTCGCCCGAACAGGTCGCCGGCGACTTGGAGCAGGTTCGGAAGCTGGGTGTCGAACACGTCTACTGGAACAGCGAGGACGACCCGCTCACCCAGTTGCCACTGCTGGCGCAGCTCCGCAACAGTTAACGGTCTGACAACTCGCTACGGCGGCTTACGTCTGCCGGTCGAACAACTTGACTACACGACCAGACCGCTGGCACCGGACCCTGGGAGGACTTCGCCACGTTGGTCGAGGCCAACAACGGCGTGTCGGGTGGTTGCTGATGCATGGGGTTCCACCCGGAGGCCGTTGGGTCGGGGACCATGAGCGTCTATCAGCGCTTGCGGTAGGTCGCCGTATAGGTGGTGTTCACATCCGGTGCGGTGATCGGGTGGCTGTACTGGCCTCCGTCCGACCAGGAGACAAAGCCGTAGGTCGACTTGTTGAACGTTTGCAAGAGAGGCGCGCTCACCGAGTTCGCGGAGCGGGCTACGACGGTGACGGAGAACGGCGTGGGCCGGGCGGTGTCATTGAAGTTGGCGTTGAGGACCAGGCCGCCCGGGTTCGTCTTGAAGGTGAGCACGACCGTCTTGGGGTCGAGCCGAACGCTGGTCGTCGAGGTCAGCCCGCCCGAGTCCGTCGCGCTGAGCTGCAGCTCAAGCCAGCACGGGTACTGATGGTCAGGTGCGGTGAAGGAGCCGCTCGTACCGGTGAACGTCTGAAGCGTGTGCGTATGGCAGTCGGCCGGTGTGTAGCAGTGGTGCATGATCAGCGACCACGTGAGCGCGTTCGCGGGAACCGTGCCGTCCTGCGGATCAGTGGCATGGCCGGACAGGTTGATCACGTCGCCGACCCTCCACGTCAATGACGACGAGGGGGAATCGATCACGGCCGTCGGCGCTGTATTGCCGACCGTGATGGTGACCGAAGCCGTGTCTGAGGCGCCTTGGTCATCGGTGACCCGCAGGGCGGGGTGGTACACACCCGCCGTGGTGTAGGTGTATGAGGCCGTCGGGCCCGACGCATCGCCGAAGGTGTCGTCGCCGTTGAGGTCCCACGAGTATGTCAACGGCCTCCCCTCGGGGTCGGAAGACTCCGTTCCGTCAAGGTTGACCACCAGCGGAGGTGAGCCGTTCGTCGGATTGGCCGTGATGATGGCGTCCGGCGGCTGGTTGGCTGCGGTGTAGGTGATGCGGTGAACCGTGCCGCCATCCATGTCGACGTAGAACAGGTCGCCACCGGGTCCGGTCTTGAGGTCGACCGGATGCCCAGCAGCACCGCCGGTCGAGTCGACGCCAACGAGCGACTGAAGCCGCGTGGGATCCGGTAGCCCGTTCGTCCCGGGCAGCATCGCCCAGATTTCGTTGCGCGAGTGGTCGCCGAAGAATAACGCGCCGTTGTACGCGGACGGATATGAGCCGCCCTGATAAAACGCCACGCCGGTGATCGACGAGCCGCCGGTGCGACAGCCGGAGTAGCTCACGACGCAGGCGCCATGGTTGTACGCGTAGTACGGCGCAACAACGGAGCCCGGCGCCGAGTAGAGGCTCGAACACATACTGACGCCGGCCCCTTGGTACCCGCCTTGCGCGGAGGCGCCTTCGTAGCACGGCCAGCCGAAGTTCGAGGCGGTCGCACTCGCGGGCGCGATCACCCGGTTGATCTCCTCCCATGTGTTCCACCCGACGTCGCCGACCCAGAGCTCGTCGGTGCCCGGTCGCTGGGTGATCCGGAACGGGTTGCGGAGCCCGTAGGCGACGACGCGTCGGGCGTTTGCATCCGCCGAGGAGAAGAACGGGTTCCCCGGCACACCCGCACCGGTGGCGGGGTCGATCCGCAGAACAGTGCCGTCGAGAGTGGCCGAACCGTCCGTGCGCCGCACGCTCTGGCTGCGCAAGGCGCCGCCCTCCGCGGTCGGTGGACTCAGTACCGTGCCGACGGTCCCGGGAGGGTCTCCACAGGGGTTGGCCTTGTCACCGGCATAGGTGTTGCCGTACTGCCCGTAGTCGACGTTGTTGAAGCTGGCGCCATCGCCGCCGGTGGCATACAGGTAACCGTCGCGCCCGAACAGCAGCGTTCCGACCGAGTGGCTGGGGAACTGCTGGCACCAGTCGTTGATCAGCACTTGCTCGGTGCCCGTCATGGTGTTCCCGCTCGCCTGGAGCCGTGACAGCCGTCCGGAGACGAGGCAGCCGTCCGTCGTCGGCCCGGGAGGCGTGGGGCAGGCGTCGTTCCAGGTCGGGGCGGTGCCGCCGATCGCCGCGTCGTACGCGTACAGCATGTAGACGTAGGGGTTCGCCGGGAAGTCGGGCGGAAGGGCAAGCCCCAGTAGGCCGCGGTCCCAGTAGTCGTCCACCTTGCTCGACAGGTCGGCGAAGGTCACCGGGTTCGTGTCGGTCAGGCTCTGGAAGACCTTGATCACGCCATTCTTCTGCCCGACGAAGATCCGCCCGTCCGGCGCGAACTGCAACACCGTCGGATTCGTCAGCCCACTCAACACCACCGAATCGCGGAACCCGGCGGGCAACGTAGCCGCCGCTGCCGGGCCGGGCCCGGCTTGCGCGACAAGAGCGGCACCCATCGCGACAGCCGCAACGGCCACCAACGCACGCCAACGCCGAGCAAGTCCTTTTGCGCGCATGCTGCCGCCACCGTTCGCATCTCCACGCCCACGCCCCGCCGTGGAGCTACCCGGCGCGCGGCCAGTCCCACGCGCCACCTCCAATCGCATTGTGGGGCAGAACGATCCACGGTGTAGGCACAATCGCCAATTCCCGCGGGCGCTGATCCCCGGCCCTGTTGAGGTGAACGAAAGTGCGTCCCTGCTGGCAGACGAGTCCCGTCAGCGCGCCGCGAGCCCGCGGTGGGGTTGGCCTTTCTCGACCAGACGGCTGCGGTCACCGCGTTGCGGCCATTCCAGCTGAGCTGGGAACGTCGAATCCAGCGCTGCAGTGCCGCTGCGGTACGCGAACGCGACGCGGGTCGTGCCGAAGTAACGCCGCGACTGGACTCTGGGCCAGCGTCAAGGACCGCATGACACCCTCTGAACCGCGGCCGTCACCGGCGACCTGGAGCAGGTTCGAAAGCTGGGAATCAAACACTGGGTGTCGAACACGTCTACTGGAACAGCGAGGCCGACCCGCTGACCCAGTTGACACTGCTCGGGCAGCTTCGCCACGCCTGACCCTGAGTCGAAACAGAGAGCTCGTGGCCCCGTGGATCGGACATGCGGGATGCTTGCCGCGTGCCGACCGACCGTCCCGATTACACGACCAGACCGCTGACGCCGGACACCTGGGAGGACTTCGCGACGCTGGTCGAGGCCAACAACGGGGTCTGGGGCGGCTGCTGGTGCATGGGCTTCCACCCGGAGGCCGTCGGTTCGGGGCACACGCGTGACGGCAACCGCCGGGCCAAGCGCCGCCACGTCAGGAACGGCACGGTGCACCAGACGCTGGTGTATGCCGATGACGAGTGCGTGGGCTGGTGCCAGTACGGCTCCCCGGCCGAGCTGCCGAACATCAAGAACCCGGCCGCCTACGACAAGGAGCGAAAGGCCCTGCCGGATTGGCGGATCGGATGTCTCTTCACCGGTAGCCGGCACCGCGGTGCTGGCGTTGCCCGCGCTGCCGTGGCCGGCACGCTGGAAGCGATCCGGGCGGCCGGCGGAGGCGTCGTCGAGGCCTATCCGGAGCAGCTCGAGGGACGTCCACCGCAACGTGGCGCATACCTGCACACCGGGCCGGAGACGTTGTTCGAGGAGTTCGGATTCTCCCGGGACCGGCGGATCGCCAAATGGCGCTGGGTCATGCGCCTCGACCTCACCGACTCATGTCGAGGATGAACCTGTGGACCACGCCCGCCTCGGAGAAACCGACCTCACGGTGTCGAGGCTGGCCTTCGGCACGGCGCCCCTAGGGGGACTGTTCGGATCGGTCGACGAGGCGGCGGCAATCGCGGTGGTCCACGAGGCACTCGATCTGGGCATCACGCTGATCGACACGTCGTCCTCCTACGGCAACGCCGAAGAGCTTCTGGGCAAGGCTCTGGCCGGCCGGCGTCAGGACGTCGTCCTGGCAACCAAGGCCGGGCGGTCCGGCAGCGGCTTCGACTTCTCACCAGGGGGGATTCGCCGGAGTCTCGACGAGAGCTTGCGTCGCTTGCGCACGGACCACGTCGACATCTTCCAGCTGCATAACATCGAGTTCGCGGATCTGGAGCGGTTGTTCACCGACTCGTTCGCCGAGCTGCTGTCCTTGCGTGAGCAGGGCAAGTGCCGCTACGTCGGGATGACCGGCTACCCGGCCCCGGCGATGATCCGTGCCCTCCGCGAAACCCAGCTCGACGTAAGCCTCACCTATGCGCACGCCACACTCCTCGACGACACCCTCCAGCGGGAGATCTCACCAGTCGCGCAGGACCGGCACGTCGGGCTGATCAACGCCGCGACTGTGGCCCTCGGCCTCCTGACTCCTCGCGGGCCGGGGAATTTCAGCAGTCATCCCGCATCGGCGCCGATCCGCGACGCGGCGCAACGGATGGTCGACCTCTGTGCGGCCCGCGGGGCAGATATCGCGTTCGTCGCAAACCAGTACTCGATCCAGCGCTGCGGCTGCGTCACGACAGTGATCGGCACGAGCAAGTCCGGTCACCTCCGGTCGGCCGTGGCGGCAGCGGAGTCCTCCCTTGACGAGGACCTCCTCCAAGAGCTCCTCACACTGCGGCCGCCCGTCGACGCGCGAACCTGGACGAGCGGGCTACCCGAGAACAACGTCTTTCCCCCGCGTGACGGGGACGAATGATGCGGGTCTGTCCCCAGCGTCAGTCATCCCAACAGCACCCCAGGGTGTCCGCAGTGACCTAGCCTGGCTGCAACAAGGCCGGGCGCGGCGTGGAGGTGGTCTGCGGTGACGAGGACACGTGCAGTAGACGGACGATGGCTGGTCAGGTTGGCACGCCGCACGGCGACGGCTCTCGCCGCGTAGCAGCGGGATGGGCGAACTGCCGTCGGGAACGGTATCGCTGCTCTTCTCCGACATCGAGGGCTCCACGGCCCTGCTCGACCGTCTCGGGATTGCATACACCGACGCCTTGGACGGCCACCGGCGGATTATGCGCCGGGCATGGTCCGCGCACGACGGCACCGAGATGGGTACTGAAGGCGACAGCTTCTTCGTCGTCTTCGGCGGTGCCGACGGTGCGGTGGCGGCCGCGGTCGAGGCGCAACGAGAGCTGGACGCGTACTCCTGGCCGGCCGGTGAACGCGTGCGGGTGAGGATCGGCGTGCATACCGGCTCTCCGCGGGTGCACGACGGTGGCTACGTCGGAATGGACGTGCACCGCGCGGCGCGCATTGCTGCGTCCGCTCATGGTGGCCAGGTCGTGCTGTCGTCCGTCACCGCGGACCTGACGCGTGTCGGACTACCGGTTGGCGTGACGCTACGGGACCTGGGCGTTCATCAACTCAAGGACATCGCTGCGCCGGAGCAGCTCTGGCAGCTCGAGATCGAGGGGCTTCAGGCGGACTTCCGCCCATTGCGGACAATCGGGGCGGCATCCCGACTGCCGATGACCACCACCCGCATGGTCGGACGGGACGACGACGTCGCTGATCTGGTCGGCCTGCTTCGCCTGCCGGACGTCCAGCTCGTCACGCTCACCGGACCCGGCGGTTCGGGTAAGAGCCGGCTGGCGGTGGGTCTCGCCCAGCAGCTCATCGCCGATTACCCGGATGGCGTCTTCTTCGTGCCGCTGGCTGCGGCTACGACCGCCGAGGTGATGTGGACGTCGATCGCCGAGGCGGTCGACCTACCACCCAGGCAGCGAACGCCGCCAGGGCTCGTCGAGTACCTGGCTGACCGACGCGTCCTGCTGATCCTCGACAACCTCGAACAGCTGGCGGACGCCGACGCGGTCGTGGACCAAATGGCGACGGCTCTGCCCCAGCTGGCCGTGATCGCCACGTCCCGCCGAGCGCTGTTCCTCCCTGGCGAGTTCAGGCATCCGGTGCTGCCGCTGGCCGTACCCGAACGGCCGACTCTGGCCATGGCGACGACGTCGAGCGCGGTACAGCTCTTTGTCGAGAGGGCCCAGCGCATCAACCCGCGATTCCGTCTGACCGAGGGGAATGCAGCGGACGTCGCGGCCATCTGTCGTCGTGTTGACGGGCTCCCTCTGGCCATCGAGCTCGCCGCCACGCGGCTTCGGCTCCTGAGCCCGCAAGCCCTGCTGCGTCGGATCGACACCGCGCTCGACATCCCCTCCGTCAGCAAGCAGACCGACCGCCGCCAGAAGACCTTGCGCGACACCATCGCCTGGTCGTATGACCTCCTGACACCGCCACAGCGGGCCGTCTTCCGCCGGCTGGGAGTGTTCGCCGGCGGTGCCGATCTGGAGGCCATCACCGCTGTCGCTGCCACCGACGGCAGCTCGGACACGGACGACGACGCACTCGACGTCGTCGCGGACCTGGTCGACGTCAGCCTGGTTACCGCCGTCGAGGGAGTGGACGGAGAGCCCCGGTTCACGATGCTCGAGACCGTCCGCGCCTACGCGTGCGACGAGCTGCGGGCCGCCGGCGAGGCAGCGGCGGCCCGGGAGGCCCACGCGAGGCACTACCTCGCCCTGGCCCAGCGACTCGAAGCCCAGCGTGAGTCACAGCATCTGGTCGCGCGCGACCTCGCCGAGTCGGAACAGGACAACTTCCGGGAGGCGTTGGCGTGGTCGGTCGAGGACGCCCATGGCGGCAGCCGCTCCACCGATTTCGGGCTGCGTCTCTGCGCGGCGTTGAGCTGGCTGTGGAGCACGAGGGGGTATGCCACCGAAGGGCTCCGCTGGTACGAGGAGACGATCGGCCAGGCTGGGAAGGAACGGTCGAAGGAGCTGGCGACCTGTCTGGCCGGCATGTCCGTACTGCTGTCGTCCCAGGGGAAATCAGATCGAGCGCGCGACTTGGCGGCCGATGCCGTCACCATGGCCCGCTCTCTTGAAGACCGGGAAACGGTCGCCTTCGCACTCAGTGTGCTCGGCACTGCGGAACAGCAGTCAGGCCAAGGAGATAGCGCTCGGCGACATCTCGAGGAAGCGGTTGACCTGTACCGCCGAGGCGCCCCGTCGGGCCGCATGGGTCGGGCGCTCGGCAATCTCGCCGGCATCGTGGGGATGAGCGGCGAGTTTGCGCACGCCGAGGAGCTGATGAAGGAGTCGCTGGCGCTCTTCGAGGACCTCGGTGACAGTCACGAAGCGACGATCCAGGCGCAGAACCTCGCCAACCTGCTCGTCACCAGCGGCCGCACCGACGAGGCGCATCAGCTGGCCGCGAGCCTCGTCATCACAATCCTGGCGCTGCGAAACCCACACCTCACGATGGCCTTCTCGAACACGTTCATGAACATCCTGATCCAGCTCGGCCGACCCGTCCCCGCCGCGCACCTGTTCGGTGCCGAGCAGGCGATGCGTGAGCGCCTCGAGCTGCCGAATCCCTACGAACGCGAGGAGCTCGAAGAGGCGTGGGCCGCGGTCGAGAAGCTCATGCCGGTCGAGGAGTGGGAGGAGGAGCGTCTGATCGGGCAGCGCGAGTCTCTCGAGGACCTGCTGCTGCACCTGAACACAGACTGAGCACGCCCTGGGTTGAGCCGCATACCAGCTTCCGGTCAGACGGTGAGCACCAGCTGGACGATGTCGTCCTGGGCGATGTCCTCCGCCTCCCGGACGCGGTCCTTGAGGGGCACGAGGTAGCCGCCGTCCTTCGGGAACAGCGAGGTGGTCCACGAGGTGGCGCCGATCTGGACCGTCACAGGGACCACGCCCCAGCCGTAGCTGACGTCGTGGGCCGCGACCCGCAGGTCGTCGCACATCGGTTCAGGAACCGCGACGAAGTAGTACGGCGACGGGCCGCGCCATTGGAACACCTCGGCCTCGAACTCCAGCCGCACCTCAGTCCCCGACCCCGGCGAGGAAGAGCGAGAGGATGGTGGCGGAGAGGCCGCCGAGGAAGAAGATCAGCCCGAGGTTCGGAATCGAGGGCAGGGCCAGCATGAGTACCAACCCGACCAGGGCGACCACCGCCGGTGGTATCGCCTTCTTGTAGCGCGCCCGCGACCGGGGCGGCCAGCCACCGCTGCGTCGTCCGCCTTCGCCGCGCCCGACCATGGCGACACCCTACGCGGGGCGGTGAACGAGCTTTGGTCAACGTCCGGCAACAACTCACCTGCAGCCACGCATTGTCAGGACATTCCTACTAGGGTGACATCGCTGGGCTCGGCCGCAGTACGGGGCGGTCGGCCGACGACGACAGGGAGTCAACGATGACCACCGCACACCGACAGGGACGACCCCGACTGGCCCGTCGAGCCGTCCCCGCCATCTCGATCGTTCTTCTCGGCACGCTCGTCGCGGCGTGCGACCGGTCCACCGGCAGCAGCAGCGCGAACCCCACCCAGAACGCCGGCGCGACCGAGGTCGCTCTCACCGTCACGTCGAACGCGATCGCCGGCGGGAAGAACGCCGCCGAGGCGGACTGGTACGCCAACTACGTCATCCCCAAGTTCACCGAGGCCGAAAAAGCCAAGGGCGTCAACGTGACGCTGAAGTTCCAGCCGTCCGGGGTCGACGACGAGCAGTACAAGGCCAAGATGGCGCTCGACCTCAAGAGCAAGTCCGGCGCCGACGTCATCGCGCTCGACGGCATCTGGGTCGGCGAGTTCGCC
>Ga0307288_10000185_pt1 | contig 22335 bp, 18 predicted proteins | sample ER_DNA_142_FD_194469 | JGI IMG/M metagenome (GOLD analysis project Ga0307288, IMG submission 194469) | Bulk soil microbial communities from the East River watershed near Crested Butte, Colorado, United States - ER_DNA_142 | ecosystem: Environmental > Terrestrial > Soil > Floodplain | place... | reverse complement strand
GGCGCGACGCTGCCGTCCGCCTGCCGGCCTGCGAAGGTGCCCGTTGGTGAAGGCCCGAGACCTGCCGGTCCGACTCGCCGCCGTCACCGCAGCCGCGGGCCTGTGCCTGGGCCTGGGCGGCGTGCCCGCGTCGGCCCGCGAGGTCCCGCCGGCCGCCGACCGCGCCGGCCTGCCTGCCGCCGGCCTGACTCCCGCGGGCCTGCCTGCCGCCGGGGTCGCTTCCGCGGGTGGGGCGACGCGGCTCGGCAGCCCGCTCACCGATCCGGAGCCGCTGCTCGGCGACTCGGTGCGGGCGGAGCAGTGGCACCTGAAGACGCTGAACCTGGCGGGCGCGTGGACGTACTCCTCCGGCGCCGGCGTCACGGTCGCCGTGATCGACTCCGGCGTCGACGCCGACCACAAGGACCTGCAGGGCCAGGTGCTACCCGGCCTCGACCTGGTCGATCCGGGCGGCGACGGCGACACCGACCTGGTCGGGCACGGCACCACGGTCTCCGCGCTCATCGCCGGCCGCAACGACGACGACGCCGGCGTGGTGGGCATCGCGCCCAAGGCCAAGATCCTTCCGGTACGCGTGCTGGACCGCGCGAACCGCTACGACGACGCGCTGATCGTCGCCAAGGGCGTGCGCTGGGCCGTCGACCACGGCGCCCGGATCATCAACCTCTCCCTCGGCGGCAACGGCAGCAGCCCGGCCCTGGCCGCGGCCCTCGACTACGCGTTCGCCAAGGACGTGGTCGTGGTGGCCTGCACCGGCAACGCGAGCGCCGCGGGTTCGTCGTCCGGCGTCTGGTATCCGGCGCGGGAGCCCGGCGTGATCGCGGTGGCCGGCATGGATAAGGACGGCGACGTCCTGTGGACCGGGTCGATCACCGGCAAGGAGACGGTGGTGACCGCGCCGGCGACCCAACTGGTCGGCGCCCGCCCCGGCGGCTACTGGCGGGTGCAGGGCACCAGCTTCGCGGCGCCCATGGTCTCCGGCACCGCGGCGCTGGTCCGTTCCCGCTGGCCCACGATGTCGGCGGCCGAGGTCGTCAACCGCATCATCAAGACGGCGAAGGACCGTGGCGCGCCCGGCCGCGACGGCCAGTACGGCTACGGCCTCGTCGACCCGACGGGCGCGCTGACCTCCGAGGTCCCCGGCGTGCTGCGCAACCCGCTGGACACCACGGCATCGCCGGGCATCGCCGGCTTCGGCAACGCCCCGGCCTCCGGCCAGGCCCAGTCGGCCCCGGACACCGCGGGCAAAGGCGTGGCGGGCGCCCCTCTCCCCGGCGCACACGGCGCGGCAGCCCGGGCCTGGGACACCGAGGCATCGACCGCCGCCCACGGCTGGTGGGCGGCGGGGCTGATGTTCCTGCTCTCGGTGGTGGCGGCGTACCTGACCCTCCGCCGCTTCGCCCGCCTCGCCTGACCGCCGGCAGCTGACGAGCTAGTCGCCCAGCGTCCGGTCCATCGGGGCCGCCGGCCGATCGGGCCCGACGAAGCCGGCCAGCGTCTGGCCGAACAGACCGTTCACGATCCCGCAGCTGCGGCAGACGAAGTCGTCGTCCAGCCTGCCGGTGCCACAGTGGGCGCACGTCGCACGCTCTCGCGGGTCGTGGTAGCCGTGCAGAGCCTCGACCAGCGCCCGGGCCACCGGCAGCCGCAGCTGCAGCCGTTCGTTCGCGTCGCCCAGGCCGAGCGTCAGCTCCCCCACCACGGGGGCCTCGGCGTCCAGATCGTCCAGACGGGCGACGAAGTCCCGGACGGCGGACAGGACATCTGCGGAGTGCGGTGTCGACATCCTCAGCACCCTAATCCTCACCACCCCGGGGCCTGCTAGGCGCAGTCGCCAGTCCTGACGCTCCTGGTGCGTTCCAGGCCGAGCCGAGCCGTTCCCGAGGCCTCCGCCGCCGTCAGCGCGAAGCCCACCGTCTGGTCGTCGGCTGCCGCCGCGAAGATGACGCCCAGCACGTCGCCGTTGGGCGCGACCAGCGGGCCGCCCGAGTTGCCGCTGCGGACCTTCGCGTAGATCGTGTAGATCTCCCGGGTCACGTCACCGGAGTCGTAGATGTCGGGGCCGGTGATGTTGCTGACCTCACGCACCCGGGCGGACTGGGCGTCGTACGGGCCGTCCAGCGGATAGCCCAGCACGACCGCGTTCGCGCCCGTACCGGCCGGCTTCCGCACGAACGGCATCACCGGCGCCCGCAGGCCCGGCACGTAGATGACCGCCAGGTCGCGTTCCGGGTCGTAGACCACTACCCTGCCGTCCAACCGGTCGTTCGTCGTCTCCACCTGCACGTTGCGGGTGCCCGCCACCACGTGCGCATTCGTCATGATCCGCTCGTCGGCGTAGACGAAGCCCGAGCCCTCGATCCGGCGCGAGCAGCTCGGCGCCGTGCCCAGCACCTTGATCACCGACTTACGGGAGTTGACCACCACCCGGGACTTGGCCAGCGCCGGGTCCGGCGCTGCCACCTCGCGGGCGTTGGTCCGGGCCAGGCCGCCGAAGACGTCCGGGAAGCCGTTGGTGTTCAGCGATTCGCGCAGCCCGGCGGACAGCGCCTGGGCCTGCTCGGGCATCAGCGAGTTGATGCCGTTCAGCACGGCGCTGCTGCGCACCTGCTTGTTGATCCCCGGGAATGGCGTCGACCCGAGCGGTACGGCGATCAGCCACGCCACCACCAGCACCGCCACCAGCGACACCACCGCACCCCCGGCGTCGTCCAGACGCTGCAGCGGCGCACTGCTGATCGAGCGGCGCAACCGGGTGCCCAGCCAACCCGCCAGGGTCTGCCCCAGCACGGCCAGCGCGAAGATCGACACCAGCGAGACCACCAGCCGCACCGTGTCGTCCGTGAACTGATTCGCGATCAGCGGACCCACCTGCAGGCCGATCAGCACGCCGCTGAAGAACCCGCCGAAGGACAGCGCACCGATGACGAAACCCTGCCGGTAACCGCTGATCGCGAAGACCAGCATGAGCAGGATCAGGATTCCATCGACCACAAGCACTCACTCAGAGTAGAAGCGGCGGTCACGAGACCACCTCGTCGGAGGCCGGCACGGCGATTGCGGCGTCGGGCAGCTCCATCAGCCGGCCCGGTTGCCACGGCCTGCTCCAACCGGCCAGGTCGAGCAGGACCGAGACCACCCCGGCGGTGAAACCCCAGACGAGCATGCCGCGCACCTGGAACGCGGGACCGATCCAGCCGCTCGGATGCCGTACCCGGATGCGGTTGGCCGGGTCGACCAGCTCGGCGATCGGCAGCCGGGCCACGTGCGCCACCTCGGCCGGCTGTCGCACGTGCACCGGGTGCGGGGCGTGCCACCAGGCCAGCACCGGGGTGACCACGAACCGGCTGACCGGGATGTACAGCTCCGGCAGCGTGGTCAGCACGGTGGCGCTGGCCGGGTCGAGCCCGACCTCCTCGCTCGCCTCGCGCAGCGCGGTGGCCGCGGGATCGGCGTCGGCCGGGTCGGCCGCGCCGCCGGGGAAGGCGGCCTGACCGCCGTGATTGCGCATGGCGGCGGCCCGCTGCAGCATCAGCAGGTCGGGCCGGCCCGGCTGCTGCTCACCGAGCAGCACGAGTACGGCGCTGGCCCGGCCGCCGCTCGCGGGCGGCCGCATCGGGGTGAAATCCTCGGTACGCGCCGACGCGACCCCGGTCAGCAGCGGCTCCCACCACCCGGGGAGGTCGTCCGGGCGCGCGCTCATCCGGTCACCGCCACGCCGGTGTGTGCCCGCACGAGCGCGCCGAGGGCGGGCTTGTCCAGGGCCTTGCCGGCGTAGACGAAGCTCTCGCCGGCGGCCGAGACGAAGACGGTGACCGGCAGACTGACCTTGCCGACCGCCGTGAGCAGCTTCTGGCCGGGGTCGAACAGCGTCGGGAACGAGACGCCCTGGTCCGCGGCGAACGAGGCGCCCGCATCCCGCCCGTCGCCGGTGTCGACGCCGACGACCTGCAGCCGGCCCGCGGTGGCGTCGGCGAGCTCCTGGATGACGGGAAGCTCCTCCCGGCACGGCGCGCACCACGATGCCCACAGGTTGATCACCGCGGGTCCGCGTACCGCGGCGAGCCGGACCGGGCTGCCGCCGGTGAAGCAGGGCAGCGAGAGGTCCGGGAGCTCGGCGGTGGCCGTCGACGCCGCGGAAACGGCTGCCATGGGCGCGCTGAGCGCTGCGCAGTCGGCGAAGGGCGAGGTGGCGTCCTCGGCGGCCGACGGCGGAGCCTCGGTGGCCGTGCAAGCGGCGAGCAGCAACGCCAGGGGCGGCATGAGCCACGCCACCGCCGCCGGTCCGCCCCGGACTCGGCTCACGGGACGTCCGGCGCCACGACGGCCGCGTCCGGCACCAGCTCGGGATCCACACCCGCCTGGGCCGCCAGCTCCTTCGCACGCGGCCCCTTGAGCAGCTTCGCCGCCGGAGCCGCCTCGGTCGGGCCGGTGCCGTACGAGGGGCACATCGGCGCGAGCGTGCAGGCGCCGCACGCCGGCTTGCGGGCGTGGCAGACCCGGCGCCCGTGGAAGATGATGCGATGCGACAGCATGGTCCAGTCGCGCTTCTCGATCATGCCGGCGACCAGAAACTCGATCTTGACCGGATCCTGCTCGTCGACCCAGCCGAAGCGGTTCACCAGGCGCCGGAAGTGGGTGTCGACGGTGATCCCCGGGACGTCGAAGGCGTTGCCCAGGATCACATTCGCCGTCTTGCGACCGATGCCCGGCAGCGCGACGAGCTGGTCCAGTCTGCCCGGCAGCACACCGTCGTGGCGCTCGAGCAGGGCCTGACCGAGCTTGATCAGCGAATCGGTCTTCGCCCGGAAGAACCCGGTCGGCCGCAGGATGACCTCCAGCTCGCCCCGGTCCGCGGCGGCGTAGTCGGCCGCGCTGCGGTACTTCGCGAAGACGGTCGGGGTGACCTCGTTGACCTTCTTGTCCGTGGACTGCGCGGACAGGATCGTGGCGACGGCCAGCTCCAGCGGCGTGCTGAAGTCGAGCTCGCAGTGCGCGTCGGGATGGGTCTCCGCCAGCAGCTGGGCCATCTTGCGGGCCCGGCGCTTGCGCCCGATCGGGGTCTCTTTCGCGTAGCGCCTGGCCGACCGGGCGAGCACGGCCGCACCTGCGGTGGCGGCGACGACGGGACGACTCACGCGAGCAAGAGTACGTCGCGCCGACTACCGCACTTGGTCACATACCCGTCACTGAGGCTGCTCGATGGATCCGTCCGCACCGATGGCCGCGGCGTCGGGGCCGAAGTCCTCCGCCGAGAGCTCCCGGACCCGCGCCAGGCCCCGCTCCTTCGCGCTGTCCCGGGTGGGCCGGCCGGTGCCGTCCAGATACGTCGACAGGAACTTTCCGCCCACGAAGGAACCGTCACGGGTCAGCGACACGTGCAGGATGCCGCCGTACTTGAGCACGCCGTCACTGTTGAGCGTCTTTCCGCCACCCGCGAAGTTCCCGAGGCTGTACGCGATCAGTTTGCCCTTGTAGAACTGCATGCCCCGCAGCACGTGTGGCCCGTGCCCGATCACCACGTCCGCACCCGCGTCGATCACCGCCTTGGAGAACCTGACCGGGTCGCCCCGGTTCTCCCCGAAGAACAGTTCGTTGCCCGGCTTCACGTGACCCATCCCGGAGCCCTCGGCGCCCATGTGCACCTGCACCACCACGAGGTCGGCCTGCCCGGCAGCCTTCTTGATCACCGCTCGGGCCGCGCCGAGGTCGTTGAGGTTGTTCGCCCCCGCGTACGGGGAGAAGCCCACCACCGCGACCTTCACCCCCTTGACCTCGACGACGGTGATCTGGCCCTCGGCCCCGGTGTGTTCGAGCCCCGCCTTGTCGAGCGCCTCGACGGTGTTCTGGTAGCCCCGGGCCCCGAAGTCCTTGGCGTGGTTGTTCGCCGTGTTCAGCAGCTGGAAGCCGGCGTCGACCAGATGCCCCGCGTACGACGGCGGCGACCGGAAGGCGAAGCAGTTGGGCCGCGCCGGGGTGCCGCACTTGGAGGTGCCGGTGTCGCCGGTGAGCGGCTGCTCGAGGTTGCCCATCACCAGGTCGGACTGCAGCGCGTCCTTGACCGAGTCGAAGAACCCCTCGCCGTCGTCGGCGGGCAGCCGGTTCGGCGCATTGCCCATGATGATGTCGCCGGTCGCCGAGAACGTGACGGTGTCGCCCGTGGCGGCCGGCTCCGTCGCCGGTTGCGTGGCGGGCGCCGATGAGGTGCCGCCGGGGGCAGCGGCGGCCGGGGTGTGCCAGAGCGGCGCGGGATCGTCGGAGCCGCGGTCGGCCAGCGCCACGCCACCGAGGCCGGCGCCCGCGAGCACGGCGACGGCGAGGGTGACGGTCAGGGCGGGGCGGCCGAACAGGCCGGGGCGGCGCGGGGGGTGGGAATTCATCGACGGGGACGATACCGTCGGCCGATAGGGGGGAGCGACCGTCGAACGGCCGGTCCTTGCTCATCGAGAGCGACGATTCTTCCGACCTCGAGGCCATGACCGGTTACGCTGCGAGATCTGGATCGAGGGGTGCCCGCCGGTTTACGGCCCGCGTGCGCCTAGACTGATCGTGCGCGGCAAAGCGCGTATTCGGAGGTACAGCGATGGATGAGGTACTGGCTCGCAGCGGGATCTTCCAGGGCGTTGACCCGGAGGCTGCCGAGGCACTCGCCAAGGAGATGGAGACGATCGAGGTCCGTAAGGGGGACGTCGTCTTCAATGAGGGCGAGGCGGGTGACAGCCTTTACATCGTTCTCTCCGGCAAGATCAAGCTTGGTCGCCGAGCGGCGGACGGGCGGCAGAACCTGGTCTCGATCATGGGTCCCTCGGACATGCTCGGTGAGCTGTCCCTGTTCGACCCCGGCCCGCGGACGGCGACAGCCACCGCGGTGACCGACACCCGCCTGGCGCGCCTGAAGAAGTCGTCGCTGCGCCCGTGGCTCAACAACCGCCCGGAGATCGCCGAGCAACTGCTGCGGGTGCTCGCCCGCAGGCTGCGCCGGACGAACGACGCGCTCGCCGACCTGATCTTCACGGACGTGCCCGGCCGGGTGGCGAAGAACCTGCTGCAGATGGCGGGCCGCTTCGGCACCCGCGACGGTGGCGTGCTCCGGGTGACGCACGACCTCACCCAGGAGGAGCTGGCGCAGCTCGTCGGCGCCTCCCGGGAGACGGTCAACAAGGCCCTCGCGGACTTCGCGTCCCGGGCCTGGCTGCGTCTCGACGGCAAGAGCGTCATCATCCTCGATCCGGAGAGGCTGGCCCGCCGCGCGCGGGTCTGACCCGACCGATCCCCCCGAGTAGCCCGAAAGGGGCCGTCCGAACGGGCGGCCCCTTGAGCGCGTGTCCACCCACCTGAACAGGGGACCAAGCCGCCCCGCCAAGATCCGTGTCGGACCCGGTCGGCCACTCGTTACGGAGGTGGTCGATAGGCACTCCACGGGGCGAGAGGCGCGGGCTTTGGAGAAGGTGGCGGGCGTACAGCGCAGCGGGACGAACCCGCGATGAGCGGACGCACCCAGCGCGGCTCGGGCCGGGCGGGCCGGGCAGAGGTGACTCCGTGACCGTGCTCGATACCGCGCTCGACCCGCGCAACCCCGCATACCTGCAGAGCCGCAGCGCGATGCTGGAGCGGTTGGCCGAGCTCGAGGCCGCCCTGGATGCCGCCCGGGCGGGCGGCGGCGAGAAGTGGGTGACCCGCCACCACGCGCGCGGCAAGCTGCTGCCGCGCGAACGGGTGGAGATGCTGCTCGACCAGGACAGCCCGTTCCTCGAGCTGTCCCCCGTCGCGGCCTGGGGCTCGGAGTTCCCGATCGGCGCCAGCGTGGTGACCGGCATCGGCGTGGTCCAGGGCGTCGAGTGCGTGGTCATCGCCAACGACCCCACGGTGGACGGGGGCGCTGTCAACCCGTACACGGTGGAGAAGATCCGGCGGGCCGCCCGGATCGCCTCGGTCAACCGCCTGCCGCTGGTGAATCTCGTCGAATCCACCGGTGCTGCGGCACCGGCGGGTCCGCCGCCGGGTGGGGCGATCGCCCGCGACCTGAGCCAGCTGACCGCAGACCGGGTGCCCACGGTGTGCGTGGTCTTCGGGGCGACCACCGGGGACGCCGCCTACCTGCCGGCGCTCTCCGACTACACGATCATGGTCCGCGGACACGCGAAGATGCTCATGATCCATCCCCAGCCGGTCCGGGCGGCCGGGGGCAACGGCCGGCCGACGCCCGAGGTACGCAGCACCCCGACCGTCCCCGCGGGCGTGACCGGGCCGGCCGACCAGCTCGCCGAGGACGAACGCGACGGGTTGCGACTGGCCCGCCAGTGCGTCCGGCGGTTCAACTGGGGCAAGCGCGGCCCGGTGCCGCGCTGCCAGCCGCCGCACCCGCCGCGGTACGACGCCGAGGATCTGCTGAGCATGGCGGGCGCCGATCCCGCGACGATCTTCGAGCCGCGCGAGGTGCTGGCCCGGATCCTCGACGACAGCGATTTCGACGAGTTCAAGCCCACTCAGGGCACCGCCCTGGTCACCGGCTGGGGCGAGCTGCACGGCTACCCGATCGGGGTACTGGCCAACCTCGGCGGGGCGTTCTCGCCCGCCGAGACGCAGAAGGCCGTGCACTTCATCCAGCTCGCCAACGCGACCGCCACGTCGCTGCTGTTCGTGCAGTACACCGGCGCGCCCGCCGCCGAGGCGCACGAGGCCGCGGACGTGCGGCACGGCGCGCCGCTGGTGCACGCCGTGGCCAAGTCGACCGTGCCGCACCTGACCCTGATGATCGGCGCCCGGCCGGCCGAGGAGGCGGGCGGCATCTACGGGCGCGCCTACGAGCCACGGTTCCTGTTCAGCTGGCCGGTGGAGCGACCCGGGGACGGCTCACCCCCGCTCGGCAAGCTGCCGGACGACGGCGTCATCGATCCCCGCGACACCCGCACCGTGCTCGGTCTCTGCCTGTCCGCCGTGCACAGCGCGGCCGTCGAGGGCGCCGAACACATCGGCGTATTCCGACCCTGACGTCCCTGAAAGGTAGCCCGTGATCCGACGTCTTCTGGTGGCCGACCGTGGCGAGATCGCCCGCCGGGTCTTCGCCACCTGCCGCCTGGTCGGCATCGAGACGGTCGCCGTCTACACCGACGCCGACGCCGACGCCCCGCACGTCACCGAGGCGGACTACGCCGTTCATCTGACCGGCGCCACCTCGGAGTCGACGTACCTGCGCGGCGACCTGATCATCGCGGCGGCCAAGCGGGCGGGCGTGAACGCCATCCATCCCGGTGACGGCCGGCTGGCCGAGGACCCCGACTTCGCCGCCGAGGTCGCGGACGCCGGGATGATCTGGGTGGGCCCGCCCGCCAAGACGCTCGGCGTCGTGCAGGACAAGATCGAGACGAAGGCGATGGTGGCCGAGGCCGGGGTGCCGGTGCTGCCGACGCTGACCGACCCGGAGCAGATCACCGACTTCCCGGTGCTGATCAAGCCGGCGAGCGGGCACGGCGGGCACGGCCTGCGGGTGGTCCGCGACCCGGCCACGCTGGCCGAGGCGGTCGCCGCCACCCGGCAGGAGACGGTCGACACGGTCTTCTGCGAGCCCTACGTGGACACCGTCCGGCACATCGAGGTGCCGATCATCGCGGACACGTACGGGGCGGTGGTCCCCTTCGGGGAGCGGGAGTGCTCGGTGCAGCGCCGCTATCAGAAGATCATTGAGGAGACACCGTCCCCGGCGGTCGACCCGGTGCTGCGCGAGGAGCTGTGCCGGGCCGCCATCCTCGCCGTCCGGGCGATCGGCTTCGTGGGCGCCGGCGCGGTCGAGTTCCTGCTCGACGAGCACGGCGATTTCTGGTTCCTGGAGCTGACCCCCACCCTGCAGGTGGAGCACGCCGTCACCGAGTGCGTGTCCGGCTACGACCTGGTCCGGCTGCAACTGCTGGTCGCCGAGGGCGGCAATCTGCCGATGCCCGGCCCGCCGCCGATCCGCGGCCACGCCATCGAGGTGCGGGTCTGCGCCGAGGACCCCGCGTACGCCTGGCTGCCCGCGTCCGGCACGCTGCACCGCTTCGCCGTCCCGGACGTGGCCGGCTCGTTCCGCCCGCTGCCTCAGCCCGGGCTGCGGCTGGACGCCGGGGTGATGGACGGGACCGTGGTGGGCGTGCACCACGAATCCATGCTGGCCAAGCTCGTCGCCTGGGCGCCGACCCGGCAGGAGGCCGCGCGGATGCTGGCGTCGGCGCTGACCCGGACCCAGGTGCACGGCGTGGTCTCCAACCGGGACCTGCTGGTCCGCGTGCTTCGCCACCAGGCGTTCCGGGTGGGCGACGTGGACACCGGCTTCCTGGACCGGCACCCGGAGGTGTTCGCGCCGCTGCTGTCGTCCGTGGACGCCGTACGCATCTCCTGCCTGGCCGCCGCCCTGGCCGGTGCCGCCGCCCGGCGCGCGAGCGCTCCCGTGCTGCAGTCCCTGCCCTCCGGCTGGCGCAACGTCCCCTCCGGCTCCCAGACCGTCGTGTACGACGGCCCGGCCGGCCCGGTCGAGGTCGGCTACCGGATGAACCGGCACGGCGAGCTCGCCGGCTGGTGGGTCCGCGCGGTCGACCCGGAGGAGTTGGACCTGGCGGGCCTCGGTCAGGCCCCGACGCTCGACGACCACCCGCCCACGGTGGTCGTGCACGCCGACGGCACCCGGGTCGACCTGGACGTCAACGGCATCCGGCTGAGCCTCAAGGTGCACCGGGTCGGCGGCATCTCCTATGTGGACAGCCCGGAGGGATCGGTGACGCTGCGGGAGCTGTCCCGGTTTCCGCTGCCGGCCCCGGAGACCGCCGAGGGCTCACTGATCGCCCCGCTGCCCGGTGCGGTCCGGCGGGTGCTGGTGGTTCCGGGTCAGCGGGTACGCGCCGGTGAGCTGCTGCTGACGCTGGAGGCGATGAAGCTCGAGCACCCGGTGCACGCGCCGTCGGCGGGGGTGGTGGCATCACTCCCGGTCCAGCCGGGCGCGGAGGTCGACACCGGCGAACTGCTGGCCGTCCTCGACCCGGAGTAGGCCGGGGGACTTCTCAGCCGCGGGCCAGCACCGGCCCGCGGAGCCGGTCCAGGCCCTGGCCGGCCAGGCAGCGGAAGGTGCGGTCGTCGCTGGTCGGCGGCAGCACCGACAGCGCCCACTCGGTGCCGTCGGTGCGGGTCGTCGTGCGGCGGAAGGTCGCCGTGCTGCATACCTTGCGCACGGTCGGGTCGGCCGTGACCGCCTGCCGATCGCGCGGCTCGACACCGGACGGCAGACGGCCCACCGCGAACACCTCCCAGCTGTGTGGCCGGGTACAGGCGACCTTGCGGGCGATCCGGCCGCCGTCGGGCCGCCGGGTGTAGCACTCGAGCCGCTCGGGGCAGTGCGCGTCCGGTGCGGCGCAGCCGGGCAGCCGGGACAGCGCGGCCGGCACGGCCGATCTCGTCGGCGCCGCCAGCCGGGTGACCAGCGATCGGGCCCGGGGGCCCTGGGTGGAAGCGACCCAGGCGCCGCTCATCGAGGCCGCGACCAGCAGGAACACGCCGAAGCCGCCGAACAGCCACCGGCGCTTGGCGCGCTTGCGGCCGTCGGTGTGCACGGTCGGCGTCTCGTCCGAGGTGTGCACGTCGCGGGTGGGCGACACCGGCGGGACGGGCCGCGGATCGTTCGGCATCGCTCGCGGTCCCGGCGGCTGGAACGTGGAGGCGCGGTAGACCGTCGGTGGGGCCTGGTGGCCGCCGGGTGCCAGGTGCAAACCGGTGAGCATCTCGCGCAACTGCTCCGCGGTGGGCCTGGCCCGCGGGTCGTTCGCCATGCCGTACCGCAGGATCTCGGTGAGCGCGCGCGGCACGCCCGGCAGCTCCGGGATGGGCTGGTGGAACAGGTCCATCAGCGTGATCAGGCTGGGGCTGCGGTCGGAGTCCCAGCGCGGCGGGCGGCCGTGCATCACCGCGTAGAGGGTCGCGCAGAGGGCGTATACGTCGACCGCGCCGGAGGGCTCGGCGTGCGAGAACATCTCGGGCGGGGCGTACGCGGGGGTCAGCACCTCGAGGGTGACCGACGAGTCGCGCATCTCCCCGAGCACCGCCAGCCCGAAGTCGGCGAGCACGGCGGGATTGAAGTGCGAGTACAGGATGTTGGCGGGCTTGACGTCGCGGTGCAGCACCCCGTTGGCGTGCGAGTGCACCAGCGCGTCCGCGATCTTCACACCCAGGTCCCGGGCCTCGATGGCGTTCAGCGGCGCGATCCGCATACGGTCCAGGTACGACCCGTCGCACAGCTCCATGATCAGGTACGGGTGCTGGTCGACCGTGACCCCGACGTCGAAGAGGTCGACGACGTGCGGGTGCGACGACATGCGCCCGGCGGCCTTCGCCTCGCGCAGGAACCGGGCCTGGTCCCGGGCGTTGTCCAGGGTCCTGTTCTCCACCTTGATGGCCACGTCACGGCCGACCGAGTCCTGGGTGGCGCGGTAGACGGTGGCGTACCCACCGCGGGCCATGACCGACAAGCCGGACATGCCAGGCACGTACGGCGCGGGCAGGCGTCCAGGCGGGGTGTCGGTCACGGCTTAGAAAATACGCGACCGGAGGTCAGCTTCATCCGGGCACGTCAGACGCGTACGCGACAGATTCTCCCGGCTCCACGCTGGAGTGTGCCAGCGCGTCCCGAAGTTCCTCCGCCGCGAGCCGCTCACTGAGCTGCTCCGACGAGTACGCGAGCAGCACCGCCTCCTCCGCCGCCTGCCTGGCGAGCGCCAGCGATCCGGCCGCCGCGTGCACCCGGGCGAGGACCATCGCCGCGACCACTCCGCTGCGGACGTCCTCGGCCGGCACCTCGCGAGCGCGCCGGACCCACACCCCCGCCGCCTCCACCTGACCGTCGGCGAGCAGCGCGGACGCGTACGACGCCAGCGCGTGCCGGCGGGAGAAGAGCAGCGAACCGCCGGTGTCGGCGGCGATGGGTGCGAGCAGCCCCACCGCCGTGGCGGCATCCCCGGCACGCAGCCGCGCCTCGGCGAGCAGCACCCGCGGCCCGACCTGGGCCGGAGCGAGCGGATTGTGCGGCTCCACCGCGATCATCACCCGGCGGGCATCCGCCTCGGCCGCCTCCACGTCGCCACGCTGCAGGGCGACGAAACCGCCTAGCGTCCCGGCCATGCCGAGCAGCAGCGGGTGGCCGGTGCGATCGGCGTAGTGCAGGGCGTCGGTGAGCAGGTCCGCGGCGTGCTCCGGCTCGTTCAGGCCGCGCGCGATCGCGCCGCGGACGACCAGGGCAAGCCCGCGTCCCCAGTCGTCGGAGACGGCCGCGAAGTCCCGGTACGCCCGGCGCGCCTGGCCGTCCGCCTCGGCCAGGTCGCCCAGTTCGGCCGCCGCGTACGCCTCCACCGCGCGCAGCGTGCCCACCGCCCAGCCCTCGCCGACCCGGTCACCGAAGGGCAGGAAGATCCGGGCCAGCCGGCGCGACTCGTGCAACCGCCCGGCCAGCAGCCTGGCGAACGCCGTGGTGCCGCGCAGCCAGGACCGGCCCACCGGGTCGCCGAGCTCGGCGAAGAGGCGGGCGGCCCGGCCGAGCACGGCGTCCGTACCCGCGAAGTCACCGCGCGTGGTGGTCACCCAGGCCAGGTTCTGCAGCGCCCAGGCCTGTCCGTGCCGGTCCCCGGCGGACAGCGTGACCTGATACGCGGCCGCGAACCGGCTGCTCGCCTGGCTCAGCTTGCCGGCCAGGAAGTCCGCCATGCCCAGCCGGCGCATGGCGTTGGCACGTTCCGGGGCCAGCTCGGCCTCGGTGGCGACGTCGAGCGCCTGCTGCCAGGCCTCGACGGCCCGCGACGTCGCGCCCAGCGCCTCCTGCGCCCGGCCGACCACCAGCAGCGCCTCGGCGCGGCACACCGGCTCGTCGACGGCGCTCTCGGCGATCTTCTCCCCGTAGGTCAGCGCATCGCCGGCCCGGCCCAGGCGCAGCAGCGCACGGGCGTGCACGAGCTGGTCGGAGAGCGGCAGACCGTCCTTGGCGATGGCGGCGGCCCGCTCGGCATATCCGATCGAGGCGGCCGGTTCGATGTTCGCCAGCGCGCGGCGGGCCATCCGGCTCAGCGCGGCGATGCCGAGCGGCGCCACGTCGCGGGCCGCCGCATCGGGGCGCAGGCGGACCGCGTCGGCCAGTTCGACCGCGCACTCTGCGTGGGTGGCGACGAACGCGTCCCGCTCGTTCTCGCCGAGGCTGAGCCGGCTCGCGCCGTCGTACCCCAGCGCCGTCACCGTCTCCGGCGCGGCCCAGCGGGCCAGATACGCGTGCCGGTCGGCGAGGTCGGCCTTGCCGAGCCCGGCGTACGCGGCCTCGCGCATCAGCGGGGTGCTGAACGCGTACCCGCCGCGGACCCGGTGCAGCATGCGGCGTTGCAGCAGCTCGTCCACGGCGCGTTCCAGCTCCACAGCGGCCACGGCACCCGGCCGGGCGTCGGCGGGGGCCCGGCGCTCGCGCAGCGCCTCTATCACCCCGGTGGGCACGGTGTCGCCGACGACGGCGGCGTCCCGCAACACCGAGCGCGGCTCGGTCGGCAGCGCGTCGATGCGGGCGGCCAGCACCGCGGCAAGGTCCCGGGAGAGCAGCTGGCTGCCCAGCGAACCGGCGGCGAGCTGCCACTTGCCGGCCGCGTTCGCCCCGACCGCCGGCATCAGCGCGCCCCGCTCCATCAGCAGCGTGACCAGCTCGGCCAGGTAGAACGGGTTGCCCTGCGCGGTGGCGAGCAGCCGGTCCGCGTCGGCCTGCGGCAGCTTGCCGCCGTTGAGGTACGAGGTGAGCAGCCGGGAGGCGTCGGCACCACGCAGCGGCGGCAGGGTGTGAATCTCGGCGTCCGCCAGCCGGGTCAGCGCGCCCGCGGTCCGCACCAGCTCCGGGCGGCCCAGCAGAATCAGCACGACCGGCCCCTCCAGCCGCGCCAGCACACCGCCGAGCGCGTCGATCGTCTCGGCGGTCGCGTCGTGCAGGTCATCGACGATCACGACCAGCGGGGCCTCGCGGGCCAACGCGCTCAGCAGACCGGCGACCGCGATCGGGATCGTCTCGGTCTCCGGGCGGGCGCCGCCGGTGGGCTGGTACTCCGCGACCGCCGCGGGGCCGACCGGGTTGGCCGGGGCCTCGCCGTAGCCCAGCAGCGCGAGCAGCCGGTCGATGTCGAGCTCCGGCGCCCAGCCGTCGCGGCTGAGCCGGGCGACGAGCTTGCGCAGGCGCTCCTCGACCACCGTCCGGTTCATCGTCGCGGCCACGTCCTTGGGCAGGCCGACGGACTTGCGGACCAGGTCGGCCAGCGGGGCGAAGCGGCGGCGCTCGCCGAACGCTCGGCACCGCGCCCGCAGCACCCGGGCGCCGGTGTGGGTGGCGAACCGGCCCGCGCCGACGTCGTATCCGGCGGCCAGGCGCTTGACCTCGCCGGCGAACCGGGTCTTGCCGATGCCGGCCTCGGCGGTCATCACCATCACCCGCGGCGTGCCCGAGTCGATGACCTCGGCGAGCCGGCCGGCGACCCGGCCCAGCTCGGTCTCGCGGCCCACGAACGGGGCCTCGTCGCCGAGACCCGACCGGGTGCCGGGAGCGTCGTGCAGACCGAGCAGCTCGTACGCCGGGACCAGCTCGCGTTTGCCCTTGAGCCGCAGCGCGCGCAACTGCCGCCAGGAGGCGACGTGCCGGGTGCCGGCAGAGGTACGCGAGCCCGCGTAGACCGCACCGACCGCGGCGGCGTCGGCCAGCCGGGCGGCGGTGTTCACCGTGTCGCCGATGACCGTGTACTCGATCGAGGCCTGGATGCCGGCGACCACCTCGCCGGTGTTCAGCCCCACCCGCAGCCCGAGCGGCGCCCCGCCGCCCCGCTCGTCGTCCAGCACCCGGCGTACGGCCCGCTGCATGCTCAGGGCGGCCCGGACCGCGCGCTCGGCGTCGTCCTCGTGCGCGACCGGCGCCCCGAAGACCGCCATGATGCCGTCGCCGGTGAGCTTGTCGACGTGCCCGCCGAACGTCTTCACCGCGCCGGCCAGGGCGGCGAGCACCCGGTCGGTGACGGCGCCGACGCGTTCCGGATCCAGGTCCTCCGACCAGGAGGTGAAGTCGGAGAGGTCGCCGAAGAGCACGGTGACGATCCGCCGCTCGGCGGCCGGCAGCGTGGCCGCGGCGGGCAGTGCCGCGCCGCAGTTGTGGCAGAAACGGGCACCGGGGACGGCGACGGTTCCACACACGGGACAGGTCACAGCGGGTCCAACTGTTCCGGACCGGGCTGTGATTCCCGCCTCAGGTATTCGAGTTGGGCACGCGCCGACCAAACGGCCGCGAAACGGACTCCCTGTGCGATGTCCGGGTACACCGCGTCGACGATCGTCTCCGCCGAGTCCGCCCCGGCCGCCATCGCCGCCCGGACCTGGGCGAGTCGCTCCCGCCGGTGGTCGAGATAGGCCCGCGCGACCGCGGCGCAGTCGGCCCGAGCCGGGCCGTGCCCCGGGAGCATCGGGACCCGCTCGTACGCCGTCAGCCGCGTCAGGCTGGCCAGGTACGCCCCGAGATCGCCGTCCGGCCAGGCCACCACGGTCGTGCCCCGCCCCAGCAGCGTGTCGCCGGTGAGCACGATCCGCTCGTCACCGCACTCGACCAGGAAGCAGACGGAGTCCGCCGTGTGCCCCGGCGTGTCCAGCACCTGGATCTGCAGGCCACCGCCGTCCAGCCGCGCGCTGCGGTCCAGCGGCTCGGCGCGCACGCCGTGCTGCGGGTCCGCCGCGAGCACCGGCGTCCCGCCCAGCAACTCGGAGAGACGCGCGGCCCCCTCGACGTGATCGTGATGACCGTGGGTGATGAGAATGAAGAGGTACGGTCCGTGTTCGGCGATCCGGGCGAGGTGTCCCTCGTCCAGCGGCCCGGGATCGACGACGACCGCGTACTCCCGGCCCGGGACGCGCAACACCCAGGTGTTGGTGCCGTCCAGAGTCATGGGCCCGGCATTGGGCGCACGCAGGAGCGTCACCCAGCTCGGTATGTCCACGACCTCGGCGGCCCCCATGCATCGCATGGTACGTCGCGCTGCGCTGACCGCGCGGGGACCGGATGCACGATCCGGTCACCGGCGGTCATGACGCAACGAACCACCCACCGCGACACCATGGAACGAACCTGCCTGGTTCGGCCGCGGGTCGGCTCAGGCGATCTCGGCGATGACCTCGACCTCGACCGGGGCACCCAGCGGCAGCTCGGCCACGCCGACCGCGCTGCGGGCGTGCCGGCCCAGCTCGCCCAGCACGTCGCCGAAGAGGTTGGAGGCGCCGTTGACCACGGCGGGCTGACCGGTGAAGCCCTCCGCCGAGGCCACGAAGCCGGTCAGCTTGACGATCTTCACGAGCCGGCCCAGCCCGACCAGCGCGTCGATCGCGGCGAGCGCGTTCAGCGCGCAGTAGCGGGCCAGCTCGGTGCCCTGCTCCACGGTCACCTCCGCGCCGACCTTGCCGACGTACGGCAGCTTGCCGTCGACCATCGGCAGCTGACCCGAGACGTAGACGAAGTTGCCGGACTGCACGGCCGGCACGTACGACGCCAGCGGCGGCACGACCGACGGCAGGGTCAGCCCGAGCTCGGCCAGGCGCGCGTAGGCATCCGCGCCACCCTCACCGGTCACCGGCGTGGTCACGACTTCGCCCGCTTCATGTACGCGACCAGCTGCTCCGCGTTCGGCCCCGGCACGACCTGCACCAGCTCCCAGCCGTCCTCGCCCCAGTTGTCGAGGATCTGCTTGGTCGCATGGACCAGCAGCGGCACGGTCACGTACTCCCACTTCTGCATTGCTCGCCCAGCTCCCTGTCATTCGGTTCACCCGGCCGGGCAACCGCCCGCCGACTTCGGCGACAGCCTAACGAGGCGGGCGGAGCTGCCTCGCGGCTGTCCGGATTTCGTTACGCTGAGCACCCGGGGCGGTGCGGCCCCGACTCCGCGGGGCGAGGGGGCACGATGACGCAACCGCCGCATGGCGAGACGCCGCGTGCCTCCTCGATCGCCGCCGCGGAGGCACCGGAATCGGACCTGGTCCATGCGCCACCGCCGGCCGAGCCGTCCGAGTGGCCGCCGGTCGGCGCCTATCCCGGCGAGCCCGGCCACCCGTCGCCCGGCCCGGAAACGGCCGCCGACGGCTCGCAGCTCCCGGCAGCCGACCAGCCGACCGTCACCTTTCCCGCGGTCAGCGCCGCCGACCCGGCCGACGGCTCCGGCCCGGACCACGAGCCGCCTCCCACCCTTGAGCCTGATCCCGCTCTTGCGCCTGATCCCGCTCTTGCGCCTGATCCCGCTCTTGCGCCTGATCCCGCTCTTGAGCCGATCCCCTCCGCCGAGCCGGCCGGCACCCTTGAGCCGATCTCCGCCGCCGAGCCGGTCCCCGCGGTCGCTTTCGAGTCGGATCCGGAGACCGAGGTGCTGATCGGCGAGCCGGTCTGGCGTCAACCGCCGCCGAGCGAGCCCTTCCACGCCCGGCACGAGAAGTCCGGCCAGTGGCACACCGACCCCCCCGAGCATCTCGCGTGGGAGCACTCGCCACCCGCCGAGGTGCAGCCGGGCGTGCAGCACGACGAGCCCACCGAGGCGATCCCGCTGAGCATGCTGCCGCACCCGTGGGAGGTGCAGTTCGACCCGCACACCACCGAGGCCGTGGCCGTCGCACCGCGGCCCCGGCACAAGCGCCCGTTCTGGATCGCGGTCGCCCTGTTGCTCACCCTGTTGATCTTCACCGGCGGCGCGATCTCGGCCTATCTGCTCCTCCGCGACGCCCAGAGCGGCGAGGGCGCGCCCGACCCGGCCTCGGCGGTCAACGAATTCATGACCGCGGTGTACACCCAGCAGGACCCCGCAGCCGCGGAGGAAATCGTCTGCAGCGAGGCGCACGACGAGCGAAAGCTCAAGGCCCGGGTCGACCAGATCAAGGGGTACGCGGACGAGTACGACGCGCCGTCCTTCAGCTGGAACGACCCTGCCGTCTCGGAGCAGACCGACGACCGGGCCACAGTCGGGGTGCAGCTCACGATGACCACCGACGACGAGAAGACCGCACAGCAGCAGCTGACCTTCACCGTCATCCGCAAGACCGGGTGGCTCGTATGCGACGTGAACGGCTGAGCCGACCGCGGCGGAAACCCGGGCAAGTTTCTTTACATGAGCGGCCCCGCGGCCTTCTTTGCATGAGCGGCCCCGCGGCTTTCTTTCCATGAGCGGTCCCGCGGCGGAAATCCATGCACGTTCGTCCCATGGGCTCACCGTGGCGAAACCCGTGCCAGGACCTCCCTGAGCCCTGGCCGTACCCTCGATCCTGTGGCAAGCAACGAATGGCCGGCGCGCCTGCACGTCGTGACCGGCAAGGGCGGCACGGGCAAATCCACGGTGGCGGCGGCGCTCGCCCTCGCTCTGGCGGCCGGCGGGCATCGGACGCTGCTCGTCGAGGTGGAGGGTCGGCAGGGCATCGCCCAGCTGTTCGGCACCGAGCCGCTGCCGTACGCGGAACTCCGCATCGCGACCCCGGTCGGAGGCGACGGCGAGGTCCGGGCTCTGGCGGTGGATCCCGAGGAGGCCCTGCTGGAGTACCTCGAGATGTTCTACCGGCTGGGTGCGGCCGGCCGGGCCCTGCGCAAGATAGGCGCGATCGACTTCGCCACCACCATCGCCCCCGGCCTGCGCGATGTGCTGCTGACCGGCAAGGTCAAGGAGGCGACCACGCGTTCGGCGGACGGCAAGCGGGTCTACGACGCGGTCGTGCTGGACGCCCCGCCCACCGGCCGGATCGGGCGGTTTCTCAACGTGACCGCGGAGACCGCCAAGCTGGCCAAGATGGGTCCGATCAAAACCCAGAGCGAGGGGGTGGCCTCGCTGCTTCGCTCGCCGATAACTTCGGTGCACGTCGTCACGCTGCTGGAGGAGATGCCGGTCCAGGAGAGCCTGGACGCGATCGCCGAGCTGTCGGCGCTGGGCATCCCGGTCGGCCGGATCATCGTGAACGGCGCCCGGCCACCGCTGCTGGCCACCGGCAAGGTGACCAAGACCGAGCTCAAGCGCGGGCTGACCGCCGCCGGTCTGCCCACCGACGCCGCCACGGTGAACGGGCTGCACGCCGAGGCCAGGGCGCACTTGACCCGCCGGGAGCTGGAGGAGTCGCTGCGCGCCGACCTGACCGAGCTGGGCCGGCCCATGCTGGAGCTGCCGCAGCTGACCGGTGAGGTCGATCGGGACGGCCTGCACGAGCTGGCCGCGCTGCTGATGAGTGTCTGACCCACCACACAGCGCAGTCCTCCACACCGCGTCCCGCCCGCCGGTTCAGTACGCTCGGAGCGTGGCCGCTGATCAGACCGCCCCTCGCCTGGATGTCGACGCTCTGCTGGCCGATCCGGCCACGCGCATCGTGGTCTGTTGCGGCGCCGGTGGCGTGGGCAAGACGACCACGGCGGCGGCTCTCGGCCTGCGCGCCGCGGAGCAACACGGCCGGCGCACCGTGGTGCTGACCATCGATCCCGCCCGCCGGCTGGCGCAGTCGATGGGCCTGACCGAGCTGGACAACACCCCGCGGCAGGTCAAGGGCATCGACACCGAGGCCACCGGCGGCGAGCTGCACGCCATGATGCTCGACATGAAGCGCACGTTCGACGAGGTGGTGCAGGCGCACACCTCGCCGCAGCGCGCCGCGGAGATCTTTGCGAACCCGTTCTACCAGGCCATGAGCTCGACGTTCTCCGGCACGCAGGAATACATGGCGATGGAGAAGCTGGGCCAGCTGCGCGCCGGCGACGAGTGGGACCTGATCGTGGTGGACACCCCGCCGTCACGCTCGGCGCTGGACTTCCTGGACGCCCCGGCGCGGCTCTCGCGGTTCCTGGACGGCCGGATGCTGCGCATGCTGGTGGCGCCGGCGCGCGGCGGCCGGAGCATGTTCAGCCTGGTCACCGCCTCGTTCGGGATCTTCTCCCGGGCGGTGCAGAAGATCCTCGGCGCACAGCTGCTGACCGATCTGTCGGGCTTCGTGGCGGCGCTGGACTCGATGTTCGGCGGCTTCCGGCAGCGCGCGGATGAGACGTACCGGATCCTGCAGGATCCACAGACGGCGTTCCTGCTGGTCGCGGCGCCGGAGCGGGACGCGGTCCGGGAGGCCGCGTATTTCGCGGAGCGGCTCGTCGCGGAGCGGATGCCGCTCGCGGGCCTGGTGCTGAACCGCACCCACGAGTCCGCGCTGGCGACGGTGACCGCCGAGGCCGCCGAGGCCGGGGCGGCCCGGCTCGACCCGGCCGGCGATCAGCAGACCACCGCGGACGCGCTGCGCATCCACGCGGCCCTGCTGCGGCAGATCGACCGGGAGATCCAGGTGGCCGCCCGGTTCACCGACGCGTTCCCCGAGGTCCCGGTGGCAGCGGTGACAGCGCAGCCCGCCGACGTACACGACGTCGAAGGGCTGCGGACCATCGGTACCGCGCTTGCCTGAGACAGAGCCGGCCTTGACAGGATCAGCGGGTGGAGACCAGCACCTTGTCGGCGCCCTTCTCCCGCAGCGCGGCTTCGAACATCTTCCGCCAGCTCGCCACGTGCGGGTGCCTGCGCAGCAATGCGCGCCGCTCCCGCTCGGTCATGCCTCCCCAGACGCCGAATTCGATCCGGTTGTCCAGTGCGTCGGCCAGGCACTCGTAGCGGACCGGGCAGCTGCGGCAGATCCTCTTCGCCACGTTCTGCTCGGCACCCTGCACGAACAGTGCGTCAGGGTCGCCACTCTGACACGCCGCCATGCTGGGCCAGTCGCTGATCATTCCCATCTGTTCACGTCCCCCCTTGCTTCCCCTACGCCTGCGACTCATGTCCCCCGAGTCACTCAGGCGTCGTGCGATAGCTCGCGGGATCATCATGCTCTGTAGTCGGGCGATTACGCAATGTTGTCCCTCAAAAACGTACACGTCGGTAGTTCCGGGCATCTCGGGCGACCGGGCAGGGAGAAGTTCCGAGAAACTCTGAAGAAAGGCCACGTTCGGCCGATCGAAGAGGCAGAATCAATCTGGGCGAATCGCAACCTTCTTGACGCCCTGTCACGGGTTTCGTTCGCGTACCCTGCTTCAGGTGACCTCCTGGATGCGCAGACGCGATCACAACATCTTCGCCAATGCGACCTCGCTGCTGATCTGTGGCCTGCTCGCGGGCGTGGTCGTGGCCGCAGCCGCCTTCCCGGCCGTGGCGATGTCCGGGCTGGCGGCCAAGGCCGGCGGTCAGACGTTCGCCAGCCTCCCCAGCGAGCTCAAGCAGGCGAGTGCGCCGCAGATCACCCGGATCTTCGCGTCCGACAACAAGACGCAGATCTCCGTGTTCTTCGACGA
>Ga0307288_10000178_pt1 | contig 22634 bp, 19 predicted proteins | sample ER_DNA_142_FD_194469 | JGI IMG/M metagenome (GOLD analysis project Ga0307288, IMG submission 194469) | Bulk soil microbial communities from the East River watershed near Crested Butte, Colorado, United States - ER_DNA_142 | ecosystem: Environmental > Terrestrial > Soil > Floodplain | place... | reverse complement strand
CTCGTATTAGTCGGTGCTCATGCGAGGTGTGCTCATCCTTCGGAGAGGAATCGGCCGACGTAGCGAGCAACGGCGCGGACCGACGCCATCGTCGAGGGATAGTCCATCCGGGTTGGCCCGACTACGCCGAGAGTTGCGAACGTGTCGACCTGGCTACCGTAACCGCTGGCGACAACCGAAGTGGACTGCAGCTCCTTATATGGATTCTCGTGACCAATCCGGACGGTCACTTCTTCGGCACCGCTTGCCTCGCCGAGCAGCTTGAGCAAAACCACCTGCTCCTCCAAGGCCTCCAGCACCGGCCTGACCGTGGTCTCGAACTCGGCACCGTAACGTGTCAAGTTGGGCATACCGCCGACCACCATCCTGCTTGACGCCTCGCTACTCACCATTTCCAGCAATGTCGCGATCGCTGCCTGGCCGATGACCTCCAGCGCGGGTGGCAGCGTCTCGCTCAGCTTGCTCAACCGAACTGCAGCCTGCGGAGAGGTATTCCCGACAGCGGCGGCATTGAGATGTGCCCGCAGCTCGCCGAGCGTTTCCTCGTCGTGTTCCTGAATCTCCAGTGCGCGCTGTTCGATCCTGCCGGTGGAGGTAATGAGGATCAGCAATAGGCGCGTCGGTGACATTGACACGATCTCGACGTGGCGGACCACGGAGTGACTGAGTGTCGGATACTGCACAATTGCCACCTGCTGAGTGACCTGCGCCAGCAGCCTGACGGTGCGCAGCAGCACGTCATCCAGATCCAGGGCACCGGAGAGGAAGGTCTGGATCGCACGCTGCTCGGCAGCAGACAGCGGCTTCAGCGAGCCGAGGCGGTCGACGAAAAGTCGGTAGCCCTTGTCTGTTGGGATGCGGCCAGCACTGGTGTGCGGCTGCATGATGTAGCCCTCTTCCTCGAGGGCAGCCATATCATTCCGAACGGTCGCGGGCGAGACGCCAAGGTCATGGTGTTCGACCAATGACTTCGATCCCACTGGTTCTTGGCTGGAGACGTAGTCGGTGACGATGGCGCGTAGCACGTCCAATTTGCGGTCGTCCATGCGTCTCCTTCCTGCATCTGCGTACCCGAGCACTAAATCCAGAATTGGGGGGTTTGGCACTCGCACAAACAGAGTGCCAGTCTAGCGTGATGACCGAGCCGCCATCGGCTGTCGAACCCGCCGTAACGTTCGCCCTGGGCCCATGGCATGAGGTGCGATCGGGTGTCTATGTCGCTGTGGCCGAGCCCGGGTCGGTGAACCTTGGACTCATCGTGGGTTCGCAACGCAGCCTGCTGGTTGATACCGGATCGAGTCCGGACCAGGGCCGAGCGCTTCGCGAGTCGCTGGCGCGCCTGACTGACAAGCAGTTGGCCGCCGTCGTAGTGACGCATTGGCACTTTGACCACACCTTCGGACTGGCTGCTTTCGCCGACCTTCCACGAATTGCCCATGAGTCAGTGCACACCAGACTTGGCTCGACCGATGTGGTCGCAGAAGCAGAGCGGCTGGGTGTGGATCCTGACGAGCTCGGACGGCCCAATGTCGAGATAGCGGTCGCGACGGCGATCGACCTAGGTGATCGGCGGGTGGAGATCGCTCACATCGGAAGGGGCCACACCGACGGCGACCTGGTCGTGGTCGTGCCAGACGCCGACGTGTTGTTTGCCGGGGATTTGATCGAATCAGCTGCGCCGCCCTCGTTTGGCCCCGACTCAATCCCGGACGAGTGGCCGGCCACCGTGGATGGCGTAATCGGATTGATGACGGCGACCACTCTGGCCATCCCTGGCCATGGCGAGCCGGTCGATCGGGAGTTCATCTTCGAGCAGCGCGGCCGGATCGCTGCGCAGGCAGCTGCTCAGGCCAGACCGCCGGGGCGGGAACTCCCGCTGGCCTGACGACGCCGATTATCAGCGGCCGAGGTCGCTATCAGGAGCCTCGGCGCGGCCTAGTCGCGCATTTCAGCTGTACCCAGTTTGCTCACGGCGAGCTAGCGGACGAGGCCGGACTGGTAAGCGATCACAACAAGCTGCGCCCGATCACGTGCCCGAAGTTTGATCATGGCTCGGCTGACATGGGTACGCGCCGTAGCCCTGCTGACCACCAGCCGTTCGGCGATCTCGTCGTTGCTCAGCCCCTCGCCGATCAGCGCCAGCACCTCGCGTTCTCGATCGGTGAGCTCCGACAGCTGCGGATGCTTCTTACGGATTGCTGATCGAGACGCGAATGACTCGATCACTCGGCGGGTTACCGACGGTGACAGCAACGACTCCCCGGCGGCGACCAGGCGGATCGCCCGCAGCATGTCGGCGGGATCGGTGTCCTTGATCAGAAAGCCGGCGGCCCCTGCCTGCAGAGCTTCGAAGACGTACTCGTCGAGCTCGAAGGTGGTCAGCATGATCACTCGAACTCCAGCTAGGGCAGGATCTCCGACGATCATTTGCAAGGCAGCGATCCCGTCGAGCTCTGGCATCCGAATATCCATCAAGATCACGTCGGGCCGGGTGCGTCGCACCAGCTCCAGAGCCTGTCGTCCGTCTTCGGCCTCACCGGTCAGCAGAAGATCATCTTCAGACTCGATGAGGACGCGCAGTCCCATGCGGACCAGCGCCTGGTCGTCGGCAATGGCGACAGAGATGGTCACCGAACATTTCCTCTCGCGAGCGGCAGATTGGCTCGTACGAGCACTCCACTCGGCTCGCGTACCGACACTGTCAAGGTGCCGCCAACGGCTCGGGCACGCTCGCCCATGCCACGGATTCCATTCCCGTCGAGCGGCACGCTGGTGGCCGGTCCATCGTCGCTCACCTCGACTGTCAGCATGCCAGCGTCCCGAGACACTCGGACGATGGCATGCCCCGCACCGGCATGCCGGACCACGTTGGTCAGCGATTCTTGGATGATCCGGAACGCGGCCTGGTCAACAGCAGCCGGTACCGCCTGAAGATCATCGGACTCCTCGCGAATGAGGGTTACTTCTCGACCGGCAGCGCGCACCCCATCCAGCAAGGCATCGAGTCGAGCAAGTCCGGGCAACGGGCTACGAGGCTCATCAGAGTCGGATCGGAAAACCTCAAGCGTGGTCCGCAGCTCCGCCAGCGCCTCACGGCTCGTGTCCTTGATCGCTTCCAAGGACTCAGCTACCCGGTCCGGACGCGGCTGGGCGGAGCGCTCCTTGTCCAGCAGGTGAAGCGCCACTCCAGCTTGCATAGTGATCACGGCAAGGCTGTGACCTACCACGTCGTGCACGTCGCGTGCGATCCGCAGCCTTTCCTCGTAGGCGTAACGACGTCGCTCTTGGTCCCGGACCTCTCGTTCGCTCTCCCGGCGAGCGCGCACTAGCAAAGCGATCATGGCTGGAACGACTGCGATTGCGAACGCGCTGACCAAGGCTCCATAGAAGGCGGGGTCCAGCAGCCCCAGATAGGGCTCGCGCCAGTGCCCCGCCATGACCATCGGTACTAGCAAGATCAGCAACGGCGCCCAAGTGCGAAGCCGTGGCATCGGCGGGCTGAGGGCGCTCCCTGCCATCTGGTCGGCAAAGAACCGCGTGCCGCTAGCCATCGCGTACACCCCAAGGGCAGGGCCGAGGAAGATCGGCCCAAACGTCGCGCCGGTAGCCAGATATGTACCGACGCCCACTACCGTCGCAACGAAAGCAGCGCGCGGCCACACCCGCCTTGCCGCAAGGCCTAGTGCCAGAACGACCACGGCAGGCAGCACCCAGGGGGAAGGATCGACGGTGGTCACCATACGGCCGGGTGGGCCGTGCCCCCACTGTGTCGGACCGAAATCGGGGGCCCGGTCGAATTCCGGGCGGCCCCAGACGTAGAAAGAGGCCGTCCAGCTGGTTACCGCCAACACCAGCCCGATCGCGGAGTCGATGAGAAGCGCACGCCGGGCCTGCACCCGCATGGTTCCTCCTCGATCTCCTCGGTGCTGCAGCTGATCAGCTCAATCGCCATACGGTGTTTCCCGACACTAGACCGGCTACGGAAGCTGCACATCGCTCGAGCAAGGTATTCGGACTACGTCATCGAACGTAGTCAAAGAGCCGCTCTGCGACGGATGCCCGCAGACCCTGCCGACCTCAGAATGGATCCATGACCACCCCACTACTGATCCCACTGGAGGGCGGCTTCGGTCATCATCATCACGGCCCTCCCTGGGCGGCCGGTGAGCCCTCTTCAACCTTCGCGAGCGGCGCGGTGCCGCCTTTCGCACCCTTTTTAGGAGGTGTCATGTTTTTCCTACTCATGCTGCTGGTGCTGGGCACCGTGGTCTTCTTCTTGGTCCGGCAAGGCCAATTCGGACCTCAGTCATTAGCCGGCAGCCGCTCGCCGGAAAGCGAGGCCAAAAAGATCCTTGCTGAGCGCTTCGCGCGCGGTGACATCACTAGTGATGAGTTCATGGAGCGCGCCAGCATCTTGAACTGGACTCCAGGGAGCGATTCCTGGGAGGTCAGGAAGGGCAAGAAGAAGCGCTTCTGACCGGCCCCGCCTGGACTTGTCAGGCTCTCAGAGGGCTATAGCGCTGTGAGACGCTGACAAGTCGGTAACACGTCTGCCCGATAGGCTGTCTAGAACGATTCAGCGGCAGGTAAGCAAGGGCGAGGCACCAATGGCGCGCATGACCGTCAAGACCCTCGCCGCTGCCGTCGGCGTCTCGCCGGCAACGATCTCCAACGCGTACAACCGTCCTGATCAGCTCTCAGCGGAGTTGCGCGATCGGATTCTGGCGACTGCCAAGGAGCTCGGCTATCCGGGCCCTGACGCTGCTGGCCGGACGCTCCGGATGGGTCGAGCCGAAGCTGTCGGGGTGCTGCTATCTGAGCGGCTCTCGTACGCGTTCTCCGATCCGTTTGCCGTCGAGTTCCTAACTGGTCTAAGCGAGGTCGTCGAGGCACACGGCATCAGCATCGTGCTCATGCCCTTATCGACGCCCACCGACGGCTCAAGAACTCGGCCCAACGCTGACGACAGTGACCTGACAGCCGTCAGAAACGCCAACATTGACGCTCTGGCCATCCTTTCGCTACCAACAGACCACCCTGCGGCAATGATTGCCAGGGCGCGCGGCATTCGGCTGGTGACGACCGACATCAGTAGCGATCCGGAATCGGCCTGGGTGGCCATCGACGACTTCGGGGCCGGCGTCATGGTTGGTGAACACCTAGCCCGCTTGGGCCACCGCGATGTCGCTGTTCTCGTTGAGACCAACCAACCGGCCGGCAGTCCCGGGCAACGCTTGGAAGAAGATCAGTTGGGCTTTCTCGACTACGCTGCCCGCGTTGCCGGTTTGCGGCAAGCAATCGGTGGGCAGGTCATGATCATCTCCGGTGGTCACAACTCGATCGAGTCTGGTGCCACGGCAACCTCATGGCTGCTTGACCGTGATCGAATTCCAACGGCGCCAACTCCGACAGCCTCAATTCCAACGGTGCCAACTCCGACAGCCCCAAGTCCAACGGCGATTGTCGGTCTTAGCGACGTGCTCGCGCTCGGGGCAATCCAGGCGTTGGCAAGCCGCGGCCTCAGCGTTCCGGCGGAAGTGTCGGTGTGCGGCTTTGACGACATCACCGCCGCAGCGGCGGCCAACCTCACCACAGTTCATCAACCGATTCGGGAAAAGGGCCAGCACGTAGGCCGATTGCTGCTCGACCCCGAAAGCCAGCCCCGCCAGGTATTGCTGCCCATCAGCCTGATCACCCGCGGGACCACCGGCCAGGCGCGTCAGCAGCCGGCGCTTTCATGATTGCGAGCGTCGGCATCGCGGGAGCGGCTTAAAACACGACTTCCTGAGTGAGCTCCGAGACGCGGCCGAGCAGTTCCTCGAAAGACCCCGCTCGCAGCAGTCTGACCTGATCAAGTGCGTTGAGGGGTGCAATGGCGGCCAACTGCCAGGCGGCGGCGGCTGGATCCGGAGACAGTTCTATGTCAGCGGGCCACACGTTCCCGGCGAACTCGCTGGCGACAGCGAGAGTGCGGCGTACCAGGTGCTCGGTTTCCTCACGCAGCTGCCACAGACCGATGTCCCACTCCAAATCCGCTATCTCAGATATCTCGGCGCGTGGATGCGGTGCATCCTTCAGCCATTGGGTGACGTCGAATCGCCGGCCGCCCTGCGCAACCAAGCCGACAAAGCCTTCCTGGGCGCCAAGTTGGGTGATCTCGGCGATCGTGCCGAGATCGAAGCGTTGCTCGCCGCCACCGACCTCCCAGCCGCGCTCGATCAGTACCACACCAAATTGCGCATCCTCGTTCTTCAACAGCTCGGCGAGCATCATCAGATACCGCTCCTCGAAGACACGCAGCCGCAACGGCATATACGGGAACAGCACCGAACTGAGTGGAAACATCGGCATGATCGCCACCTGCCCAGCCAACCACCCGAACCCAACCGCCTGACGGTGCTGGGCTCGCGCACTCAATCCAGCAACTCGCGAATCACGCCATCGGCGAGCAGCCTGCCCTTGCGACTCAAGATCAACTTGCCATCCTGAGCCGCTACCAGCCCACGGGCGCAAAGATCAGTGAGACGACCTCGCTCGGTGCTTGTGAGTAGCGACGTGGGGAGGCCATCGGCCAGGCGTAGCTCCAGCAGGATGCGCTCTACCCGCCTGTCATCGGACGTGAGCACTTCCCGAGCTAGCGCTGGCGAGCGGTCGGCGGCAAGCCGCGATGCGTACGCCCGCGGGTGCTTGACATTCCACCACCGCACGCCGCCGACATGACTGTGAGCGCCCGGGCCGATGCCCCACCAATGCTCGCTGCGCCAATAGCCGAGGTTGTGCCGGCAGCGCGTGGCGTTGCTGGTAGACCAGTTGCTCACCTCGTACGCCGTGTAACCTGCGGCGCTGAGCCGCTCATCAGCGATCAGGTATTTGTCGGCAAGATCATCGTCATCGGGAGACGTAAGCTCACCGCGCCGGATCCGAGTCGCCAGCCGGGTACCCTCCTCCACGATCAATGCATACGCGCTGATGTGCGCCGGTGAGGCCGCAAGCGCCGCGTCCAGACTTGACTGCCATTCGGCAGCCGACTCGCCAGGGGTGCCATAAATCAGGTCGAGGCTGGTGTTGGCGAATCCAGCTGCCTTTGCTTCGGCGATGACTTGCTGCGGACGGCCCGGCGAGTGCACACGGTCGAGGGTGGCGAGCACGTGCGGCACGACAGATTGCATGCCGAACGAGATCCGGTTGAAGCCCAGCTGGCGCAGCCGATACAGACTCGCGGCATCCACGGACTCCGGATTGGACTCGGTGGTCACCTCGACGTCCTCGGCCAGCCCGAAATAGTCACGCACAGCCGCGATCAACCGACCAAGATCATCCGGCGGCAGCACCGTCGGCGTGCCGCCACCCACGAAGATTGTTGAGATCGGCGGTGCATCCGGACCCAGCACTCGAGCAGCCAACTCGAGTTCCTTGATCACGGCCGCAATGTAGCCAGCGCGACTCGCTCCCGGCTCAGCGCCAAGCTCGGCGGCTGTGTAGGTGTTGAAGTCGCAGTAACCGCAACGCGTAGTGCAGAACGGCACATGAATGTAGATGCCGAGGGGTCGCTCCGTGATCTCGGACAGTGCCTGCCTCGGTAGCGAGCCGTCGCTGGGCGCAGGCTGTCCTTCAGGCATGGCCGACGGCATGCTCTCGAGGTTAGTGCCGGCAGCTGCGGAACCGTGCCGTGTCCAAGATCACCGCCGGATTCCGTTCATAGCGCGCAGCGCCACGAATGCCTTGTCAGCACTCATCCACTCCTCAACGAGCAGCAGATCAAGCCAGACAGGAGGAAGCGTCGCCGCGTTGCGGTTTCACACGGTATACGGCGCTGGACTTCCGCGTGACACCCTCTACGCCGGCCTCGCGTCGATCCTCACCGACAGCTTGCTGTGGGGCGCGCCGAGATCGATCTGACTACCGGCCTCGCCGACTTGTCGGCGCAGGTGGATTACGGGATGAGGACGAGCTTTCCCCGGGCGTGTCCGTCGTAGCTGATCTGGTACGCCTCAACGACGCGATCGAAGGGAAACGTCTGGAACTTGATCACCAGCTTGCTCTGTTCCAGCAGCTCGGCCGCCTCGGCCAGAGCCTTCATGGGCTGGCTATCCGGCCCACCGCCCGTGACTCGCGCGCCGGCTGCGGCGGCTGCGAAATTCGCAATAGAGACCACCTGCGACGGCTCAGGGGCGAGGCTGATCAGATCTTCAATGGGTGTCTTGCCAACCGCGTCGAGGACGGCGTCGATCTTGAGACCGAGCGCACGTACCCGATCCAACATGCCTTCGCCGTAGACCACGGGAATTGCGCCGATCTCGCGGAGGTAGTCCTGGTTTGCTTCGCTCGCAGAAGCGATCACCGTGGCACCCCGGGCCTTCGCGATCTGAGTCGCAGTCGAGCCGACTCCACCAGAACCGCCATCGATGAAGAGGGTGCTGCCTTCGGTGACGCCAAGTAGCCGCAGCACCCGCTCAGCCGTCTCACTAACCACGCCAGCCGCGGCCCCGACTGCCCAGTCCACCGATGCCGGCTTATGAGCCCACGAATCCAGAACCGCGTACTCGGCCTGGGTGTGGTTGCCTCGACCAAACACCTCATCGCCGATCGCTACGTCGGTCACTCCTTCTCCGACCTCATCGACGACACCGGCGGCGTCGTAACCGGGATAACCGGTACCCTCAAGCGGCTTGCCCTGCGCGTACATGCCCGATACGAACTTCCAATCCGCAGGATTGACGCTCGCCGCTTTTACCTGAATGCGAATCTGCCCAGGTCCGGCATGCGGCTCTGGCGCTTCTCCGATGCTGAGGACTTCGGGCCCGCCGAACTCGGTGAACTGAACCGTAAACACTTGTGAGTGCCCCCTCTCGTGAGCTAGTAGCAGCAGACTATTTCCTGTCAGTCTTCGTCGCCTCGGTGCCACCCGAGAGAGCGGCCACGAACGCCTCGGGCGGAACCTCAACCCGGCCAACCATCTTCATTCGCTTCTTGCCCTCCTTCTGCCTTTCAAGCAGCTTGCGCTTTCGGGTGATGTCCCCGCCGTAGCATTTCGCCAGCACATCCTTGCGGACTGCCCGTATGGTCTCTCGGGCGATAACCCGCGATCCAATCGCCGCCTGCACTGGAACCTCGAATTGCTGCCGAGGAATCAGTTCTTTCAATTTGGCGGTCATCATGACGCCGTACGCATAGGCCTTGTCCTTGTGCACGATCGCCGAAAATGCATCGACCGGCTCGCCCTGCAACAAGATGTCGACCTTGACCAAGTCAGCAGGCTGTTCGCCAGAAGGCTCATAGTCCAAGCTTGCGTAACCTCGAGTACGCGATTTCAGAGCATCGAAGAAATCAAAAACGATTTCGGCCAACGGCAGTGTGTAGCGGATCTCGACTCGATCTTCAGAGAGATAGTCCATGCCGTGCTGGATGCCGCGACGATTCTGACAGAGCTCCAGAATGGTGCCAATGTAGCTTGCGGGAGCCAAGATGGTCGCCTTCACTACCGGTTCGTACACCTCGGTGATCTTGCCTCCAGTCGGATATTCCGAAGGATTAGTTACCTCCAGCTCAGTGCCGTCTTCCATGATCACGCGATAGACGACATTCGGAGCGGTAGAAATCAGATCAAGATCAAATTCGCGCTCAAGACGCTCGCGCACGATCTCCAGGTGCAGCAGCCCGAGGAACCCAATCCGGAATCCGAAGCCAAGGGCACTCGAGGTCTCCGGCTCGTAGCTCAGCGCGGCATCGTTGAGCTGCAGCTTGTCCAGGGCTTCCCGTAGTTCGGGATAGTCGGCACCGTCGATCGGATAAAGGCCCGCGAACACCATTGGCTTCGGAGGTCGATAACCACCTAGATCACGAGAGGCCGGCCGGTTCAGTGAGGTGACAGTGTCGCCCACTCGGGACTGCCGGACATCCTTTACGCCGGTGATCAAGTAGCCGACCTCTCCCACTCCGAGGGACGCCGCCTTGGTTGGTTCCGGCGAGATGACCCCGACTTCCAACGTCTCGTGGGCGGCCTTGGTCGACATCATCAGCACGCGCTCACGGTGCGACAGCGCGCCGTCCACGACGCGTACGTAGGTGACGACTCCCCGGTAGGTGTCGTAGACAGAATCGAAGATCAATGCCCTAGCCGGCGCGGCCGGATCACCAACCGGTGCAGATATCTGGGCAACGATCTCATCCAGCAGGTGCGCTATGCCCTCCCCCGTCTTCGCCGATACCCGGAGTACCTCATCGGGATCGCAGCCCACGACCTTGGCCAGTTCGGCGGCGTACTTGTCCGGCTGTGCACTAGGCAGATCGATCTTGTTGAGGACTGGAATGACGTGCAGGTCCGCATCTATGGCGAGGTAGAGGTTGGCCAGGGTTTGGGCTTCAATACCTTGCGCGGCATCGACGAGGAGTACGGCGCCTTCGCAGGCGGCCAGCGATCGGGACACCTCGTAAGTGAAGTCCACGTGGCCTGGGGTATCGATCATGTTGAGTACGTAGGTCTCAGCGGCGCCCGAGTTGTCCTGGCGATCATGAACCTGCCATGGCATCCGGACCGCCTGGGACTTGATCGTAATGCCGCGTTCTCGCTCAATGTCCATCCGATCTAGGTATTGGGCACGCATCGACCGCTCATCGACCACACCGGTCAGCTGCAGCATCCGATCCGCCAAGGTCGACTTGCCATGATCGATGTGCGCAATGATGCAGAAGTTGCGGATTATCGATGGGTCAGTGCGGCCCGGCGGCGGCGCGTACACGGGACTCACAACAGACATCCTCACTTGCTATTTCGAATTTGGCCCGTCCACGGCACCGCTGGTACCGTGGTCCGTCGCGCTGCACCGCAGTGCCCCATACATCACAGAGGAGTTCTAGAGGCCTGCCGTGGCGAACATCAAGTCCCAGCTCAAACGAATCAAGACCAACGAGAAGGCTCGTCAGCGTAACAAGGCGACGAAGTCGGCGCTGAAGACCTCGATTCGTCGGTTCCGGGAGGCCGCGGATGCTGGGGAGAACGCCAAGGCCACCGAGTTGGCGCACGCCGCCTCCCGCGCCTTGGACAAGGCGGCATCGAAGGGCATCATCCACAAGAACCAGGCCGCCAATCGAAAGTCTGCGATCGCGGCCAAGGCGGCGCGTCTGGATCGTTCTGGGAAGAAGCGCTCATCAGGAGCTCAAAAAAGAACTAGTGCCGCAGCCGCGAAACGCTGAGCACCGCACGCTCCAACGCAAACGCGGCGTCATCTGCAGCACCTTTGACATCGGCATCAGCTGCCGCGACCGCTTTGAGGGCACTGGCAAGGCCTCCTTGATCCCAGCCGCGCGCTTGCGATCGCATTGACTTGAGCTTCCAGGGCGGTACCCCGACCTCGCGTGCCAGGTCTGCTTCTCGCTGCCCGCTGCCAGCAGTAATCAGCTTGCCAAGACCGCGAATGCCCGATGCCAGGGCACTGGTGATCAATACTGGTGCCACACCGGTCGCCAACGCCCAGCGGAGTTGCTCCATTGCCACGCCGGTACGCCCCGCCAAGGCCGCATCGGCCACCGCAAAACTGGTTACTTCTGCCCGTCCGCCGAAGTAACGGCGTACCTGATCGGCGGTGATCGGACCGCCTTCTCCATCCGAGACAAGCTGGGTGACAGCTGCGGCCAGTGTTCGCAAATCGTGACCGACGGCGTCCACCAGCGCCGACGCCGCCGCTGTGTCAATCGAGCTGCCCGCGTGCTTTGCTTCTGAGGACACGAACTGCGGCAGCTCCCAGGTTTTGACGGCGGCACATTCGATTACCTCGGCGCCCGCGGATTTCAGCTTCTCAAGCAGTCCCTTGCCCTTCGGTCCACCCCGATGCACGACTATCACCGCAAGATCAGATATCTGGGCGGCGGCCAGGTTCAGCAACTCAGCATCGAGGTCTGGAGCCAGATTCTCCAGATCGCTGATTACCGCGGCGCGATGGCTGGAAAACAGTGACGGACCGGTAATCTCAGCAAGCTTGCCGGCATCCAGCCGGCCAGCCTCAATCTCGGAGATCTCCACTTCCGGCGACTCTGATCGCATGCGCTGACACAAAGAGTCAATGGCACGGTCCGCGAGCAGTGCCTCTGGCCCGCTAGCGATGACCAGCCGACCGAACGGAGACTTCGATGCCGCCACGCAGCACAGCATGCCAGCCTTTTCGGACACGGTGACTGATCAAGTCCAGCTGCGGATTCCATCGCCCAGGATCGCGCGCCGCTGTCCTGGACGAACGAGCGAGCAGACACGCTTTTCGTCTGCAAGCGAGAGAGGAAGGCAGCGGCCCCAAAGCGCGATCCTCGCGAGCGGAGCGAGCAATCAAACATTGCGCGAGCAGCTCCAACAACCTCGTGCCCATCTTCCATTTCGCAACACAAATCAGATTCGCGCCTGCCTATGACTGGTGTTGATATATATGAGCGAGACACTTAGATAGTGGCGAAAGGGGCGTCTGTGGTCGGCAAGGTGTGGACCTCATTGTTCGGTCGGGTAGTTCCTGATCGGCAGGTGCCGACTGTCTCTGGAGAGGTGGAGGACAGGGTTTACATAGAGGAGCCTGTGCTTGGTATGAAACTCACCGGGGAGCCCCACCCGCTGGACCGGATGGTCACGGTCCAGCCGAACACAGTTGTCGTCCTCTTTGAGCAGGACAGTGTTCCACGGCTTAAGTTCCCAGGTGAGTACCTGACGCCGGGCCTGCTTCCGTCGCTGCGCCCGGTGCAAGTCCTCGCTGTCAACACAGCACCTGTTGAGCTCGATGTGACCGTCGACCATCTCGTCACGATGGATGGCCATGACATCGAAAAGTGCACTGTCCGCGTGACCGTGCAGTTGTCGGATCGTGACCAATACGCCTCAGTGACCGGCTTGGCTGCTGAGTTTGGAACTGAACTCGAGGCGTACTTACTGCAACGGGTTGAAACCGATGTGGCCACCGGGATGCATGCAGCCGTCAAGATGAACCGCCTCTCTGACTTGCGTCGCCCAACCGTGCAGCAGGAGCTGGCTGAACGCTGGCTGCCAAGAACCTTTGCCGGCGGCACTCTGGTACGTCGAGACTTCGACGTACGGGAGATCACCTGGCCCAAGGATGGGCCTATATCCGTCCCGCTTCCCCAGACGAAGTCTCCGAAGGTGGAACCGACGAACCCGGCCGCCCGGCCGGCGCCCCTGCCGATTCCGCGCACCGCTTCGGCGCCACAGGTCATGGAGCTGAGCATGGATGCCCGTCTGCGGCGAATCTGGCGGCGTTATGCAGAGCCGGAGGTGCGAGGCATTGCCGGCGTCAAGGTCGGCAACGCGGCCACGGTCATCGCGGTAGTCGATCGTGAACCGGGCGCCTATGAAGGAAGCCGGGTGCGTGAAGCCCTTGGCAACCACTACGAAGATCGCAACCTGCATTTTGTAGCCGCGGTGGCAGATTCATATGAAGATCTGGTGCGGGCTTGGTTCAAGCAGGTTGACGGCAGTCCGGGTCGGCTCATCTCGGTGCAATCGTTCGATAATGACTCCATGCTGCGGATCGGTGTTGATCAAGCACTGCGATCGGCCGAGGAGCGCGCGCGAGGACTGTCTGTTGGCACCCAACCGGATCGTGAGGCCTTACGGCGGCTCGTTCCACATGAGCGGGTGGAATTCGTGGCGGCGGACGCCACCGGGTGATCCCATGATCATGAGCGGCACCACGTCGTGAGCAAGATCGCGTACTCCAATCCACGGGCGTCGCGACCGGACGTGGGGTCGCTTGGGCACTCTTCACCAGAACGGGCAGAGGACTCCCGAAAGGTTCGGCAAGCTGCCACTATCCCCTTAGTCATTTCCCTGGGAGCCCAATGGGTGTTCTTCATCCATTACTGGATTCCAGAGACGAGCGCTTTTCCTGCCAACACACTGTGGCTGACACAGCTGGCCCCCTTGGCCTCGGTTGCGCTTACCAGTGACGGCCAACCCCAGGTCGGCGCCCAGAATGGTCAGTGGGGACTACCAGCTTTGGTGCTGCTGGTGTGTGCCTTTGCGCTGTTCTGGCTGTCGCGTACGCGTCACTGGCTTGGCCGTACCGCAATGCTGGCTCCCGCGGTCCTGGGTCTGGTGGCCGCGCTCGCAATCGTGATCGGACTCGCCGTTCGCGGCAGCCTGTCATCGTCCCTGATCGGCGTGCTGCTGTTGATCACCTGGGTCTTCAGTGCCGGCTATGCCGCGCTTCACGGGCTCCTTGACAACCTCGGCCCGTTGCCGCCTAAGACCTGGCACAGCGGTTTGCCGCTTCTTATTGCGTACGCCATCCTCACGCCGGCACCGACGGCAGTCGGGCGTTGGTTGTTTGCTCCTGATATCCGCGATGCCGCGGCCAGGCTCCAGGACAACACGGTGGCGCTGCGACTTGCCGCGTTGTGGACGTCGAGCACCGCGCTTCTCTATTTCGCCGGTCTGCTCGTTGGGATCGCTGTCTGGGTCGCCTACCAAGCCTGGCCGCCGCGCCGCGAGCGAGCATTCGTGGGCCGCGCCCTTATCGTGATCGGCATCCTGATCATCACCGCCGCCGTCGGATGGCCTGCAACGACCTTGGCCAATAAGAGGGTGACCGAGTTGACGTACGCCAGCCCTGCTGACGAGGTGCGTTTCACCTGCGGCGCCTGGATCCTTGATCAGCCGAGCACGGTCTCCCCGCAACAAGAACCGGCAAAGACGCTGGTGATCAGCGGATTCACGTGTCAGACAGTGACTGCCTACTCCGGGTACCAGCAGCTGTCGACTCACAACCTCCCGGTCTCGTTATCGCCTGTGATCGCGCATACGCCTGACGGAGCAAGGATTTCCGGGCGGATCGTCGCGGCCCAGTACGGTGATGTCCTTGTCGTGGCCGGCAGCGATCGATTCGATGTCAACGCCAATGACGTTTTGGGCATCGGCCTTACTGATAGCGCCCAGCTCTGGCGCTACAGCTGCGACCATGGATCGTCAATGGGATTGCGCTTCGCGAACGTGCCAGGTGGTGACAATCCGTCCGAGGGGCACATCACCCAAGGCGAGGTTTCCCCCGAAGTCGTGGTCGCCTGCCAGGGACAGATCGTACATGTCAACCCGGTGACCGGGCCTTGATCATCGAGTAGCTCCCGCGATGAGTACGGCGACGAAGGCGCTCCAGGCGGCCAAGTTCCTCGGCGGTATGTATCGGGAAAAAGCGCGGGTGCTCTATTGGGCACATGTCCGAGGTGATCTCTTTAGCCGTCTGATCCTGCCGAACGGCGACACGGATCCGTACGCGATCTATGAAGAGATGCGCGAGCGCGGACCGATGTTGCCTACCCGGCTTGGCAACTACAGCACCACCAGCCATCGGTTGTGCAACGAGGTACTGCGGAGCAGGAAGTTCGCCGTCAGCCCAGACGACGGAAGCGAAGACCTGGCGAATCAGGCTGGACTCGACCTGTCGTTGCTCGAACTCAATCCACCACATCACACCCGCATCCGCCGGCTCGCCGCACCAGCGTTCACGCCGCGCCGGATGGCGGGCTATGCAGGGTTGGTCGATCAAGCCATCCAGCAGCTGCTTGACCAATGCGAGCGCGAGCGGGAGTTCGACCTCATGTCATCCTTCGCCTCGCCGCTGCCCATTGCCGTTGTGACCCATCTCCTTGGTCTGCCGAACGATCCAGAGCGGTTTCGGCGGCTGGGCTCGACCATCGCTCGCGCGCTAGATGGCATCTGGTCGCTGGGGCAGGCCCGTACCTTGGCGGCCGCCGACGCCGAACTGCGCACCACCTTTGCCGAGCTGCTCGAGGAACGCGCAGCTGCGCCCGGCGATGATCTGGTATCTGCGCTGGTTGCCGAGCAAGACCATGCGATCACAGCAGCGGAGCTGTCGGCACTCGTACGGCTGCTTCTGATTGCCGGGTTCGAGACGACGGTCAATGCCATCGGTAACGGCATGCGCTGGTTGCTGGCGGATCGCGAACAGTGGGAGTTGCTCGTGGCGGACACCACTCGGGCAGCCGCGGTCGCTGAGGAGGTGCTCCGGTTCGACCCGCCAGTTCAGCAGACGGCGCGGGTAGCCCGTGAGCCTGTCCAAGTCGGTGATGTGTTGGTAGCGAGAAACCAGTGGATGATCACCTTGCTGGCGGCAGCAAACCGGGATCCAGAGGTCTATCCCGAACCGGCCCACTTCAACATCATGCGGGAGTCTCCCGTCGAGCATCTGGCCTTTTCGGGCGGCATTCACTATTGCTTGGGCTCACCGCTCGCCCGGATGGAGCTAAGCCAGGCGTTTGGAGCGTTAGCGAAACGATTTCCGAACATTCGGCACACCGGGCCGATCACCATGCGCCCTGGCACCACGCTGCGAGGACCCCTCCGGTTTCCGGTTGCAGTCGCCTAGTCACTGGGCTAGCCACGAGGCCTAGCCACGATTCCAGCCTGTGGAGGGCAATCATCGCTGTGTCACGGCGGCCAGTCGGTCGTGCCGCAGCCCGACTGCGATGGAGCCGTTCTGATCAGTTCTGAGCAGGGTCATCCCGAGTGATCGGACGAGCTGGACCGTACGCGGTGCCGGATGACCGTAATCGTTGTCGAGCCCGGCGCTCGCAATCGCCAGTCGGGCGTGGCTGGCGGCAATGAATGCCGCCTCCTGCTGCGCCGAACCGTGGTGGGGAATCTTGAGGACGTCGGCCTGGAGATCTACCCCAGCGCTCATGATCGCCTGCTGGCCTGGCGGTTCCACATCGCCGGTGAGTAGCAATCGCAGGCCCGCGGTCTTCACCATGATCACCAAGCTGCTGTCATTCTGCTTTGAGGACTCATCTTGATCGACGGCGACGTGGTTGACAGGTCCCAGTACCTGCAGTTCGGCCTGACCGACGCGGGCGCGCGTACCGAACAAAGGCGCATTCAGCAGAATGCCGCGCTGTAGCGCCTGTTGCCTGACTATTGCTGCCAAAGGACTTGCCGGTGCTAGCGGACTGACCCATATCTGAGCAATTCGACGGTGTTGCATAACGCCGATCAGGCCGTCGACGTGGTCAGCGTGAAAGTGCGTAATGATCAGCAATGGCACTCGGCGAATCCCGAGCCTGTCCAGGCAACCGCGCATTGCTGCAGGTGCGGGGCCACTATCCACGACGATGGCACTCTTGCGGCCCGTCCGAATTGCAAGGCCGTCGCCCTGACCCACATCGCACGCGACCAGCAGCCAATCACGGGGAGGCCAGCCCGGCTGTCGTGGAGCGCCGCACAAGCAGATGATCATGATGACAGCGAGCAGCAGCGAGAGCCAAGGTCGCGCCAGGACGTATGCCATGGAGACGGCGAGCAGCAGTGAGCAGATACTCAGCCAGGTCAGGGTCAACGGTGTCACTGGAAGGTGCCATTCCGAGCCCGGAAGCTGCGAGCCGACTCGAGCAACCCAAATGATCATCTGGGCCGACCACGCTGCACCGAAGCCCAGCACAGACGCCAGGCCGCCGCTGACCACCGAGGCACCTGCGGCGGCAAATCCAAGAACCGTGGCGGGGCCTACGAAGGGGCCTGCCAGTGCGTTCGCAACCAAGCCGGACATGCTGACGCGGCCCGAGATTGCCGCTACTACGGGAGTCGTGGCCAGCTGAGCTGCAAGTGGCACGGTGATCGACTCGGCAATGATCAACGGCAGCCAGCGATTGATGATCATCGTCCAGCGTCGGGCCCACCAGACAATGCCAGCACAGGCAAGAACCGACAGCGTGAAACCAACCGATCTGCTGAGGAAGGGATCCAGCAACAACAAGATCGCGCTTGCGACGGCCAGATTGCGCACTCCGGCCGCCCGGCTGCCTAATCCCAGTGCGGCCAATGCGACCAAGCCCATTGCTGCTGCCCGCAGCACGCTTGGCTCGGTACGGCACAAGGCCACGAAGATGATCACACCCGCTAGGCCGACGAGGCGCAGGTTCCATCCTCGTAGGCCGATCCAGCGAGCAACCATGAGCAGGAACGCCAACAGCAGCGTGAGGTTTGCCCCGGACACGGCTGTTAGATGCGTCAAACCCGTCGATTTGAAGTTCTCGCTTAGCGCGGTATCCAAGCTCGAGGTGTCACCAAGCACGAGGGCAGGCACTAGTGCGCGTGCCTCCGGGCGACGATCGGCAACTGACTGCCGCAACCCGGCGCGTACCTGTTCGACAAGACGAAGTCCTGCTGAGGGCGGCCGGACAACGGTGGGCGAGCCGCGTACGCGCAGCACGGCTGCCATATCCGATCCCGGATCGGGTGAGCGCAGCCGGCCACCTACGATGATCCGTGTTCCGACCGGGATCTGAAACCATCTTTCGAGCTGCGGGCCGCTCACCACGAGCAGCACAGGAGCTCGAACCAGCCAAGAGCCGCCTCTGCCCTCAATCCGCGTGATCACGGCCTTTGTGACAGCGACAGCAGGTACCGTCCCACCGGCATTCACCAGCTGTGGGTCGGCCCGAAGCTGGACTTCCGCAGATACCACTGCCTCATGGCTTGCCAGCAAGGCGACGGGTCCATGACGTAGTCGATAGACATCGATCAGGCCAACGCCAGCAACGACGGTGATCACGATGGCCAGTGTCAGCGCAAGGGCCGAACGTCGCACAGCCGCGACCGCCGTGGCAACTGTCACGCTGGCGGCAGCAACCGCCAGGCCGGCCGGAGCCGCGGATGAGCCGATCCAGGCCGCTCCCCAGGCCGCAGCAGCAATGACCACCATTCGTAGATCGGACCGCAGATTCGACGAACCAGCCGCTGTCGGCGCATCGAAAGGTTGACGGCCACGCCAATGCCGGTCAACAAATCCGCTGACGGCACCTCGCGCCGCTGGCAGCCGCTGGCCTAACCCCGTACTCACACCCGCACGTGCGGCGCTATCTGGCCGTAGGTCTTCGGTCCGATGCCGTCTACCTCCTGCAACTCCTCGATCCGAGTGAACCGGCCATGCTCCTGGCGCCAGGCGAGAATCGCTTGGGCAGTGACCGGCCCGACCTCTGGCAGCTCCTCGAGTTGGGCTTGATTGGCACGGTTCAGATCGAGCGCGCCCTGCGCGGTAGGGCCGCTGCTCGCATCACCCGACCGGGGCTGCTCTCGCACCTCTCCGGCCGGATGACGTGCGGTACCGATCAGCACCTGTTGGCCATCGCTCAATAGCTGAGCGAGGTTAAGCTCACTGGGGTCGGCTTGACGGGTTAGCCCATCCGCCGCGTCGATCGCATCCTGGACTCGTGCGTTCTCCGGCAACCTGACTAGGCCCGGACGCCGCACCGCGCCGAGGACATGAACAACGATCTTCGATGCACTCTTCGCCATCGATGGTGTCGCCGAGGCTGCACTTTGGCTGGGCGTGGCCACTGTGACCACATCGCCAGGACTAGCGACCGCGACCGGCCGGGCCCGAAGTAGCAGCCATCCGGCCGCCATCACGCTTAGAAGCAGCAACGCGCAGATCACCCCGAGGTGCATTCGGCCGAACCGCTGTGGTGGCAACGCGTCCACGATCCCGCCGGTCTCGCCGGTCTCATCAGAAAGCTGGACTCGTTCCCCGTGGGCAGCCTCCGTCGCCAGCCCCGCAGCGACAGGTACGGGCTCCTCGGACTGCACAAGTCCTGGACCGCGTGCTCTGCGTGGCGGCTGCTCGGCCAGCAGCAGCGCCAGTCGATCGCTGATCAGCCGGGCCAATTCGACATCCGCCTTCTGCCGATATCCCATGTTGAGAAGCTAAGGACGCAGCGCGACCTCGTACGCGCGCTCGAGGTTCTGTGGACGGCGCTCGATGCAGGCTCCGGCTTGGGGATAACGACAGCTCGCAGCAGGCCGCGATGCAGCTTAGGTCCGCGGCGACACAACGATCCCTAAGGTTCCTGGACCGACATGAACACCCAGCACAGCACTTACTTCCGAAATCACGATGTCACCCGCGGTTACTCGGCCGCTCAGCCGATCAACCAATCGTCGAGCGCCATCGGGGTTATCGAGATGGTGCACCGCGACATCCACCGGCCCATTCCTGACCGCCGCCTTGCTGAGCGCGTTCAGGCTTAATTCCGCCAGCCGAGTCAACGCCTTGGACTCAGTTCTGACCCGCTCGCAGGGTCGAATCTCTCCGTCAACAACTGTCAGCAACGGCTTCACCGCCAGCGCCGAACCGACCAAGGCAGCCGCGGTACCGATACGGCCACCGCGCCTCAAGTACTCCAAACTGTCGACATAGAAATATGTCGTCGCGGCAGCGGCACGCTGACGTACCGTCGCGGCCACCTGCTGCGGCGCTGCACCTGAGCGCGCCACCTCAGCCCCGCTCAACACCGCAAAGCCCACGGCCATCGCCAACGTCATGCTGTCAACCACGATGATCGGGATGTCGACCGAGGCAGCGGCCACTTGTGCCGCACCACAGGTTCCGGAGATTCTGCTGCTGAGATGGACCGAAACGATGGCCTGATAACCAGCTCCAGCTAGCTCGGCGTAGGTGTTGCCAATCACCTCGGGAGTGGGCCGTGAGGTGCTCACCTGCCGTCCGGCTCGCAGCGCGCCGGCCACGTCCCGGGGCAGCACTTCGGATTCAGGGCGGCTAATGTCGTCGATCACTACCTGCAATGGAATGATCGAGACGTCCGCGCGAGCAGCCTCAGCTGGGTCGAGAGAAGACGTCGAGTCGGTCACCACTGCGACGGCAGCCATCTGCTCAGCGTAGGACGATGCAAACTCACCGGTTGCAGACCTCGGGGATCGCCCCCGCTCATTGTCGGGAGGAAAGCAAAGACCGAATGAGTGATCACACCGAACGCGTCTGGCGCGCTGGGCCTGCGACCTTGGTTGTGGTCTCGGCTTTTACCTTGGCCGCTGCGGTAATCGTGCCTGTTCTGGCGTACCTCATCTACCGGAACGGCAGTGCGCCATGGCTGCCGGCACTATTGATCTTGCTTACTGTGCTGGCACTGCTCTACGCCTGGCGCTTCGGATTCCATCCGCGGCTACGGGTGACCGATCAGAACGTCGAGATCATCAACCCGTTCCGCCGGCACAGCTTCGCGTGGAACGACATAACCGTGATAGCCCCGGGTGAAAACGGTCTGCTCATCGGTTCGGACGACGACGCAGCGGAAGCGTGGTGCATTCAAAAGTCCAATTTCGCCAGCCGACGCGGGCGTGCTACCCGAGCTGACCGAATCGCCAATCAGCTCCTTGACGTGGTGGAGCTCTACGATCCTCCATTCGAGATCGAAGAGAGCGGGCTACTCATCCGCCGGGCGCGACCCGACGAAAGCCGACTACTCGCGCGGCTGGAACGCGCGGCGAGCGAAGATGCACTGGTTCACATCTTTCCGCCCAAGCAGTATCCCTATCCTGCTGCCGCAGTCGTCCGGCGCTGGCGGCATGTGCTCCGTAATCCACTCATGCGCGCCTACCTCCTCGAGCTGTCTGATGATCCCATTGGCTACGTTGCCTTCGACGCTAATACGGTCCACCATCTCGGCGTCGTACCGGAGCAGACGCGGCGTGGTTACGGTTCGGAGCTGCTGGAGTTCGCATGCGCAGAGATCTACGCCGGAGGTGCTCGCGAGGCGTACTGCTGGGTGCTGGCCGACAATCATGTTGCTCGGGCCTTCTATCGAGCCCTTGGCTGGACAGAGACTGGCGAACGGCGGAGTTCTGAGTACCCACCGCATCCCCAATCCCTGCAAATGGTGCGCAGCAATCCGCGTGCCCCGCGGCGGAGCCTCTAATCCCAGTGGCGCCTTCCATGGTGAAATGACCAAGGTGGGTGGCTTGCGGGCACCAGGCATGCTGGCGCGGTGACAATCAGTCCGCTACGCCGCATCGGAGCTCGGCCTATTGCCACCACCTGGGACAGCCAACTATCGCGTCCCCGGTTTCAAGGTGTGCTCTTCACTATCACAGGACTGGCACTGCTGCCGGCACTGGCGGCGACAATCATGCGGCTGTTCCCACCTAGTGATGACGCCATGGCTCAGCTAGCGGCCTTCATTCCGTACGGGCTCGTTGGCTACCTTGTGGCATTGTGCTGCCTGCTGGTCGCGCTGGTGCGGGCCAGGCGCCGCCTGGTGCTCGCAGTGATCACCCTAGGCGTTGCGGCGTTGACCGCCTGTCACGTGGCGTGGCTTGCTCCACTGTTCGTCAATGATCATCGAGCCGTGGTAACGCCAGAATTCCGGCTTATGAGTTTGAACACGCTGCACGGTGCGGCAGCCCCGCGCGCTGTCGCTAAACACGCGGCACAGGCCGACATCGTGATCTTGCTCGAAACCACACCTGCCGCTCTTACGGCCTTGAAGCCATTCGGCTGGGATAAGCGTTTTCCTTACTCGTTGGGTGATCTGAAGGATGGTTCTTTCAATACCGCGGTTTACTCGCGCTTTCCGCTGAGCCATAGCGCCGCCATCGCCGACACTTCTTTCCAACAATGGGTGACGACAGTGCGCGTCCCTGACGTTGGCGGCATCCGGCTGATGGCCGTGCACCCCTGCAACCCCTACTGTGGCCGCAATCGTTGGAGTGCCGAACATGACGTGCTTCGGGACGCAGTGATCGACAACCTTGATCAGCCGTTGATCGTAGCCGGTGACTTCAATGCCGTTGACGATCATGGACCCATGCAGGCACTGCGCCGTGCCGGCTTGAAGAG
>Ga0307288_10000177_pt1 | contig 22765 bp, 24 predicted proteins | sample ER_DNA_142_FD_194469 | JGI IMG/M metagenome (GOLD analysis project Ga0307288, IMG submission 194469) | Bulk soil microbial communities from the East River watershed near Crested Butte, Colorado, United States - ER_DNA_142 | ecosystem: Environmental > Terrestrial > Soil > Floodplain | place... | reverse complement strand
ACACGCTGCAGCCTCCTGGGATTGGTGGGGGCTGGGTCGCTGGCCTTCGCGGCAGCCCGGTCGCCCGGGTCGCCCGACCTTCACGTCGTCTGCTGGTCGCAGATGGCCGCAGCATGCTTGAGTGCACGATCTCGAGGCGGGGTCCTATCGGGTCACTTCCGTTCGTTGAGAGGGTGGGCGGTGGTGGCTGGGCCACCCCGAACCGAGGAGGAGACCATGACCGAGTACCTCATTGCCTTCAACGACGACTGGGTGCCAGATCACACGCTCGAGGAGCTGCACGAGAAGTCCAGGGCGCTCAGACCGCTAGTGGCCGAGTGCCGGGTGACCGTGCGTCGGTTGATCCGATAGCCCAGGCCGGCCAGCTCGAGGGTGATCCGCTGCGCCGACCACTTCCTGGTGCGCCGCCAGGCCTCGATCTGCTCGACCACCCACACCGGGGTCGCCCGCGGGCTGTGATGCGGCGTCGAGGACCGGTCGATCAGGCCCAGCTCGCCGTAGCGGCACCAAAGTTTCTTCGAGTCCAAAGTTCTAGGAACTGGTGGCAAGCCACATATGCCTCATTGTTTTCGAATCCAAGCGTTGATTTCGTCCATATTTGTGGCGAGAATGCTTCAAGCGCCTCCTTGTCGCGCGCGTTCTCAGCCATCAGAGCAAATGTCTCGCGCCACGTTTTCGTCGGCGGGGAGGGGGTCTTTCGCTTGGCTTCGGCTCGGGCCCAATCTGCAACGGCAAACAGATAGTTCCAAGCCTTTGTTGCCACGACAGCGCTGTCAAAGTTACAATCATTCCGTGCACGATGCCGTGCCGGTACACTTCAAAACACTTCGCTTTCATCTAGCGCTTTAAATGGCCTCTGGAAGACGGGCAGCACATTGGTAAGCCCCTTGTGATGCCCGACCACAGAGTTCCAGGCATCGAGCTCACTTGGTACTCGCGCGTGCATGCCGCGCCGCACGCTAGGCTCAACGTCGTTGACGAAGCCATCCATTACCGCAATGAGCACCAGGACCGTTGAGTAGAACCTGCCTTCGCGACAGTCTCGTTCGGCGCGGGTCGAGCGGATGTAGGCGAGGCCGCATGGCAGGCAGACCGAAGCAGCCCTTGACCATCCATCGCAGGGTGTCACCATCTTGGTAAAGATGGATCAACGCTGACTCAGCGCTCTCCGGCGAGGGATGTTCATCGAGGAGAGCACGGATGTGTTGCACGTTGAGCGACTCGTGCATCACCCAATGCCGATCGCCCAGGCGGCTGTAAAAGTCATCTACGGTCCGCGCAAGTTCCTCCAGCTGGGCTCCGAACTCCTGCAACTTCGCCCGCTGCTCGCCAGGCAGGAGCCAGCGCAACAAGCGGAGGGCACGGCGTTTGCCCTCTAGTTCCACGAAGATCGGCAGGTCGCGCGCGGATGCGTAGGTCATTGGGCCGATGATCTTAGGGGCAAGGTTGGTGGAGAGTGCCAAGTGGGGGCGATGTATGTCGCTTGCGCGGCCGAGACTTGCGGAGTCACTCGACCGTGAACCACGCCCTTTCTGGGCGGTAGGGACTCACTCGCTTACCGGCTAAAGTCGGACGTTGCGCGCTGACGCACCACAGGACTTCTGGCTCGGCGGAACGGGCGCGGACGCACGTGCCGCCTCAGGGTCGGTCTGTGGGTGAGGATCCGGGACGAGCGCCGAAGGCGAAGGTGCAACGGGGGGTTTCGTTGGTACCTGCCGCAAGAATGTGTTCTAGCGCTGCCTGACTACCAGCGGAACCACCAGACGGGAAACATGGCGGCGAGGGCCGCGCCGATTTGTAGTGTCATCACCGCTAAGGCCTGTCTTGGGGCGGTCGGCAGCCACTTGACGGCAAAGACGGCCGCTACCGGCACCTGTCCCACCATGAGTAGCTGCCAGATACGAGCAGCGGCTCCCTCGTCAGCCTGGCGGGCGGTGCCGAACATCGTCGCATAGCCAATTACCGTGGCCAGCGCTCCAGCCGACATCGCCAGTGGAATAAATGCGCTCGGCCGTTTGAGCAGCTCGGTCATCGCAGGCTTCCCGCGGACCGTGAACTGACTCATCAAGGCCTCCTTCTCTCCCGTGGAAGGCTACACCTGGACGCACCGACGAGGGTTCGCGCGGCTCATGCCGCCCCGACGTCAAAGTCGCTGTGAGGCAAGAGGATTGGGATGGTCAAGTGTCCGACTCGGACGTTCACGAAAGGGGCTGATCTGAAATGCAGGCCCCGCATCAGACTGCTGCGAGGAGCCAGGCTGAGCACGCTGGCCCCGGAAACGCCCGTCATGGCATGTCCCGGCGAGTTGTCTCGAGCTTGAGCACGGCCACCGCAAGCCGGAACGGTCAGGCTGTCGACTGACTGGTCGCTCTCCACGGCCGACTCGCTGGCCGCTCACCGGTCAAGCGCCCGACACCCAGATCCTGGAGAACCGGGCAGGTGACTGCGTCGCTACCGGTCAGCGGTGGACACTGACGCCGTGAGTACGGAACACAACCGGCGGGTTCTCGAACGATTCGATGCGCTCCCGGGGGCTGAGGATCTGCGTGAGCTGGACGACCTGTGTAAACCCGACATGGTCAATCACTCGTTGGCGCCGGGCCGGCCGGCGGGCCTGGCTGGGACGCGCGACTTCCATCAGACGCAGGGCCGTCGTCAGATGACAGGCCAATACTGGGATCAGCTCGTTGTGGTCGCCGAGGGTGACTATGTCGTCCCGTTTGGCCGTCGCGGGGGAGACTGGGCCGGCGGAGACTTCATGGGTTTTCCGGCCGGGGCCTGGCTCTTGCCTTCGCGACTTCGCCGCGATGTACCGCTTTGAGGATGGGAAGATCGCCGAGCGTTGGGCCATCCGCGACGAGCTCGGGATGCTGAAGCAGCTGGGCGCGTTCGACGCCGATCCGGGATGACGGTCACCTCACCAGCTGCCGCCGGGACTGACCGGCAGCAGGTCCCCCCCGGGTTCCTGTCATTCTGGCGCTGCGAGGGCGTGCCCGCGGTGGTGGCCGAAGCCGTCTGGTCGGACGTCACGCACGTGACGTGTCCCCCGGGTTTTGCGGTCGGTAGGCAGCCACGCCGGGCCGTGGGCCAGACTCGGACCATAACCCGGTCATCGTCGTGGGTGCCAGCATCGCGGGCCTTCTGACCGCTCGGGTCTTGTCCGACGTTGTCGACGAGGTCGTCGTGCTCGAACGGGAGCGACTCACCGACTCGGTCGCGCCGCGCGGGCACGTCGCGCAGGGCCGCCACATCCACCTGCTGCTCAGCGCGGGGCTGGACCGGCTCGTCGGGTGGTTCCCCGGCATCGAGGAGGAGCTCGAGCTGCGGGGTGCTGCCCCGACCGACGGAACTCGTGCCTGGGTCTTTCAGGGCGGAGGCTACCGGGCGCAGGGAGACTGGGGCCGCCGACTTCTCAGCATGACCCGGCCGCTGCTGGAGGACGTGGTCCGGGGACACGTCACGGCGCTGCCGACCGTCCGGCTGGAGGACGGGGTGGTCGTCGACCGGGTCGCCGTGTCCGGTGGACGGGTGACCGGGGTGGTCGTAGAGGGAACCGAGCGCAGCGCGGACCTCGTCGTCGACCGGGTCGCCGTGTCCGGTGGACGGGTGACCGGGGTGGTCGTAGAGGGAACCGAGCGCAGCGCGGACCTCGTCGTCGACTGTGCGGGGCGCTCGTCGCGGCTGGCGCACCAGCTTCAACCCCGTCTACGGCCAGGGAATGGCGTGCGCCGCGCTGCAGGCGGAGACGCTAGGGCGGACCGTGCGGGAGGTCGGCCTGCGTTCGCCCATGCTGCCTCGAGCGTTCCACCGCACCGCCGCGACGATCATCGACGCGCCCTGGACGATCGCCGTCTGCGGCGACTTCCAGTACCCCGAGACGGACGGGCCGAAGCCGCGGGCGACGGACCAGACCAACCGCTACGTCCTGCGGGTCATCAGAGCGGCCCGGACCTCGCTGCCGTTGGCCCGCTCCTTCGACGACGTGCTCAACCTCGTGGACCCGCCTACCTCCCTAGCCCGCCCCGGCGTCGTCGCCAGGGTGGTGGCCGCCTCGATCCAGCAGCGCCGCCATCCGGTCAGCGTCGCTCACCCTAGGGTCGCCCCGCCGACCTGAACCGGGCCAGGAGCACGCCGCCCCCCACAAGGATCACCGCCACACCGGCGACCATGGCCCACGCCAGCGGCCGGTTCCACGCGACCTGGTCGCGGGCGCGCAGCATCGCGATCGCGACGAAGGCCGCCATGACCATCGCCACCTCGACCAGCCGGACTACCGAACTGCGTCGGTCGTCGCGGAGCACCCCGAACCCGGCGATGCCCAGGCACAGGACCGCTCCGATGACGCGGCCGGTGAGCGACGTGATCGCCCACGGCCAGACATACGAGGCAAGGCCCGGCACGACAACCAGGACGACACCCAGCGACACCGACACGACCCCACCAGCGACGAAGACCCGACGGGTCCAGGCGCCGAGCCTCGGCTCGTCCGGTGGGGGCGGCGGCGCGGTGCGACGGTTCACCAGCCAGACCCAGGCGACGAGGAACGGCGCTACGACATAGAGCGCCGTCCACACCCAGAACGCGACGTGGCCGTGGGTGAACCGGTCCCAGTGCAGGAACGTCGCCCCGCCGAGCAGCCCGGCGAAGACCACGACCGGCGGGAAGCCCTCGGCGACCGTGTGCCACTCTGGGGCGCGCAGCACGCTCACGAAGAACCAGACGCCGCCCGCATACGCGGACGCCAGCAGCATCGCCGTCATCGTGGGCGCGATCGGCCACGCGAATAGCTCCCCGGTCCGGCCCGGGACGATGTAGAGGATGAGGAACCCCGTCACCAGAAAGGGGATGATGCCGGCCGCCAACAACCGCGTCGGTCGCAACACCCGGTCGTCGGCGGACTTCTCACGAGGAACCGCAACAGACCGCGTCACGTTCGGACGGTAGACGCGTCGGGCAGAACCCGAGCCGCAATTGGCAGACTCGTGAGGCGTGGAGCGCAACCTGTGGTCGGATGGCGAGGCCATCGCAAACCCCGACAAGCCGCTGCTCCGGCTCTTCCGGTGCCTGGGCCCACCTCGCGGCCTCGTGATCGGAGGCGTCCACGCACGAGGTGCCCCCTCGACAACCCTCTGGGTACGCGTCGCGCCGCTCCAGCTAGGGGCGTGATGTATGCGTGGCGTCAGGGTCGTCCCGGCGCTGCTACAGCAGACCATCAGGAGGGCTAATCCCGGGTCCAGCTTTAGGAGCGCCCATCGCCGACCGATTCGGTAAGCACCGATGCGCCGACTGGCGCCGGCGCGGGTCAAGGCGAGTCCTTCTGGGCGATGTGGGGCAGGCCCCACAGTGGCGGAGTGCGGCGCCTCGTGACGCCGCCTCCTGGGCCCCCGTGCGGCACCGCCCGGACCTCGATCCTCTGCCCGGCGATAGAGCTCTTCCTCTACAGCGGGTGCGGTGGGGGGTCAGTCGGTTGACGACGGATTAAAAGTAGGACGTAGCGACAGACGAAACTGTGCCATCCGAGAGATTGGCTGGTGATTTCCGTCGAAATTGGGCCATGATCCGTCGGCTGGTGGCTGACAGGGTGTCGCAGCGGCCGGTGGCTCGTCAGCCGAGGGTGGCCGACGGGCGCTTGCTAGCGCGGTGGCCTCGAGTGATGCGCCGAGGGATGTGCGGGGCGCAGGATCAACGGCCGCTCGCCGCCGCAGCCGGGCCGCCCAGCTGGCCGGCGCTGAGCGGGGTGGAGTGCCGGCGCCACACTCGCCATTCGCCGTCGAGCCGGCGCCAAAGGTCGGACATGACGAAGATCCCGCTGCGGTCCTCACCCATGACCGTCGCCCCCATCCGCACCCGCTGCAGCATGGCGGCGTAGTCACCGTCCACGTCGACGATCTGCTCCACGACCTCCCACTCGTGGACGACATAGTCGGCCAGGACCTCGAGCCAGACCTCTCGGGACATGACGCTCCGGACCGGCTGCACCAGCTCCAGCGCGAACTCCGGAGCGAGCAGCTGGGCGGCGGCCACCTCGTCGCGTTCCTGGATTGCCCGGTCCCACAGTGCCGCTCGCCGGAGCAGGTCCTCGGACGCCGTGGAGTCTGTCGCCACGACGGTCACCGGCGGCGGGACATTGGGTTCGAGAAGCCGGTTCGGCTCGACCTCCATCGATCTCCTCTCAGCCCCGAGTGGCGTGACACGCTGCGGTCGTGCCGTCCTCGCCCGGGCCCGAGTCTGCCACCGTCGTCCGGCGATCCGGGTGGCGAGCGGTGGTGGGTTCGCTCTGGGTGGCTGCCGCGGTCGTCTGCGCGATCCTGAGCCGCGGTTCCCTGCTGGCCAGCCATCCGGCATACGCGGTCACGCTGATCTCGGTATGCGTCGTGGGGCTGCTACTGATCGTGACCGGACGGCAGTGGGTACCGGCGGACCGGCCTCGGCACCCTGTCGCCACGGTCGTCGGACGGGTCGCGGGGGTGGTTGTCACCGTCCTCGTGCTCGGCTTGATCGGGTATCTCGTTCCGCTGACCGCCGCGCCGGAGGCGGTCGCGGCCATGGCGGATGACGCCGATGTGCGGGTGGAGTCTTCCCCGACGCGGATCGTCCTGACCCCTCGTGCTCCGCCGCGGGCCGGTCTCGTCTTCCTGCCGGGCGGCAAGGTCGACCCGCGTGCGTACGTGCCGCTGCTGCGCCAGGTCAGCGCGGCCGGCTACCTCGTCGTCGTCGTCAAGGTGCCCTACGACATCGGCTTTCTCGCGACCGGCGAGCCGGCCAGAGTCGTCGCCGCCACGCCGGGCGTGACGCGCTGGGCGGTCGGCGGGCACAGTCTCGGCGGGGTGGCCGCCGGAGCCGCGGTGTCGTCGCGCGACTCGGGTTTGAGCGGGCTCTTGCTGTGGGCGTCGTACCCGTTGGAGTCGCTGGCCGACCGCTCTGACCTCGTCGTCGCCTCGGTCTCCGGTACCGCTGATGCGCTCACGACACCGGCCGACGTCTCCGAGAGCCGGACGAGCCTGCCGGCGTCCACCGTCTTCACGGCCGTCGAGGGTGGCATCCACGGATACTTCGGCGACTACGGGAACCAGCCCGGTGACGGCTCTCCCGGAGTGGAGCGGTCGATCGCCCAGCAGCAGATCGTCGCGGCCACGACGGCCTTTTTGGCCGCAGTGGCGGCCGGTCCCAAGCCGGTGAACGCAGCATGGCGCTGACGAGTGACGCCATGTTGACTTGACAGTGACGTCACTTTGACGTCACTATGGCGTCATGGATCTCAGCAGCTATGTGGAGACGCTCCGTCATGAGCTGACCGTCGCGGCGCGCGCGGCCGGTCCGGACGCTGAAGAGCTGGCCGACCGGCTGACCGCCCCACTGGAGGCGGCCACCCGGCTGGTCCTGCAGGAGGCCGTGTCCGACGCCGCCGAGGAGATCAGCCGGGAGCTGGCCCCGGGCTCGGTCGACGTCCGTCTGCGCGGCCGCGACCTCGGTTTCGTCGTGACCCCGACACCGCAGGACCGGATGAGAGGCATGCCCGTCCCGCCGGTGGCGCCCCGTTCGTCGGAGTCCACCCGGGACACCGCGGAGGGCGGGACGGCGAGGCTGACCGTTCGGCTCATGGACCAGTTAAAGGCGGAGGTCGAAGCCGCTGCCGACCGCGAAGGACTGTCGGTGAACGCCTTTTTGGTGCGGATGCTCGCGGCCGCGGTGCAGTCCGGATCGCCAACCCCCCGTCAGCCCGGCGACGGCGGCAGCCGCATCTCGGGATGGGTCCAATGACGTCGCCCCAGGACGCGCCAACCAGGCACTTCGAGGTCGCCGGCCCGCTCGACGTCCGCGTCCACCTCGACTACGGGTTGGTCCGCGTGGTCGCCCGAACGGACACGACCGCCACCGTGCTGGCCGCACCGGCGATCGCCTCTCGCCAGCACGATGTCGAGGCGGCGCAGAACGTCCGGGTCACCCTTGCCGGCGAGGTCCTCGAGGTCCGCGGCTCTGCGTCCGGGTGGCGGCGTCTGGTGCGCCCTGGGGCCACCGAGGTGGAGATCGGCGTTCCGGAAGGTTCGCGGATCACGGTGACGACCGCGTACGCCGAGGTCGAGCTCGTCGGAACCGTCGGCGCCTGCTCAGTCCAGTCGACCGGCGGCGACATCCGCGTCGAGGAGGTGACGACCGGTCAGCTGCAGAGCCGATACGGCAACGTCACCGTCGACCGGCTCGTCGACGGCGGTCGCGTCGAGTCGACCCACGGCAGCGTGCGGGTCCGTTCGGCCGGCGGGACCACGACCCTGACCGCATCGTCCGGAGACGTCGTCCTGGACGGCGCCACCGGGGTCCTCACCGTTCGCAACACGTACGGCACGGTGGAGGTCGGCGCGATGTCGTCAGGCACCTGCGCGGTCACGACGTCCTACGGATCAGTGGACGTTGGAATCCCCACCGGCACCGCCGCATACCTCGACCTCCAGTCCGACCATGGCCGGGTCCGGAGCGAGCTCGTCCGGTCCGACGAGCCCGGTGCCGGCGTGGAACGCGCGTCAATCCGGGTGCGCACGTCGTACGGCGCCATCACCATCCGACGAGCCTGAACGAAAGGAAGATCCACATGACCACCATCGACATCGACCGCCCCGCCATTCGCGTCCAGGGCCTGCAGAAGTCCTACAAGGAGCTGGAGGTGCTGCGCGGTGTGGACTTCGACGTGCGGCGCGGCAGCATCTTCGCTCTGCTCGGCTCCAACGGCGCTGGCAAGACGACGGTCGTGCGAATCCTGTCCACGCTGCTGCGGGCCGACGGCGGAACGGCCAGCGTCAACGGCTTCGACGTCGCCACCGAACCGGCGAACGTGCGGGAGTCGTTCAGCCTGACCGGCCAGTTCGCCGCCGTCGACGAAATCTTGAGCGGGCGGGAGAACCTCCTGCTGGTCGCCCACCTGCGGCACCTCGACGATCCGGGCGCGATCGCCGACGACCTGCTCGAGCGCTTCTCCCTCACCGACGCGGCGGCGCGCAAGGTGTCGACGTACTCCGGCGGTATGCGTCGCCGCCTCGACATCGCGATGAGCCTCATCGGCGATCCACCGGTGATCTTCCTGGACGAGCCCACCACCGGCCTCGACCCGCAGGCTCGCATCGAGGTGTGGCAGGCGGTCAGGAGGCTGGCAGAGCAGGGCACCACGGTGCTGCTGACGACGCAGTACCTCGACGAGGCCGAACAGCTCGCCGACCGGATCGCGATCCTCCATCAGGGCCGGATCCTCGTGAACGGCAGCCTCGCGGAGCTCAAGCAGCTCCTCCCGCCGGCCACCGTCGAGTACGTCGAGAAGCAACCGACCCTCGAGGACGTCTTCCTCACCCTGGTCGGCAACGACAGCACGAACAACTGAGGAGAGCTACATGACCGCCACCACGCACTTCGTCGGCGACACCACCGTCCTGCTCGGACGATCCCTGCGTCACATCACCCGAAGCGTCGACACCATCATCACGACGACGATCATGCCGATCGCATTCCTGCTGCTGTTCGTCTTCGTATTGGGCGGCGCGATCAACTCGGGATCGGACTCGTACGTCAACTACCTACTGCCCGGCATCCTCGTCATCACCATCGCCTCGGGCGTCTCCTACACCGCCTTCCGGCTGTTCCTGGACACGCAGAGCGGCATCTTCGAGCGGTTCCAGTCCATGCCGATCGCGCGGTCGTCCGTCCTGTGGGCGCACGTCGGCACGTCGGTGGTCGCGAACATGATCTCGGTCGCCGTCGTCGTCCTCGCCGCCCTCGTCATGGGGTTCCGCTCCGGCGCGGGTGTGCTGGCCTGGCTCGCGGTCGCGGGAATCCTCATCCTGCTCACGCTGGCGTTGACGTGGATCGCGGTGATCCCAGGCCTCGCCGCGAAATCGGCGGACGGCGCGAGCGCGTTCTCCTACCCGCTCATCCTGCTGCCGTTCATCAGCTCGGCATTTGTCCCCACCGACACCATGCCTGGCCCGGTGCGCGCCTTCGCCGAGAACCAGCCGGTGACGTCCATCGTCAACGCGATCCGCGACCTGCTCGCCCAACAGCCGGTCGGCACCGACATCTGGGTCGCGCTGGCCTGGTGTCTCGGCATCCTCGTCCTGGCGTACGCGTTCGCCATGGTCGTCTACCGGCGCAGGATCTCCTAGCGCAGGGTCACGACCGGCTGAGCTCGCTCAAGGTGACGCTGTGCAGGCCACGCTCGGCCAGCCGGGTCAGCAGCCAGTCGGTCGTCGCGACGACGTCCCGGCGCGCGGAGGTGCCCTCGTGGAGGACCACGACGGCGCCTCCGCTGATCTGGGCGAGCAGCCGTTGCTCTCGCCACGAACCGGCTTCGGGGGGCGGACCGTCGGTGATCGCGACGGTGCCCAGCGCGCAGCGCAAACCGAGCGCCTGGGCCTCGCGCACCATCGACCGGGTCGTCCACCCGGAACCTGGGCGCCACCAGCTCACCTCCTGGTAGTCGCCCAGGAGGTCGCGCGCCTCGGTCAGGTGCTCTCGAAACCGCCTGCGCGACAACAGAATCGTCGCCTCATCATGCATCATGTGGTCGCCCAGCTCGTGACCCTCGTCGACGATCCGGGCGACGACCCCTTCGTTTCCGGTGATGCGGTCGCCGATGAGGAAGAACGTCGCGCGAGCCTCGTGCCGCGCGAGCACGTCCAGGACCGCGTCGGTCAGCTCGGGGTGCGGACCGTCGTCGAAGGTCAGCGCGACGACCGGTTCGTCGGTCCGGCGCGAGCAGCAGACCGTCGGCAGCGCCACACCGGTCGCCCACCGGGCCGACACGTCCAACACCTGTCCGGTGGCTTGTCCAGCCCACTCACCTCTCATCCGATGCGTCCCGCCCGTTTTCGAAGAAGGTCACGAGCGCGTCAACGTCTGGAAGGTCGGAAGCATCCCGGAAGGCACCGAATGACGCGTTCCAGAACTCGCCCTCGCGCCGGGTCCAGGGGCCGACGTAGGCGTACGGGCCGGTATGCGTCGAGTCGCCGGGCGACACGCCGTAGTTGACCTCGCCGACGGAGACGCCGACGTCGAAGTGCTCCGGCCAGAGGACCGGTTCGACGTCAGAGGCGAACGTCCGCAGCGCGGCGCCTCCCCGGCCGAACCAGGTCAACAGCTGATCGAGCGCCTCGGCGTCGAGCGCCAGCGGCTCGTCGGGATCGACGCCGGACCCGCCGGCGTAGACGTCGGCGAGGTCCGAGACCTCTTGGCCAGCCGCGGCGGCGAGATCACGGCAGGTGCCCTCGAGGGGTATCCGCCCTCCGTCCCAGACGAGGTCGTGCCCGTCGACGCCTACCGAGGACCGATCGCCACCGAAGCCGCCCGGGCGAACGCGCAGCTCGATGGACCCCAGCGTGCGGAACTGCGGACCGGCGATGACCAGTTCCGCCACTCCGTGAAGCGAACGCCGGGTGGCCGTCAACCTCGCCTCGTCCATGGCGACACCGTCTCACGGGAATCGAGCCGTCGCGTGTGGCGCCGACTACCTCGACTCCCTCTCACCACGTCGGCGGCCGCCGCGCGGCCGGGCGACGGAGGTGCGAGTTAGCCTCGCTGGCGTGGCGACACCGTGGACGGTCGAGCAGGTGCTGTCGCTCGCGCCCGACGCGACGTCGCAGACCGCCGCCCGCGGGCTTTCGACCCCGGCGCACTGGTCGGGCACCGGAACCGTCGAATCGCTGGTCTGGGGCAGGTGTCGAGGCAGCGGGTCCAAGCCGTACCAAACCGTGGTCGACCTGGCGGGTGCTGCGTATCAGTGCACCTGTCCCAGCCGGAAGTCCCCGTGCAAGCACACGCTTGGTCTGCTACTGCTCTGGGCGGCGGGCGGCGTCCCCGATGTTGCCGAGCCGGCCGACTTCGCCGCGGTGTGGGCGGATAGCCGCGAGGACCGTGCGGCCGCGACGGCGCACCGCGCGACCCGGGTGGCCGCACCGAAGGATCCGGAGCAGGCGGCCCGCACCGCGGCCCGCCGGCAGCAGCGGGTGACGCGGGGGCTCGCCGAGCTCGACGTCTGGCTCAGCGACCAGGTCCGGACCGGCATTGCCGGCGCCTCCGCCGACGCGTACCGCCGGTTCGACGGCATGGCCGCCCGGATGGTCGACGCCCAGGCGCCCGGTGTGGCGGCAACGCTGCGCCGGCTGCCCCAGGTGACGTCCTCGGGTCCCGGTTGGCCCGGCCGGCTGCTCGCCGAGCTGGCGCAGCTGCGCCTCCTCGTGGCGGCTCACCAGCGGCTGGGGGAGCTGCCCGAACCTCTGGCCGCGACCGTTCGCTCGCGGATCGGCTACACGGTGATCGCCGAGGAGGTGCTGACGACGGCGCCGGTGCGTGATCTGTGGCACGTCCTGGGCTCGACGGAGACCGACTCGGGCAACCTCGTCACCCGGCGGACCTGGCTGTGGGCCGCGGCGGCCGACCGCCCCGCACTGGTCCTCACCTTCGGCGCCGGTGGGCAGCAACCGGACCGGTCCCTGGTCGGCGGGACCGCCCTCGACGCCGACCTGCACTTCTACCCCGGCCAGCCGCCGCTGCGCGCTCTCGTCGGTCAGCAGCACGCCGAAGCCGAGGCGCTGCCCGGCATCACGCCCGCCCCACGTCGTCGAACTGTCAGCCGGCTCGTCGACGACCACGCGGCCGCTCGAGCCCAGGACCCGTGGCTCACGGTCTGGCCCGCGCTCCTCGACGTCCGTCCCGCCCGCGGCGGACGGAAGTGGCGGCTCCTGGACGAGGCCGGAGACAGCCTCCCGGCGCGCGGCTCCCCGGAATCGCTGTGGCCGGCGCTGGCGGCTTCCGGCGGAGACGTCGTGACCGTCGCGGCCGAGCTCTTCGAGGGCGGCCTCTTCCCCATCGGCGTGTGGCCGAGGCAGGGGTATGCGTCAGCGCCAGCGGGCGCGGCGGCGGTGGCCTCGTGAGCCGCCGTAGCGTCGCCTGGGACGAGCTCGTCACCGCGGCGACGGTCGGCACGAGCACCCGGGCGTTGCCGCATACCGGCTTCCATCCGACCACCGTGACTGCGAGCCCGGAGGCAGCGGACGAGGATCCGGCCGCCCGCCTGCTCGACCTGGCGGCCATGGAGTCGGCCGCGAGCGCCGTCACGGTCGAGGCCGGGCCGGCGACTCCTCTCGAGCCGGCACCACCCGAGCCGCGATCGGTCGCGACAGAACGGCTCGCCGACCTGCTGCTGCACTCCGTGCGGCTGGACCGCGAGCTGGCCGGCGACCTCGTCGACCTCGTCGCCGCCACCGGTCTGGTGCTGCCCGCCTCCGCGGTCCCAGCCTTTCTCGAGCTAGGGCGGGACGCCCAGTTCGGTCATACGCTGACCGCGATCGTAGGCGAGCGAGGGCGCTGGATCGTCGGTCTCGACCCGCAGTGGGCCGAGCTCCTGCCGGCGATGCCACGGGATCCGGCAGAGCGACCGGTCGACATCGCTGACTGGCAGAGCGGCGGCTGGGAGCCGCGCGCCGCCTACCTGCGAGGCCTGCGCACGGTGGACCCGGCCGCGGCGCGCGAGCTGCTGGCCTCGGGCTGGGCGCCCGAGCCCGCCGAGGATCGGACCGCGCTGCTCGGGGCCCTGGACGAGAGGCTCGGACCGGAGGACGTCCCGTTCGTGGAGGCCGCGGTGCGCGACCGCCGCGAGCCGGTTCGACTCCGCGCCGCCGGCCTCCTGGTGCGAATCTGTGGACACCTGCCCCTCGACGCCTTGCCGCCGTTCGGGCGCCGGTTCGCGGACCGCGCACGGCCCCTGGTCCGACTCGGCCGCCAGGGCCTGCTGCGATCGGCAACGCTCGAGGTGTCCGCGCCGGAGGCACTGGACGACCAGGCCGGGTCCGACGGGATCGTCCAGCGGACCATGGGTGCCCAGCCGGGCCGGCGCGCCTCGTGGCTCCAACAGATCCTCCGGAACGCGCCGCTCGCGTTGTGGGAGAACGACTTCCGCCGTTCTCCAGCCGAGCTGGTCGCCCTTCCGGTGGCCGGTGACTTCGCCCGCGAGCTGCACCAAGGGTGGGCGGCGGCCGCCGCCGCCCAGCAGAACGCTGTGTGGGCCCGAGCCCTGCTGGGCAGCTCGGCGTTCGCTGCGGATCCCTCGCTGGTCGGTGTGCTCGGCGCGGACGAACGGGCGCGGTACGCGCATACCGTCCTGCGGTCGGCCAAACCCGGCGACGCCACGGTTCTCCCCCTGCTCGTGCGTGTCGACGGCCCGTGGCCCACCGAACTGGCCACCGCCGTCGTCGAGTACGTCGAGTGGCTGTTGCCGTCCGCGCTGGTCCGCGAGTCGACGCCGCTGCTACGGCTGGCCGCCCGACGCCTGCCGGTCCGTGTGCCTCTGCCCCTGGCCTACGCCCAGGCTACGAGCGAGGACTGGGCCGACCAACGCGCCCGCGACTTCGCCTTCGACCATCCCTGGCGGACCACGCTGACATCCCTGTCCGCGACCCTGTCGCTGCGCGCGAGCGTCGCCGACGAGCTCCGAAGGAGTGCCCCGTGACCGAGACCTTCACTGCTGCCGCGGCCGAGGCCGAGCTGCTGCGTCCACACGCGGAGCAGCTGTTCGCCGACGAGCTCACCGCCCTCGCCGACACGGACGACCGCCCGCGGCCGCCGTCGTGGCGGCTCTCGCCGAACGCCGTGGTCACGTACCTCCTCGGCGGCGAGCTGCCCGACGGCACTCTCGTGACGCCCAAGTACGTCGGACCCCGTCGCCTCGTCGAGGTGGCGGTGGCCACCCTGGCGACCGACCGGGCGCTCCTGCTCCTGGGCCTGCCCGGCACCGCCAAGACCTGGGTGTCAGAGCACCTCGCCGCCGCAATCAGCGGCACGTCGACGCTGATGGTCCAGGGCACCTCCGGCACCGCCGAGGAGGCCATCCGCTACGGGTGGAACTACGCGCGGCTGCTCGCCGACGGCCCGTCGCCCGCGGCGCTGGTCCCGTCGCCGGTGATGACGGCGATGCGCGAGGGCAGGATCGCCCGGATCGAAGAGCTGACCCGGATCCCGTCCGACGTGCAGGACGCCCTCATCACTCTGCTCTCGGAAAAGACGCTCCCGGTCCCCGAGCTGGGGACCGAGGTCCAGGCGGTCAAGGGGTTCAGCGTCATCGCCACGGCCAACGACCGAGACCGAGGCGTCAACGACCTCTCGTCGGCGCTGCGCCGCCGCTTCAACACCGTCGTCCTGCCGCTGCCCGCCACCGAGGACGAGGAGGTCGAGATCGTCGCCCGCCGCGTCGCCGACCTCGGCCGGGCTCTCGAGCTGCCCGAGGTTCCGCCGGCCGCGGACGAGATCCGACGCGTCGTCCGGGTCTTCCGCGAGCTGCGGTCCGGCGTGACCGAGGACGGCCGGACGAGGGTGAAGTCCCCCTCCGGGACACTGTCGACGGCCGAGGCGATCTCCGTCGTCACCAACGGACTGGCGCTCGCCGGCCATTTCGGCGACGGCGTCCTCGGAGCATCGGACGTCGCGGCCGGCATCCTCGGCGCGGTCGTCAAGGACCCGGTCGCCGACAACGTCGTCTGGACGGAGTACCTCGAGGCCGTCGTCCGCGAGCGCCCCGACTGGTCGGACTTCTACCGAGCCTGCCGTGAGGTCAGCGGGTGACTGCTGCTCTCGCCGAGCCGGTCGTCGAGGCGGTGCCCGACGGCACCCACGTCCTCGGCGTCCGGCACCACGGCCCCGGCTCCGCGCGTGGAGTGCTCGCCGAGCTGGACCGCATCAGGCCGGACACGGTTCTCGTCGAGGGTCCGGCGGACGCCGACTGGCTCGTACCGCTCGTCGCCGCCGAGGGCATGCAGCCGCCGGTCGCGTTACTGGCCTACGACCCGGCCACGCCGGCGCACGCGGTCTTCTGGCCGTACGCGGTCTTCTCGCCCGAGTGGCAGGCCCTCCGGTGGGCCATGGAGCACGGCGCGTCGGCGCGGTTCGTGGACCTCCCGTCCGGGGCGGTGCTGGCTTCTCGGCCCGCGCCGCCGCTCGAGGACATCCCCACGGATCGGGAGGAGTCCCAGGGCGACCTCGACGCGGTCGTCCGGTCGGACCCGATCGCACTGCTGGCCAACGCCGCGGGTTACGACGACCCGGAGCGCTGGTGGGACGACGTCATCGAATCACGTTCGGACGGTTCGGGTTTCGAGGCCATCACCGAGGCGATGGCGCAGCTGCGTGACGATCCGGACTCGACGCATACGCACCGCGACGCGGAGCACGAGGCGCGTCGCGAGGCATACATGCGGACCGTACTCCGCGACGTCCGCAAGGCTGGCGCTGGCCGCATCGTCGTCGTCTGCGGCGCCTGGCACGCACCGGCGCTGACCGACCCGCTGCCCACCGCCGCAGCGGATGCCCGCGCCCTCAAGGGGATGCGGCGGACCAAGACGGTCATGACGTGGGTCCCCTGGACGCATTCGCGGCTCTCGTATGCGTCGGGCTACGGCGCGGGAATCGAGTCGCCGGGGTGGTACCACCACCTGTTCACCACTCCTGGCGACGTCGTCCCGCGCTGGCTCACCAAGGTCGCCGGACGGCTGCGCGAGAAGGACCTGCCGGTATCGTCGGCGCACGTCATCGAAGCGGTCCGGCTCGCCGAGGCGGTCGCGACGATGCGGGGCCGGCCGCTCGCCGGGCTGGCCGAGGTCACGGACGCGACCCGGTCGGTGCTCTGTCAGGGCGAGGAGCTCCTCGTCGACCTGGTCACCCGGGACGTCGTCGTGGGCGAACGCCTGGGAACGGTTCCGGACGAGGCGCCAACCGTGCCCCTCGAGGCCGACTTGCGAGCGACGGCCCGGCGCCTTCGGCTCGCGATCGACCCGCTGGAGAAGTCGTTGGAGCTCGACCTCCGGAAGCCGACGGACCTGTCCCGATCCCGGTTGCTGCACCGACTCCGGATGCTCGGCGTCGACTGGGGTGTGCCAGCCCGGACCGCGGGGACCGGCACGTTCAAGGAGGGCTGGTCGCTGACCTGGCGACCCGAGTTCTCGGTCGACGTCGCGGTGGCCAGCGTCTGGGGGACCACGGTGGTCGACGCCGCGACCGCGCGGGTCGTCGACCGCGCCACCTCCGCCGACAGCCCGCTCGCCACCGTGACCCGCGCCATGGAGGCCTGCCTGCTCGGGGACCTCACCGCCGCGCTCCCGCGGGTGCTCGCCGCGCTGCGCGACCGGGCCGCCCTCGACTTCGACGTGGAGCACCTCATGGACGCGCTGCCGGTGCTGGTGCGAGCGATGCGGTACGGCGACGTCCGGGCCACCGACACCTCTGCGCTGGAGGAGGTCGCGACCTCCCTCCTCGTCCGGATCGAGGCCGCCCTGCCGGCGGCGGTGACAGGGCTCGGCGACGAGGCGGCCGATGCGCTGCGGGGCGGCGTAGAGGAGGTGCACGCGGCGACCGCGCTGATGTCCGCGGAACGACGGGCCGAGTGGCTCGACACGGTGGAGCGGCTGACCCACCGGGCGGATCTGCACGGGCTGCTCGCCGGGCGGTTCGTGCGGCTGCTGGCCGACGCCCAGGTCCTCGACCGCGACGCGACCGCGCGACGGCTGGAACGAGCGCTGTCGGTCGGGTCGACGCCGGCGGACAAGGCCGCGTGGATCGAGGGGTTCCTCGCCGGCGGCGGCCTGTTACTTGTGCACGACCGGGCGCTGCTCGGGACGCTCGACGCCTGGCTCGCGGGCTTGCGTCCGGAGGAGTTCGTCGACGTCCTGCCCTTGCTGCGACGCACGTTCGGCGGGTTCGAGTCGGCCGAGCGCCGTCAGCTGGCGCACCAGATCCGTCGCCTCGACGGGACCGGACCCGCGGTCGCTTCCGCGTCGTCCGGGTGGTCCGAGATCGATCTCGCCCGCGCTGCCCCGGCCGTCGCGACCGTCGCGTGGCTGCTGGGGCTGCCGGTGCCGGAGGGGGCGCGGTGAGCGACGAACGGCTCCGGCGGTGGCGGCTCACTCTCGGCGGGGACTCGGACCAGCCCTCCGAGGGGTTCCGCCTCTCGGCCGACGACCAGCGCATGGACCAGGCGCTGGCGGCGCTCTACGGAGGTGACGGGGGTCCCGGTGGCGAGCCGGCACCATCCGGGCCGCGCATCGGCGGTCTCGGCGGCTCGGCACCAAAGGTGGCGACCTGGCTCGGCGACATCCGCGCGTACTTTCCGTCCACGGTGGTCCAGGTCATGCAGCGCGACGCGATCGAGCGGCTCGGTGTGCGCTCGCTGCTGCTGGAGCCGGAGCTGATGGAGTCTCTGGAGCCGGACGTCCACCTCGCCTCCAGCCTTGTGAGCCTCGGCGCCGCGATCCCCGAGACGTCGAGGTCCACGGCGCGGGCCGTCGTGCGCAAGGTCGTCGACGATGTCGAGAGACGGATCGCCAACCGCACGCGGACCGCCGTGACCGGCGCCCTCAACCGCGCGGCCCGCACCTCGCGGCCGAAGCTGCGAGACGTCGACTGGAACCGCACCATCGCCGCGAACCTCAAGCACTACCTGCCGCAGCAGCGCACGGTCGTGCCGGAGCGGCTCGTCGGGTACGGGCGCCGACAGCAGCATGTGCAGCGGGACATCATCCTCGCCATCGACCAGTCGGGGTCCATGGCGGCCTCGGTCGTGTACGCGTCGATCTTCGGTGCGGTCCTTGCCTCGATCCGGTCCGTGCAGACCTCACTCGTCGCCTTCGACACGGCCGTGGTCGACCTCACCGACCAGCTGTCCGACCCGGTCGACGTGCTGTTCGCGACGCAGCTCGGCGGCGGCACTGACATCAACCGGGCGATCGCCTACTGCCAGGGCCTCGTTACGCGACCGACGGACACTCTCTTCGTCCTCGTCTCCGACCTGTTCGAGGGCGGCATCCGCGACGAGATGCTCTCCCGGATCGAGCAGATGCTCGCGGCAGGGATCCAGGTCCTCGTCCTGCTCGCGCTCTCCGACGACGGCGCACCGGCCTTCGACCGGGCGCTCGCCGGCGACCTGGCCGAGCTCGGCGTCCCCGCATTCGCCTGCACGCCCGATGCCTTCCCCGACCTGGTGGCGCTGGCGTTGGAACGCGGAGACATCCGGGCCTGGGCCGCCAAGGAGGAGCTCGCCCAACGCGGGATGTCGGACTAGACGGGGTCCCCGCGAAGTATCGGAGCCGAGCGGAGAACTTCGTGGGGTGGCTAGACCTGGTCCTTCGGACACCAGAACGTCGTGCGACCGCCGACGGTCGCGCGTTCCACTTCGGTGCCGCAGCGCGGGCAGTGGCCGCCGCGCCGTCGATGTTCGACGAAGGTCCCCGTGTGGACGCCTCCGCGCTGGCGCGCTCGCCGGGTCGCCGCGCGCAGGGCCCGGCGGAGGTGGGCCAGCTCGTCGGAGGTGAGCTCGTCGGCCGGCCGGCGGGGCGAGACGCGCGCCTGCCAGAGGGTCTCGTCGGCGAGGAGGTTCCCGACGCCGGCCACGACGGACTGGTCGAGCAGGCGGGCCTTGACCGCGGCGGCGCCCCGGCCGAGCCGCTCCCGGAACTCCGGGAGCGAGATCTGCTCCGCGTCCGGTCCGAGCGTCGTCCGGCTCGCGTCGAGGCGTACCCGTCCCAGCCGTCGCGGATCGAACAGGCGCAGCTCTCCGCCGTCCGCAAAGGTGATCCGGAACCGGTTCCACGCCGGGTTCTTGGGGTTGCGCGCATACGATCGCCGGCGCTCGTTCGCGAGCCAGTCGCCGCCCTCGGTGAGGGCGCCCGCCGGCTCGGTGACGATGATGTGGCCGCTCATCCCGAGATGGATGGCCAGCTCCGGGCCAGGGGTATGCGAGCCGTCCAGTCCTGAGGTGTCGCACCAGATCGACTTGCCCTGCCGGTTGGCGGCGGTCAGGGAGCGACCGAGGAGTGCGGCGCGGATCTCGCCCGGCGCGTGGGGGCGGCAGACATAGGTGTCGGTGTCGTCGACGTCCGTGATCGGGCGGCCCAGCGCCGCTCGTTCGATCGCCGCCCGGGCGGTCTCGACCTCGGGCAGCTCGGGCACCGGGTCAGTCTGTCAACGCAGACCCCCGGCTGCATGTCGCGGGGTCAGCGGACTCGGCCCATGAGCCGCTCGAGCCACGGCGTCATGAGGGCGAGGACGATCCCGACGACGATGGCGACGCTGCCGAGGATGCCGAAGTAGGGCACCTGGGTGTCGGTCGAGTAGTACTGGGCCAACGTGCCTGAGAGTGCGGTGCCGAGGGCCACCGACAGGAAGAAGAGCGCCACCATCTGGGTCTTGAAGGCCTCCGGCGCGAGCTTCGTCGCCAACGAAAGTCCGACCGGTGAGAGCAGCAGCTCGGCGATGGTGAAGACGAAGATCACGCCGATGAGGCCGAGCAGCGGCGCGGAGTTCGGCTGGGTGCTGGCCATCGGGATGAACAGCAGGAAAGCGACGCCCATGACCACCGTGCCCGCGGCGAACTTCAGTGGGGTGGGTGGCTGCCGGTCGCCCAGCTTGGTCCAGATGGCCGCGAACACTCCGGAAAGGATGATGATGAACACCGGGTTGATCGACTGCACCCAGGAGATCGGCATGGTCCATCCGAAGATGTCGCGGTTGAGCTGGTAGTCGGAGTACACCGTCAGCACCGTGAACTGCTGCTGGTAGAGCGACCAGAACGCCGCACTGGCGATGAACATCGGGATGAACGCGATCACTTGCATGCGCTCGACCGACGTGACGTGGCGGCTGGTGAGGATGACGATGAAGTAGGCCAGGGTCGCGCCGATGATCAGGAGGATGACTGCCCGGTCGAGGTTGTTCGCCCGAAGCACGCCAGTGACGCCGAGCACCACGAGAATGACCGCACCCGCGGCGATGCCCAGCGCGTACCAAAGACGCTTCTGGTTCGGCAGCGGGTCGGGAACCTCGTTGGCAACCTCTGAGAGCTGCCGGCGACCGATCGCATACTGGATCAACCCGATCGCCATCCCGACCGCGGCCGCGGCGAACCCGATGTGGAAGCCGTAGCTCGTCTGGAGCCAGCCGGTCAGCAAGGGCCCGAGGAGTGCGCCCAGATTGATGCCGAGGTAGAAGATCGAGAACCCCGCGTCCCGGCGTGGGTCCTCTTCGGAGTAGAGCGTGCCGACGAGCGAGGTCGCGTTGGCCTTGACTCCGCCGCTGCCGATGGCGATCAGGACGAGCCCGACGCCGACGCCAAGAGTTCCGGGGAGGATGGAGAGGGCGATGTGGCCGGCCATGACGAGGACGGCCGCGTAGAACAGGGTGCGTTCGGAGCCGATGAGGCGATCGGCCACCCATCCGCCCGCGATCGTGCTGAGGTAGACCAGGCCGCCGTAGGCGCCGACGACTCCCACCGCGGTGTCCTGGGAGATTCCCAGACCGCCCTTGTCGGTCGGGAAGTACAGATAGAGCAGGAGGATGCCCTGCATCCCGTAGAAGCTGAACCGCTCCCACAGTTCGACGCCGAACAGGTTGGCCAGGACGCGCGGTTGGCCGAAGAACGTCTTCTCGTTCTGCGGTTTCTCCCTCGGCCGATGTGCGACGTCGGTCATGCGCTCAACGATGTCATCGGGGTGACCCGGACGGGAGTACCCAAGGGCGCATTCTCAGCGGGTCCCGGGTCCGACCGTCTCCCGGGCCTCCTCGACCAGGGCTAGCAGACCGTCGTCGATCTGGTCGGGGCTGGTCAGGGTGAGCCGGTGGGTCGTCACCTTCCTGGTCGTCGCGAACCGTGCGCGCAGTAGCGGGTGATCGGCCTCGCGGGTCAGGTGGACGGCGATCTCGAGGTAGTGGTTCCGGATGTAGCCCGAGGTGAACTGGCGTTTGACGAGGTACGCGACTTCGGTCCTCGAAACCTTCTCGGTCACCTCGGGCATCGCACGGACGGCGGTCCGGTATGCGGTGAACAGGGCCAGGTCGTCGTCGTCCAGCTCGGCAGTCAGTTCGTTCCAGGTCGAGGCGGCCATGGTGGTCAGCGTGCCAGCAGGCGCCTGGGCCACTCGATCGCCCTGGACGATCTCGTGGGTCAATCCACCCATCCCGGCCGCTGCGGAAATGGGTGAGTCGCCCGACGCGGGGCACCACGCGGCATCCCGACGCTGGGAGACATGGACAGCTCCGTTCCAGTGGCCGCCGGCTCCGTCGCGACGATCGTGTTCGCCCTCAGCATGCTGCCGATGCTGGGCAAAGCCGCCCGCACCAGGGACCTGGCGTCCTACTCACGCAGCAACCTGGTCCTGGCCAACGTCGGCAACGCCTTCTACTCGCTCTACGTGTTCCACCTGCCGCCCGGCCCGATCTGGCTGCTGCACACCTTCTACGCGGTCACGTCCGCGCTGATGCTCCTCTGGAGCGTGCGCTATGGCCGCCCCACCGCGACACCCAGGAGCACGTTGTGCGTACCGAACACATCGAAACCGTGATCATCGGGGCCGGCCAAGCCGGTCTGTCCACTGCCTACCAGCTGAAGCGGCTGGGCCGCCCGTGCCTCGTCCTCGCCACGGAGAGCCGGGTCGGCGACGGCTGGCGCAACCAGTGGGACAGCCTGACTCTCTTCACCCCAGCTTGGGCCGACGCGCTGCCGGGCATGCCCTTCCCGGCTCCTCGATGGCATACGCCGACCAAGGACGAGTTCGCCGACTACCTCGAGGCGTATGCCGCGCGATTCGCCCTGCCCGTGCGGCTCGGCGCGCGCGTCGAACGGCTAACCGCCGGGGACCACGGCGGGTACGTCGTCACCACCTCGGGCGGACGCATCGAGGCCGACAATGTCGTCGTGGCAACGGGAACCTTCGGGCGGATCCCGCTCGTCCCCGACTTCGCGGACCAGCTC
>Ga0307288_10000174_pt1 | contig 22853 bp, 19 predicted proteins | sample ER_DNA_142_FD_194469 | JGI IMG/M metagenome (GOLD analysis project Ga0307288, IMG submission 194469) | Bulk soil microbial communities from the East River watershed near Crested Butte, Colorado, United States - ER_DNA_142 | ecosystem: Environmental > Terrestrial > Soil > Floodplain | place... | reverse complement strand
GTGGAGGATTCACCTTGTACGTCGGGTCATAGCCGAGCACCTCACTCGTGGTAAGCGCGAGGTGATGGGGCGCGACTTCCGCCGTCACATTGATGCTGCGCTGCTTCGCCCAGCGAATGACATCGACGGTCTCAGCACAAGACACGTGACAGATGTGCAGCCGGGATCGCGTCAGCTCGGCGATCTGGACATCTCGCGCGACAATCCCGGCCTCGGCCGCGGGAGGCCAACCGGAAAGTCCTAACTTCCCCGAGATTTCACCCTCATGGCAGCACGCCCCCGACCCGGCAAGCTGCGGATCCTGCGCGTGCTGCGCGACAACCCCGTCGAAGGCCCGGACGTACTCCAACGCTCGGCGCATCAGGCGAGCGTCCGAGACGCAGTGGCCATCGTCGGAGAACACCCGTACGCCGGCGCTGCACCGGGCCATCAGCCCCAACTCAGCCAGCTCGATGCCATCCAAGCCTTTGCTCACAGCCCCTACCGGCACAACTTCGGCATAACCACTACGGGCACCCAGCGCAGCTATATGCGCAGCTGCCTCCGCCGTGTCGGTGATTGGTGTCGTGTTCGCCATCGCCAGTACCGCAGTGAAGCCCCCACGGGCGCCCGCGAGCGTGCCTGACTCCACGGTCTCAGCGTCTTCACGTCCCGGCTCGCGTAGATGAGTGTGCAGGTCAACCAGACCCGGCAACGCGATCAGCCCATCGGCATCAAGCCGGTCTACCTCACTGCCGGCGTCCGACGGGTCCACAAACCGACCGTCGCGGATCAGTAGATTCGACCGCCCGCGGCCGTTCAGATCGGCACCGCGAATGAGCAGCTCCATCATTCCGAGCCTCCGAGCAGCTCATACAGCACGCTCATCCGTACCGATACGCCGGCCGCAACCTGGTCCAAGATCAACGAGTTGGCCGCATCGGCCGCATCCGCAGAGATTTCCAAGCCTCGGTTCATCGGTCCGGGATGACAGATAGCTGCGCCGGGCTTCATGGCCTCCAGCCGGGGACGGGTCAAGCCGTAGCCGATGGTGTACTCGCGCGGTGTCGGAAAGTACCCGCCGGACATCCGTTCTCGCTGCACCCGGAGCATCATCACGATGTCTGCATGGGGGAGTACTTGATCAAGGTCGGTGCAGGTCGCCACGGGCCAGCTGTCGATCCCGGAAGGCAGCAGTGTGGGCGGCGCGACCAAGATCACCTGAGCCCCCAGCGTAGTGAGCAGCAGTACGTTGCTCCGGGCCACTCGGGAGTGAGTGATGTCTCCCACGATGGCCACTGTCTTGCCGTCGAAGCTCACCTGGTCTGGGACCGTACGCCGGAAATGCCGCCGGATCGTAAAGGCATCCAGCAATGCTTGGGTGGGATGTTCGTGGGTCCCGTCACCGGCGTTGAGAACATGAGCGTCGATCCAGCGCGAGGCTTGCCACGGCGCGCCCGATGCGTGATGCCGGATCACCAACGCATCCACGCCCATGGCTGCGACGGTGAGCACGGTGTCACGAAGCGATTCACCCTTAGATGCCGAAGAGCCTTTCGCGCTGATATTGATCACATCCGCCGACAGCCACTTGCCGGCGATCTCGAAAGAGGACCGTGTCCGAGTGGAGTCTTCGAAGAACAGGTTCACCACCGTACGGCCGCGCAAAGCCGGCAACTTCTTGACTGGACGTTCCTGCACCAGTGACATCTCTTCGGCAAGATCCAAGATCTCGGTGGTCTGATTCCGATCAAGATCAGCTGCGGATAACAGATGGCGCATCACGCCTCCTCGGGAACGTGGTCCGCCGGTTCGATGCTGACTTGATCAACACCGTCAATCTCGGCCAGTCGCACGCTGACGTGTTCGCCTGTCCGCGTCGGAACGTAGCTGCCAATATGATCGGCACGAATCGGCAACTCGCGATGGCCGCGATCCACCAGTACTGCCAGGCGAACCACGCGTGGCCGTCCAAGATCACCAAGAGCGTCCAGTGCTGCCCGCACCGTACGTCCGGAGTACAGCACATCGTCGACCAGCACCACGGTGCTGCCTTCTACATCCGCCGGTAGATCGGTGTGCCCCACTGGCCGGGTGGGGTGCTGCCGCAGATCGTCGCGGTACATCGTCACATCAAGTGCGCCAACCGGAACCCGGACGCCCTCCACGTCATCCATTACCGTCGCGAGCCGATACGCCAGCGGCACTCCCCGAGTCGGAATTCCCATCAGCACCAGCCCCTCGGCACCTCGGTTGGCTTCAAGGATCTGGTGAGCGATCCGAGCACACGCTCGGGCAATCTGGTCAGCGTCCATCACGACTCGTGACGCCTCAGAACCGACTGCGGTGCCGGGCCATGGATCGTCGCGCTGGGCTTGTGGCGCGCCGGTACCTGACAACAATCCTCCTTATCGAGTGCGCCTCGGGTGCTCTCGCGCCCAATTCGTGCGATTCGCAACCTCCGCGGAACCGCGTCGGGGCGATAACGTAGGGCCGTGAACGAACTCCTGAGCATGCTAGTGCCTCTGGAAACGCTCTCGGGGTGGCCACAGGTATCCAACCCCACGCCTCTGCAATCCCTCATCTTGCTCATCGGGATTCCTCTCTTGATCGCCGTGATCGTGATCGCAATCATCGAGGTCGGCGCTAGGGCCCGGGCGCGGCGCGGCGACAGCACCGAAGCCAGCGACCCGCTCTGGGTAGGTGCCCAGGAGTCGGCTGAGATAGAGCCGATTCCGGACTCCAAACCGAGCGAACAGACCGTCACGACGACTGGAGATTCCGATGTCGAGGGCGACGACACCGGCGAACACGTAGGTGGCGCGGGTGCCCGCTGGTGATTCGTTCACCCCTAGCCAGCGGGAGTGGCTCGAGCGTGCCGTGCGGAACGCCGAGGCGGTTTCCGGTCTGACATTTTCACTCTTCGTCGGCGTGTCCGAAGAGGATTCGCGCGCGTACGCGGAGCGACTGCACCGGGCGCTCGGCGATCCCGATCATTCGGTCCTGGTGATGTGTGATCCGGAGTTTCACAAGCTCGAGATAGTGACTGGCCTCGAAGCGCGTCGCGTGCTTGATGATCTTGAATGCCGGTTGGCGGCCGCGGCCATGCAGACCTCATTCGCTGGCGGTGACATCGTCGGCGGTCTGGCGGCCGGCATCCAGCAGCTCGGAGAGGCGGCGCGTCAGCCGAAGACGCTGCACGCCAGCCGGCTCGATCTGGGATAGTGCTTCCATGCGCGTACACATCGGTAGTGACCACGCCGGATTCGAGTTGAAGAACTACCTGATCGCCGCTCTGACCGAGGATGGGCACGAGTTAGTTGATCATGGGCCGGAAGCGTACGACGCGGAGGATGACTACCCGACTTACTGCATTCCTACCGCAGAGGCTGCGGTCGCCGACTCCGGCTCGTTGGGCATTGTGCTCGGTGGGTCTGGCAACGGCGAGCAGATCGCAGCCAACAAGGTGGTCGGTGTCCGAGCTGTGTTGGCATACACCCTCGACACGGCCAGGCTGGGACGAGAGCACAATGACGCGAACGTCATTGGCATCGGGGCGCGCATGCACACCGAAGAGGATGCGCTGGAAATGGTTCGACTGTTCCTTACGACGCCGTTCAGCGGCGATCCGCGCCATGCTCGTCGTATCGAGCTGCTCGCGGACTATGAAAAAGATCGGTCGGTTTGATTGCTCCGCTCGCTGCGCTCGCTCCGCGCGGATCGCGCTTTGTAGCCGCCGACTTCGTCGTCGCTCCGGGACGAAAAGCGTGTCCCCTCGCTCCTCCTCAGCACGACGGCGCGCGATCCGAATTTGACATGCAGAGGATCAAGTGCGCCGGCGGCCATCCACTCGAGCTAGTAGCTCGTCGATGACCTCCGCTGCGACTCGCTCGTCGTCAAGGTCCGGACGGGAGACGTCCCGCCCGCGCATGGCACGGTCCAGAGTGACCAGCCCCGAGACACCGTCTCGCCCAAAGTCCCGCGGCCAAAGGTCGCGAGAGTCGTGCGTGGTCCCCGAGTAGTGTGTTCCTCCGCCGTGCGTTCCTGAGGGACGACCCCCAGGTGGCACCGCACCTGTCATGACTGCCACGCTAAAACAGATTCGCCAACTGCGTGAGTGATCGCAATCGAAATGTTACCCGTCAGTAGCCGGAGCTATATCAACTCACAGGAGGGACTATGCCGGAAGGCCACACGCTGCACCGGCTTGCGCTCGACCTGACGCAAACCTTCGGTGGCCGGGTGGTCTCGGTTACCAGCCCGCAAGGCCGCTTTGCTGACTCCGCGGCGCTACTGGATCAGACACGAATGATCGAAGCAATGGCACACGGCAAGCATCTGTTCTGCAAGTTCGAGGGTGATCGATTGCTGCACATCCACTTGGGTCTGATTGGCGGCCTTCAGCTTGGCCCGCCGGATCCGCCTCGCGGCGAGGTGCGAGTGCGGATCGCGACCGAGCAGGCGGCTGCCGACTTGCGCGGGCCGCAGCTGTGCACGGTGCGGACACCCGCCGAGGTGGCTATGCGGCTGCGACAACTCGGTCCTGATCCGCTCCGGGCGGACGCCGATCCTGATCTTGCCTGGCGGCGGATTTCTCGTGCGACCCGGCCGATCGCCGCACTTCTGATGGACCAAACCATTCTGTCCGGGGTAGGCAATGTGTACCGGGCAGAGGTTCTGTTCCGCAACCGGATCAATCCGCATCGTCCAGGCAACAAGCTGAGCCGCCGGAGCTGGCTGGGGATTTGGACTGATCTTGTCGAGCTGATGCCGCTGGGCGTGCTGACCAAGCGGATCGATACCGTACGCCCTGAGCACACGCCCGAGGCGATGGGCAGGCCGCCACGGAAAGATGATCATGGCGGTGAGGTCTACGTCTACCGACGGGCAGGCATGGCCTGCTTGGTATGTGGTTCCAAGGTACGCACCGAGGTGCTCGCCGGGCGCAACTTATTCTGGTGTGCGCGATGCCAGCGACGAGGATGATCTTGATCTCCGATTACGATAATCGGCGATGAGTGATGGTGTGTCAGACTCTCGCCGTGAGTGGGTAAGAGTGCGCCGTGAGCAGCGGCACGTTGTTGAGCCACAACCGATGAACCCACAACTGATGCACATGGCGAGAATCCAGACAGGGTTGCCGGCGGACGGGCTGGTACTGCTCGGCGGTCGGATGGTTCATGTGGCCAGCCGGCCCGGTGCCGACCCACCTGTCGTGCTGCTGGGCGGCTGCGGAGTGCCGAGCTTTGACTGGGATCTCGTCGCTGATTTGCTGCCTGAGCTGGCGCTCGTCCGTCTAGACCGTCCAGGGCTGCTGGGTTCAGCGTGGCCGGATGAACTGCCACAACTAGCGGCCGAGGTGGCCACGCTGGAAGCATTGCTCGGCACTGTGGGACCGGCCATCGTCGTCGCTCATTCCATGGCCGGCTTCCATGCTGAGGCGCTCGTTCGGCAACGACCAGATCTGGTCGTTGGGCTGGTGCTGGCCGACGGCAGTGTGGAGTCGAAGCCGCCGCGACCGATGCTCCGCCGTGGTTGGCTCTGGCTCGCGCGGCTGGTCCGTCGAGCAATGGTGGTTCCAGTACTCCCGCTGGCCTGCTCGTTCGTACAGCGGTTGTTGGTCGCCGCGCAGAGCCATCGCAGGTTGACCGAACCCGTCGATTCGTTGACCAAGCAAACGTTCCGGGACCCTGAGACCATCGCCAGCGTTGTTGCGGAGCAGGCGGCGTACGCCGAACAGGCTTGGGATTTGGCGGAATTGCGCAAGGAATACATCTGGCCCGCCGTTCCCACAATCGTGCTCACCGCCGCCGAGAAGCGTGGTGGCCGGTGGATTGCCAAGCAGGCGCAGTTGGCCGAGATACTCAACGCGCGGCAGGTCGTTGTTGAGGATTCCCGTCACCTGATCATGATCGACCGACCTGATGTTGTCGCAGAGGCGGTTCGTGGACTACCCGAGCGCGGAGATGATCATGGCTGAAGCGACTTCGATCCCGCTAGTCGTGGAGTTGTGGTACGCCGACAATGCGCCCGACTTGGAAGATCCTCGGCTGCTCGAGGCGCTGCGTAGGTTGTCGCCGGACGCCGAACCCCAGACGGAGTCAGTCGTCGTGCCACACGGTGATGGTTCAGCGCCGCTGCTGACGGTGATCATGCCCGGTAGCCCGCTCGGCGAGGGTGGCAAGGCGCTGCCTGATGTCAGCCAAACCTGGGATTGGGAGGAGGCCGAAGCCTCGGTAGCACGGTGCCGATGCAGCCTGCTGGTGACCGAGATGTTCGGCGACGACAGGACACCGCAAGAGCGCTGGAATGCGATGAGTGGCGTAGTTGCCGAGCTGTGTGAGCTCACTCATCCGACGGTCATCAGCTGGCCGCAGAGCCAGCGGGTCGGCGACCCTGCCCTGTTTGCTGCCGGTGATCTTGATGGTTTGATCAACGTGCGATATTTCAGCGTCGCCAACGATCCTGGGGCGATGGTGATGGACACTCTCGGGTTGCACGTCTTCGGCCTTCCCGACGTGCAGTGCCACTTCCGGAACCGCGAGCCCTCAGAGATCGCGACAATGCTGTTCTCCACAGCGGCGTACCTGTTCCGATCAGGTGACGTGATTGCCGACGGCAACACGATCTCCGGACCGCAGGGGCATGAGCGGCTGGTCTGTTTCCGTGAGCCCGCATTGCTGGAGCCCAGGCGGTTGGTCATTGATGTCGATCTTGGAGATCCATACGCAGCGGGCAGACGTGATCGACCTGCCTGAGCGAAGCTCGCATAGCTGCGAGTGACGACGAACTAGGCGGATTCCACACGCGATTGCGCGAGCAGCTCTAATGAATTCAGTCATCGGTTGAGCGGAGGCTGCGGCGTACCGAGAGCAACTCGACCTCCGGGCGGTAGGCGACGAGCTGCTCCACCGCATCCAGCACCTCCACCAGATGCGCCCGGTCGGGACTGACCGCGGCCACACCTATCGCTGTGCGCCGGTGCAGCTCAAGATGATCAACTTCAGCGACGCTCAGTTCGAATCGCCTACGTATCTCAGCAGTCAGCGGCCGCACTATCGAGCGCTTCTCTTTGAGCGAATGCACATCGCCAAGCAAGAGGTCGAACTCCAGCGCGCCCATCCACATGGCCATGCGGGACAGCCTAGGGAAGCCAGCCGGCCTTATTCTCGGCCAGCTCTTGGGCTAGCGTCGAGAGACGAGCTGCCCCAGGTGTTGTGATCGTGTACTCGACGAGGGAGTGAGGGAAACGGCATGACCGATTTGCGCAACGCCCGTCATCTCAGCGTCCATGATCTTCGCCGGCGCATCAACGAGGGTGATGTCGACACCGTTGTGGTGGCTTTTACCGACGTGCAGGGGCGTTTACAGGGCAAGCGATTGCAGGCGGTGTATTTCGCTGAACACGTTCTGGACCATGGGACTGAGGCCCCTGCTTACCTCCTGGCGGTGGACGTCGACATGAACATCGCCGACCGCTATGGCTTGGCGTCAGATGATCGGCCTAACGGCGAGATGAAGCTGCTTCTGGACCTGCAGACGATCCGTCTGCTGCGGCACCAGCCCGGCACCGTGATGGTGCAGTGCGATGCTGTGGGATTAGATGAGGCACCCGTCGCGGAGGCACCGCGAGCGATCTTGAAGCAGCAACTGGCGGCTGCTGCCAGCCGGGGATACGCCGTCTTGGCAGGCACCGAGTTGGAGTTCATGGCCTTCCACACCAGCTACGAGGACGCCTGGAACGCTCACTATCGTGATCTTGCTCCAGTCAGCCAATACAACATGGACTACTCGATCATGAGTGGCAGCCGCATCGAACCACTTCTTGGTGCAATCCGCAATACGGTGTATGCCGCGGGGATCGACATCGAGTCGGTGAATGCGAAACGCAACCCGGGTCAACAGGAAATCAGCTTCTGCTATGGAGATGCGCTGACCTCAGCCGACAACCACACGGTATTCAAGACCATCGCCAAGGAGATCGCTGCTCAGCAAGGCAAGTCCATTACCTTTATGGCCACTTATGACGAGCGGCAGGCGAACTCCTGCCATATCCGGCTATCCCTGCGCAGCAGCGACGGCGCAACTGTGTTCTGGAACGACCGCGGACGCACCGCGCTTTATGACGCCTTCGTCGCCGGCGTGCTGTATACCCTGGACGACTTCACCCTGCTGTATGCGCCCAACATCAACTCCTACAAGCGCTTTGCCGATGGATCGCTGGCGCCGACGACTATCTCCTGGGGACTGGAAGAACGTGTGTCGGCAATCGGGATCTTGGGTCGGGACGCGTCCGCCCGGGTGGAGAACCGTGCGCCAGGCGCAGATGTCAACCCCTACCTAGCTCTCGGAGCGATGATCGCGGGTGGGCTTTACGGAATTGATCATGATCTGGAACTCGGTCCGGCGCTCAGCAGCAATATTCACTCGTCTGACTTCTCAAGGCTTCCCGGTACGCTGCGCGAGGCCCGGCAAACCTTCGGTAACTCGCAGATCGCCCGGCGCGCGTTTGGAGACGAGGTTGTCGATCACTACACGGCAATGGCCGATCTCGAGTTGGCGGCGTTCGAGGCCGCCGTCACGGACTGGGAGCTAAGGCGCGGTTTCGAAAGAATGTGAGAATAGGCGCATGATCGCGACGGGGGGAAAACAGGGACGGCCTGTTATTGGTCTGACCACCTATCGTGAGCAGGCTGCTTGGAGCGTCTGGAATATGTCGGCCGATCTGCTACCCGCTGTCTACACCCGCTCGGTCGAGGCCGCGGGCGGTGTGGTCGTATTGCTGCCGCCACAGAACGAGGGCACGGTCGAGGTTGTCTCGCGCCTCGATGGACTGATCATTAGCGGTGGCGCCGATGTCGACCCGGAGCGCTACGGCCAGATGCCCCATCCCCTGACCAAAGTGCGCCGCGATCGAGATTCCTGGGAGTTTGGCTTGCTGGATGCTGCCGATCGGATTGGTCTTCCGACACTCGGTATTTGCAGGGGGATGCAGGTCATGGCTGTTCGGGCCGGAGGTTCGCTGGAGCAGCATCTACCAGATGTTGTGGGGCATGAGGAGCACGCGCCGGGTGGCAACGCATTCGGCTGGACTTCGATCAGCACGCGGGAGGGCTCGCGAGTCCGAACCTTCGTCGGTGATCAGGTGCAGGTCAGCTGTCACCATCGGCAATCGGTTGTCAGCCATCCAGGTTTCGAAGCGACGGCTCGTGCGGCCGACGGCACCATCGAAGCCATCGAGGATCCCGAACGGCCGTTCTGGCTGGGCGTGCAGTGGCATCCCGAAAGCGGCGATGACTACGGCCTGTTTCTCGGACTTATTGAGGCTGCCTCAGGCGTCGACGCACCAGCCTGACTAGTGTGCCCTGAGTCTGTCCAAGGCCGAACGTCCGTGCTCGCTGAGCAATCTGGGTACAGCTCTTAGAGCGGCTCGACCCGACGTAGCGCGGGATCGTCGGCGGCGAAGGTGCGGATGGGACCCGGTGATGTGTCCCGGGTCTCGAAGCGGACCGTCACCCGGCCAAGGCCGGAGCCCCAGATCCAGCCCCGACCGTGTTGATCATGCTCGACGTCGACTCCAGGTGGCCAACTCTGACGTCTCGGCTGCTCATCGGGTTTTGGGTCATCTTCAACGACATCCTCCAGCGGCGCCGCGGATGAGCCCTCAGATGTGAAGAGGTCCTCCTGCATCACGTCGGTCAGCCCAGCAACCCCGACACCAAGGAGCCGAACTCCTCCCGTGGCGTCGACGGCAGAGAGCAGCGACGTAGCAACCGAGCCGATGACGTCTGCTTCATCGGTCGCGCTGAGCAACGTTCGTGATCTTGTCAAGGTCGAGAAGTCATGCAGCCGGACCTTGATCGTAACCGTATGTGCAAAGAGTCCTGCCGTACTGAGCCTGGCCGCCACCTGGCGTGCGTCGCGAAGCAAGATCGCGGTGAGCTCCTGTCGCGACACAAGATCAGTTTCAAAGGTGTCTTCGACAGAGATCGATTTCGTCTCTCGATCGGGCTCGACCGGCCGGTCGTCACGTGCGTGGGCCAGATCGATCAGCGCCTGGGCATGCGTCTTACCGATCACCTGCGCTAGTTCATCGAAGGGGCATTGCTGCAGATCCGCAACCGTATGCAGGCCGATCCGATGCAACTTTTCGCCTGTTACCGGACCGACGCCTGGAATCACGCTGACCTGCATCGGTCGCAAAAGCTCAAGTTCTTGGCCCGCTTCGATGATCGACCAGCCATTGGGCTTGGCTTGCTCGGTGGCCACCTTGGCGACGAATTTCGACGTGGCAACACCGACCGATGCAGTCAAGCCGTCGGTGGCTGTGCGGACGTCCTCCTTCAGTTGCTTGATCAGCAGCTGCAGGCCAGGTCGGCTGAAATCGACTCCAGCGCTAGCTGTGCGGAGATCGACGAAGGCCTCGTCCAGGGACAGCGGCTCCACTAGTGGTGACAGCCGGCGTAGCACATCCATCACCCGACGGCTTGCCGCGTGATACGCACCGAAACGACCGACGAGGAATGCCGCATGCGGACACCGGCGTCGCGCCTCATGCGTCGGCATGGCCGATCGGACGCCATAAACGCGGGCTTCGTAGGAGGCCGTAGCGACTACGCCGCGGTGACCCAGACCTCCCACTACGACGGGCTTTCCGCGTAGCGACGGCTTATCGCGTTGCTCGACGGATGCGAAGAAGGCGTCGAGATCGAGATGGAGAACCGAGGCCTCGCGTCGCACGGCTCTCATTCTGCTGCGTCTGCGGTAACGGAGCAGACCGCGCTGGTGTGGTGATTAAGACGCTCGGCAATGCTCGCGCAACCGACGCTCGCAACGCAGTTGTAGCGTTTGTACTTCAGGGGTCGAGATACCGATCAGGAGAGGCTGTCGTGCCGGAGTTGGTGAACGGTGTGCAGAGGCAAAGCGTCGAGATGTGGCCGGGACGGCCGTACCCGCTTGGTGCCACATTCGACGGCACCGGAGTGAACTTCGCGGTTTTCTCCGAGGTTGCGTCGAAAGTCGAGCTATGCCTCATCGGCGAGGATCTTCAGGAGACCTGCATCGAGCTGATTGAGGTCGACGGCAACGTTTGGCACGCATATCTGCCACGCATCGAGCCGGGCCAGCGCTACGGCTACCGCGTTTATGGTCCGTACGAGCCCGCCAACGGTCATCGGTGCAATCCGTCTAAGTTCTTGCTTGATCCGTACGCGAAAGCCATCAATGGCCAGATCGACGGCCACGAATCCTTGTTCTCCTACCGGTTCTCCGACCCAACCCAGTTCAACGATCTTGACTCCCTGGGCCACACCATGCTGTCGGTGGTCACAACGCCGTACTTTGCCTGGGGCCATGATCGACCGCCGCAGCATCAGTACCACGAAAGCGTGATCTACGAGATGCACGTCAAGGGTCTGACGATGACTCATCCCGGCATCCCAGACGACATTCGAGGAAGCTATGCGGCCATCGGCCATCCGGCGATCATCGAGCACCTCACCTCGCTTGGGATTACGGCGGTGGAGCTGCTGCCGGTGCATCAATTCGTCAACGACAGCCACCTGGTCGATCGTGGCTTGTGCAACTACTGGGGCTACAACACCATCGGCTTCCTGGCCCCCCACAATGGCTATGTCAGCAGTCTCGATCTTGGTCAGCAGACCACCGAGTTCAAGGCGATGGTCAAGGCATTGCATGAGGCCGACATCGAAGTGATCTTGGACGTGGTCTACAACCACACCGCAGAAGGCAATGAGCTGGGCCCAACAATCGCGTTCCGGGGCATCGACAATGCGGCGTACTACCGGCTGGTCGATGGCGCCAAGCAGCATTACTACGACACCACCGGTACCGGCAATAGCCTGCTCATGCGCAACCCCCACGTGCTGCAGCTGATCATGGATTCGCTGCGTTATTGGGTCTTGGAGATGCACGTCGACGGGTTCCGATTTGATCTTGCCGCGACACTGGCGAGGCAGTTTCATGAAGTGGACAAGCTGTCGGCGTTCTTCGACATCATCCAGCAGGACCCCGTGATCTCCCAAGTCAAATTGATTGCCGAGCCGTGGGATCTGGGCGATGGTGGCTATCAGGTCGGCAACTTTCCGCCGTTGTGGAGCGAATGGAATGGAAAGTACCGCGACACCGTACGCGACTTCTGGCGTGGAGAGCCGGCGTCGCTTGCGGAGTTTGCCTCTCGGATCACCGGATCCAGCGACCTCTATGAACATTCCGACCGACGTCCTACCGCCTCGATCAACTTCGTAGTTGCCCACGACGGCTTCACGCTGCGTGATCTTGTCTCCTACAACTACAAGCACAACGAGGCGAACGGGGAGAACGGCAATGATGGCGAGAGCCATAATCGATCATGGAACTGCGGTGTAGAGGGCGATACCGATGATCCCGCGATCAACGCGCTGCGGTTGCGGCAACAGCGGAACTTCATTACCACGGTGATGGTGAGTCAGGGCGTTCCGATGCTGGCGCACGGTGATGAGCTGGGCCGGACCCAGCACGGCAATAACAACGTCTACGCCCAGGACAGCGAGATCTCTTGGGTCGACTGGGATCTCGACGCCGACCAGAAGGACTTGTTGGCCTTTACGTCCGCGGTGATTGGCCTGCGCAAGGCCCATCCGATACTGCGACGGCACCGATTCTTCGCCGGCGATGCCAAACACGGTGGCGGAAGTGAGCTTGGCGACATCTTGTGGTTCAAGCCCGATGCGTCAGAGATGGACGAGGCGGACTGGAATTCCGGATTCGCCCGCAGCCTGATGGTCTTTCTCAACGGCGACGCTATCCCGGAACTCGATGCTGTTGGCCGGCCGATCACCGATGATCATTTCCTGTTGCTCTTCAACGCCAACACGGAACCCATCAGATTCACTATGCCGGCGGCGGAGTTCGGCCAGAACTGGCTGGTGCGCCTCGATACCGCTACCGGACAGGTCGATCCTTCAAACGTGCGGCCCTGGCGAGCCAGATCAACTCATCGGGTCGAAGCGCACGCCATGATGGTCTTGTCCACGACTGTCGTGCCCGATGCGGAGCGTCAAGCTTCCAAGTCCCGAGCACTCCGCGCCACCGCATCGGCAGCTAAAGCGCCCATGCGGCCCTAACGGTCGCAGATCCGCGCCATCTTGCTCGTATCGGCAACCTGCGTTCACGTAGGTTGCCTGTGCTCTGCACAGGTTGCTACCTATGCAGACCGCAAGAAACCAATGTGAACGTAGTTTTCAGCGCGAGAAAGGTGGAGCCCGGACTGGAGGGGATCTGGGTCGTGAAAGGTGGTCAATTCGGGCTGTCACTGGGACGATTGCTGAGCAAAGGCGGGATGATGAGACCGGTTGCCCGGGTCGCCCGCCCCTGTTGGTCAGCGGCCCGCGGCAGGCCGCACCGGCGACACCGAGGAGTAGATCATGACGGTAGAACCCCCCGCACCAAGCCCAGCAAGCCCGTCACCTGTTGAGCGCAAATCAAGCAGGCATCAGGTCGCAATCATCGGTTCCGGCTTCGGCGGCCTCTGGGCTACTGAGGGATTAGCCAAGGCTCCTGTCGACGTCATCATGATCAGTGGGACCTCACATCACCTGTTCCAACCGCTCCTTTACCAGGTCGCAACTGGCGTCTTGTCCGAGGGCGAGGTCGCTCCAGCGACCCGAGAGGTGCTCAAGAAACAAAAGAACGCGACTGTCCTGCTCGGTCGAGTGACCGATATCGACATCAACGCCAAGACGGTGACCTCAGTCAGCCCGGTGGGCACCACCGTTACGCCGTATGACAGTTTGATCGTCGCCGCCGGTGCGGGTCAGTCGTACTTCGGCAATGATCAATTCTCTGAGTGGGCTCCAGGGATGAAAAGCATCGATGATGCCTTGGAGCTACGCGGTCGAATCTTCGGATGCTTTGAGCTCGCTGAGCTGTCTGACGATCCAGCCGAGCGGGAGGAATGGCTGACCTTCGTGGTTGTCGGTGCCGGTCCGACTGGCGTCGAGATGGCCGGTCAGATTAGCGAGCTGGCACACCGTGCGCTACCGCGGGAGTTTCGCCGGATTGACACCAGACAAGCAAAAGTAATTCTCCTCGATGCTGCGCCCGCCGTGCTGGGCGCGTTTGGGGACAAGCTTTCCAATGCCGCTCGCAAACAGCTTGAGAGCATGGGCGTCGACGTCGAGCTCAACGCCAAGGTGGTCGGCGTTGACAACACTGGCGTGGACATTGTCGATGCCGATGGACAGGAGCGGCGGATCCGTTGCCGGTGCAAGGTGTGGGCGGCCGGAGTGAGTGCATCACCGCTCGGGAAGCAGCTCGCCGAACAAAGTGGTGCAGAGATCGATCGCGCCGGTCGGGTGAAGGTGAACCCGGATCTCACCTTGCCCGGACACCCCGAGGTCTTCGTGGTGGGCGACATGATGGCACTCAACAACTTGCCTGGCGTCGCCCAGGTCGCCATGCAGGGCGGCACGTACGCAGCCCGCCAGATCGTACGCCGGTTGCGCGGCGAGCAGCCGGGAGAACCCTTCAAGTACTTCGACAAGGGCAGCATGGCGACCATCTCCCGCTTCCACGCGGTCGCCAGCATTGGCGACAGAATCCATATGTCCGGGTTCTTCGCCTGGTTGATGTGGCTGGGTGTGCACGTGATGTACCTCGTTGGCTTCAAAAACCGGCTCACCACGATGCTGCACTGGGCCGTCAGCTTCATCTTCCGGGGCCGCTCGCAGCGGACGACGACGCGACAGCAAATCGTCGCCCGAACATTGATGGCTCGGCTGGAGGCCGAGAAGCAGGCCGAAGAGGAAGCCGCGACGATTGAACCGTCCGCAACCGCGGCCTCGAGCGTTGAGGCCGCCGATAGCGGCAAGAGTCAGCCTGAGACGGTCGGAACTGACAGCGTCGACCAGCTCAAGGCCGCATACGGAGAAAAAGCTGCCGAAACCGGTGAGCCGGCGTCGGCGAAGAAGGCGCCGGAGAGCTGATAGTGCAGCGAACCTAGAGGTCGAAGCTAGGGAGCGTCGGGAGAGTTACCGGTAGTGCAAAACACCAGTCCGGTCGGGTCACGAAGAACGATCCAGCCGCGGCCGGGTTCAACTTGCGCCGCTCCGAGCTGAAGCAGGCGTTGAGCATCGGCTTCGATGTCGTCAGTGCCAAGGTCAATGTGAGCGCGAACCGCCGTACCTTGATCGTCCTCGCCCAGCCGCTGGAACAGTAACTGCACGCTGGAACCTGACGGCGGGTACAGCTTGCCAGCGAATTCATCACTTTCGCTCGCCGCCCAGCGCCAACTCAAGGCAGACCGCCAGAAAGCCACCTCCTGGTCGTGCAAACCGGCGGGTGAGTCGATGCAGATCTGCACGAGCCGGCTTCGGTGCCTATCCCAGCTCAGTGCCGGCGGACGAACGCGGTTGCGGCGGCGTACCAGACAGAACGGCAGGCCACCGGGGGAGATCATCGGCCACCATTCTTGAGGCTCACCGGCCAAACTCGCGCCCAACGCGACCAGGCGTTCGACCTCGGCCTCATCGGGTACCTCGAGGTCGAAATGAATCCGCGGTCCATGATCGCCGATCTGCTGGTGTACGTAAGCATCACCATCTGGCGGCTCGAAGCTTCGAAATTCTGGATGCTCGGGCCACGGATCGCCTAGTGGCCAGCCCAGCGCCGTTGACCAAAAGTTTGCTGACGCTTGCGAGACATCGGACCTAACGTCGAGAAAGACATGCATCCACTGTGGATGCTGCATCATGACGTCACTGCGCAATGCCGCCTTCGGCTAGCTCGGCGACTGCTCGCTCGAACGCCAAAACTCCCTGAACGAGCGCGCGCAAGTCTTCGATCGCGAGTCTTCGAAGGACCGGACTCGGCATGGTTCCAGATGAGCTGAGCAGACTCCGGATCGTCGCGCTGCCCTCAGGCGTGACACTGAGCGGACGAACCCGTCGATCGGTTGGATCTTCACCACGGGTCACCATGCTGTGTTCCACAAGTCGATCGACGAGGCCCGACATGGTCGCCACAGATACTTTGAGTTGCGCTGCCAGTTCGTGACCGGTCGCTCTCTCTGGATCGATGGCGATCATGGTCAAGACCTTGAGCTGTTGCATCGTCAGTGGCGTAGAAATGAGCGGCTCCGCCATGGAGGACAGTGCGCGCCGCTCAAAACTGGCCTGAGCGCGCTCCAGACAGCTGATCAGCTCTTCTTGTTCGCTGTTCACTGCCGCGTCATCGCGAGCGGTCCCGGTCATTGGTCGCCTGTCGTCTTCGTTATCGACGTCTTTGTTGAAAAGGATCGTAACGGCTTGATTATCGAGATCGCACTAACTGTAAGCTCCATGCGAATGATCGTGTCAAAACCTGCGCATGGTACGCGTGGCGTTTCGGTCCGGACCATACGTGGAAGGGAGCCTGCTTCATGACCTCCCTAACGCGGCTTAGCCTGGCTAACCGCATGATCGTTGGGCTGGCGACACTGGCCATCATCGTGTTCGGCGTACTGGCGACTCTCAACCTCAAACAAGAGCTGCTGCCATCCATCCAAGTGCCGACCGCGATTGTGACGGCAAACTATCCAGGCGTCTCACCGCAGATTGTCGCCGACGATGTATCGACCCCCCTAGAACGCGCGCTCACCGGCGTATCGGGCGTCACCAAGGTCCAATCGACCTCCTCGAATGGGATCGCCACGATCACCGTGGAATGGCAGTACGGCCTCGATCCCGACAAGGTCGTGGCAGACATCCGGAACGCCGTCGATGGGCTGAAATCGACGCTTCCGGATCAGGTCGAGACAGAGGTCATTACCGGCAGAACCGACGACATTCCGGTGCTGTTGCTCGCCATCGCGTCTGATGCCTCTTTAGACGAAGCCGGCCGTCAGGTTGAGAACGTCGCAATACCAGACCTGTCCGGCATCGATGGCGTACGAAGCGTCACTGCGGCGGGGGAGGACACCACCCAGCTGGTCGTCACGCTGCGACCCAAAGACCTTCGTAAGCACGACGTCAGTACGCAGGCGGTGACTCAGACTGTGCAGGGGCAGGCGACCATCACGCCCGCCGGCAGCAGCTTCGACAAGAACCTCGAACTCGCAGTCGAGGTCGGCACTGCGACCAGCACCGTCAAGCAGTTTCGAGCCCTGCAAGTGCCGACCCCGAAGGATCCTGTTCCGCTCTCTGCGGTCGCTGACGTGAAGGTGGAGTCGATCGAGTCGACCTCCATCGCTCGCGCCGACGGCAGGCCGGCTCTTAGCCTTGCTGTTCTCAAGGACACCGACGCCGATGCGGTGGCGATCTCGCACCAGGTCCGCGACAAGATTCCGAGCCTCGAGCAGAAGTTGGGCAACAACACCACAATCACCACCATCTTCGACCAGGCGCCATTGATCGAACAGTCGATTCATGACCTTGCGGTCGAGGGATTGCTCGGTCTGGCCTTCGCGGTACTGGTGATCTTGCTCTTCTTGTTCTCGATTCGGGCGACCTTGATCACCGCGATCTCGATTCCGCTGTCGCTGCTGATCGCCATGATCGGTTTGCAGCTCAGCGAATACTCGCTCAATATCTTCACCCTGGCGGCGCTCACGGTCGCGGTCGGACGCGTCGTTGACGACTCAATCGTCGTCGTGGAAAACATCAAGCGACGCGATCTCGGGCATCGGACACTGACCCCGAGCGATGTCTTGGCCTCGGTCAAGGAAGTGGCCGGAGCGGTCACGGCATCGACGCTCACCACAGTTACGGTGTTCGCCCCGGTGGCCATCGTGTCCGGTGTGGTCGGCGAGCTTTTCCGGCCATTTGCGATCACTGTCGCGGTGGCGCTGGGCGCCTCGCTGCTGGTGTCGATGACGATTGTGCCGGTGTTGGCGTACTGGTTCCTGCGTGGCGGGGCCGGTCGCAGCCAGGAGCCCGCGACCAAGCGGGCCGGCGAAGAGGTCGACGCTGCGGCGACAGCTGAGACCCATACTGCTGAAGAGACGAAGGTCACCCGGCTGCAGCAGGGTTACCTCCCAGTTCTCCACTTCGGGCTGCGGCACCCATTCATTACCCTCGGTCTCGCCCTGGTGGTCTTCGCGGCGACGCTAGGCTCGGCCACCCTTCTGAAAACTGACTTCATCGGTTCGGTTACCGACCAGACGACGCTAGCAATCCACCAGAAGCTGCCACCTGGCACCAGGCTGTCGACCACAAGCACCGCCGCAGAGCAGGTTGAGAAGCTGTTGCAGGGTGATCCGGAGGTGAAAAACTATTTGGTGACAATCGGCGGCAGCCTCGTACCAGGCGCAACCTCGAGCACCAACACTGCAGAGTTCACGGTCTTGCTTGCCGAGGGAGCGAGGGCTGAGACCGTACGCCCACAGCTTCAGGAGCAGATGGCCGAGCTTGCCCAATCAGCTGGGGACATCACCGTGACGTCGACCAACAATGAGTCCACGACCAATGACTTGACGGTCACGGTTTCAAGCGAGAACACCACGAGCCTGGAGACCGGTGCCAAGCGAGTTCAGCAGGAGCTGGCGGGCATACCAGGTCTGACGAATGTTCAGAGCAACCTGGAGGAGCAGCGCAAGGTGCTCAAGGTGAATCTGGACGGGAAAAAGGCTGCGTCGCTGGGCTTCACGCAAGGCGACGTAGGCCAGGCGATCTCCAGCGCTTTACGCGGCACCCGAGTCGGCTCCGTTACGCTCGCCGGCGAGCAGCGGGACATCTTCGTTCGGGGTGAGGCCGCGGATGAACCGAGTCCATCCGATATCGGCAATCTCGAGCTGCCGGTCAGCCAGCTGCAGCAACAGAAGGCACAGAAGAAGGCTTCCGACAAGCTGGCCGACAAGCAGAAAGCCTTTGCCGACGAACAGCAGCGCATTGCAGACGACGCCACTGCCGACCAGAAAGACGAACTGCGCAAGCAGCGATCGAAGCTTGAGCAAAGTCGCTCCGACACCCAAGATCAGCTGCGCCAGACAAGGCGACAACTGGCCAACACTCGACAGCAGCTGGTCAAACTCAAAGCCAATCCGCCGAAGCCGCCGCGGCCCAATCCATCAATTCCGCCGGTTCCGGTGACGAGCGACCAGCTGGCCCAGCAATTGCGCACCCAGCAGTGGTCTCAACAGGTTGCTCAATTGAGCGCCGCAGTGACCCAGACTGCGAAGGCGATCGATCAGACTGAGGCCAGCATCGACCAGATCGACGAAAGCGTCACCCAAGTCAACAAGCAGCTGGACGCCGCCGATAAGCAGGCCCGGCAGGCCGCAGAGCAACGGGAGAAGCAGCAGAAGCTGCAGGACGAGCAGGAAGCGCTAGCCGACGTACGCGCCAAGCCAGTCAAGGTCAAAGACGTAGCGAAGGTTCAACAGGTCTTGGCTCCGACGACAGTCACCCAGATCGAGGGCACTCCGTCGGTCACGATCACGGCTACTCCGGAGGCCAGCGACTTGGGTGCCCTGAGTACCACGATCCAGTCAAGATTGGATGCGATCACCGATCTTCCACCCGGAGTCACCGCGACACTGGGCGGAGCCGCACAAGATCAGCGGGACGCCTTCAACCAGCTGGGCTTGGCCATGCTGGTCGCCATCGCACTCGTTTTCATGATCATGGTCGGTACCTTCGGCAGTCTGGTGCAGCCGCTGATCTTGATGGTCTCCATACCCTTCGCAGCTACCGGTGCCGTTGCTGGCCTGTTGATCACTGACACTCCGCTTGGAGTGCCGGCCATGGTGGGGCTGCTGATGCTCATCGGGATTGTCGTCACCAATGCGATCGTGTTGATCGACCTGATCAATCAATACCGTCGGCGCGGCGAGGATCTCCGCTCTGCGATCATCGACGGCGCCCGACTCCGACTGCGGCCGATCATCATGACGGCTTGCGCGACGATCTTTGCACTGATTCCCATGGCTCTCGGGTTCACCGGGGGTGGCGCCTTCATCTCAGGGCCGTTGGCGATCGTCGTCATTGGCGGTCTGGTCTCCTCGACGGTGCTCACTTTGCTCCTGGTGCCGGTGCTCTATTCGCTCGTCGAGCGACGTAGCGAGCGGCGTCGGCTCCGCGAGGCGGCGGATGTGTCCTGAGCCCTTCGACAGGCCGTCCTGAGCTTGTCGAAGGGCTCAGCGCGCATGATCAGCGACCGCAGCTATTGGAGCTCGCCGAATATCCCATGAGAGGTCTGCGGGGGTTAAGGTAAGCCCACCCTTCGGTTGGGACCAAAGCTTGGAGGATGTATGGAATCGATCAACTGGTCAACCGAATGGCTGACTAGTCCGCTGTGGGTCGGAAAGGTTTTCCTCTTCGTCGTCGTCGGCTTCACGTTGATGGCCTGGTTTCTGGTACGGCGCACCCGGTGGGGTCGACAATTCTGGCGGCTGTCGGGGATGTACTTCATCCCACGCATGCGCACGTGGCTCGCTTGGCGACCGATCTTGACCGTTGCATTATTACTGCTGTTTACGGTGATCTCCGTCCGGCTCAATGTCCTCCTTTCCTACCAGGGCAACGACATGTTGACCGCCATGCAGCAGCTCAACGCACCCGCATTCTGGAAGTCCATCGGTATCTTCGGGATTCTGGCAACGATCTACGTGGTACTCGTCCTGATCAGCTTCTACGTCGGCCAGGCGCAGATCATTCACTGGCGGCTGTGGCTGAACCAACGGGTCGTCGGTGACTGGCTGAGTGGTACGGCTTATCACCGGATGAAGTTTGTCAGCTCACCAGTCGACAACCCTGATCAGCGCATCCAGCAAGACATCACGTCGTACACGTCCGATTCGCAGGATTTGGCTTTGGGAGCAGTGGCGTCTTCTGTCTCGCTGGTCTCCTTCACCATCATCCTTTGGCAGCTGTCAGGTCCGGTCACCGTCTTTGGACAACAGATCCCGCGAGCGATGGTCTTCCTTGCGTACATCTACGTGATCATCGCGACCGTTTTTGCTTTCCGGATCGGAAGGCCGCTCATTCGCCTGAACTTTCTCAATGAGCTGCTGACAGCCTCGTACCGCTACGCTCTGGTGCGCGTCCGCGACAACTCCGAGAACATTGCGTTCTATCGAGGCGAGCAGGTCGAGAACACCGGCCTCATGGCCCGCTTTGCAGCAGTGATCGCCAACACCTGGGCGATCGTGTTCCGTAGCCTGAAGTTCCAGGGATTCAACCTTGTGATCAGTCAAATCGCTGTGGTCTTCCCGTATGTGATCCAGGCTCCGCGATTTTTCAGCCAGCAGATCACGCTTGGCGATGTCAACCAAACCGCCACCGCATTCGGACAGGTTGAGGGCGCCTTGTCCTTCTTCCGGCTCGCCTACGACGACTTCGCCAGCTATCGGGCATCGCTGAATCGGCTCACCCAGCTGCTGGATGCCAATGAAGAGGCGCGCGCCTTGCCTACGCCGGTCACCGAGGAGCGAACATCTGGACTTGGAGTACGCGACCTCGACGTACGGCTTCCGGATGGCCGGCCGCTGCTGATGAACCTCGATCTTGACCTCGCGAGCGGAGAATCGCTGCTCGTGAGGGGACCGTCCGGCAGTGGCAAGACCACCCTGCTACGTAGCCTGGCCGGCTTGTGGCCGTACGTGAGCGGAACGATCGCACGCCCTCTGGATGGTCAGGTGATGTTCTGTGGCCAGCAGCCGTACCTGCCGCTTGGCACCTTGCGAGCCGCGTTGGCCTATCCGTCTGCAGCTGAGACTCTCAGTGACGATCAGGCGATCGAGACGCTGCGGGCGGTTCACCTGGGATACCTGGCTGAACGGTTGGACGTGGAGACCGACTGGTCTAAGACGTTGTCACCGGGTGAGCAGCAGCGTCTAGCGTTTGGTCGCATCTTCATCGAGCGCCCAGCGTTGGTGTTTCTCGACGAAACGACCTCTGCACTCGACGAGGGCATGGAGCATTCGATCTATGAGTTGTTGCGCGATCGGCTGCCCGACTGCACCGTCGTAAGTGTGGGCCATCGGAGCAGTCTGGAAAGGCTCCATAGCAACGAGCTCACCCTGCTTGGAGAGGGGCAGTGGGAGAGGAGAACTCTCGTCGTATAGCCATCGCTTCTGGAGGCAAGGCGCCGGGGCCGGTCTCCTCAGGCGGTGTAACGGGCCACATATGCGCCGGCAGGGTCGTAACGTTCTGCTTGCCGCTGCGGACTAAACCTGCGGTACGGACGGGTGTCATTGCCAGTGCCCGCCACCCACTGCCAGTTGCCGGCGTTGTTGGGCAGGTCGCCGTCAAGCAGCCACCGGCCGAACTCCGCATAACCCAGCCGCCAATCGACTCGGAGCTGCTTGCTGAGATGGGACGCCGCGACTAGGCGGGCCCGGTTGTGCATCCAACCTTCGGCGCGCAATTGGCGCATGCCGGCGTCCACAATCGGGACACCAGTACGGCCGTCCGCCCACGCGGCGAACGCATCGGGCGCATCGCGCCACGGTTCGGTCACTCCCGACCGGTAGGCCCGCATCGCTAGATCTGGAAAAGCGTTTGCCACCTGGTAATAAAAGTCGCGCCAGCACAACTGCCTCAAGTACGGCTCGGACTCTCCTCGACTCCGGGCGCTGTTGGCGAGGGTCAACGGCGAGAGACAGCCAAACCGCAAGTACGGGCTGAGGCGGGACGTGGAATCGGCAGCCAGGTCGTTGTGTGTCTCCCCGTACTCAACAACATGATCAAGCCACTCGTGCAGCCGGTGCTCCGCCGCCGTCTCGCCGCCGATGGCGGCCGCGGGCGACTCGCCGATAGGCGGGTCGGGCAGCTGGCCGATCGAAACACCGGCCGGCAAAGGCACCCTTTCTGGTGCTGCCAACTCCTGCCGCCAAGTGGCGGCTGCCCAGGCGCGGTGGTAGGGCGTGAAGACGCGGTAGTGGTCGCTGCCCGACGGCG
>Ga0307288_10000173_pt1 | contig 23025 bp, 17 predicted proteins | sample ER_DNA_142_FD_194469 | JGI IMG/M metagenome (GOLD analysis project Ga0307288, IMG submission 194469) | Bulk soil microbial communities from the East River watershed near Crested Butte, Colorado, United States - ER_DNA_142 | ecosystem: Environmental > Terrestrial > Soil > Floodplain | place... | reverse complement strand
GTCGCGCGGAGAAATGCGTTCCGACCTCGTGCCGACCTCCTCGTCACCCGATCCGGGCGTTCTGGCGGGAAGTGAGCAATCGGAGGCGGCGGACCGGACCCGCGCCATGGCGGCGGGTATGGCCGGTGTCGGCTGGGTGCGGGAGTAGGGCGCCGAGCCTGCGGGCCGGGGGCGCAGGCCAGCTGGTGCGGTTGGCCGAACGACTGCGCAGCCATGACCACGCCCAGCTGTGCGACGCGGTCATGTCGGCAACCGTGGGCGTCGGCAACGCGACAGTGTGCGTTCGTGAGATGGACCGGCTCGTGCCGCGGCTACGCCCAGAGGCCGTGCCGTCCGTGTGGTCGGCGTTGCTGGATCTTGCTGCCGCCTACGGTCCGCGGGAGATCAAAGCGGTGCGACCTCGGTTGCTGGCCGAGTATGGCGCAGAGGGGGAGCTTCAGGCCGATCAGGACCTCGCGGCCCGGCGGGTGGCCCTGTCACAGCTCTACGACCAGGGCGACGGGACGTTCGACTACGTGCTCCGCTTGGACGTGGAAGGCAAGACCGTCCTCGAAGCCGCGCTTGGCCCGCTGGCAGCCCCCCGACCGGCGGACGGCGTCTCGGACCTGCGCGGGTCGGACCGGCGACGGGCCGACGCCTTACTCGAGCTGACGCGCCGGGCGGTGTCGTGCCCAGACGGAATACCGCAAGTGGCCAAGGCTCAGCTGTTCCTTACCGTCCACATCGATGACGTCAAGAACGAGGTCAAGGCGGGAACCACTGTCGGCGGTGCCGACGCCGGCACGGTGCTTGCCGCAGACGGTACGCCGGATCGCCTGCGATGCCGGACTGCTGCCGACAGTGATGAACGGCCCGGGGCAGGTCCTCGACCTCGGCACCACGACCCGTTGCTTCACGCCGGCGCAGACCAAGGCCCTGTGGCTGAGGGATCATGCCTGCACGATCCCCGGCTGCGGAATGCCGGCGCAGTGGTGTGACGCACATCATCTGGTCCACTGGGGAGACGGCGGTGGTACCGACCTCGACAACGGCGTCCTGCTCTGCGGCTATCACCATCGGTGGGTCCACGATCGGCGCCTCATGGGTCACCTCACCCCTGACGGACGAGTCGTCTGGGACCTGACGCCCGGCTCCTACGACACCCGACGACGATGACCCTGCTTCAGACCCGGCCGCCAGACGGCGACCGGGGCATCAGCTTTGCGCGCCCGCCTCGTCACAAACGTGTCGTCGGCGGCAGACGCTCTGCCATCACCGCGCCACTCCTGTGACGGCGAGTGACCGGTTAAGCGCCGCGGCTGAACTACAGTGGACGGGCTCGACCCGCATCCCCGGAGGACCTACGTGACGCTGCTCGACTCCATTTCCGGACCCGACGACGTCAAGGCCCTCGACTCCTCCCAGCTGGATCAGTTGGCCCAGGAGATCCGCGACTTCCTCGTCACGTCGGTCTCGCGCACGGGGGGCCACCTCGGGCCGAACCTCGGCGTCGTCGAGCTCTCCATCGCGCTGCACCGGGTTTTCGACTCCCCCCAGGACACGATCGTCTTCGACACCGGCCACCAGTCGTACGTGCACAAGCTGATCACCGGCCGGCACGACTTCGGCCGGTTGCGGATGAAGGGCGGCCTGTCCGGGTACCCGAGCCGCTCCGAGTCCGAGCATGACGTCGTCGAGAACTCGCACGCCTCCACCGCACTGTCGTGGGCCGACGGCATCGCCAAGGCCCGTCGCCTCACCGGCCGGCGCGACCGGCATACCGTCGCGGTCGTCGGCGACGGAGCACTCACCGGCGGGATGGCTTGGGAGGCGATCAACAACATCGCGGTCGACAAGGATCTGCCGCTCGTCATCGTCGTCAACGACAACGAGCGCTCGTATGCGCCGACGATCGGCGGTCTCGCGGATCACCTCGCGACGTTGCGGACGACGCGGAAGTACGAGTCGGTGCTCGATTGGGGGAAAGATGCGCTCAACCGCACGCCGGTCGTCGGCGGCGTCGTCTACGGCGCCCTGCACGGGGTGAAGAAGGGCATCAAGGACATCGTCGCCCCCCAGGGCATGTTCGAGGACCTGGGCCTGAAGTACCTCGGACCGATCGACGGCCATGACGAACCGGGGGTCGAGTCGGCGCTGCGGCGGGCGAAGGCCTTCGGTGGTCCCGTGCTCGTCCACGTCCTGACCACGAAGGGCAAGGGCTACGACCACGCCAGCAACGACGATGCGGACCGATTCCACGCCGTCGACCGGATCAACCCCGAGACCGGACTGCCGTTGCAGGTAAAGGGGCGCATCTGGACCGACGAGTTCAGCGACGCGCTGCTCGCCGTCGCGCGCGAGCGGGACGACGTCGTGGCCATCACCGCGGCCATGCTCATCCCGACCGGGCTGAAAGAGTTCGCCGACCGGCATCCCGACCGGGTCTTCGACGTCGGCATCGCCGAGCAGCACGCGGTCACCATGGCGTCGGGACTCGCGTATGGAGGGTTGCACCCGGTCGTATGCGTGTACGCAACGTTCCTCAACCGCGCCTTCGACCAGCTGCTCATGGACTGTGCCCTGCACCGAGCCGGAGTCACGTTTGTGCTGGACCGAGCCGGGATCACCGGTACCGACGGCGCCTCGCACAACGGCATGTGGGACATGTCTGTGACCGGCCTGGTGCCGGGCCTGCGGCTGTGCGCTCCTCGCGACCCCGAGGAGCTCGCCCGGGCGCTCCGCGAGGCGGTCGACATCGACGACGGCCCGACTGTTATCCGGTTCTCCAAGCAGAACGCGCCCGCGCTGCTCCCGGCATTGCGGACCGTCGGCTCGGTCGACGTGCTGGCGGAGACGTCGAGCGACGGGGCGGTCGAGCTGCTCCTCGTCGGCCTCGGCGAGATGGCGACCACGGCCATGGCGGTCTCCGAGAAGCTCACCGCCCAGGGCCACACCGTCCGCGTCGTCGACCCTCGGTGGTGCCTGCCGGTGTCGGAGCACCTCGTCGACCTCGCGCGGGACGCCGGCGCGGTCGCGGTGCTCGAGGACAACCTCGCGGTCGGGGGAGTCGGGTCGCAGGTCACGGCCGCCGTTCGCGAGGCCGGCCTGAGCGTGCCGATGCACCTCCACGGCATTCCCAAGCGGTTCCTTCAACACGCGTCGCGCGGCGAGGTGCTCGAGGAGATCGGCCTGACGCCGGACGCCGTCGCGGACCAGCTCCACGCGGTGCTCGGCCGCTGAGCCGGTCGCCCGCGTGCTCCTGGAGCCGGGCGACTACTCGGATATGCCTGAGTCGTTGTCGCTCTCGGGTTTGTTCCGACGCAACGAGCCAGCCATGTCTGAGCTGTCGTTGCGGCCGTAGCTGGGGCCGGCACACATCGATGCCGGGCCAATGTGTCCCGCCACGCCATGAACCGGCGTCGCTCCCACGCATACCTTCGCTGCCAGCCGGGTGAGGCGCACTCTTGGCTCGCGAGCGACGCGAGCCGCGCCCGCCGGAGCGGGAGGACGACGATGTCGAAGCGGTGGAGCGCCCGGCTGACGGGCGGGTTCGTGGCGATGTCCACGGCGGTGGCTCTGGCGGCGTGCGGGACGCCGGGAGCCAGCAGCCCGGGCGCTCCGGCTGCGAGCGAGGGTGGCGCCTCGGCGACAGCCGGTGGCGCGCCGTGGGACTGCTGTTCATCCTCGTCGTCTACTTCGCCCCCGCCGGTGTGACCGGCTTCGCCTCGGGACGGCGACTGTTCATCCGGAGGAGGGAGACACCGTGACCGGATCACCGGCCGAGAGCGGACTGGAGTTCCGCGGGTTCCGCATCGAGCTGCCCGAGGGAAACCTCGACATCCACGACCTGAGCGTCGGGGACCCGGGGCCGCAGTCCCCGGTGGTCGTCGCGGTCCACGGCATCACCGCGAACGGGCTCAGCTGGCTCTGTGTCGCGGAGGAGCTGTTCCGTCGCCGAGGTCCGGGCAGCGTCCGGTTCCTCGCACCGGACCTTCGCGGCCGCGCGTGCAGCCGCACCGCGTCCGGACCGTACGGCCTGGGCACGCACGCCGACGACGTCCTAGCCATCGCCGACGTCTTCGGGGTCCGGCCGGTGCTCGTGGGCCACTCGATGGGCGCCTTCGTCACGGCGTTGGCCAGTTCCCGCGCCCCTGAACGAGCGGCCGGGTCGGTGCTCATCGACGGGGGGTTCGCGTTCCCGCCTCCCGCGGGCCTCGACATCGACGCCGCACTGACGGCGATCATCGGCCCGGCGATGACCAGGCTCAGCATGCGGTTCTCCAGCCCCGACGCGTACCTCGACTTCTGGCGCGCGCACCCCGCCCTCGGTCCGATCCTGGACGGGCCGCAGGGCCCTGAAGCTCGCCGGTACGTCCTGCACGACCTGGTCGAGACGGAGGACGGGGAGTGGGTCAGCTCGTGCGTCCTGGAGGCGATCCGCGCCGACGGCGCCGGCACGCTCGCCCACGAGGAGACCCACGCCGGGGCGGCCAAGGCGGTGGCCGCCGGACTGCCGACCGAGTTCCTCTGGGCGGCGCGCGGGCTCCAGAACGAGCCGCAGGGTCTGTACGACGAGGGCCGCATCTCCGCGCTGGCGCTGCCGGCGGACGTCCGGGTCACTCCGCTCGAAGACGTCGACCACTACTCGGCGGTCTTCGCCCCCGACGGCACCGCAGCGGTCGTCGATGCGATCGAGCGACGCCTCGACGCGGCGGGTGTCAACGAGGCATGAGCCGTCGGAGCCGCAGCGCGAGCTGGATCTCGAGGACCCGGTCGGGCTGCTGCCAGGAGGGTCCGAGCAGGGCTCCGATGCGTTCCAGGCGCTGCGCCACGGTGTTGACGTGGACGTGCAGCGCCGTGGCGGTGTGCCGGGGGCTGCCACCGGCCGCGAAGTAAGCCTCGAGCGTGCCGACGAGGTCGGTTCCCCGCGCGTCGTCGTACGCGGTCACCGGCCCGAGCGTGCTCTTCACGTATGCGCCGACGTCCGGTTCCGAACCCACGACCAGGCCGGCAAAGCCGAGGTCGGCAGCGGCCGCACCCGTCCCGGTATGGCCGAGCGCCACCATGGCTCGCACCGTACGCACCGCTTCGGTGAACGCTGCAGGCACGGCAGCCACCCCCTCGAGGGGACCGACGCCAGCAACGGTGGCTCGGCCGCTGCGGCCGAGCCGGGCCGAGACCGACGACGCGAGGGCCCCCGCGCCGGTCTCGGAGACCAGGGCGACGACAACGCCGTCGTGCTCGCCGACGATGCCGCGGGCGCCGACCGCCGCGTGCGTCGAAAGGACCAGCGCGCGCCGCCCGGCGGGGTCGTCACCGACGACGGCCAGCAGACAGAACGGCCGGTTCGGGTCCAGTCCGTAGGCGCGGGCGGCGGTCGTGAGCTCAGCGGGGTCACCGCGACCGGATACCAGGTCGGCGACGAGATCGGTGCGCATCTGCTGTTGGGCGTCGGCCGCCTGTCGGGCGAAGAGCATCACCAGCGCCGTGACCATCGCCGCTCGTTCGACGGTGCGCTGGTCCGCGTCGTCCGCTGCGAGCTGCAGCCCGCCGAGAACGAGCAGGCCCAGCGGCTCGTGCCCCGCGGCGATGCCGACCGCATACCGGTCGCCGTGTCGCGTGAGCCGCCCGGAGCCGAACGCCGAGGGCGCTGGCGGAAGGTCGGCGAGGGGGTCCCGGTCGCCCGGGTCGGCAGGCCCAGCCGGGGCGTCGCCGGCCTCGCTGCGCCGCACGCCGCCGTCGTCGAGCACCACCGCCCAGCCGCCGAGCAGGTCGACCAGCGCCTTGGTGATGTCATCGGCGCCGCCACCACCGAGGACGAGGTCGGCGAAACGGTCGTGAGCGGCCGCGGCTCGCTCGACACCGGCGGTGTGGCGACGGACCGTGTCGTGGGCCTCCGAGAGAGCCGCGAGGGCCTGTTCGGTTTCGGCCAGCGCCCGGACCTGCACGATCGAGACGGCGGCGAGGGTCGCCAGCGAGCCGAGGAGCGCGACCTCGTCGTGGCTGAACGGCCGCGGGGACCGGTTGGCGGCGAAGAGGACACCGACGAAGTCGTCGACGGCGATGAGCGGCGTCCCGCAGATGGCCACGATGCCCTCGTCCGCGACGGCGTGGTCGATGACGCCGGTGTGCTGGAAGCGATGGTCGGAGAAGTAGTCCGCCGTCCAGTAGGCCTTGCGCGTCTTGGCGGCGAGGCCGCCGAGGCCGTCGCCGAGTCCGAGCCGGACGCTCTGGAACTCGGCTGAGATCGAGCCGTCCGTCGCCCGCATGTACGTGTCGCCGCGGTCCGCGTCGAAGAGGGTGAGGTAGGCAAGGTCGGTCCCGAGCAGCGCCCGAGCGCGCCGGACGATCGCGTCGAGGACGCCGTCGGGGTCGCTGAGAGAGGCCAGATCGCGGGCGGTCTCGACGAGCGCCGAGAGCTCAGCCTCACGCCGTCGTCGGCGGTCGAAGTCCTCGCGGATGCGTAGGGCGAGGTCCCGCTCGGTCTCCGGCGCGTCGAGCACGGTGATCTCCGCGACCGTGCCGTTGTTGGCCAGGAGCCGCAGCAGCCGGAGAGCCGCGCTCTCGGAGGTGGGGCCGGACGCCATGGTCGCGGAGTCTAGGCGGCGCTGCCGTGTGCGCGCGCACCACGGCGGCGGGGGCTGGTCAGTGGGCTGTCCATCCGCCGTCCACGGTCAGCGAGGCACCCGTGATCGAGGCCGACGCGGGACCGCAGAGGAAGACGGCCAGCTCGGCGACCTCCTCCGGTTCGACGAGCCGCTTGACCGCCATGTGCTCGAGGAGGACCTTCTCGACGACCTCCTCCTCGGGGATGCCGTGCGTCGCGGCCTGGTCGGCGATCTGCTTCTCGACGAGCGCGGTCCGCACGTAGCCGGGGTTGATGCAGTTGCTGGTCACGCCGTGAGGGGCGCCCTCCAGCGCGATGACCTTCGAGAGTCCCTCCAGGCCGTGTTTCGCGGTCACATACGCGCTCTTGTAGGCGCTCGCGCGCAGCCCGTGGGCGCTCGAAATGTTGACGACGCGGCCCCAGCCCGACGCATACATGTGCGGAAGGCACTGGCGCACCAGCCGGAACGGGGCGTGGAGCATGAGGTGGAGGATCAGTTCGAAGGTCTCCGGCGGGAACTGCTCGATCGGCGCCACGTGCTGGATCCCGGCGTTGTTGACGAGGATGTCGACGTCGGTCGGCAGGTCGCCGATGGCGTCTAGGTCGGCGAGGTCTGCGGCGAGCGGCTGGACGGCCGGGTAGCCGAGCCGATCGGCGAGGTTCTTCAGTCCGTGCTCGTCCCGGTCGACGGCCAGAACGACGGCGCCGGCCACGACCAGCCTCTCCGCGATGGCGGCCCCGATGCCGCTGGCCGCCCCGGTGACCAGCGCCCGGCGCCCGGACAGATCGACGGGGACGACGAGTGGCCCGGACGACGGTGGCATGACCGGGAGACTAGGCAGCCCGCCCTGAGCCGCTCATGTCGTGGCTACCCACAGTTCGGGCGATTCCGTATGCGAGGACGCTATGTCTTCAGCGCGTTATCAGCGAGGGCGTCGAGGACGAGGTCGGCGGTCTCCGCCGGCCGCTCGAGCGCCGGCAGGTGACCGGCCCAGTCGAGCTCGACGAGGGTGGTCCCGGGCACTCCGGCAGCCACCTGCCGGGCCGCGTGCTGCAGCCAGTCGACGTCGTGCGCACCGAGAAGGACGGTGGTGGGGACCGCGAGGCGGCTCAGGTCGACGTCGTCACGTATCGGCGTCGGAGGGTCGGACCACTCGTCGGCGGCGAGTTGGACGTCGAAGGCACGCCGCTGCATCCGAGTGAGCAGGTCGCGGGCGCTGTCGTCGGCCTCCGGGCCCAGCCACGTCTCCACGTTGAGCCGGACCGCTCCGGCGACGTCGCCAGCTTCGAGTAGCTCCTCCTCCTGGGCGTCGAACGCCTCCGAAGCGGCGGTCGGAGCGACCCCGCGCAGCCCGGGGCAGAGGAGCACGAGGCGGTCGACGCGGTCAGGTGCCGCGGTGGCGACCTCCAGCGCGACCCGCCCGCCGAACGACGCGCCGACGAGGGCGACACTCTCGAGACCCTGGTCGTCGAGGACCGCCAGGACCTCCGCCACGTTCGAGAACCTGCCGGGCGACAGGGGAGCGTCGCCGTAGCCCGGGAGGTCCGGGGCAAGCACGCGGAACCGCTCGGCGAGCACTGGGAGGAGGCCGGCCCACATCCGACGGTCGGCGACGCCGGCGTGGAGCAGGACGACTGGTGGACCGGAGCCGGCCACATCGAAGGGCAAGGTCACCCGGATCACGGTAGAAGTTGCCTCCGCGGCGCCGCGACGAGTTTTCCTTAGCGGCCGGGCTCAGTGGTGCGAAACACCCTCGATGGTCGCCCCGAGGGCGTTGAGCCAGAGGGCACGGCTCCTTCCGGACGTCCTCACATGCCAGGCATGGTGAGGAACTCGAGTGTCTCGATCGTCCCTCCCATCGTCCGGTGCGGGTGCCCTTGCAGCAGGCCCTGCAGCGCCTCGGCGCTCTCCGCCTCGAGGATCGAGTATCCGCCGACCGGGTCACCGGTGTCGCCGCCCGACTCGACGACGCCCAGCGGCGAGCCGAGATCCACCACGGCGCTTCCGGCCTGCCCAGCCCACTGAGTCCAGGCGTCCATCCCGGCCTGCGCCTGCTCCGGGCTGCTCTGCGCCATCTGCTCCTGCGCCGTCGTTCCGGATCGGTAGAGCACGAGGTACTTCGTCATCAGATAACCGTCCTCTCGGCTGTGTCCCCTTTCCCGTATTTAGGGAGACGCCGAAACAATAGACTCCGCTCGAGGAGGGCAACCGTGATGACGGACCTCGACGCGACCTTGGGTGCCCTCCGGTCGCGAACCCGACGCGAGATCCTCTCGATGGTGTGGGACCGAGAGATGGCGGCGGGGGACATCGCCGCGGCGTTCCCGGTGTCGGCGGCGACGATCTCGGAGCACCTTTCGGTGCTCCGAGGAGCGGGCCTCGTCGAGATGACCAAGGCCGGCACGTCGCGGCTCTACCGCGCGCGACCGGACGCCCTGTCCGGCCTGCACGGCGCCCTGTCCGCCGACTCGAAGTGGCGTCCCGCCGCCGACGTGCCCGAGCGGAGGCTGGCCTCGACGTCCACCGGGCAGGTGGTGGTGGCATCGGTCGACCTGCCCACCTCGGTCGATGACGCATTCAACGCCTTCGTCGATGGGGACAACTTCTCCCGCTGGATCGGGGCTCCGGTCCGGCTGGAGGACGGCCAGTTCGCCGCGACGCTGGAATGGGGTACCGAGGTCAGGGGACGCTACGAGCTGGTCGTGCCGCCGCACCTGATCGTCATGAGCTGGGACTTCGACGACGACAACGTGCCGGTACCCGGCCGGCCGCTCACCACGTACCTACGGGTCACGCCGAACCGAGGGGGCAGCCGGGTCGTGGTGCACCAGCTCGTCGACGAGGGAGCCCATGCCGGCTTCCTGGAGGGCGCCTGGGCGTGGGTGCTGGGCCGGCTCAAGGCGGCCAAACTCCGAGCCGTCGCTGGCGAGGCGACGACCGCAGCCAAGCCACGGAGAGCAAAGTCGACCGGTCCGGTGTCGTCAGCCCCAGAGACCTAGATGTCGCGGAACACCTCGATCGTGGCGCCCAGCGCGTTGAGCCGTTCGGCGAGGTCCTCGTAGCCGCGGTTGATCACGTAGACGTTGCGCAACACGGATGTGCCCGGCGCCGCGAGCATGGCCAGCAGGACGACGACGCCAGGACGCAGCGCCGGAGGGCACATCACCTCGGCCGTGCGCCAGCGAGTCGGCCCCTCGATGAGGACGCGGTGCGGATCGAGCAGCTGCACCCTCGCGCCGACCTTCGTCAGCTCGGTGAGGTAGATCGCGCGGTTCTCGTAGACCCAGTCGTGGATCAGGGTCGACCCTTCGGCAACCGCGCCGATCAGGGCGAAGAACGGCAGGTTGTCGATGTTGAGCCCCGGGAAGGGCATCGGGTGGATCTTGTCGATCGGCGCGTGCAGCGGGCCCGGCACCGTGGTGAGATCGACCAGCCGGGTCTGCCCGTTGGCCGAGCGGTACTCCTCGGACGTGGTGTAGGTCATGCCCATGCCCTCGAGGGTGGCCAGCTCGATCTCGATGAACTCGATGGGCACGCGGCGGATGGTGATGGCCGACTCCGTCACTACCGCGGCGGCCAGCAGGCTCATCGCCTCGATGGGGTCCTCGGAGGGTGCGTACTCGACGTCGACGTCGATCGCCGCGACGCCGTGGACGGTGAGGGTCGTCGTTCCGATCCCCTCGATGCGTACGCCCAGCCGCTCGAGGAAGAAGCAGAGGTCCTGGACCATGTAGTTCGGGCTGGCGTTGCGGATCACCGTGACGCCGTCGTGGCGGGCCGCGGCGAGCAGGACGTTCTCGGTCACCGTGTCGCCGCGCTCGGTGAGGACGATCGGGCGGGTGGGCCGGCGGCTCCCGTCGGCCGTCGCCTCGTAGAACCCGTGCGTCGCGACGACGTCCAGCCCGAAGTGACGCAGCGCGGCGAGGTGCGGCTCGACGGTGCGGGTTCCGAGATCGCAGCCACCGGCATACGGGAGGCTGAACGTCGGAGAGTCGTGGAGGAGCGGCCCGAGGAACATGATCACGGTGCGGGTGCGGCGGGCCGCCTCGACGTCGATGCCGTCGAGGTCGAGCTCGGCCGGCGGGACGATCTCGAGGTCGTTGGTGTCCGGGATCCACCGGGTACGCACGCCGATCGAATGCAGCACCTCGAGGATCCGGTTGACCTCTTCGATCCGGGCGAGATTGCGCAGCGTCGTCCGGCCGCGGTTGAGCAGGGACGCGCAGAGCAGCGCGACGGCGGCGTTCTTGGACGTCTTGACGTCGATCGCGCCGTGCAGCTTCCGGCCGCCGACGATGCGCAAGTGCTGCGGGCCGGAGTGCCCGAGGGACACGAACTCCGAGTCGAGGCTTTCGCCGATCCGGGCCAGCGTCTCCAGGCTGAGGTTCTGCTGGCCCTGCTCGATCCGCGCCACCGCGCTCTGACTGGTTCCGAGAAGTCCCGCCAGCTCCGACTGCGTAAAACCCTTGTGTCGCCGGGCGTCGCGGATCAGGGAGCCGATTCGCTCGAGGTAGGTGTCGGTGACCGTCACGGCGGTCACCATATCTCAGATATGAGATACGGCATCGAAGGCGCTCAAGGGTGGTCAGCGCACACTCGCGCGAGGATCGGCGCGGTGATGGCGACCTGCCACGGGCGGGCGCCCAGCGCGGTCAGAGCCGCGGCGATCCCGGCCTCGCTGAGGTCGGCCGGCGGCGCCCACAGCAACCGGCGCAGCACATCGGGCGTCAGGATATTTTCGACGGGAACGGCGTGTTGGGCGCCGAATGCGGCGATCTCCGCACGGGCCTGCACGAGGCGGGCGGCGGCTACGGGTTCCCGCTCCGCCCATGCTCGGGCCGGCGGCGGCCCCGTACCCGGCAGGGCGAGCGGCGGCAGGGCGCTCTCCGGAAGGCTCTGAGCACGGCGGATGGCGTCGAGCCAGACCTTGGCGTTTCGGCGCGCGGGGCGCAGTTCCCGCGTCTCGCTCAACTGCTGGACCGTCGTCGGCGCGAGGTTGGCCAGCTCGACGATGACCGCGTCGGGGAGGACGCGGCCCGGTGAGGTGTCGCGGCGCTCGGCGATGCGGTCGCGGGTCAGCCACAGCTCCTTGACCATCGCGAGGCCACGGCGCTTCCGGACCCGGTGCATGCCGGAGGTGCGCCGCCACGGGTCGACACGTACCGGTGGCCCATCGAAGTGGAGGAGGGCATCGAACTCCTCCAGCGCCCATTGCGTCTTGCCCTGCGCTTCGAGATCGGCGGCCACCGCGTCCCGTAGCTCGACGAGCTCCTCGACGTCGAGGGCGGCGTAGCGCAGCCACGGTTCGGGCAGCGGGCGGGTCGACCAGTCGACCGCCGAGTGCTCCTTGGCCAGTGAGAACCCCAGGTAGTGCTCGACCGCCGCACCGAGGCCGACGCGTGGCAGCCCGACGAGCCGGGCGCCGAGCTCGGTGTCGAAGAGCTTCGTCGGGCGTAGACCGACCTGCGCCAGACACGGCAGGTCCTGGGTGGCGGCGTGTAGCACCCACTCGGCGCCGCCGATGCCCTCGGCGATCGGTCCGAGGTCGGGACAGGCGACCGGGTCGATGAGCCAGGTGCCCGACCCGGCCCGGCGCAGCTGGACGAGGTAGGCCTTCTGTCCGTACCGATGTCCGGACGCGCGCTCGGCGTCCACCGCTACGGGGCCGGTGCCGGCGGCGATGGCCCGCGCGGCCTCGACCAGGCGGCGCTCGTCGACGACGACGTCAGGGATGCCGTCGTGCGGCATGACGAGCGGCGTCAGCGCCCGCTGTGGCTCCGCCGGCGCGCCGTCGGGCGTCTCGTTCTGTGTCGTGTCGTCAGGTTGACCGGCCCCCGCGTCGGAGCTCACCGCCGCTGCCCGGGTAGCGCCACGACCCCCTCGGGAAGCGGAGGCAGTCCGGCGATGGTGCAGAGGAGGTCGGACCACGCCAGCAGGTGGCCGCCGATCTCTCCCCGCGGAGTCCATGACGCGCGGACCTCCATCTCGACGGTCGGCTCGCGGTCGGCGAGCCCCGCGAAGCTTTCCGAGACGACACGGGTGACCGTGCCCGCCTCCGCGACGTATCCCAGCTGGCGGGCGTCGAGCGCGTCGACCAGCCAGGACCAGCCGACGGCTCCGAGCATCGGGTCGCTGGCCAGTTCCGGCTCGAGCTCGGCCCGCGCGAAGGTCACCGCCCGCCACTCGCCTTCCCAGGGGCCGGGCACGGACGGGTCGTGGAGGAGGACGAACCGGCCCGAGGCCAGCTCCTCCTCCCCAGCGGCACTCGACACGACGTCAGCGGTCAGCGCGACCGCATACGGAGCGATGCGCTGGGGAGCGGGCACCTCGGTGAGGCGGACCTCCGGGCGCAGCCGGGCCTCGCGGAGGGCGCTGATGGCCCGAGCGAACTCGGCGGGATGCTCGCCCGTCAGTGATCGACCACGCACCGGATGAGCGTATGTCGGTAGCGAGTCCAGGCACAGACAGGCACGCCGTTACGGTGGCGCCCGTGTCCGCCCTGCTCGCCCTCTGCTCGTCGGTCCTGTGGGGAACGAGCGACTTCGTCGCCGGCCTGAAGTCCAAGACCCTCCCGCCGGCGGCGGTCGTCGGTTGGTCGCAGCTGGTCGGATTCGTGGCGCTGACGGTGGTCGTGGTGCTGGGCAACCCCTTGGCTGCGTCGGGCTGGCAGGGGTGGGCCGTCGCCTCCGGCATCGCGGGTGCGGTGGCGCTGGCGGCGTTCTACGCGGCCCTGTCCACCGGGACGATGAGCGTCGTGGCGCCGGTGGCGTCGCTCGGCGCCGCCGTGCCGGTTCTGCTCGGCGTGGCGACCGGCGACAGCCCCAGCCCGATCGCCTGGGTCGGCATGGGGATCGCGGTGCTCGGAACGGTGCTCGCCAGCGGCCCCGAGATCCAGGCCGGCCTGCACGTCCGACCGGTGGCGCTGGCCTGCGTGGCGGCGGTCGGCTTCGGGACGGTGCTGTTCTGCATGGACCGCGGAGCGCGGGTGTCACTGGTCTCGACGCTGTGGGGTATGCGCCTGACCAGCCTCGTCGTGTACGCGGCGGTGGCGGCGGTTCGCCGGACGACCGGGGGAGTGGGACGCCGGGACTGGCCGACCCTCGTGTTCGTGGGGCTGGCGGACCTCGGCGCGAACGCCTTGTTCGTGGCAGCGTCGACCCAGGGACTGGTGAGCGTGGCCGCGGTGCTCGGTTCCCTGTACCCGGTCGTCACCATCCTCCTCGCCCGCGCGGTCCTCGCCGAACGACTCCGCGTTATCCAGAACATCGGCGTGGTCCTGGCCCTCGCCGGCGTGGTCGCGATCGCGACCGGCTGACCTGCTCTTGGTTGGAGGTATAGCCGAGACGCTCGGGCGCTCGGATATACCTCCACCGGAGAGGTCGCGGCGTTGCGTGCGACCATGGCGACCGTGAGTGCCGCCGACCCTTCCGACAGCCTCTTGGTGCGGGCGGCGCGGCGGGAGCCGGTCGAGCGGACCCCCGTCTGGTTCATGCGCCAGGCCGGCCGCTCGCTGCCGGAGTACCGAGCGCTCCGTGAGGGCATTCCCATGCTCGAGGCCTGCCGGACCCCGGACCTGGTCACAGAGATCACCCTGCAGCCGGTCCGCCGCCACGGCGTGGACGCCGCGATCTTCTTCAGCGACATCGTCGTCCCGCTCGCGGCGGTCGGCGTCGACATCGACATCGTGCCGGGCACCGGGCCGGTCGTCGCCAAGCCGGTCCGGCAGCGCGCCGACCTCGACCGGCTGCCCGAGCTGACCGCCGACCGGGTCCCGGACATCGTCGAGTCCGTGCGCCGCACCACCGCGGAGCTCGGCGGCACCCCGCTCATCGGCTTCGCCGGGGCCCCCTTCACCCTGGCCTCGTACCTGGTCGAGGGTGGCCCCAGCCGCAACCACGAGCACACGAAGGCGCTGATGTACGGCGATCCGGCGCTCTGGAACGACCTCTGTGCGCGCCTGGCCCAGATCTCGGGCGCGTTCCTGCGCGTCCAGGCCGAGGCCGGCGCCAGTGCGGTGCAGCTGTTCGACTCCTGGGTTGGTGCGCTGCCCCTCGCCGACTACGAGCGGTACGTCCGGCCACACTCCGCCACCGCCCTCGCCGCGGTCGCCGACCTCGGCGTCCCGCGCATCCACTTCGGCGTCGGCACCGGCGAGCTGCTCGCGGCTCTGGGGTCGGCCGGTGCGGAGGTCGTGGGGATCGACTTCCGGGTGTCACTGACCGAGGCGGTCCGTCGCCTCGGACCGGGGTATGCGGTCCAGGGCAACCTCGACCCCGCGGTCCTCTTTGCGCCGTGGTCGGCAATCGAGCAGCAGGTCCGCCGGGTGGTCGACGAGGGGCGGGAAGCGCCAGGCCATCTCTTCAACCTCGGTCACGGTGTGCTCCCCGATACCGACCCGGACGTTCTCACGCGGGTCGTCGATCTGGTGCACGAAGCGTCGGCTCGCTGACACGAGGTGGCCGCGCACCCCCTGCTTGCGCGGCCACCTCAGGCGTTGCCGGCGGGTCAGCGCGCGCCGGTTCCTGCGGTCTCCGGCTCGCGCTGCCCGGTGTCGCCGCCCCCCACCGGCCCTGCACCCGACTCACCGTGAGGAGCTTCGGAGCCGGCCGTCGGACCGGATTGGGGCGATCTCTCGGACGTCGTCGACGGGTTCTGCGCGGCACCCTGGTCCGGTCCGCCGGGACCGGACGTCCCGCCGTCGGAACCGCCCGGACCGTTAGGGCCCTCCTCCGGACCGGAACCGCCACCCGCGCCTCCCGAGCCGGACGGTGGAGGTGCCCATGACGCATATCCGGTCTGCGGCGACTGCGGGGTGCTGCGCCGTCTCCGCCACCACACGACGGGAGCCGCCAGGAGAAGCAGCAGCACGACGAAGGGCAAGATCGCCCCGACAACGGTCAGCAGACTGCTGCTGGCACCGAGGAACGCCTTCCACCCGGCCTTGAGACCGCCGAGGAAACCCGTGCCGTCCTCCTCCGGCACGACGACGTTGGCGGCCGTCACTAGCGTGGCCGTCACGGTCGCCATGGCGACCTTCTTGTCGAGGGCGTTCAGCTGCGCCTGCAACGAGTCGAGGTCGGCCTGGCGGCGCGCGATCTCGGTCTCCAGGGAGACGATCTGGTTGAGGTCGGTGGCCTTTCCGAGCAGCGTCCGCAGCTGATCGAGACCCGCCTTCATCGTCGCGATCCGGGACTGAGTGTCCACGTACGTCGACGTCACGTCGCGAGCCGACGAGGCGCGCTGCACGGTGGTCCCGAGCTTGCCGAGGTCGTCGACGACACGGTCGAGAGTGTCGGAGGGCACGGCCAAGGTCATCGAGGAGCGGCTGCCCTGCTTGTCGATGGAGCCATCGTTCGCCGGGACCGCTGAGCTGTTCTCGGAGAGCACCGTGCCGCCGGCCGCGACGGCGATCTGGCGGGCCTGCGCCGCCTTCGCCTCGACGTCGTCGACCTGCACCTGCAGCGAGGCGGTCCGGACCAGCTTGTCCGCGGCCACGATGTCCGCCGGAGAGGCTGGGCTCGACCCCTTGGCCGAGCTGCTGGACCCGGCGGCCGCCCCACCCGAGGTCGACGGGTCGGCCAGCGGCTGGCCGTCCGACGCGGCGTATGGCGCCTGGGCGTCGGCCTCCGGCGCACCCATCTCGGGATCGGCCGGCGCCACGGCGCTGGAAACCGCGCCGGCCGAGCTGCCTCGGCTCTCCGTGGAGGAGCACGCCCCCAGGGCAAGGACGGCGAGGAGGCCGGCGCCCAGGGCGGCGACCGGACGGCGGTGTAGAGCAAGGGACACGGCATACCTCCTGGCTGGCAGTGCGTGGTCACCCGTCAGGACACTCGGACGCCCCGGGACCGTTGCATAACGGTTCGGCTGCGACAGTGGACCCCATGCCCGCCACCGTCGCCGTGGTCGGCGGCGGGATCGCGGGGCTTGCAGCGGCCTGGGAGCTGGTGCGTTACGACGGCGTTCGGGTCGTCCTGTTCGAGGCCGGCGCGGCGGTGGGCGGCAAGCTGCGCTCGGCCAAGGTGGCCGGCCAGCTGGTCGACGTCGGCGCGGAGTCGATGCTGGCCCGCCGCCCGGAGGCGGTCGGCCTCGCCGACGAGCTGGGTCTCGGGGCCGCACTGACCCATCCCAACCGGGTGCCCGCGGCCGTGTGGAGCCGCGGCCGTCGGTGGCCGCTGCCTCCCGGGACGGTGATGGGCGTCCCGACCGATCCGTCCACCGCCGCCGGCGTGCTCACTCCCGGCGAGGTCGCCCGTGCCGCAGCGGAGCGCGTGGGACCGCCCGCCACGGAGGACCTCCCGGTCGGCGACTTCGTCGCGGATCGATTCGGCGACGCGGTCCTCGACCGGCTGGTCGAACCCCTGCTCGCGGGGGTGTATGCGGGTCACGCTCGCCGGCTGTCCCTGGAGGCCACCGTCCCCGCCCTGTGGTCGGCGGCGACCAGCGCAAAGCCACTCGTCGGCCACCCGGCGGACAACGGGACCGGCGGACCGGTGTTCGCCGGCTACCGTGGCGGCCTGGCCGCGCTCGCCGGCGACGTCGCGTCGGTCCTCCATGCGCGAGACGTGGACATCCGCACGAACGCGACCGTCCGAGAGCTGTCTCGTCGCCCCGACGGCTGGCGGCTCACGATCGGACCGACCACCAGCGCGCAGCCGCTCGACGTCGACGGCGTGGTGCTGGCTGCGCCGGCGAAGCCGACCGCGCGGCTCCTCCGGACCGCGGTGCCGGTCGCCGCAGGCCTTCTCGAGGAGGTCGAGTACGCGTCGGTGGCCATCGTGACGCTGGCCCTGCCCCGCTCGACCCAGGATGCGCTGGCTGGCTCGGGCTTTCTCGTCCCACCGGTCGAGCCACTCACCGTCAAGGCCGCCACCTTCAGCTCGACGAAGTGGGCGTGGCTCGATGCCGCCGCTCCTGAGGTCGTCTTCCTGCGCGCTTCCCTGGGACGAGCCGGTGAGGCTGCGGTGCTGCAGCACGATGACGCGGACCTCGTGCGAACGGTGGTTGCCGACCTGCGGACCGTTCTCGGGCCGGAGCTGCCCGAACCGGTCGACGCCCACGTCCAGCGCTGGGGCGGCGCCCTGCCCCAGTACGCCGTCGGCCACCTGGACCGCGTCCGCACGGTGCTCCAGGCGGTCGCTACGGAGCCGGGGCTGGGACTGGCCGGTGCCGCGTACGAGGGCGTCGGCATACCCGCGTGCATCGGAGCCGGGCGGCGGGCAGCCCGCGAAGTGCTCGCCACGGTCCGCCAGCGACAATGAGGGCATGAGCGACCGACCGACCCGCAAGCCTGCCCCGTCGCAGATGAGGGAGATCAACGACTCGATCCGGTATGCGATGTGGTCGGTCTTCGCCTCCGTCCAGCCGCTGGCGGAGGACCGCGAGAAGCTCGCGGCGGAGGCCGCGGCCCTGCTGGCGGACCTCGAGGCCGATGGCGTGGTCGTGCGGGGCGTCTACGACGTGGCCGGCCTGCGCGCCGACGCCGACCTCATGATCTGGTGGCACGCCGAGACCATCGAGGAGCTGCAGTCGGCCTATCACCGGTTCCTCCGCACGGAGCTCGGCACCGCCCTCGAACCGGTGTGGTCGGTCGCTGCGCTGCACCGTCCGGCCGAGTTCAACAAGAGCCACGTGCCGGCGTTCCTGGCGGGGGAGGAGCCGCGGGCGTACGTGTGCGTCTACCCGTTCGTGCGGTCGTACGACTGGTACCTGCTCGACGATGCCGAGCGCCGCGACATGCTGGTCGAGCACGGCCAGCTGGCGCGCGGCTACCCGGACGTGCGCGCCAACACCGTCGCGTCCTTCGCGCTGGGCGACTACGAGTGGGTGCTCGCCTTTGAGGCCGACGAGCTGCACCGCATCGTCGACCTCATGCGTGATCTGCGGGCCTCGCAGGCGCGCCGGCACGTCCGCGAGGAGGTGCCGTTCTACACCGGAACGCGCACGTCGATCGAGGACGTCGTCGCCAACCTCCGGTGATCAGTTCTTAGGCTCGAGCCGCAGGCTGATCGAGTTGATGCAGTAGCGCTGGTCGGTCGGCGTCGCATACCCCTCGCCCTCGAAGACGTGCCCGAGGTGCGAGCCGCAGTTCTTGCAGCGGACCTCGGTACGCACGCTGCCGAACGACCGGTCCTCGATGTACTCGACGCGGTCTTCGGCGAGCGGCGCGTAGAACGACGGCCAGCCGCAGTGTGACTCGAACTTGGTGTCGCTGCGGAACAGCTCGGCCCCGCACGCGCGGCAGGAGTAGACGCCTTCGGTCTTCATGTCGGTGTACTCACCGACGAAGGGCCGCTCGGTACCCGCCTCTCGCAGGACGTGGAACTCGGCCGGCGACAGCTCGGCGCGCCAGTCGTCGTCGCTCTTCGCCACGGGGTATGCGGCGCCGCTCGGGTCGGTCGACGGAAGGGTCTTGTGGCTGAACAGGCTCACCGGGTCTCCTCGGGATCGGGTCGCGGGGGTCGCACCCTGGTCAACAACCGGGCTGCGACTGGCGTTCCCGTCGGGTCATCGGCTGATCTCGAGGGGTGCCGTGACCTGCCCGCCGTCCGGTGACCGGACCACGACCTGGTGCTGGCCGGCGGTCGTCGCCGCCGGGACGACCACCTTGCCCTGCGCATACCCGGAGGCGTCCGTCGTCAGCGTCCCCAGTGTGGTCACCCCGTCGAGCGAGACGGTCAGCGTGGCGTTCGGCGACCAGCCGAACAGCTCGACCTTCAGCGGCTTGCCCGCCTTGACCTTGGGCGGCGACAGCACCACGGTGCCGAGGGTGACCTTGACCGTCAGCGTCGCCGACGCCGAGGCGCCATCGAGGGCCGACGTCGCCGTGACGGTATGCGTGCCGAGTCCGGTCGCGGAGGTGATCGGCAGCGCCGACGACGCCGATCCGGCCGCGTCGGTCGTGACGGTGCCGATGGTCGTGCCGTCCAGGGCGAGGGTGAAGGTGCGGTTCGGGTACCAACCGGCCAAGCGCACGGTCGCCGTGTCACCGACGAAGACGCCAGCCGGGTCGAGGCTCAGCGTGCCCTGCCGGATCGTCGGCCGGATGCGGACGAGCTGCGGGTCGTGGTCGGACGCCTGGTCGGAGAACTCGGCGTTGTTGTGGATGACCTGGTACTCGACGTCCGTCACCGGCTTGGTCACGAAGATGTGGTCGAGGACCTGGCTGACCCCGTTGAACACGTAGGTGTACCGCTCGTTCTCCGGCAGAGTCGTGATGAGGTCGGTCAGCGTCGCACCGTTGTCGGTCAGGCTGAGGATGGGCGCCGAGAACTGGTAGTCGTTGAAGTCGCCGGCGAGCACGACGTTGGCGTTGGGGTCGGCGGCCAGCACCTGCTTGACGAACGCGTTCAGCGTCGCGGCCTGCTGCGTCCGCTGGACCTCCGAGGAGCGGTTCGGCGGCTGGAACCGGCCGTCGGCGCTCTGGTCGCCGCCCTTGGAGTTGAAGTGGTTGGCCACGACGATGACCTTGCGGCCGTGGAACACGAACTCCCCGGCCAGCGGCTTACGGGAGGCGGTCCAGGCAGCGTTGGTCGGGTCGACGCGCCCGGGGTTGAGGCTCAGGGTCGCCGTGCCGTCGGCGCCGGTCGACACGGTCACCGGTTCGAGTGACGTTCCGGGCGTTCCGGGCGCCAGGGTCACCCGGTTGGAGTTGTAGAGGAAGGCGGAGCGGATGTTGCCGCCCGGCTGTCCGCCGTCCTGACCGTCGACGGGGTTGATCTGGATCCACTCGTATGCGGGTCCGCCGGCCTTGGTGATTGCGGCGGTCAGCTGGTTCAGGGTCTGGTCGGCGGCCACGACGCCGTCGAGCGGCGGGTTGGTGCCGGACGGCGCACCGTTGTTGTCCTGGATCTCTTCGAGAGCGACGATGTCCGGCGTCTTCAAGTTGTCGACGATGCCGGCAGCGAGTCGGTCGAACTTCGCCGCCGGGTTGCCCGGGGCGAGGTTCTCGACGTTGTACGTCGCGACGGACAGCTGGTCGAGAGCTGGCACGGCGGCCTCGGTCCGAGCCAGATGGTTGTCGACGTACGTCCCGAGCGTGGTCGCGGCGATCATGTACCCACCGAAGGTAGACCAGTCGACGGGGCCCGTCGTGTCTCCGGTGAGGACGTCGCCGACGTTGGCCGCCGGTACCTGGAGGCTGGTCGGGATGATGAGCAGCCGGCCGGTCGGGGTGTCGGCGTAGCTCTTGATGTAGGTCCCCCCGCGGGGGGTCCTCAGCTCGTTGGGCTTCGTCGTTACGTAGATCTCGCGGAACTGCTGCTGCCCGGGGCCGACGACGCGGACGTCCTGGACCGTGACGAGCATGCCCTCGTGGGCCTCCCAGAACTCGAGGGTCGACCGGCTCGGGTCGACGGGAGAGATCGACTCGACGTTGCCTCCCACGGGGCTCGGCGCATACACGTCAGGGACGGTCGTCGGGGTGATAACCACCGCCGGCGGAAGCGGGTTGCCCTTGCTGAGCGTGCTCACCAGGGTGGGAGTGATCTCGGTGCTCGACAGGCTCGCGGTCGTGGCCAGCGTCTCCCCGCTGGCCAAGGGGTAGAAGTCGCTGACCCGGCCTGTGACGAGCACCGAGTCACCGACGGCAGGGACCGTCATCGTGGAGCTGCCCGTGAAGACGAAGAGGCCGGACGACGCCGCCGGCCGCGACGGGTCGCGGTCGGTCTGTTGGATCCAGAACCCGCGGCTGCTCCCGATCGACCGCACCGCGGTGACGATCCCGCCGACGCGCTCGACGACGTTGCCGCGCTCGGGCGACAGGAACCCGTCGCCCTGGATCTCCTGGATCGTCGTGGGACCGGGCTGGCAGGCGGGGTCCGCCGGGGTGACCGTGCAGTCGACGGGTGGCGGTTCAGTGATCGGCCCTGGGGTCGGCGTCGGGGCAGCCACGGTGAAGTCGCTCGCGTTGTTGCCAGTGTTGGTAAAGGGATCGAGGGTTCGCTGAGCGGAACTTGTGATGCTGAGCGTGCCGGTGGGGCCGGACCCGGCGAAGTCCAGAGCGGAGCCATAACCGACGAAGTCGACGACCCCGACGGCGGCATTGCAGTCCGCGCCGCACGGGAGGTTCGTCTGGTTGCTCACGAGCGCCACCTTCCCTGCGGTCCCACTCATGTTGATCGACCCGGTTGCGTTCGGCGTGGGGAGGGTGACGCTCGGGGCGGTGCCTGCGGCTTCCTGGATGAGGTAGTACGACTTGGCGGCGATACTGCCGGTGAGGTTGGTGCGGTTTGTCCATGTGTTACCGCCCGAGGATCCGTACTGCACCGACCAGGTCGAGAGGTCGACCGCCTGCTCGCCGTTGTTGTACAGCTCGATGAAGTCGTTCTGGTACGTCGCGCCGGTGTTGCCACCACCGCCGTAGACCTCGCTGATGACCACCGGCGACGTGACGTCCACCGCCTGAGCGGCGGGGGCGGTGGCGACCAGTGCGGCGGTTCCCACCAGTGGGACCACAGCCAGCGCGGCGAGGCGGCGGGCGGAAGACGACAGCGACGACAACGACACAGAGCGCTCCGAAGATCGGTGTGGTGCACGCAGAGGAGCCGCGGCGGGGTAGCGCCGGGAATCGCAGAAACCTAGCCGGGCCTCCTGACGTGGCGCGAGGCATACGAGGTAAACACCGGGTCAAGATTCTCGGGCAGGTCTCTGTCTACGCTGGCCCGTATGGCCGCGAAGGACGCGACGACGGTGGAGGTCCCGGGTCCCGAGGGCGCGCGGGATGTGCGCATCTCGAGTCCGGAGCGGGAGCTCTGGCCGGGAACCGGCATCACGAAGCTCGAGCTGGCGGAGTACTTCGTGCGGGTCGGGTCCTGGTTCATGCCGATCGTGGGACGGCGGCCCATCACGCTGCAGCGGTTCCCCACGGGGATCGACGGCGAGGAGTTCTTCGCCAAGAACCCGCCGCGCGGAGTCCCGGAGTATGCGCAGACGGTCACCCTGACCTATCCCTCCGGCCGCAAGCACCCCCAGCTGGTTTTGAACGAGCTGGCCGTCGCCGTGTGGGCGGTTCAGATGAACACCATCACGATCCACCCCTGGCCGGTGAGCGTGACGGGCACGAAGGGCGACACCGACAACCCCGACGAGCTGCGCATCGACCTCGACCCGCAGCCTGGCCGCGACTTCCACGACGCCGCGATCGCGGCCCTCGCCCTCCGCGAGGTCCTCGCGGAGCTGGATCTCACCGCATACGCGAAGACCTCGGGCAACCGGGGCGTCCACGTGCACGCGCGGATCAAGCCGACCCACGAGTTCCTCGACGTCCGGCACGGCGTCATTGCCGTCGCCCGGGAGCTGGAGCGGCGGCTCCCCGACCTGGTCACGACGTCGTGGTGGAAGGAGGAGCGCGGCGAGAAGGTCTTCGTCGACTTCAACCAGGCCAACCGCGACCGGACCATCGCGTCGGCGTTCAGCCCGCGCCCGATTCCCGGTGCGCCGG
>Ga0307288_10000164_pt1 | contig 24247 bp, 22 predicted proteins | sample ER_DNA_142_FD_194469 | JGI IMG/M metagenome (GOLD analysis project Ga0307288, IMG submission 194469) | Bulk soil microbial communities from the East River watershed near Crested Butte, Colorado, United States - ER_DNA_142 | ecosystem: Environmental > Terrestrial > Soil > Floodplain | place... | reverse complement strand
CGCTGGTGAACTCCGTTGGTGGCATCACGATGGATGTCTACCGGCGGGTGCCGATTGGCGGTGGCAGTAGCAAGATCTACGGCTATGTGCGGGCTGGGAAGAACCGGCATCTCGACGGACGTGAGGCGCTGTGGTTCGCTCGGTCGCGGTCAGATTCTTCCGATTACGACCGGATCTTGCGACAGAAGTGTGTGATGCGCGCCATGCTCAATCAGCTGGATCCCATCACCGTGCTGACCAGATTCAACAAAATCGCTGAGGCCGGGCGCGAAGTGGTCGCAACCGATATCCCGCCGTCGGAGATCGGCACCATGATCGATCTCGCGCTCAAAGCCAAGAGTCTGCCGGTCTCGAGCGCTGCGATGGTGCCGCCACTGGTCAATCCGAACGCGCCTGACTTCGCGGTGATCCACAACACCGTCCAGAAGGCCATCGACGACTCAGAGGCCATCGACAATCGGGCGACGGAACCAGCGCAGGCACGCACGCCGACTCCCTCGACTGCGGCCCCCAAGCCAACAGCGAGGGCGACGCCGTCGAGAAGCAGCCAGACCGATGATCTGGGCAAGGTCTGTTCGGCCTAACCGGGATGGTCTTGACGCCTGTGCTGTGAAACGACCCAGGATCTCGCCTCCGGATGGAGCGTTGTGACGCCTGTGCTGCGAAACGACCCATGATCACGCCAGCTCGACCTGGCCGGGACGCCTTGACGGCTGTGCTGAGAAACGACCCACGATCTCGCCACTGGATGGAGCGTCGTGACGCCTGTGCTGCGAAACGTACCTGCGATATGACACCACTCGCCAGACCGAGGTGCGCTAGCAGCTCTAATAACAGCTGCGAGCGTCGGAAATCGCGCGCCCGCCGTGCTGAGGAGGAGGAGCGGAGGCGTTCTTTCCTCTGCGACCGACGACGAAGTAGGCGGACTCACAGCGCGCGATGCGCGAGCAGCTCAGAAGAACAGCCTGACAAGATGATCCGGTGACCTCCGTCGAGGAACTCAGCACGCGGTGGCCCGGTGTCTCGGTGGTGATGCCCGCTCTCAATGAGGAGCGTCATCTCGAGGCTGCTATCCGTCGGGTGCTCGACCAGGAGTATCCCGGCGAACTCGAGGTGATCGTCGCGGTCGGGCCAAGCGAGGACCGTACCCGGGAGATAGCCGATGCACTGGCGGCTGCGGATCGGCGGATCCATGTCGTCGACAATCCCGTGGCGCGTACGCCGTCCGCGCTCAACCTCGGCGTTGCCGCATCCAGTCACACGATCATCGTGCGAGTGGATGGACACGGCGAACTCACCGACGGCTACATCAGGCGAGCCGTCGAACTGCTCGAGGAAACCGGCGCGGCCAATGTCGGCGGTGTGATGGACGCGCAAGGGACCACACCGTTCGAAGTGGCGGTCGCCACCGCGTACACCACACGACTGGGATTGGGCGGCTCAGCGTTTCACCTGGCTGAATCTCCGGCGGCCGAGGCTGAGACCGTGTTTCTTGGCGTGTTCCGGAAGGATGCGCTCGTCGCCGTTGGCGGCTTCGACGAGACCATGCACCGCGCTCAGGACTGGGAGCTCAACTACCGGCTGCGGACCAACGGCCACAAGATCTGGTTTTCGCCGGAGCTGCGAGTCACGTACCGCCCACGTTCCACACTTCGCGCACTCGTGAAGCAGATGTATGAGACCGGGCAGTGGCGTCGCGAGCTCGTCAGGCGTCATCCGGAGACCGCGAATCCCCGCTATCTGGCACCACCGTTCGCAGTGTTGGGAGTGGTGGGTGGCTCAGGCCTAGGCCTGTTGGGCGTGCTGATCGATTCGCGGCTGCTGCGGCTGGGTTTCGCCGCGCCGGCTGGCTATCTGGCACTGATCATCGCTGGCTCGATGGCTACCGGACGTCAGATGTCGCCGGCCGCTCGGCTTCGGTTACCGCTGGTGTTGGCGGCCACCCATCTCTCGTGGGGTGCCGGCTTTTTGATGGGTCGAAAGACACCTTGATGGCAATTTGACATTATGTCTTTACAAAGTAAGAATTGACTATGCCGCTTGTTCGGATCGATGTCGAGAAGGGCCGAACCCCCGAAGAGCTCCGCAAGCTGGCTGACACCATTCAAGACGTCATGCTCGATGTCTTTGCCGCTCCGCCGCGTGATCGCTACCAGATCATCACCGAGCACGAGAAGGGTCACATCATTGCCGAAGACACTGGCCTTGGATTACAGCGCTCAGCCGGAATTGTGATCATTCAGATCTTCCAGCAGGGCAGGTCGAACGAGCAGAAGGTCGCGGCGTACGCCGAGCTGGCCAAGCAGCTGGAGGCTGAGTGCGGCGTGCGGCCGGAGGACTTGATCGTTTCGGTGATGGCCAACAGGCATGCCGATTGGTCGTTCGGCCAAGGCAGGGCGCAGTTCCTCGACGGCACGTTGCATCCGCCAATCTAGGGCTATTATGACCATTTGTCTTTACAAAGGATTGACACCGGATAGGCAGGCACATACGGTGCATCGTGAGCCCACAATGCTGCCCGATCTTGATCTCGAAGCTGCGAGCGTCGGAAAATCGCGCGCTGCCCGCACGGCGGCTTCCTGGCGAACATCGCAGCGAGCGGAGCGAGCAATCGAACACAGCGCGATGCACGAGCAGCTCAAACGGAAGGAGAGCCATGAGTAGCGATCCTCACGACCGTCCGGACCTCCAGGTGGATCCGCCGCTGGATGTGCTGACCTTCGGTCGTAGTGGTGTTGATATCTACCCGCTGCAGATCGGAGTTGGCCTCGAGGACGTTCAGACATTTGGCAAATACCTCGGGGGAACCACGGCAAATGTCGCAGTGGCCGCAGCGCGTTTGGGACGCCGGGCAGCGATCATCACCGGGGTAGGTGATGATCCGTTCGGACGCTACGTCCGCAAGGCACTCCGCGAGCTGAACGTCGATGATCAATACGTCGTCACAAACACCCAGTACGCCACGCCCGTGACCTTCTGCGAGATCTTTCCACCCGACGATTTTCCGCTCTGGTTCTATCGCAAACCCACGGCGCCCGACCTGCAGGTGAGACCGTCGGACATCAACTTCGATGCCGTGCGTGGCACCCGGCTGATGTGGTTGTCGGTCACCGGCCTCAGCGAGGAGCCGAGCCGCGAGTCGCACTTTGCCGTCTTGGACGCCCGAGCTCGCAAGCAGTTCACCGTACTTGATCTTGATTACCGCCCCATGTTCTGGGAAACCCCAGCGCACGCCACCGAGCAGGTGCAGCGAGCCCTGCCGCAAGTCACGGTTGCTGTCGGCAATCGCGAAGAGTGTGAGGTCGCGGTCGGGGAAACCGAGCCCGAGAAGGCTGCGGACGCGCTCCTCGCCGCTGGCGTCGAGCTGGCGATTGTGAAGCAGGGCCCCAAGGGAGTGCTGGCCAAGACCAAAAGCGAGCGCGTCGAGTCGCCACCGATTCCGATCCGACCACTGAACGGCCTCGGCGCAGGTGACTCCTTCGGCGGCTCGCTGTGTCACGGACTGCTTGCTGGCTGGCCGCTGGAGAAGGTGTTACAGCGCGCGAACGCGGCGGGTGCCATCGTTGCGTCCCGCCTCGAGTGCTCAACCGCAATGCCCACGGAAAGCGAGATCGAGACGCTCATCGCCGGCGGAGACCCCAATGCGCATCTTGCCAACTCACTGGCCGTCCACTTCGCAACAGCGAGTTCTCGATGAGCACCGTGACCGACGCGACGTCGAGAGCCCAGTTCGCAGCCTCGATCAGCGAGCTCAACGAGATCCGCAGCCGCGATCCCGGACGCATCAAGCGACTGCTCGTGGGCCGTCGGAAGCGGGAACTGCTGGGTCCGGATGGCAAGCTCATGATCATCGCGTGTGATCATCCGGCGCGTGGTGCCCTGAGCGCCGCAGGCAAGGCGAACGCGATGGCCAGCCGTACCGACTTGCTCGACCGCTTGGTGACGGCACTGACCCGGCCGGGCGTCGACGGTCTACTCGCCACCGCCGACATTGCCGAAGACCTGCTGATGCTCGGCGTGTTGGAGGAGAAGCTGGTCATCGCCTCGATGAATCGTGGCGGCCTGCAAGGTGCGACCTTTGAAATGGATGATCGCAACACCGGCTACGACGTACAGGGGACTGTCGATGCCGGTTTCGAGGGAGCCAAGATGCTGCTCCGCATTGATCTGGAGGACCCTGCCACAGTGGCGACGCTGGAGCGATGTGGCGAAGCTGTCACCGCGCTCAATCGGGCCGAGCTGATCGCGATGGTTGAGCCATTCATCTCCACTCGTTTCGGCGGCAAGATCGTCAATGACCTGTCCGCGGAGGCAGTGATCAAATCTGTCCATATCGCGCAAGGGCTCGGCGCTTCGAGCGCGTACACATGGATGAAACTTCCCGTGGTCCATGAGATGGAGCGGGTGATGGATGCCACGACGCTGCCGACCTTACTGCTGGGCGGCGATCCCGACAGCGCTCCGGACGAGACCTACGCTGCGTGGCAGGCGGCTCTGGCGCTGCCATCCGTGCGTGGTCTGGTCGTCGGCCGCACCATGCTCTACCCGGCCGATAACGATGTTGCGAAGGCCGTCGACACGGCCGTCTCGCTGGTTCGGTAACGATCGTGGAGTCGCGCTATGTGTTGCGGTCAGGTGCCGCTGCAGCCGGTCCATACGAGGTTGCGGTGACGCCGGAATCGGCGGACTGGGGCTATTCCTCACTGAAGATCATCTCGCTGCACCCGACAGCTAGCCATCGTTTCGACACTGGCTCCGACGAGGTGATCGTGTTGCCGCTCAGCGGTGCCGTCGACGTTGCGGCCGACGATGCCGGATGCGAGCTAGAGGGGCGGTCATCGGTGTTCGCCGGACCTACCGACGTGGCCTATCTCGGCGCCGGTCAGTCGGTGACGCTGCGATCGAGCAATGGCGGGCGATTCGCGCTGTGCGGCGCGCGTAGCCGATCGTCGCTCCCGCTGCGTTACCTGGCGGGCTCCCAGGTTCCGGTCGAGTTGCGTGGCGCCGGCCAGTCCAGTCGACAGGTGCGCAACTTCGGCACTCCGGACTCCCTCGAGGCCACCAAGATCATCGCCTGCGAAGTGATCACTCCCGCTGGCAACTGGTCCTCCTACCCTGCGCACAAGCACGACGAGGCGAGCGAGACAGAGTCGGAGTTGGAAGAGATCTACTACTTCGAGATCGCCGCCGGGCCTGATGGCCAACCCGGCTTCGGTTTCATGCGTACGTCCTCCTCGCCCGGTCACGAGATCGAGGTACTCGAGGAGGTCCATGATCGAGACACCGTCTTGGTGCCGTACGGCTGGCACGGCCCCTGTGTCGCGGCGCCAGGCTTCGACATGTACTACTTGAACGTAATGGCTGGGCCCAGCGCAGAACGAGCCTGGAAGATCACCGATCATCCTGACCAGGCGTGGGTACGCGGCACCTGGGAGACTCAGGATGTTGACCCGAGACTCCTTTCGCGAACCGTTCAGGAGGCTTGAGCATGCCGGACACGATTACGCTCACCGTGGCGCAAGCGCTGGTGAAGTTTCTCGGAACCCAGTACTCCGAATCCGACGGCGAGGAGCAGAAGCTCTTCGCCGGCTGTTTCGGGATCTTCGGACATGGAAACGTCGCCGGTATCGGCCAGGCACTGCTGCAGGCCGAACTGGAAGAGCCCGACAGCTTGCCCTACATCCTGGGTCGCAATGAGCAGGCCATGGTGCATACCGCCGCCGCGTACGCCCGAATGAAGAATCGGCTGCAAACCTATGCCGTGTCGAGCAGCGTTGGGCCCGGAGCGACCAACATGCTGACGGGTGCGGCACTGGCCACGATCAATCGGCTCCCCGTCCTGCTACTGCCCGCGGACACGTTCGCCGACCGGAGCGCATCGCCGCTGTTGCAGGAACTCGAGCTGCCCGACTCCGGCGACGTCACTGTGAACGACGCCTTCCGGCCTGTCTCGAAATACTTCGACCGGATCTGGCGTCCGGAGCAGTTGCCGGCGGCCTTGCTTTCGGCAATGCGGGTCTTGACGGATCCCGCCGAGACAGGGGCGGTGACGCTCTGCTTCCCGCAGGACGTGCAGGCAGAGGCGTACGACTGGCCGACGAAACTGTTCGACAAGCGGGTTTGGCATGTCGCCCGGCCGCTTCCCGAGGGTTCCCGGCTTCAGGCCGCAGCCGAGATGATCAAGTCGGCAGAACAGCCGCTGATCGTTGCGGGCGGCGGCGTCATGTACTCCCGAGCCCAGAACGCGCTCACCGCTTTCAGCGAGGCGACAGGCATCCCTGTCGGCCAAAGCCAAGCCGGCAAGGGAACCCTGGTGTACAACCATCCGCAATGTCTCGGCGCCATCGGCTCAACTGGTACCTCGGCTGCCAATGCCATTGCCCGCGACGCCGACGTCGTGATCGGCATTGGCACCCGCTATTCCGACTTCACCACGGCGAGCCGGACCGCATTCCACAACCCTGACGTACGGTTCGTCAACATCAACGTCGCCGGAATGGATGCGATCAAGCATGCGGGGCTCGCCGTCCAGGCCGACGCTCGGGAAACCATCGAGGCGCTGCTGCCACTACTCGATGGATATCGGGTCAGCGATGCCTATGTTGCAACATACGGTGAGCTGAATGCCGCCTGGGACGACACCGTGCAGCACGTCTACTTGCCGGATACTCCCAACTCGGGAGCTGATGGGCTGCTCACCCAGAACGAGGTGATCGGCCTGGTCAACGAGCTCTCCGATCCCCGCGACGTCGTGGTGTGTGCGGCCGGATCGATGCCGGGAGACCTGCACAAACTCTGGCGGACCCGCGACCCGAAGGGCTATCACGTCGAGTACGGGTATTCCTGCATGGGCTATGAAGTCGCGGGTGGGGTCGGCGTACGGCTGGCCTGTCCAGACCGCGATGTCTTCGTGATGGTCGGCGATGGCTCGTACCTGATGATGGCAACGGAGTTGGTCACCGCAGTCCAAGAGGGAATCAAGATCATCACGGTACTGGTGCAGAACCATGGATTTGCATCGATCGGCTCCCTCTCTGAGTCGTTGGGCTCCCAGCGCTTCGGCACCAGTTATCGCTACCGCAACCCAGACAGCGGTCGATTGAACGGCGCAAAGCTGCCCGTTGATCTTGCTGCCAATGCCGCCAGCCTTGGCGTAGAGGTGATCAAGAGCAGCACCGCCGGCGAGTTCGCGGAAGCGATCAAGGCGGCCAAGGCTGTAGATCACAGCGTGGTGATCTACGTCGAGACCGATCCGCTGATCGGCGCTCCAGACTCGGAGTCCTGGTGGGACGTACCAGTCAGCGAAACCTCGACGCTCGACTCCACTCAGCGAGCGCGCAAGACCTACGACGAGCACAAGGCCACTCAAAAGCTGTTTCTGTAAGGAGGATATGTGTCATCCACGATCACGATCGGCACCGCACCAGACTCGTGGGGAGTCTGGTTTCCCAATGATCCTGAGCAGGTGCCTTCGGAGGTTTTCCTTCGCGAGGTCGCTGAAGCCGGTTATCAGTGGATCGAGCTCGGCCCGTACGGCTACCTGCCGACGGATCCGGCGAAGTTGTCCGAGCAGCTCGACGAGTACGGCATGGGAGTGCTTGCGGGCACCGTGTTCGAGCATCTGCACCGGCCTGACTCATGGGACGCGGTATGGACTCAGGTCACCGATGTCGCGGCACTGACCCAAGCCCTCGGCGGGAAGCACATTGTGGTGATACCGGAGGTGTGGCGGCACCACAAGACCGGGGAGCCAGTCGAGAATCGCGAGCTCAGTGCGGAGCAGTGGAAGCAAAAAACTGAAGGCTTGAACGAGCTGGGCCGGCGGATTCTTTCCGAGTACGGGCTGCATGTGCAGTTCCACTCTCACGCCGACAGCCACATCGGTTACCAGCCAGACATCGAGCGACTCCTGGAATCGACCGATCCGGAATGGGTCAACTTGTGCTTCGACACTGGCCACATTGCCTACTACGGCGGCGACTGCTTGGAGCTGATCGAGAAATATCCCGATCGCATCGGCTACCTCCACCTCAAGCAGGTCAACCCGCAGATCGTTGAGCAGGTGCTGGACAAGGACCTGTCGTTCCCCGAGGCCGTGCGGATGGGCGCCATGATCGAGCCACCGCTTGGAGTTCCCGACATGCCGCCATTGCTCGAGGCCGTAGCGGGATTGGGCCGTGATGTCGAAGGCATCATCGAGCACGATCTCTATCCGTGCGCACCCGACCTACCGTTGCCTATCGCGCAGCGGACCAAGTCCTATCTCAGCTCCTGCAGCGGCGCGGCCATCGAGTTCCGGAAACAACCATGAGCAACGACCTGAGGATCGCCGTTCTCGGCGTCGGCATGATGGGCGCCTTCCATGTGGATGCGCTGAGCAAGCGGGTGCGGGGCGCCAAGGTGACAGTCGTCAACGACTTCCTGGCCGACAAGGCGGCCGAGGTCGCGGGAGCCGTTGGCGCACGCGCGGAAACCGATCCGATCGCTGCCATCAACGATCCAGACGTCGATGCTGTGCTGCTGGCGAGTCCGGGCGCCGCCCACGCGGAACAGCTCAACGCGTGCCTGGATCGGGGCATCCCGGTGCTTTGTGAGAAGCCGCTGACTACCGACATCGGCTCTGCGTACGCCATCGTTCAAAAGGAAAAGGTCCTCGGCAAGCAACTCATTCAGGTCGGCTTCATGCGGCGCTTCGATCCTGAGTACGGCGCGCTTCGGAAGCTGATCGGCGACGGCAGCCTGGGCAGGGCGCTCATGGTGCATTGCGTCCATCGCAATCCTGCGGTTGGTGATCATTTCAATTCTGAGTTCATGATCAGGGATTCGGTGGTGCATGAGGTCGACTCGGTACGGTTCCTGCTGGATGAAGAGATCACCAGCGTCGAAGTGATCAAGGGGATGGCGACGAGCAGCGCGCCGCACGGCACGCACGACCCGATGTTGGTGATCTTCAACACCGAATCCGGTGCGATTGTCACCGTTGAGAGCTTTGTCCGGACGGGTGTGGCGTACGAGGTACGGACCGAGGTTGTGGGCGAGATGGGCAGCGCCTTGATCGGCCTGGACCAGAACCTCCAGCTCAAGTCCACCGACGGCCGGTGGGGCGGCAAGATCACGCCCGGCTTTGTGGAACGTTTCGGCCAGGCTTACGACATCGAGCTGCAACATTGGGTGGACGCGGCGAAGGCTGGAACGATCGACGGCCCGAGCGCCTGGGACGGCTATGCGGCCGTTGCGGTGTGTGAGGCCGGTGTACTGGCACTCCGGAGTGGGGTGAAGGTTCATGTTCACCTTGCGGGGGACTCTTCGGTGGCATCACCAGAGGCTGAGGAACAACATGCCGGAATACAGGCCCCCGACCTGGAAGGAGCCTGGCCGTGAGGCTCGCATTGGATCCTCAGATGTTCTACTCGAGCAGCTCGGTCTACGAGTTGCCCGACATCGTGGCCAGCCTCGGTTACGACTGGATGGAGCTCTCGCCCAAAGCGGACTTCGTCCCGTTTTTCAAGTACCCGCGGGTCGACGACGCTGGCGTCAAGAGACTGAAGAGGATCGCAGGCGACGCGGGCGTGGGCATCGCCTCGGTGCTCCCTGTGCTGCGCTGGTCTGGTCCGGACGAAGATCAGCGACAGGCGGCCGTACGCGCCTGGAAGCGAGTCATCCAGATCACCGTCGATCTGGGCGTCGAGGTGATCAATTCGGAGTTCAACGGCAGGCCGGAAGCGCCCGAGACCGCGGAGGCGCACTTCTTGACGTCGATGGATGAGCTACTGCCGATCTTCGAGCGCGAAGGCTTGCAGCTGATCATCGAGCCGCATCCGGACGACTTCATCGAAGATGGCCTCGAGGCATTGAACATGATCCGCGGCCTCAACCGCGACTGGCTCGGCTTCTTGTATTGCACTCCACACGCCTTCCACCAGGGCCACGACGCGGCGACGATCATCGAGGCGGCCGGCGACAAGGTCCGCTATGTGCACCTCGCCGATGCCTGGAATCACCTGACGTCGAACGGACTGCGCTACATCTCCAACCCGCCCGGCAATCCAGCCCGCGTACATCAGCACATGGAGATGGGCATGGGCGAGGTCGACTACGACGCGGTCTTCGCGGCACTCGCGGCCGTCGGGTTCGACGGAGTGATCAGCAGCTGCGTCTTCGGCTGGGAGGAAGACGCCCGCGGTGTATCGGAACGACAGCGAGACAAGGCACTCGGATTGATCGACAAGCACTTCGGGTCCGAAACAGCAGCGAAGGTCCGCTCGAACAAGATCAGCAATTGATCATGATCATCAAGTAGCAGTAGCCAGCATCATCAGATAGGAATAGCCATGGCAACGACGCTCCACCACTGGAAGTCCGGCGAGATCTTCGAAGGCGGCAGTGGGCGCTTCTCCGACGTGACGAATCCGGCCACCGGTGAGGTCGCCGCACAACTTGCGCTCGCTTCGCAGGACGACGTCAATGAGGTCGTCGCCGCGGCGCTTGCCGCATTTCCGAAGTGGCGAGACACCTCCCTGACCAAGCGGACCCAGATCCTCTTCGCCTTCCGCGAGCTGCTGAATGCGCGCAAAAAGGAGCTGGCGGCGATCATCACCGCCGAGCACGGCAAGGTGCTTTCCGATGCGCTCGGCGAGGTAAGCCGCGGCCAAGAGGTCGTCGAGTTTGCCTGCGGCATTCCGCACTTGATCAAGGGCGCCTTCACTGAGAATGCCTCGACCAAGGTCGATGTGCACTCCACGCGGCAGCCACTCGGAGTGATCGGCATCATCTCCCCGTTCAACTTCCCGGCCATGGTGCCCATGTGGTTCTATCCCATTGCCATTGCGGCCGGGAACACCGTGGTGCTGAAGCCGAGTGAGAAAGTCCCAACGGCAGCCCTATGGGTCGCCGAGCTCTGGAAGGAGGCTGGGCTTCCCGATGGCGTATTCAATGTGCTCAACGGCGACAAGGTGGCCGTTGACGGACTGCTGACGCATCCGGATGTGCAATCGATTTCATTCGTGGGCTCCACTCCAATCGCCAGATATGTCTACGAGACCGGTACGACCCATGGCAAGCGCGTGCAGGCTCTTGGTGGCGCCAAGAACCACATGCTGGTGCTGCCGGACGCCGATCTCGATCTTGCTGCCGACCAGGCCGTGAACGCCGGCTACGGTTCGGCGGGGGAGCGTTGCATGGCCATCTCTGCGGTGCTGGCTGTCGGCGATGTCGGTGACGAGCTGGTTGCCAAGATCAAGGAGCGAACGGTCGGGTTGCGCACTGGTGACGGCACTCGTGGCTGCGACATGGGGCCGTTGGTTACCGCACAGGCTCAAGATCGGGTGTCGGGTTACATCGACGCCGGTGAGGCCGCCGGCGCGACCTTGGTGGTGGATGGCAGGAAGCCGGATGTGGATGCGGATGGCGAAGGTTTCTTCGTCGGTCCGACGCTTTTCGATCATGTAACGACCGACATGAGCATCTACACCGACGAGATCTTCGGGCCGGTGCTATCCGTCGTACGGGTGGACAGTTACGAATCAGGCGTCAAGCTGATCAATGACAACCCGTACGGCAACGGCACGGCGATCTTCACCAACGATGGTGGCGCGGCCCGGCAATTCCAGAATGAGGTCAAGGTCGGCATGATCGGCATCAACGTGCCCGTCCCCGTACCAATGGCGTATTACTCCTTTGGTGGCTGGAAAAACTCGCTGTTCGGCGATACCCACGCGCACGGCGTTGAAGGGCTGCACTTCTTCACCCGCGGCAAGGTGATCACCTCACGCTGGCTGGACCCAAGCCACGGTGGCCTGAATCTAGGCTTCCCGCAGAACGTCTGAGGACCCGGGCAACCGACACACATTGTGGGGTGCCGTCTGAGGACGGTTGAAGCTACGCTGCTGCACAGGCGATGCGATACGCCACCTTCTCGACGGAAGGCACCAGCATGGCGAAGTTCGAGCTCTACAAGAGCCCCAATGGCGAATACCGCTGGCGGTTGAAGGCCACCAATGGACAAGTCATCGCGACCGGGGGCGAGGGCTACTCCAGTAAGGCAGCCGCTCAAAACGGCATCGAGTCGGTGAAGCGCTCGGCCACGGACGCCTCCGTCGAAGAGGTCTGAGCGGCTACTGAGCTGCATCCGCGGCAGCCGTGCTAAGACCAGAACGCGGCGCCTCTAAAGGCAATGGATGGAGCCTGTTCTGGGTATATGAGCCACAGATGCCTGTGGCATGCAACCGCCGGAGGGGCCAGGCACGAATATCGACCAAGCGCGAGTGACCACTCCGCCCAGGAGGCTTCAATGGCCAAACAGGTACTCGTCACGGGCGCGTCCGGCTTTGTCGGCTCATCCTTGACCGAGGCGCTCCAGGCGGAGGGCTACGCGGTCCTGGCGATGACCCGACATCCCGACACCTACGCGGGTGCCGGCAAGCCGATCTTCGGCGATGTCTACGAACCCGACAGTCTCCGTTCGGCACTTGCGGACGCCGACGCTGCCTATTACCTGGTGCACTCGCTGGCCCGGGAGGACTTCGTCGAGAGAGATGCTGCGGCGGCTCGATCGTTTGGGACGGCGGCGGCAGATGCGGATCTTGAGCGGGTGATCTATCTCGGAGGTTTGGGTCTGGATGATGCGAACCTCTCGGCACATTTGAAGTCGCGTCGTGAGGTGGAGCACCTGCTGGCCAGCGGTGGTGTACCAACGACGGTGTTGCGGGCGGCAATCGTGATCGGAAACGGCGGCATTTCCTGGGAGATCACCAGGCAGCTGGTCGCTCACCTGCCGGTGATGATCGTTCCCAAATGGGCAACCACGCGGACCCAGCCGATCGCCTTGGCGGACGTCGTTCGATATCTGGTCGGCGTGCTCGAGCCGGAGGCAGCCAAGGGACGCGTTTTCGAGATCGGCGGACCCGAAGTGCTGAGCTACGCCGAGATGATGCGGCGGGTGGCCCAACTGCGGCATCATCGGCAGCTCCACATGCTTGCCGTACCGCTGCTGACCCCCCGACTGTCGTCGCATTGGTTGTCCCTGGTCACTGATGTCGATACCGCAACGGCCCGCAATCTCGTGGATTCGATGAGCAACGAGGTGGTTGTTAGCGACTACTCGATAGCCGACATCGTTCCCGGGATGCCGATGGGGTACGACGACGCGGTTCGCGAGGCATACCGTCAGCGAGCCATCGCCCGAGCAAAGTCGTGACAATCGGGCCAAAAGAAATGGTCAGGCGGGCAATGGACGTCGTCCGGCCGGTGTTGATCGACAAGGTGGAACGAGATCACTGGCAGCCGGACGAGGCGTTCCTACGCCGCCGGATCGTCGTTGGGATCACCTTGGCCGTCGGCGCGACACTGCTCGGCTTGTCGTTCTCCGTACGACAGGGCGGTCCGGCCTTCTACCCACTGACCTTCGGCCTGGCAGCAACCTGGACGCTCGGCAGCCTGCTTTCGGGCCCGCTGCATCTGGGCCACATCCTGCGTGGCGGCACGCTCCGGCGCCCGATCATCACACCGATCGTGGCGGGGCTGTTGCTTGCCGCGCTGTTCGTTGTCGGCGCATTCGTCATCCGCACCATCCCCGCGCTCGCAAGCCTCACTGAAGACGTCCTCGGCTACGCGCGGCTGGGAAATCTTTGGATCATTTTGGTGATCACCCTTGTCAACGGCATCGCTGAGGAGCTCTTTTTTCGTGGCTCCCTCTTCGCCGCGATCGGGGCCTGGCATCCGGTGTTGATCTCCACCGCTCTCTATGCGTTGGCAACCGTCGCCGGTGGCAATCCGGTATTAGTGTTCGCGGCGGCTCTCCTCGGCACAGTGGTGGGGCTGGAGCGACGGGCCTCGGGCGGGATACTGGCACCAATCTTGACCCACATCACCTGGTCGCTCAGCATGCTCCTCGTACTGCCACCAATCTTTGCCGGTGAGGTGTGATCTTCACACTTCCGGCTGAGTGCACCCTTCGACGGGCTCAGGGCGCAGCTACCGGCTCAGTGCGCAGCTACGTGCTCAGAGCTGGCGATCCGGTCGAGCTGATCATCATCTCCGCCCACCACCAGGACTGCTGAACCGCCAGTCATGACGGCCATCAGCACACCGTCGCGACAGGTAGCCCACGGATCTCCGGCCCGAACCAGACGCCGCACTGCCGGGCCTGTGCCCGTCACCAGATCTGCCTGGCTCAGCTTCCGCTCGCGATCGACCCATGCGGTCCCAGCCGGATCGAGCGGCGCACCGAAGAAAGTGTCCGGGTGGGCGCGCACCTCGAGTGCATAATCGCGTACGCCGTCCGGCAACTGCTCATCAAATCCAAACCCGAGTGGATGCAGCGCGCAGGCGAAGACTTCGCGAGTCTGGTATCCCTGCCAGTGCCGCCCGGTGACAACGGCCGCAGCCGGCGAATCGCCAGTGAGATCAACCGTCAGTCCAACTTGCCAGCACGCGAGCTGCCAGACGGCGGTAAGCCAATGGCCGGGCGCCTCGAGGGCGACCGGCATGCTGATCGCGTCTCCTTCGGTGACGGCAAGCTCGTCGACCAGAAGGTTCGAGGTCTTGTCCACCCAGTTGCCAAAGCTGATCGCGGAGAGTTCCACGCGCTCGCCGGAAGAGACGTCATAGTAGGTGAACAGCGGCGACGAGCCATCGATTCTGACGCGCTGCCGAAGGCGCTCAGCGAGAAGAGTGGTCATAGCCGCCCAGCGTAGGAGCAACCAGCTCCGGCGATCTGAGCGCTGCGCCCACTACCCTGTCCGCATGCGTTACGTGCTGATCATGGCCGGTGGATCAGGAAAGCGCCTTTGGCCGCTGTCCCGGCAAGACATGCCGAAACAGCTGTTGCGGGTGGTCGGCGGCAAGAGCCTGCTGCGCATCGCGTACGAGCGACTGGACGGCATCGTTCCGGCCGATCAAGTGCTGGTCTGCACGGGTGCCGATTACGCCGACATCGTGGCCACTGAGTTACCGGAGCTGAAACCCGCCAACATTCTTGGCGAGCCCGAAGGTCGCGATTCGCTGAACGCAGTGGCGTGGCCTGCTGCAATCGTCGCGGCACGTGATTCCGATGCGGTGATTGCGGTCGTCACATCGGACCACCTCATGCATCCGGTCTCGGCATTTCAGAGCGCGCTGCTGGAGGCCTTCGAGGTAGCCGAGAGCGGCGAAGACTTTCTCGTGACGTTCGGCGTGGTTCCGACGGCTCCGCACACCGGCTACGGATATCTGCGGCGGGGCGAGACCCTCCCGCATCATCCAGACGTTTTCTCAGTCATCGAGTTCAAGGAGAAACCCGATCGTGCCACCGCCGAGGAGTACCTCGCCTCGGGTGAGTATTGGTGGAATTCGGGCATGTTCGTCTGGCGCGCCCGTACCTTCCTTGATCAGCTCGAAGCGCTGCAGCCGAAAACGCACGCTGCAGTGCTGGAATTAGCTGCCGCACCGTACCGACTCTCCGAGATCTATCCGGAGCTACTCAAGATCAGCGTCGACTACGCCGTGATGGAACCAGTCTCGCGAGGCGAGGGGAGTGCCCGAGTTGTCGCCGTCCGGTTGCCGATCACCTGGCACGATGTCGGCGGCTTCGCAGCTCTCGGTGAGCAGTTGCCGCGTGACGAACGTGGCAACGCCATCCACGGTGTCTCGGTACTGGTCGACGCTCGGGACAACCTGGTGATCAACAACACCGAGGACGGCCGAGTCGTTGCGGTCGTTGGCCTGACCGACACCGTCATCGTTCAGACCCCGCAGATCACCCTCGTTTGCCCGATCACTGAGGCGGAACGAATCAAGGAACTGGTCGCAGAGGTCACCGCGAAGCTCGGTGGCGGATACGCGTAATCGCCAAGATCACCGACATCTCAGCGTGAGTGGTCGCTCCGGCAGCCACCTGCGCTGACAATTGAGAGTCCGGGATGTTTAGGCGCCGTTGGGCTCGGGCGAGCTCGCGACCGGATACTTGGTCATGAAATCCTTGATCGCCGCTCCGCTGACTTCGGTGCACGCCTGCCGGACACCCAGCTGCTGGGCAGCGTTGCTTGGATCATTTGGGTCGGCTGTCCAGCGTGTGATCATGATGCTCTTGCCGGCCGGGAATCCAGCACCATCGGCATCCGACCACGGCGCCGCGATGAACTTGTCCGCCGGATCATAGTCGTCGCTACCGAACGTCTTGGCGATTCGCTGCAGATTTTTGATTTGCTTGCTGGGGGCGTCAGCCCTATACCAGACGACCGTGTAACCGTGCTCCAGGTTGTGGACCAGCGTCTCGACCGGAGGACGATCGGCTTCGGCGTAGAAGTGTTTGGTGAACGGGGCCGGCGTCGGGTAGTGCTTTCCGGAGTCCGGCGGAGTCTGGGCGTAGTCGATCTTGGTGCCCTCCGCGACGTGCTCTTGGTTGCCGGTGGCCGGATGCGTGGTGATGGGGTCGCAGCCGGCCGCCGCGATGCTGGTGCCGATCTCCTCCAGCGTCGCGTTGCGGGCGCGATAGTCATCGGCGAAGAGATAGACCGGATAGGCCAACAGCCCGATCGCCAGTACCAGGCAGATCACCAATAGTCGGATGGTGCGGGTTCGTTGTTCCTTCTTGCGCGCGGTCTCCAGCGAGGCAAGTTTGTCGCGGCGGCTCTGTGCCGAGGACGGCCCTTTCGTTGAGGCGTCGCCGTTTGGCGCAGCCTTGTCGTCGCTCTTGGCTTTCGCCACCTGGTTTGCTCCTACCGATCCGTCTGAGGGAGTGGCGAGTCTATCTCGACCTGCTGAGGACCGCCTGTCCGTAACTCGACAGACATGATCGCACGCAGCAGATCCGCAGCCTCATCGCCCAGGTGGGCTCCCGACAGCAACTGAGAGGTCCGTTCCGCGCCGTCGAGCGCCACCAACTCCTCGAAGCGTTGCTGCTGTCCTGTGGCTGCCAGCGCCGCTGCTAGCACAGCCTCCTGACTGCCGTAGCCGAACATGTCGCTGGCGGGATCGCGAAGCAGTTCCCGTGCAGCAGAATCGGTTCCGGAGAGTAGATGCGCGAGCCCGCGTACCACAGCGACGGGACGTCCGCGCAGCTTGCCCTTCGCGAGATCCGCGGCTGCCGCTATTTCGTCGGCGACGGCCATGGCCGTGACCTGCAGTTCGTTCCCGTACGCGTCCCGTACGCCGACGTAATCGTCCACGGCGCGCACTCCAGAGATACCGATGGCATGGTCGGTCTGGCCGAGCCGCCACGGCCGTCCAGCCGTATCAGAGATGATCACTCCAAGGCGGAGTCCGGTCGCCGAGGCCAACCGCTCTCGTAGCAGCATCGCACTAGCGTCCGGGTCGCGGGGCAAAAGCAAGATCGATTCGGCAGCGAGGTTGGAGTTGTCGATCCCCGCAGCAGCGATCGTCAAGCCAGTTCCGGTGCGGACAATCCGGGTCTCTCCCCGACGGGCAATAGTGCGGGTGCTCTCCGACGTGATCAGCTCGGCACGTCGGGAGGCCGGTTCGATGCGACCCTCGGCCTTGCTGATGATCTTGGACGTGACAACGAGGATGTCCCCGTCGCGCAGCGGTCCGGCGGGATCGGCATCGATGGCTGCGAGCAAGAGCGGGGCAAGATCAGTACCAGGCGACACCTCCTCGATCCCAGCTGGTGCGAAGATCGTAATCACGAGGTGGCCGACTTGATCGCATAGCCGACGAAAGCGGCCGTGCTGGCTGGATCATGCATGATCAAATCGGTGACGACGGGCCGCAGGCCGGCTTCTTGGATGCGCTCGGCGGAGTCGGCATCGGCGGTATCCATGGCCCACGCGTCCAGTACGCCGCCCCGCGAACGGGCGCCGTAGTGCAGGCCCACCGCGGCAGCATCCACGTCAACGCCTATGGCGGGGAGCAGCCGATGAGCCATACCGAGAACAGGCGCGCCGCCCAGGATGCCTGCGAACCCGAGCACCGGCGCGGTCGCACCCCGGAGGGTCTCGCGCAGTCCAGGCACAGCAAGGATCGGACCGATGGATACCACTGGGTTGCTGGGCGCCACCAAGATCAAATCAGCGTCCTGGAGGGCCTCGATAACGCCGGGTGCGGGCCGCGCCTCATCGAGGCCGACGAGGGTGATGGCCAGCGCATCGGGACGGGCGTGGAGCCGTACCCAATACTCCTGAAAGTGCACCGCGCGGCGGCTTCCGGGTGCCTCCGGATCTGCGATCGTCACATGCGTCTCGACGCGATCATCGGTCATGGGGAGCAATCTGAGCCGCTCGTCATGAGCTAGCCAGCGGGTGCACAACGCCGCGGTCACTTCCGAAAGCGGATAGCCGGCATTCAGCATCTGAGTCCGTACCAGATGGGTGCCGATGTCGCGATCCCCGAGCGAGAACCAGGTCGGCTCCACCCCGTACGCGGCAAACTCCTCCATCACCTGCCAGCTCTCGTCGTGGCGACCCCAACCGCGTACTCGATCAGCGCCACCACCCAGCGTGTACATGATCGTGTCGAGGTCCGGGCAGATGCGGAGTCCGTGCAACGTGATGTCGTCAGCGGTGTTGGCGATCACGGTGAGCCGTGCAGTGGGATACGCGTGGCGTACCCCGAGCGTAAACTTCGAGCCGCCGACGCCACCGGCCAAGATCACGATCTGCACCGCACCAGTGTTGCAGTGTCTTCTCTGCTCGCGCGGCGCCCCGGGAAGCTGGTGTCGTCCTCACTTCCGGGAAACGGCTGGGCGGCTGCTCAACTGCTCGCGCGGCGCCCCGGGCGAGGTCTTAGCGGCTTGGCCTAGGCTCGCCGACATGGCTTCCGAGAACACGTCCCGGCTCTCGCTCTGGTCGCGCAACTCACTGCTCTCCATCGCATCGGAAAGCTCGATCCTGTCGATTGGCAGTATCGGGTCGGTGCTGTCCGTCGGCAGTGTCGGGTCGTTCGCATCGTTCGGAAGCCTCGGGTCATTCGCGGCCTCCGTCTCCACCGGATCAGCTATGGCACACGGTTCGGTGATGTCGTTTCAGTCGACGGGGTCGGTGATGTCGTCCCAGTCGACTCGAGCGGTGAACGACCATCGCAACAGCGGATCCCTACCCGGCTGGGGTGGCGCAGCGATCACCCTAGGTGCTGTTGCACTCGGCTTCGCCCTGTACCTCATGACCCGCCGGACTCAACGCTGACCTGATCTGAATCCGCTCGCCTGCGCGGTGATCCAACACCGGCAGTTCTGCCACGCCAGCCCCTCGGCACTGCCAGTGTCGATACGCTGAAAGGCGTGGAAAATTTGATGCGGCTGCGCGAGCCGGCGGCTTGGGTTGCCTTGGGAGCCTTGGTGCTCAATCTTCTCCTCGCTCTGGTGGCGCTGGCAACCTTCGACGGCTCACTTCCGAGCGTGGCATGGGTGTTGAGCGCTCGACTCGCAAACCCTGTGCCCCTAGTTGTCCTTACCGTCTTGGTGAGTCTCTGCGTGCTTCGGGACCGCACGCCCCATGCGCGGCAGCTCACCCTCATCAGCCTCGTCGTCGGAATCATCGCCGTGCTCCTGGGCCTGATATTCGCCTTGTTGGGCTTCGGCGCAACAGCACCGGTTCTGGCGGTGTTCGCCGCCATCGTGCAGCAGGCGATCTCTGTCATTGCGATTGGATTCTTGATCAAGCTTGTGCAGCTGCAGGCCGTGCCCCGTCGACTGCCCGCCGGCATCGGCCTGGCGCCGTATCCCTCGGACGCCCTTCCGGCACGGCCGGCAACGGCGGCGCCAGATCAGCGCCTGCAGCCAACCTGGCACCCCGACACCGCAGCCGGAGCAGCCTGGCGTACGGCGGGCGATGCCGCAGCCGGTGCCCCTGCAACTGGATGGGGGGCTGACCCTGCAGTGGGCTGGCAACCGATCCCCACCGAACCGAACGGGCCAGATCCAAACGGGCCGCAGCAGTATGGGCAGCAATCTGGCGGGCCGAACCCCAATGGGCCGCAATTCAAGGCGTACGGACCCTATGGGCCCCGACCAGATCGGCCGGAACCGCAGGGTCGGATACCAAACGACGTCAGGATGCGAGCGCCAATGCCGGCACCGGAACCGACGCCGAGCCTGCCCAAAGATCCCCAGGCTGACCAGGGACAACGGAATTCGCAGCAGCCAGCGGTCGACTGGTGGGGGCGGCCGCAGGCGTAGCCAGTTCGCCCGGGCCGGAACTTTATCCAATATCAGAAAACCACTTGACTTCTATGCATTGACAGGCATGTAATTTCACCAATGTCATTTGCAGATTTCTGCTGATCCGTCAGAGCCGTACTCAACTGAGTTGCTGCAGAGCCAGGGGGACCTAGTAGCAGCGGGTGACAGGTGTTACGGCGCGAGCCAGAAAACCGGTGGGGCTGGCAAAGCCATGCCGCTAAAAGGGGTTATCCATCATGCGGGTCGAGGAGGCACAACCACATGTATGAGCTGAGGGGCACCGACGAGGGGGGTGCACTGAGCTGGCAGGAGCGCGCACTGTGCGCGCAGACCGACCCAGAGGCGTTCTTTCCTGAAAAAGGCGGTTCCACGCGCGAGGCCAAGAAAGTTTGCTTGGCCTGCGACGTACGTGGTGAGTGCCTTGAATACGCCCTGGCCAACGATGAACGTTTTGGTATCTGGGGTGGATTGAGCGAACGGGAGCGTCGAAAGCTGAAGAAGCGGGCCGTGTAGCCGAGACGGCCTATCGATCTCTCAGTCGGCTCGCGTAAAGTGAGGGGCCGCCCAACCGGGCAGCCCCTTTTGCGTTGTTGCGGGGCCCGATTGGTTATCGGGGGTTTCACAGGATCTGATGGATAGCCACATCACCCTGACCGGTTCCTACGAGGACCGGCCAGGAGGCTCTGGGGCTTGGCGTGGCCTGACGCCGGTCAGTGTCGAGGACTTCAGCCTCGATGAGAGTCCTTGGGCGTGGGCGGAGTACGTCGACGAGGAGACCGATCGGGTCGACATCTCGGCAGCGCACGTCACAGCTGTTCTGGTCACCCTTGACGCGGCGCGTTGGTTGCCGGCGACCCTGCAGGCATTGGCCAAACTGGATACCCGGCCCACCCGGCTGATCGCCATCGACAATGCAAGCGCCGACGCCACCCCGATGCTGCTGGACGAGGCATGTCGGCATGGCCTCCTTGACGCGGTCTACCAAGGAGAGCGATCCCTCGGATTTGGGGCAGCAGTCAAAACTGCCTTGGACTGCGACGCCGCCAATCTTCAAGACGACGCCGACACCATCGGGTTCCGCGCTGTTTCGGTCCACGACACCCGCTGGCTCTGGCTGTTGCACGACGATGCCGTGCCCGCCCCCGATGCCTTGTATCAACTTCTCGCTCACGTAACGATCGACCCGAGCATCGATCTCACCGGGCCCAAGCTGCTGCTCCCGAGGCATCGGCACGGCGGCCAGCCCATCAGCGAGGTCGGTGTCAGCATTTCTGATACCGGTCGCCGCGAGCTCGAGCTCGATGTCGATGAGATCGACCAAGGCCAGCGTGACGAGCCTCAAGAACGGCTCGGCGTGTCCACCTGCGGCATGTTGGTGCGGAGCGCCGTGTGGGAGCGTCTGGATGGCCTCGACCCCGCACTTCCTGTCTTCCGGGACGGTGTGGAGTTTGGTTGGCGTGCTCACCTGAACGGTTACAGCGTCGTCACCACGCCGAGTGCCCAGGTCACCCACCGTCAGGTAGGTCGAGCCGGACTCCGCCCGCACGGGCTCACCGGTCGAAGGCCGGGCAAGGTCGATCGGCTGCTCGGCATGCTGGTTGTCGCCGGCCACGCACCGCGCAAGACGTTGCCCCTGGTGTGGCTCCGCCTGGTCTGGAGCTGCTTGGTGCGCGCTGTCGGTTATCTGGTCGGCAAGGTACCGGGCCGGGCGCTGGATGAGATGCTCGCTCTCGGCGCGTTCCTCGCCCATCCTCGACGGCTTGCTGAGCTGCGCAAGCGGACCACTGCCATCGAGCCGGTGCCGGGTACTCGCGAGGTGGTTGAGTCCCTGCGTCCCCGATGGTGGAGCGGTCTGCAAGTTGGACTCGATGCGCTGACCGGTGCCGCGTCGGAGAGATATCGGTCGCTGGCGGGTGATACCGATGTCCCGACTCTTGATGAGCTGACCGGCGACGACTTCAGTTCGGCGACCGATGAACGGCCGACGAGCGTATGGCTTAGCCCCATTGCCCTGACGGTGGCCATCGCGCTGCTCGCCAGCATCGTTGCCGCGCGTAGCCTGATCGGCCGTGGCTTTCTGGCTGGCCCAGCCCTTCTTCCCGCACACGACAGCCTGGCAAGCCTCTGGCGTACGGTGGTCGCCGCTATCCCTGGTGCGCCGCTCCAGATCACCCCACCCTGGGAGGCGCTCACCGCACTCGGTTCCACGGTGACGTTCGGACAGCCCGAGTGGTTTAGCACGCTGCTGCTGTGTGGAATCGTGCCGCTGACCCTGCTGGCGGCGTACCCACTGGCCCGCAGAGTGATCAACGACCGTCGCGTGCGGCTCTGGACCTGTGCCACGTACGCGCTGCTGCCGGTGCTCCTTGGCGGCACGAATCAGGGGCGCCTGGCGCTTAGCGTGGTGGCCATCAGCCTTCCGCTCCTGGTCATGGCGGCGCGTGCCCTGGTGCTGCGGCGGACGCGAACCCCAGAAGCCTGGCGCGGCGGCTGGGGCGCTGGGGTCGCCTTGGTCGTCTTGCTGGCATTCGAGCCGTCCATGATCATTCTGGCGCTGCTCTTCGCCATCCTCGGGGCCGTCCTGCTACGGCGTACGCCACGCAAGATAGGGCGAATCGGCATTGCGCTTGGAGTACCACTGATCGTTCTGCTGCCCTGGCTACCAAGCCTGATCGATGCGCCGGGCCGGTTGTTTGTCGGACCCGACTCAGCACTTGATGCAGTGGCAACGCCGCCACAGGTCTGGCAGCTGTTGCTCGGGCGAGAGGTTGGCCCTGGCCTACCGCCGCTCTGGGTCGGAGCCGTGATCTTCGGCGTGATTTGGATTGTCGCCGTCTTCGGACTAGCCCGGCGTCCCGGGCGACGGGCGGTGCTGGCGGCCTGGGCGGCAGCGCTTGCAGCACTCGCCGTAGCGGTCATCCTGTCCAAACTGGTCGTTTCCGTCCCTCCGGTCGGCACTGACGTGCGGCCTTGGGTCGGCAGCTATTTGCTGCTCGGGTTCGGGGCGCTGATCTTTGGTGGCGGTATCGGCCTCGACGGGTTGTCGGGAGACATGAAGGAGCGCAGCTTCAGCTGGCTGCAGCCCGCCTCTGTGCTGGCCGGCATCGCCGTTTGTCTGGTTAGCGTCGGTGGCGCGGTCTGGTGGGTGCTGGCTGGCGCCCATGGCCCGATTGAACGAACCCGACTCAATGACATTCCGCCGTACGTGATGAACGCCATCAAGTCCGACACCCGGCCGCGGCTGCTCGCAATTGATCTATCCAACGGCTCTGCCGGGTATGCGGTGTTGGGTGATGATCACATGAGACTGGGCGATGCCGATCGCGGCTTCACCTTCGGAGGATCTGCACTGGCGCGCGACCAGGTCAATGATCTTGCCGTACGCCTGGTAGCAGGCACTGCGGATTCCGATATCTCTCTACAGCTTGCCGGACTCGGCATCGGCTATGTCTGGGTGACGGGTGCCACCCAGGACGTTCAGGCCAGGATAGACAACACCCCCGGGCTCGGCATTGCCAGCGGAAACGAGCGTGGCGTGGTGTGGAAGCTCGATCCGGCTGTGTCGCGTGGGGTGATCGAGGACGGCGGAGCGCGGCTGCCGATCGGCCGGTCACCCGCATCAGTACCCGTGGGCTCTGAGCAGCGTGAACTTCAGATCGGGGAAGCCGCCGACGTACGGTGGCGAGCCGATCTCAACGGCCAACCATTACCTCGGGCGGCTGACGGCTGGCAACAGGTGTTCCTGATGCCATCGCCCGGCGGCACGGTGACCTACGTCCTTCCTTCGGTCATGCCATGGCTGCTTCTGGCGCAAGGCCTGGTATTGCTCGTGGCCGTCGTACTGGCCGCGCCTGCAATCCGCCGACCGGAGGTGCGTGATCCGGCCAAAAGCGCTCGGCGCGCGGCGACATTGTCGGAGCTCGCCTGATGTCTGATCTTCGAGAGCCTGGGGTGACGCCCTCTGGCCGACGGGCCATCGCGCTTGGCGTGGCCTTTGTTGCATTGCTGTTGATTCTCGGCGGCGGCACACTCTTGCGCGCGGAAGCGCCAGTATCACAAGCGACCCACAGCCCGCAGGTCGGCCGCACCACCATGATCTGTACGACATCGGCCCCGCTGAGTGCTGCGGCACGCGCG
>Ga0307288_10000163_pt1 | contig 24283 bp, 22 predicted proteins | sample ER_DNA_142_FD_194469 | JGI IMG/M metagenome (GOLD analysis project Ga0307288, IMG submission 194469) | Bulk soil microbial communities from the East River watershed near Crested Butte, Colorado, United States - ER_DNA_142 | ecosystem: Environmental > Terrestrial > Soil > Floodplain | place... | reverse complement strand
GACGGCAACGATCGGGTGTTTACCAAACCGGATGGGCAGCCCTGTGATTGGTGGGTCGACGACGAAAACCTGGCCCGCCACCTGGACTTCGCGCTACGCCGTCGCCAGCAGCTTGATCAACTAGCGGCGGTGGACAGCTTCCAGCATCCCGACGCCCAAACCATTCGGCCCCGGTGGGCCGGTGAAAACTTCGACCTGCACGCCTGCGTGGAAGCGCTGTTCACCATCAAACTTCCCAACCCGTCCCTGGACCTTGATCAACAAGCCGCGTAGCCCGCCCAGCCTCGACCTCACTGCCGATCAAGGAACTCCATCACCTCGGTCTGGTCCACCCCTGGGAACGCCCCCGCAGGCAGGCTGGCTAGCAGGGCAGAGTGCACCCGAGCACTTGGCCAGCTCGCCTCTTGCCAACGGGCCGAGAGCTCAGGCGGTGGCAGCATGCAGCATGTTGGATCGGGACAGCGCGACTTCGAGCGGTGCTGAGTGCCACGGCCTCGGAACCACTTGACGTGCTCGTACGGTGTCCCGACTGCCACCGAATACGCTTCCCGCTCGCCCTGCTCGGCAACTGCGGTGCACCAAAAGGTCCCGCTAGGGGTATCGGTGTACTGCTGGTAAGGCTTGGTCCAATCGGGCTGCTCGAAGACCCCGCGGGCCGTCCAGAACCGGCAGACCCGCTGGCCTTCCACTGATCCGGCGCTGTCTGCCGGAAAAGTGACCCCGTCATTGGCGTAGGCCTTGTAGATGATTCCCGCCTTGTTGATCTTCATGAAGTGCACCGGGATCTCCAGGTGGATGGTGGCCAGGTTGGTGAATCGATGCGCTGCCATTTCGTACGAGGTCAGATAACGATCGCGCAGGTCTTCGATCTCGAGATCCTTGTTGCGTTTCGCATCTTGCAGGTACGCCACCGCCCACCGTTGTGGGATCAGCACGGCCGCGGCGAAGTAATTGACCTCCACCCGCTGTGCCAGAAACTCGGCATAGTCGGCCGGCGGTCGGTGCTGCAGCACCACGTGTCCCAGCGCGGCGAGGGCGAGGGTGCGCTGGGCCGCGTTGTCGCTGGTCGGCAGAAAGATCCGTCGGCCAGCAAGATCAGTTACCGACCGCGTCGATTGCGGCAAATCGGGCACCGAGTGCAGGGTGAAGCCGAGCCGGTCGGCAATCGCATTCACTCGATGCCGGGTCAACGGCCCGCCGTCATGATCAACGCCGATCAGCAACTCGTCAGCCAGTTCCTCAATGGCCGGGAAGTAATTATCCGAAGCGCGCATCCTGGCTCGCAGCTCGGCGTTGGCCCGCCGCGCATACTCCGGCGTGCCGTCCCGCTCGGCGCCGTACGCGGCAAGACGATCATGCAGCGCCACCAGCGACTCCAGTGCATCCAGCGGGAGTCGGGGGCCAGTCTTCACGGCAGGGATGTCCAGTTCGGCGAAGGAGCGTGACCGTTGCGCTCGCTCGAGCTTCAGCTCCAGCGCAGCTCGCCGGCTAGGTGCAGCCTCGGTCAGTAGATCGGCCAGCTCGCAGTCGAGCGCCTCCGCGAGCGCAACAAGGGTGGAGACCTTGGCCTCTCGCTTGCCCGTTTCGATCAGCGATACGGCGGAGGCGGAGAGTCCGATCCGCTCACCCAAGGCGTCCAAAGTGAGGCCGGATTTCTTGCGCCGGTGCCTGACAGACTTTCCGATCATCAGCGGATCGAGTCCGCTCGGATGGTTGACCTTGGCTGCGTCGCCGTCCCGTGCGGCCACAAGTCGTAACGCCGGCTCCTTGTCAATATTCGCAAACCTTGACGGTCGGGAGCGCGACGTCGATGTCATACCTCGATCTCAACCCTTGCAGCAGGATTCTGCAAGTCCTGGGATTCGTCAAGAACAGCGGATCTTGACCAGACCGGACCTCGGACTGGACTACTCAAAGCCACCAGAGTGGGTGTCACGGCCACCATCGACGGCCGCCAGAACAAGGGAGTTCGGAATGACCACCATGCTGCCCGCCAGGGAAACGACCCACCTCACGCCTGAACAACTGCTGCAGCGCGACTGGGCTACCAGCGCACGTTGGGCGGGCATTGAGCGCAGCTACACATCGGCTGACGTGGTCAACCTGCGCGGATCGGTGGTGGAGGAGCAGACACTGGCCAGGAACGGCGCGACGCGCCTCTGGCAACTGCTGCGTGAGCAAACCTACGTCCGCGCGCTTGGGGCGTTGACCGGAAACCAGGCCGTACAGCAAGTCAAAGCCGGGCTGCAGGCGATCTATCTGTCCGGGTGGCAGGTAGCCGCGGACGCAAACCTGGCCGGCCACACCTATCCCGATCAGAGCCTGTATCCGGCCAATTCGGTGCCGGCTGTAGTCCGCCGGATCAATAACGCCATGATGAGGGCTGATCAGATCGCCTGGGCCAACGGGGAGAACCGCGACCGACCCGGTGAGTTGATCATCCCGATCATCGCCGACGCCGAGGCGGGCTTCGGAGGTCCACTGAACGCGTTCGAGCTGATGAAGCAGATGATCATGGCTGGCGCGGCCGGCGTGCACTGGGAAGATCAACTTGCTTCGGAGAAGAAGTGCGGGCATCTCGGCGGCAAGGTGCTTATTCCCACCCGACAGCACGTTCGCACTCTTAACGCGGCACGGCTCGCCGCCGACATTCTGGGCACCGAGACCTTGATCATCGCGCGCACCGACGCGCTCGCGGCAAACTTGATCACCTCCGATGTGGACCCGGTGGATACGCCTTTCTGTACCGGAGAACGCACTAACGAAGGCTTCTACCGCGTCCGGTCAGGTCTGGAGCCGGTGCTTGCCCGGGCCAAGGCGTACGCGCCGTACGCCGACCTCATCTGGGTCGAGACGGGCACTCCGGACCTCGGGCTGGCACGGGAGTTTGCGACCGAGCTGCACAAGGACTTTCCCGGCAAGATGCTGGCGTACAACTGCTCGCCGTCGTTCAACTGGAAGGCCAGCCTTGATGATCGCCAGATCGCGGAGTTCCAAGATCGACTTGGCGAGCTCGGCTATCGCTTCCAGTTCATTACGCTGGCGGGTTTCCACGCGCTGAACCACGCGATGTTCAGCTTGGCCCGCGGGTACGCCCAGGATGGGATGACCTCCTATGTGGCGCTGCAGCAGGCTGAGTTCGCCGACGAGCCGTATGGCTACAGCGCCACCCGGCACCAGGCGGAGGTCGGCACCGGTTACTTCGACAAGGTCGCCACCGCGCTCAATCCGCGCAGCGAGACGACCGCCCTGGCGGGCTCGACCGAGGCCGCCCAATTTCACTGATCACCCAGTTCTACTGATTACGGCATCGCCAGGAGAATAATCATGACCATCACCGCTGAACCGCCACCCCGAACCCTGCCGCAGTACCGGCACCAGCCCTTGCACGCCACGGACAACCCGCTGACTAGCCGGTTAAGCGTGGTCGGCACCATGCATGATCGCTTCGAAGCGATTCTTACCGACGACGCGCTGGACTTCGTGTGTGGGCTGCACGGCCAGTTCGCCGGTCGGCGGGCCGAGCTGTTGGCGGTCCGGCGCAGCCGCGACGACCAGAGGCTGCCGTTTCGCTTTCTGGCCGAAACGGCAGAAGTCCGCGAGGATCCGACCTGGCGAGTCGCGCCGATCGCTCCCGGGCTCGCGGACCGTCGCTGCGAAATCACCGGACCGCCAACTCAGAAGATGACCATCGGCGCGCTCAACTCCGGAGCGCGGGTATGGATGGCTGATTTCGAGGACGCCACCTCGCCGACCTGGTTCAACATCATCGACGGGCAGCTCAACCTGTACGACGCGATCCGCCGGCAGATCGACTTTACTGACGCCGACGGCCGGCGCCACGAACTCGGCCTGGAGACGGCAACGATCATGGTGCGGCCCCGCGGTTGGCACCTAACCGAGAACCACCTGGTGATGGACGGTCAGCCAATTCCAGCGGCCTTTGTGGACTTCGCTCTGTTCTTCTTCCACAATGCGCAAACCTTGATCGACAACGGGCAGGGTCCGTACTTCTACCTGCCGAAGCTGGAGTCGCACCTCGAAGCTCGGCTGTGGCACGACGTATTCGCCTGGTCGGAGGAAGCGCTCGGCATTCCGCACGGCACCATCCGGGCCACCTGTCTGGTCGAGACCCTTCCGGCCGCGTTCGAGATGACCGAGATCCTCTACGAGCTACGCGAGTACTCCGCCGGGCTCAATGCCGGTCGCTGGGATTACATCTTCTCCTTCATCAAGAACTTCGCCGACGACCCCAGCCGGGTGCTGCCGAACCGTGAGATGATCACCATGACGGTGCCGTTCATGCGGGCGTACACCGACTTGCTGGTCAAGACCTGCCATGAGCGTGGCGCCCACGCCATTGGTGGCATGGCGGCCTTCGTGCCCAGTGGAGCCGACCCGGATGCGACATCTGTCGCACTGGAGCGCACTCGAGCCGACAAGGCACGGGAGGCCAGCGATGGCTTCGATGGCTCCTGGGTAGCCCATCCCGCCCTCGTGGCCACTTGCACCGAGGTGTTTACCTCGGTCCTAGAGGAGCGGCCGCACCAAATCGAGCGCCGCCGCGACGAGGTAGCGGTTACGGTCGAGCAACTGATCGAGCTGGGCGACCTGCCGCGCACGATCACCCTGGCGGGCGTACGCACGAACCTGCGCGTTCCGCTGGCGTACCTGTCGGCCTGGATTGGCGGCCGAGGCGCGGTGGCCATCAACCACCTAATGGAAGACGCAGCCACCGTTGAGATCTCGCGGATGCAGATCTGGCAATGGATCCGTCACAGCGCGCGCATGACTGGAGGGATGGCAGTCACTCGGGACTTGGTCGCTGCGATGCTGACCGAGGAGGTGGAGCTGGCGCTCGAGGAGACCGATCCCGAGCAGAGCTGGCAGGTTGCGGCCGCGCGAGACATTCTCGAGCACGGCTTTCTGGATGCGGAGTTCCCCTCCTTTGTGACCAGCTACGGCTATAGCCACTACCTCTCTGGCCGCACTAATTCATGACATAGGCAAGCCAGCGCGGATCGGGGGAGCGCTCACCGCGCTCCATCGAGTGCACTAGCTCCACGACACGGTCGTTGCACGGTGTCGGTACGCCGAGCTCGCGCCCACGCAACGCCACGCCGCCATTGACGACGTCGACCTCGGTCGCGCGTCCCGCCTCGAGGTCCTGCAGCATCGACGGGCGAACATTGCCGCCCTCCCTCATGTACTCGGCAAGCGCCGCGTCGTCGAAACGGTGCGGATCGACATGGATCAATTCGAGCTCCAGCCTCTGCGCGTCGGCCACAGCCACGCCTTCAGCCCAAAGCGCGAAGACGGCGTCGCGGCCCTGCTCCGCCACTCCGCCGTAACGCAGCCCGGACACCGCCGAGAGTCCCGTGAACGTGCTGTTGATCAACAGCTTCGACCAGATCATCCCGCGCACGTTGTGCGTGATCCGCACGTGGCCGACGGTCTCGAGACAGCGGGCAAGCACTCGTAACCGCTCGCTGTCGGAGCCGTTGAGCTCGCCGATCATGAAGCCGCCGAGTGAATCCCGCACCAGCCGCCCCGGACCTACATTCGAGCCGCCCCATTCGACAACGCAGGCCAGGAGGTTGCCCTTGCCGACAATTTTCTCAATGCGGTCCTGGATCAGTCCGTTGCCGAGCGATACGAAGGTCTCGATGCCGCCGCGGGCGACGAGCGGTTCCAGCACCTCCTGGTGCAGCGGCGACTTGACAGCTATCAACGCGAAGTCGAAGTCGCCATCAAGTCCGTCAATGCTGCTGACGGCATTCAGCACGACGGTATGCGCGACACCCTCTTGTTCGTAGACGAGCCCCGGATCACGCAGCCGGGCGACGTGCTCAACGTTCGCGTCGAGCACCACGACGTCGCATTGCATCTGGGCAGCGGTGACGCCCCCGATCGCTCCGCCGCCCACGACAAGGATCCTCGGCATGAACCTCAGGGTAGGCGGCGACACTAGATCGCCGCGACGGCCTCGCCGACGGGCGTGTCACCGCCCATGAGCTCGAAGGTCCGGCCGATTGTGGTCGGCGAGTCGAGCACGGCAGCGAGCACCGCCGCGACGTCATCGCGCGTCACCTGTCCCCGCGGAACACTCTCACCAAGACTGACCCGGCCCGTGCCGGCGTCGTTGGTGAGGCCGCCCGGCCGCACGATCGTCCAGTCGAGCCCACTCGCTTGCACAGCCTCGTCCGCGCGGCCCTTCGCGCGCAGGTAGACGCTAAATGTGTCGTCACCACGCACCTCGGGATTCGCCCCCACGCTGCTGACGATCACATAACGACTGATCCCGGTCTGCTTCGCCGCCGTAATCAGCTTCACCGCACCGCCGTAGTCCATCGTCTCCTTGCGCTCCGACCCGCTGCCTGGACCGGCACCGGCGGCGAAGACGACGGCATCACAGCCCGTGATCGCCTGCGCGACTTCATCCTCAGTCGCGTGCTCGAGGTCGACCGCTACGGGCTCGGCGCCGACTTGCCTTATGTCCTCGGCGTGGTCGGGATTACGTATAAGAGCGACGGCCTGGTCGCCACGTTGCGACAAGATCTTGGCCAGGCGTCGAGCGATCTGGCCGTGACCTCCTGCTATGGCTACTCGCACGGCTTCAAACCTAAACCGTTGCGCGACGCTGTTGCGCCCCGGGGTCGGGAGGCCACCAGCCGAGAAATTCCACGTGTCTACCCAGGTGTGACACACTAGGACGTGCTGTTGCAATTCTTGAGCCGTGGTAAGTGCTACGCCCTGGAACTTTGCGTGGGCGTTAGCGATCAACTGCCGTCCGACAGCAGTCAGAGAGTCGCGCGGTGCGACCTCTAGATGCTAGGAGAGATTTACATGGCACAAGGAACCGTGAAGTGGTTCAACGGCGAGAAGGGCTTCGGCTTCATTGCGGTCGATGGTGGCGGCGCGGACGTGTTCGTGCACTACAGCGCGATCGAGTCGAGCGGCTACCGCTCACTGGATGAGGGGCAGCGGGTGGAGTTCGAGACCACCCAGGGCCCGAAGGGTCCCCAGGCGGACAAGGTTCGCGCCATCTAGTTCCAAACACTGAGTAAGCAAGAAGCGTCGGTCATTGACCGGCGCTTCTTGTTCAATGACCGGGGGGTTCTGTCACTACCTGGCATACCGGGCACTTCACCAGTAGACATAGCTGTGGCGACTAGTTCGGCCGCCACCACCAGCGGAAAAGAAAGAATCACATGTCCACCTGGCTGATCACCGGATGCTCCACAGGTCTGGGTCGCGCCCTGGCCGAGGCGGTGATCGCCTCGGGTCACAACGCGGTCGTCACTGCCCGCGACGTCGAGAAGGTCGCCGACTTGGCGGCTGACAAGACCGACCGCGTACTCCCACTGCCCCTCGACGTTACCGACACCGCCCAGATCAGGAACGCCGTCGGGAAGGCCGAGGAGCAGTTCGGCGGCATCGACGTCCTTGTCAACAACGCCGGCTACGGCTACCGCGCAGCCGTCGAGGAAGGTGACGACTCCGACATCCGTGCACTGTTCGAGACGCAGTTCTTCGGTGCGGTCGCGATGATCAAGGCGGCGCTCCCAGGGATGCGTGCCCGCCGCTCCGGCGCGATCGTCAACATTTCCACGATCGGCGTCCAGATCATGCCGGCGGGCTCCGGTTACTACGCCGCGTCCAAGGCCGCGCTCGAAGCCATGTCCGGCGCGCTCCGCGGCGAATTGCAGCCGCTCGGAATCTCGGTCACCGTCGTCGAGCCTGGCGCTTTTCGCACTGACTTCGCTGGCCGCTCACTCACCCAGTCGAGCACCGTCATCGACGACTATGCCGACACCGCCGGCAAACGCCGCAAGGAACATGACACGGCGCACGGCACCCAACCCGGCGACCCGGCAATGGCAGCCAAAGCGATCATCGCCGCAGTCGAGTCCGACGAGCCGCCGGCGTTTCTGCTGCTGGGCAATGATGCGCTCAAGACCTACCGCCGGCTAGCCGAAGCCAGACTCGAGACCATTGAAGCTTGGGAGCGCCTCAGTACGAGCACCGACATCGACGCCCGCAAATGAGGCTTCTGGAGGAGCCGTCGCAGATCTGAGCGGTGCCCTCAATGTGGCAGCTGACCCTTCGGGTAGCCGCCGTTGCTGTAGAGCAGCTGTCCGTTGATCCAGGCGCCGCTCGGGGACAGTAGGAAGCGGACAAGATTGGCAGTGTCGGTGGGGGTTCCGAGGCGTCCTGTCGGTTGTTCGGCGATAGCACTGGCGCGAGTCGCGTCGTCCATCCAGCCGGTGTCGACAGGTCCGGGGTTGATCACGTTCGCGCGCAATCCAAGGCCAGCTAGTTCGTGCGCCGAGGCGAGTACGAGTCGGTCCAGTGCCCCCTTAGTAGCACCGTAGGGGAGGTTGCCGACGGTGTGATCGCTGGTCAGCGCTATCACGGCACCGCCTTCGGGGCCGAGCTGACGGGCGAATCCGGCGATAAGCAGCCAGGAGGCTCGCACATTGACGGCGTAGTGCCGGTCAAAGCTCTCCACGGAGGTGTCGAGTACGCCCGAATTCACGCTCTCGCAATGCGACAGCACCACTGCGTCCAGCGGGCCGATTCGTTCCGCGGCGGTGTTGATCAAGGCCGACGCTGCGCTTGGATCCTCGAGGTCGGCCGGGATGAGTTCTACTTTCGCGCCACGACTTCGCAGCTCTTCTACCAACCGATCTGGGTCGTTCCCCGCGTCAGCCATGTGGAGCCGTTCGTCATACGGCCGCCAAAACGAAAGCCCGAGATCCCAGCCGTCGGCAGCCAGTCCAGCTGCGATACCGGCGCCGATCCCTCGGAGCCGTCCGACGCCGGTAATCAGAGCGGTCTGCGCCATAGCGCTCATCCTGACAGTTCGCTAGGACACAACGTCCTCGGGCGAGAGCTGCTCAGCGCGGTACGAGCCGGAACGTGGCTGCAGTGGCGTCCGGCTCGACCATCGGTCGGACATAGCTGTCTGGATATCGGGTGTATTTGCTGCGGTACGCGTCGTGAATCGCGGGATGCACGCTGTCGTCAGGCTCCTCGAAGGTGACATCACGCTCGACGCCGGCGGCTCGAATGCGGCCCTCGTGACGCTGCAGCGCCCGCCGGAACCAGACGCCGGAGCGTCCTCGCCAGGACCGCACATACAACTCATCTCCCACGCGCACGACCCAGATGGTCGTGTACGGACGCAAGCTCCCGTCCTGTCGATACGAGGCGATCTCCAGCTCATCGGCGGGACCGATCCGGGAGAGCTCGGTGTCCGTCCATCCGCTCATTCGGCGTCAGCCCATGTCGTCGAGGGCGGTGATTTCCTCCGGCGTGAGACGCAGGCCAGCGGCGGCCACGTTCTCCTCGAGGTGGTCGATCGATCCGGTGCCGGGGATCGTCAGCATCGTCTCTGACCGTGCCAACAGCCAAGCTAGTGCCACCTGATGCGCGGTCGCGCCGTGGTGCTCAGCAATGTCGATCAGCGTGGGAAGTCGGTCGAGGTTCTGGATCGGCGCCCACGGCAGAAAGGTCATCTCCTCTTGCTCGCAGAGGTCGACAAGCCCGTCCGATTTGCGATCGCCCGGGTTGTAGCGGTTCTGGATGGACACGATTGGCGTCAACACTTGAGCCCGCCGCAGCTGATCCTCGTTGACGTTGGACAGGCCGATATGGCGGATCTTGCCCTCGTCCTTCAGAGCGACCAAGGTGCCGATCGAATCCTCGAGCGGCACTGCGCGGTCAGGCCTATGCAACTGGTACAGGGGAATCTGGTCCAACCGCAGGCGCTGCAGGCTGCCCTCACACGCCTCACGTAGATGCTCCGGCCGCCCGTCTGGATCCCACCGCCCCGGCCCGGGGCGTACGAGTCCACCCTTGGTCGCGATCGCCAGATCGTCCGGATAGGGATGCAGCGCCTCGGCGATGAGCTCCTCGCTCACGTTGGGCCCGTACGAATCAGCCGTGTCGATGAAGTTGACGCCGAGTTCGACAGCGCGCCGCAGCACCGCCCGGGCCTGGTTCCGGTCAGGCGGGTCGCCCCAGATGCCTCGACCCGTGATCCGCATCGCGCCGAAGCCCAGACGGTTGACCGTGATATCCCCACCGATGTCGACCGTTCCGGCGTCCGCCGCCGTTGCTCCAGTGGTCGCGGGCATTCGATACTCCTTCTCGCCATAACTCAGTCCGTCAGACATCAAGGTATTACCCGATCCGCAGGCTGGGTCGTTGCCTTGGAAAGCGCGAATACTGGCTAAATGAAGGTGCTGTGGGTGCTGCCAGCCACCCTAGTACTGATCGCGTGCAGTGCCGCAGCGCCGAATACGTCGCCGTCGCCAGCGCCAGCGGCCACTTCAACTGTCGCAACAGCGCCACGAGCTTCCGCAACGACGGCTCGGCCGAGCACGACTCCGACGCCGAAGGCGACCAACAAGCCCAAGCCGCATCCGATTTCAGTCCAGGCCTTGATCAACAAGAAGTACGACGGACACAACCTGAAACTGGGTCGGCTACTTGCCGACTACGGCGCGTACAAGCGCTACGTGATCACCTATCGAGGCGACGGCCTCAAGATCTCTGGGGTCATGAACGTCCCGGACGGCAAGGGCCCGTTTCCAGTCCTGGTGCTCAACCACGGCTATATCGACCCCGACACGTATTTCCCGGGTCAAGGCATGCCACGCGAACACGATTACCTGGCGCGACACGGCTACGTCGTACTGCACACCGACTATCGAGGCCATGCCTCCTCCGACAATGACCCGAACGTCGATTACGAGCTCCGCTTGCCGTACGCGGTTGACACGATCAACGCCGTCAAGGCGGTCAAGTCCTCCAAGTTGCCGTTCCTGGACAAAGATCGGATCGGTTGGCTGGGACGCTCCATGGGCGGCGGTGTGACCTTGACCGCATTGGTGGCCCAGCCGGGCCTGGTCGATGCCGCCGTCATCTACGCGTCGGTGAGCTCGATGGCCGCGGACAACTGGAAGCAGTTCTATCGGCCGTCGGAAGATCGGTCGCGAACCAACCGCCGGATCGCCCGGACGTACGGCCTGCCGGACAAGTCGCCAGAATTCTGGCGCGCAGCGTCGCCGCGGCCGTACTTCGATCGGATCACTGAGCCGGTGCTGGTCCACCACGGCACCGCAGACGACACCTGCCCAATCCGCTGGTCAGAAGCGACGGTCAAGGCGCTGAAGGCCGCCGGCAAAGATGTCACATTCGTCAAATACCGGGGGGAGGGCCACACATTCGAGCGCCGATGGCAGCGCTCGATTGAGCGCACAGTCGCCTTCTTCGACAAGCACCTGGAGTGATGGACTCGACGCGATAGCCGGCCCCACAATCGAAAGTGGTCACAAACAGCGCATCTGAATCGATCTAGCAGTGTCGTCGCTGACCACTTTTGCTGCAAATCCCGGCGCGGAATCGTCACGGCAAGAACTCTTCGGCAATCGAATCGGCCACATGGGGTAATGAAACCCTCGATGGCAGAACCACAGGCTCTCATTGCCGATCGATACCGTTTGCTGCGCCGCATCGGCAGCGGCGGCATGGGCGTGGTCTGGGAAGGCTGGGATGAGCGTCTGGAACGTCGCGTCGCGGTCAAGCAGCTGTACCGCCAGTCAGCAGCCTCAACAAAGGAAGCAGAGCTGGCCAACCAGCGGGCGATGCGTGAGGCTCGGATCACCGCACGACTCCAGCACCCGCACGCAGTAGCGGTATTCGATGCGGTTGAGCAGGACGGCCAGTTGTGTCTGATCATGCCATTCATCCCCTCGATCACCCTTGCCTCAGTGCTGGAAGAGGGTGGACCACTGCAACCGGAGGAAGCCGCCAAGGTAGGTGCCGACGTCGCGTCAGCACTGGCAGCCGCCCATACGGTCGGCATCGTCCACCGCGACGTGAAGCCGGGCAACATCTTGATCGCCGATGACGGTTCGGCGTTGATCAGCGACTTCGGAATCGCCCGAGCTCTGGGGGATGCGACGCTGACAAGCAGCGGGATGATCCACGGGACGCCGGCCTACCTGGCTCCTGAAGTCGCCCGCGGTAGCGAAGCCGACTTTGCCTCGGATGTGTTCTCGCTGGGCTCCACGCTGTACACCGCGCTGGAGGGCCGCCCACCGTTCGGCACCGACGACAACACCATGGCATTGCTGCATCGCGTGGCCTCCGGGCAATTTCCGCCTCTGCAGCACAGTGGCCAACTGGCCCCCCTGATCATGCGCATGCTCTCGATCGATCCTGACGCTCGGCCGTCGATGGGCACAGTGAGCGAAAGTCTCGCGCGGCTGGCAGGCTCCAATGCCGACTCCCAGCCAGCTACCGTTCCGGCCCCAATCGCAGAACCCGAGCCGTCGGCAGCCCCTTCCCCAAGCCCAACCCCAACCCCAACCCCAACCCCAGCCCCAGCCCCAGCCCCAGCCCCGGGCAGTCAAGATCAGCTCCCACCCCAACCCCGGCAGCGGCGCGGCCTAGCGGCTGCGGTAGCCATAGTTGCTCTAATCGGCATTGGAATTCTGGTGACTGCCCTCCTCGTGAACGACCGCAGAGCCGCGGATCCGACGGCCGGCAATGGCGAATCGAGCTCGGCCGTACCTGCGAGCGCGAGTGTCTCCGGGCCCTCGTCACCGACTCCGAGCGCCGCATCGCCGACTTCGACAGCATCCGCACCCCAGCAAGGTCCGGCGCCGAAACCAACGCCACGGGCCCGAGCTCATACGTCCTCCAGGGCTCCAGCGCCAACAACTCCACCGACGGTCCGGGGTACCCCCACGGCAGCGCAGCTCAGGCGCGCGATCACCAGCTACTACGCCTTGATGCCTCGCAACACCGATGCGGCGTGGCCGCGGATGACGGCCTCATATCAAACCAACCATGCCGGCGGACGGCAGGCTTACCAGCGATTCTGGGATGCCATCGGCAAGATCACCGTGGCTGATGTCAAGGGCATACCCCCAAATGGAGCGCGGGCGACACTTACGTACTACTTCAAGGACGGCCGTGTGGTACGCGAGCGGACTGCGTACGGGCTTGTCAACGAGGACGGACGCCTCAAGATCAGCAGCTCGACGGTGCTGAGCAGTGTGACGCTCTCAACGTCATAGTGGGCCTCCAGCCTGCCCAGCGCCCAAAGCACACCGAGCACCAATGCGGCCCAGATAGCGTCGAGTCGAAGCTGCAGTCTGGGAAGGGCAAACCCGCGCCAGCCGACCTCCTCGAAGAGCCCAACGATGATCACGGTCGACAAGAAGAAGAGACCAATCGACCGCCAATCTGTATAGGCACCGGTCCGGCGCACAGGCGCCCCGGCCGCAACGACCAGTAGTGCCGTAAGACCAGCAAGGACAAACGGACCGAGCAGCGCGATGACGTACCAGATCGGATGCACCCGCCAGCGTCCCAGCTGCCGCAGCAAGGCCCACAGCTCATGCCTTCCGCCTGACAAGAGAGCAACGATCACTGCTGCGATCAAGGGCCCAAAAGGCACCAGCGGACTGCTGGTGGGATTCAAGATCACCAACGGCCATAGTGCCCACGACAGCAGGTAGGCCAGTACGAAGTACAGCACGAGGTCGTGCCGGGCAGCCCAGTTACGTGGTGCAGTGCCCGTTGTTTCGGCCTCATGATTGAGTCCTTCGCTGCGCCCAGTCATGTCTTGGAGATGCTAATCGCGCCCGTTGTCCCGTGGCATCCGGACTCGTTCTGGTAGGTGCCGCGGAGGTAGAGTCGGCTAATGGCAGCCGTTACCATTTCGGCGCCTCAAGCTTTTGGCGCCGACATCGTCGAGGTACACCCAAGTTGGAAGACCCGGCGGCGACACTTACAACAGCTCCGGCTCCGCGACCAGATCAGCGCGCGGCTTGCCGAGCTTGATCAAATCGCCTGCATTCTCAACGACGCCGCCGACCTGGTACACGCCGGCTGGCTGCAGGAAAGCTGGTTTGCATATCGCGACGGCAGAGGACGGCTTAGGCCGGTCAACGCCTACAACGCCAAACAGATGACAGGTCACCCAGTGGTCGCAGCCTGCCTGGTAGGCGCAGTCGTCCAAGCCGGCGGTGGCATGCCTTACGTCCGAACACAACCAGTTCAACGTGCCCTAGACCTGACCTGGCACACTTTGTTCAAGACTTCGCCGGAACTGATCCGCCGGATACCCGCTCCCGAGGCGCGCGTACACCATGTTCAAGATCTGACTCGCTGGAACGACCACCCGAGCCGGACTGCTGGTCAGGCGGAAGAACTGCTGCGTCGCAGCGCCACCGCCGCCCGGTCGGAAGCGGAAATCCTGCGCCAGGTGCCGGTCCCACAGCTGTAGCCGCCCACTGTGAGAATGGAGGAAACCGGCATGACGGCCGGGATCGGAGGCATGCGGCTATGCGGGTGGTATGGAGAGGCACCATCTCCTTCGGCTTGGTGACGATTCCTGTCCGGTTGTATGTCGCGACCGAGAGCAAGCGGGTTCCGTCCCATCAGATCCATGTCCCCGACGGTGGCCGGGTGCAGTACAAGCGGGTCTGCTCGATCGATGGCGCGGAGGTGCCGTACGAGGAGATCGGCCGCGGCTACGTCTCGACAACCGGTGAGCTCGTCGTACTCAACGACGTCGATCTCGCCATGCTGCCGGCCAAGACATCACGCTCGATCGAGGTCATTTCTTTCCTACCGATGGCGGCGGTTGACCCCATTTACTTCGACCGCAGCTACTACGTCGAGCCCGAACCGCAGGCCGCCAAGGCGTACCGGCTCATGCGGGACGCGCTGCGCAAGCTGGGTCGGATTGCCGTCGCCAAGGTCACGCTTCGTGATCGCGAGATCATCGCGGTGTTGCGGGTGCACGACGATGTTCTGCTGCTCGCGACCATGCTCTGGCCGGACGAAGTCCGGGAACCGAGCTTCCCGTTCCTGACCGAGGACGACGAGTGGTTGACACCGAGCCAGGAGCTTGCCATGGCCGAAGCGCTGATCGACTCGCTGTCGGATGATCAGTTGGATCCGGCCAGATACCGCGATGTGCACCGGGAGACACTGACCGCTCTGATCGATGCCAAGGCGACCGGGCAAACTGTGACAACCCAAGAAGCTGCGCCGCGAGGGGCAGCGCCACCCGACCTGTTGGACGCTTTGCGCGCCAGCATTGCGGCTGCCAAACAACGCCGATCGACGAGAAACGGCGGACGCCGGCGCGCCGCCACGACCGGCAGCGAGGCGAAGAAGAAGCTCAAGAAGCCGGCAGAGGCCAGCCGTGAGGCCGGGCCGCCGAAAAAGCGCAGTTGAGGCGACAGGCCGGCAACACGCCCACTCTCAATACCGCGTTATGAGGATGGGAGCTGGTACCAAGAGCTCATGAGCAGTTGTCCTGACTGTGGCCTCGACTTCGACCACTTCCTAGACCACTGCCACGGCACCCTGGTCGTCCATAGAGATCGCACTCTCGAGTGCACCGATCCTGCTTGCGAGCTTCCTGAGCTGCTGCGGCACGGGTTCATCATCGACTGCATGGCGGTGCTCGGCGGCTGCTGCGTTGATGGCACTCTGACAGGCAGCACGCCAGATTCGCCTCCTTCGTCGCTCGCAAACAACAAGCGCACATCCGCGGCGTAGTACACCCGCGAGCTCCTGCAGTCGGCGAAGCGCGCTGCCTGTCATAGCGCTACGTAGCCGATGACGCAGTGGACCTGCCGGCCGTATCCTGACTTGCATTGCCCGCCGGTGGCCACGTTAGATTGGCCGTTGGATGACTGTGCATATGACGGGGCAGATGACGGGGCGCGAACTGGACGACATCGTCCGAGAGCTCTACGTGCTACCACCAACCGATTTCATCGCTGCCCGGAACGATTTGGTACGCCAAGCCCGGTCAGCCGGCAGCCGGGAGATCGCCGAACGGCTGCAACAGCTTCGGCGTCCGACCCGCAGCGCCTGGCTGGTGAATCTGCTCGCCAGCGACGATGCGGCAATGCAGCGCCTGTCGGCCCTGGGGCGCCAGCTACGGGATGCCCAAACCGGATTAGCCGGTGCCGAGTTGCGCACCCTGGCCGAGCAGCGCCGGCATTTGATCGCCGATCTGATGGAGCGGGCCCGGGCCTATGCCGATGAAGCCGGCGTACGCCTGACTCCTGCCGTGCTGTCGGAGGTTCATGCCACGCTGCAGGCCGCTCTTGTTGATCTTGCTGGGGCGCTGACCGTTCGCAACGGGCGGCTGGTACGTCCGCTTTCGCACAGTGGATTCGGGCCGCGACCACGGGTCAGCGTTGCGCAGATCGGCTCGGGTGCTGAGCTGCGCCCGGTTGAGGTGCCAACCAGGCCGGCTGCCGAGATCGAGCGTCCTGAAGTCGAAGACGAGTTGGCGGCGCGGCGGCGTACGGTCCTCAGGGCTGTTGAGTTGGTCGAGGTGACCGCTGACGCGTTGGCGGCGAACGAAGATGCCCAACCCGCGCTGGGCAATGAAACGAAAGCGTTGCCTGAGTTGCGTCAGGCGGAGGAGGAACTTGCCGCCGTCGAAGCTGCGCATTGGACCACAGAGTTCGAACTCGCCGACGCCGAGGCGGCCGTAGAGGCCGCCGAAGACGCCTTGAGCGAGCTCGACTCGAGGCGGATGGAGGCTCGGCGGGACAAGGTCACCGCTCAACGGCATCTCAGCGAAGCACGTTCACGGCAACGCCACGCTGTGAACGCTTTGGCCGAGGCCCGCCGACGACTCGAGTCCGCCCGCGAAGCAGTCGACGCAGACGAGTAGCAGCAGTCAAACCTCGGCCGGCGACCGCGGCACTGCCGAAAGCGTCACGCAGCAGCGGTTCTCACCGGGTTCGAGACGGGCGTCGAGCAGACCCGGTGCGGCAGCGGCAACGAACCCGCTCAACATGGCATGGTTCAGCGAACACACCAACTCCGTGTGGCTAACAGCGAGGGCATGGAACGGACAGTTGGCCATGACGATGGTGTCATTGACGCGGCGAGGCTCGTAGCCGTGTTCGGTGAGAATCCGTACGGCGAGTTCCAGAGCTGCCTCGGCGCCACGCGGGCGATCAGTACCTGCTGCAGCGATTGCTGCACCCCGGACACAGGCTGCATTACTGATCGCCTCGAGGATCGGCGTACCGCTGTGGGTCGAATCTGAGATCGCATCAGCCATGATCTGCCCGGCTAGCTCATAGTCGCGCGCTGGAAGGGCAACGGCGAACTCGCTGCGACCCCTGCGATAGCGCTTGGCGGGACGCCCGGCACCGGGGCCACTGCGTCCGGTCAGCCGGACATAGTCCGCCTCGAGCAGTCCTGCCGCCTCCAGTCGATCGAGGTGAAACTTCGCTTTGTGGCGCGCAACCCCGGCAGCGTGCGCCGCTTGGTCCCGGCTCACTGGTTGATCTTGTGAGCAGACGAACTCATACAGCCGGCGGCGTACGGGGTCGGCCAACACGCCAATGGCAGTGATGTTTCGGTCGAAGCCGCCCACCCAGCTCCCTCACTAACGGACAGATGTATTGACGATAGACCGTAACCGGTCTAACGTCGAATTGACTATCTGATAGTGGCTTACATCGACGAAAGGATGCTTCGAATGTCGATCGCCGCGCTCATTACCTGGATCATTACCGCCGGGTTTGGAGCCTTCATGCTGATCCGCTGGGCAACCCGTGGCGGAACCAGGCATGCAGAGGGAACAGGGACACATCTTCCGCCGTACCGGGTCTTCACCCATTTCGGGCTGGCCGTAGCCGGGCTGATCCTCTGGATCATCTACCTCGTCACCGACAGCACGCTGCTGGCGTGGATCGCATTTGTCGACCTCGTCGTGGTTGCGAGCATCGGCCTGATCATGGTCATGCAATGGGCAAAGGACGGCCGAGCTGCCATGGCCGCCGCCGCCGCGACTGACGGTCCATTCCGAGCAGACGCGAGCGGAGTTGATCTTGCCGAGCAGCACATCCCGCGCCCACCGGTTGTGCTACACGGGATCTTCGCCGTCAGCACCGTCGTGCTGGTATTGCTCAGCGCGCTTGGCATCGGCGGAAGTTGATCTGCCCAACCCGATGAATCGTGGCCGCATGCGCGGTCTAATCAGCGACCAATCCGAAAATGATCAACTGAGGAGACCAGCATGACGACCACTGATTGGACAACGGAACAAAAGGGTGTCGGGCAGTACGCCGAGGTCAACGGCATCAATCTCTACTTCGAGACCCACGGGACTGGCCAGCCGCTGATCTTGCTCCACGGAGGGCTTGGATCGGGCGAGATGTTCGGACCGACCCTCACCGAGCTCGCGCAGCAGCACCAAGTGATTGCCGTCGACCTTCAGGGACATGGTCGTACGGCTGACATTGATCGGCCGATCGACATCCGGCTCATGGCCGACGACATCGCCGCGCTCATCGACCATCTGAAGCTGGACAAGCCCGACGTTGTCGGTTACTCCCTCGGCGGCGGAGTCGCACTCTTCACGGCAGTGAAATACCCGGACAAGGTCCGTCGGCTCGTCGTGGCCTCGGCACACGCCCGGCGCGACGCGATTCCGCCCGAGATGCTCGCTCAGCAGGCTCAAGTGAACGCGGCCGCCGCCGAATTCCTGAAGGACACGCCGATGTGGGAGCTCTATCAGCGAGTCGCGCCCCACCCGGAGGACTTCCCACAGTTGCTGGACAAGGTCGGCGAGGCCATGGCCCAGGACTATGACTACACCGAGGACGTTCGTAGCCTCCAGGTGCCGACGCTCTTGGTGGCAGCCGATGCCGACATGGCACCGCCGAGCCACTACGTCGAGATGTTCAAGCTGCTTGACGGCGGCCTCCGCGATGGCGGCTGGATGGGCGAAGGCCGGCCCAAGGGTGGCCACGCCCTGGCGATCTTGCCCGGGCTAACCCACTACAACCTGGCCATCTCGCCGCTCTTCGCTGCAGTCACACTGAACTTCCTCGACGATCAGCCAAGCTGACCGCAGCCTCCGCTTCTCGGCTGACGGCGTAGGAATACGGTGCGAATCTGACAACCACCCGTATTGGATGCGTAAAGGTCAGTTGGCGACTGCCGGGCGCAGTAGTCGGATAGCAAGCATGTGGACCGGAATCGAGCGATGGTCCAAAGCATGCTTGAACCTGTTCTGCCGATGAGAATGGGACTGCGGACGGTGTCGAGAACCCGGACGGAGAGATCACTGCCCGGAGGAGGTGCCATGGGTGCCGGACAACTGCGGGTCTACTTCGGGGCAGCTCCGGGCGTCGGGAAGACCTACAAAATGCTCGAAGAGGGCCATCGGCGGCTGGGTCGCGGCACCGATGTCGTCGTCGGGTTTGTGGAAACTCACGGGCGCAAGCACACTGCCGAACTCCTGGATGACCTTGAGGTCGTCCCGCGGACAAAGGTGACCTATCGAGGCACGACTCTGGAGGAGATGGACCTCGCAGCGGTCCTGGCTCGGCGACCCCAGGTTGCCCTGGTTGACGAACTTGCTCACACGAACGCTCCTGGCTCGCCCAACGAGAAGCGATGGCAGGACATCGAAGAACTCCTCGATGCCGGCATCACCGTGATCACAACCGTGAACGTGCAACATCTGGAATCACTCAACGACGTTGTCTACGAGATCACCGGCGTGCGGCAGCGCGAAACGGTGCCCGATGCGGTCGTGCGCCAGGCAGAACAGATTGAGCTCGTCGACATGACCCCAGAGGCGCTGCGCCGTCGACTGGCACATGGCAACGTCTACACGCCCGAGAAGATTGACGCCGCGCTCGGCAATTACTTCCGAGTCGGAAATCTCACCGCGTTACGCGAGCTGGCGCTGCTCTGGGTAGCAGGCAAAGTCGATGAACAACTAGACAAATACCGCGCTGATCACAACATCGGCTCGCACTGGGAAACCCGTGAACGGGTGGTTGTGGCGCTCACTGGCGGACCCGAGGGCGACACCCTCATCCGTCGGGCGGCGCGCATCGCCGCTCGCACCAAGGGGGCCGACCTGCTGGCCGTACACGTTGCACGAAGTGACGGTCTCAGCGGCGGAGACCCGGCTCACCTGTCTCGGCAACGAGTGCTCGTGGAAGATCTTGGCGGCACTTACCACCAGGTCGTCGGCACCGACATCCCGGCAGCGCTCTTGGCTTTTGCGCGCGGCGTCAACGCCACTCAACTCGTGCTGGGAGCTAGTCGGCGCGGACGCTGGGCCCAAATGTTGTCGCCGGGCGTAGGAGTCACGACCACCGTCGAATCGGGATCCATCGACGTACATCTCGTCACGCATGAGGCGACAGCGCGCCGCTGGCGGATCGGGAGAGGACGGGAAGGGCCGTGGCGGGGTCGTCCGGGTGGACTGAGCCTTGGCCGTCGGGCAGCCGGATTCATCCTGACTCTCGCCGCCCTGCCAGCGCTCACCGCCTTGCTGCTGGCGGTCGATGCCGATGTCTCCTTGTCCACCGACATCTTGGCGTTTCTGCTGTTGGTGGTGGCGGTAGCGCTGGTGGGCGGACTGCTTCCAGCCGTGCTTACGGCCTTTGGTGGCTTTCTACTGCTGAACTACTTTTTCACCCCGCCACTGCGGATGTTCAGCGTTGCTGAGCGGGAGAATCTCCTCGCTCTCTTCGCATTCCTCGTGGTGGCGGTGTCACTCAGTACCGTCGTCGATGTCGCTGCGCGTCGAACCCGGGAAGCGTCGCAGGCCCGAGCCGAGGCGGCCACCCTGTTCACTCTGGCGGGCAGTGTGCTTCGGGGCTCTCGGCCCTTGCCAGCACTCCTGGAACAGGTACGCGAGACCTTCGCCCTGGACGCTGTGACTCTTCTCGAGCGCCGACCAGAAGCCTTGGGAGGGCCAGATCTAGAGCACACGAATGAAGCGTGGACGGTCGTCGCATGCGTTGGCAGCCCAATCTGCCTTACCCCAGGCGAGGGCGACGCCGAGGTGCATGTCGATGAGTCATACACACTGGTGCTGTCGGGTCACCCGCTCGCTGCGCAGGACCGCCGGATCTTGGAGGCATTCGCAGCCCAGGCGACCATCGCGCTGCGGCAGGAGCGCCTTGAGGAGGCAGCCGCCACCGCAGGCTCGCTGGCCGAAGTGGACCGCGTAAGGACTGCGCTCCTCAACGCGGTGAGCCATGATCTTCGCACCCCATTGGCCTCAGCCAAGGCGGCGGTCGGAACGCTTCGCATGTCGGATCTGCCCCTAAGCGAGGAGGATCAGGCCGAGCTGCTCGCCACAACTGAGGAGTCGTTAGATCGGCTTAGCGGGCTGGTCGAGAATCTCCTCGACATGAGCCGGCTCCAAGCCGGTGCTCTAGCGCTTGCCATTCAGCCGATCGACATCGCCGATGCCGTCTCCGCCGCCATGACGAGCCTGGGACCAGCTGCGTCCCAGGTGATCATCCGGGTTCCGGAAGACACGCCTGACGTGCAGGCTGACCCAGCACTTCTGGAACGCGCAATCGCCAATCTGGTGCAGAACGCCGTACGGCACAGCCCATCTGGAGCCCCTCCGCAGATTACGGCGAGCGCTTACGGCGAGACTGTCGAAATCCGCGTGATCGACTGTGGTCCCGGCGTACCCGAGACCGACTGGGATCAGATCTTTCTGCCGTTCCAGCGGCTCGGGGATCGGGACAACAGCAGCGGTGTCGGACTTGGTCTCGCTTTGTCTCGCGGCCTCGTCGAGGCGATGTCGGGAACTCTGAGGCCGGAAGGGACACCTGGCGGCGGCTTGACCATGATCATCTCGCTGCCTGCCGCAGCTCTGCCCAGTGGGGATGCGGAAGCAGTGGGAACCCCATCGATAACTGCCAGGCTGAGCGGTGAGCCGGCGCATCCCGCGACTGAGCGATCATGACTCGGGTGCTGGTGGTCGATGACGAGCCGCAGATTCTTCGAGCGCTGCGGATCAACCTTCACGCGCGGCAGTACGACGTAGTCACGGCTGGCACTGGTCAAGGAGCGCTCCACGCAGCAACCGATGCCCACCCGGACCTGGTCATTCTCGATCTTGGCCTGCCAGATATGGACGGCGTGGACGTCATCCGCTCGCTTCGCAAGTGGACGCAGGTGCCGATCGTCATTCTCTCCGGGCGGATGAACAGCGCCGCCAAGGTGGACGCCCTCGATGCCGGCGCAGATGACTATGTCACGAAGCCGTTCAGCGTAGCGGAGCTGCTGGCACGAATTCGAGCTGTCACTCGACGCACGACCGAGCCAGAGGTGGTGGAACCCATTCAGGTTGGGCGGTGGACGGTTGACCTCAGCGATCATGTAATCCACGAGACGCCTCCAGCAGGTACCGGCGGCAACGACTCCCGGTCCGCGTCTCAAGTGCACCTCACACCGACCGAATGGCAGCTCCTCAAGGCACTTGTCAGGCATCCTGGGCGGCTGGTGAGCCAACGGCAACTGCTTCAAGAAGTCTGGGGACCGACGTACCTGGACCAGACCCACTATCTACGTCAGTACGTCAAGGCACTCAGGCACAAGCTTGAAGATGATCCCAGTCGACCCCGCCATCTCATCACCGAACCTGGAATGGGTTATCGGTTCCAGCCCTAACGCGCAGCCCTCGAGGCGCCGGCCTCAAGCGCCAGGGAGTTGGCTGCAAGGTGAGCGAGGAGCGCAGCGACCTGTCGCTGTTCTGCCCGTGGACGCGCAACATGTGAAGCCGCGGTAACGGCAATGTAGGCCGGGCGGGAACCGGGGCGAGGCACTGGGATCGCGATCACGTCATCGGTGGGCAGGCCGTCTCGGTCGGGGTCCATTCTCTTGCCGGCCCGAGTAACGGTGCCGTCGCTATGCAGCACCGTGGCGGGCAAGGGTTCGTTGAGCACCAGGCGCGAGCTGTCTGCATCGAGCACCTTGCTTACTGTGTCCGAGATAGCGTCGAGTGTTGCCGCGTGCGTCTCCGGCGCCAGTGGCTCTGCGGCGTGCCGCAGCGCCGTCAGGTAGTCGAGTCGGCGAGTAGCCACGGCGCGCTGACGGCCAGCCCACCAGCTGAGCTGCTCGATTGCGCCGCCTACCAGGACCAGCAGCAGGACGGTCAGGATGTCTTGGGTGTCGAAGATCCTGAGGCTGTAGTACGGCTCGGTCCAGAAATAGTCGTAGGCAATGGCGGTCGTCACTGCGGCAACCAAGCCAGCCGGACGCAGCCCAGCGGCAGAAACTGCCGCGACGGCCAAGACGAGGATCAACGTCACATGATTCTCATGCAGCTGCGGACGGGCCAGAGTCAGCAAGGCGGCGACCACTGGTCCTAGTAGTACGGCGGCAATCCAGACAACCGCGCGGTGCCGGCCCAACCAGTCAGAGAACGCCATGTCCGACACCCTTGCCAGTGCCAAAGATGATCAAGATCACAGCTCAAGTCTGAGTCTGGCAGGTGCCTAGCAACAGGTTCCTTTACGAAGGTTCTACGCGCACGCCGAACCTCCAGCTGCTGCACACTCCACCAAATTTCCGACCATTGCGGAGTCCTAGACCTCATATCCGCGATCCGACTGTCGAAGAGTCCGCATTGGTCGGAAATTCGAATCAGGGTGTGGGGTCTCCGACGGGCGTCGGCGTCAAAATCTCGTCAACGAGCGGTGCTTGCTGGCTGCCTGACGGTTGACTGATGGAGGGCACAATTTGTTCGCCTCGCCGTGACCCCACATGAACGCTGGACGGATCACAGGAGCAGGGGTGACTAGGACTGACGAAGCGGGGACCGCGCCACTCGCCTTGCGCTCCTGGTTGATGAAAGGCGTTCCCGAAGACCGGAACTACCTCGGCCCCCACCCCAGCCCGCAGCAAACGGAAAAGACCCACCGCTGGTGGCAGGTCATGTGCCTTACCGGTGTCGACTACTTCTCCACTCTGGGATACCAACCGGGCATTGCGGCCCTTGCCGCCGGCTTGATCTCCCCCATCGCAACCGTGGTCCTTGTCGCCCTGACGCTCCTCGGCGCTCTGCCGGTTTATCGGCGCGTTGCGTCCGAAAGCCCTAATGGCGAAGGTTCAATCGCGATGTTGGAGCGGCTCATGTCGTTCTGGAAAGGCAAGATCTTCGTCTTGGTGCTGCTGGGCTTTGCCGCCACCGACTTCATTATCACCATGACTTTGTCGGCCGCCGACGCCACTGCTCACCTGGTGGAGAACCCTCGCCTCGAGCCGTTCCTCGCCGGGCATGAGGTGGTGATCACGCTAGTGCTGTTGGCCCTGCTGAGTGGGGTGTTCCTGCGCGGGTTCACAGAAGCCATCGGTGTTGCGGTGGCCTTAGTGGCGCTGTACCTCGGCCTGAACGTCGTCGTCATTGCCGACGGAATCGCACAGGTGTTAGCACAGCCAGTCC
>Ga0307288_10000159_pt1 | contig 24496 bp, 20 predicted proteins | sample ER_DNA_142_FD_194469 | JGI IMG/M metagenome (GOLD analysis project Ga0307288, IMG submission 194469) | Bulk soil microbial communities from the East River watershed near Crested Butte, Colorado, United States - ER_DNA_142 | ecosystem: Environmental > Terrestrial > Soil > Floodplain | place... | reverse complement strand
ACCGCTATGACGGGCAGGACCTGCGACTCCTCGGCAGCCGCGATGTCGCTCATGTTCGCTTCGCTCCGAGTTCTCGAGACTGCTGGTTTTGTTATGGACTGGACGGGTGAAGTTAGGGGGTTCTGACCTTGGGTGGCCCCGGCAAGGGTAGCCCTGTCAGTGCCTGTGCAGCGACTACGTGATCGGCCAGCCGCTCGCGGACGACGGAAGTCCACTGTGCAACGGCGGCCCTGCGGCGAGGCCAAGGAGTCTTTGGAACGGTGAACGGCTCTCCATAGACCAGATGAATCGACTTTCGCAAACCTGGCACCTGGTTTTTGCTCCGTCCTGGTTCACGGGTGCCGAGAATTGCGACTGGGACAACGGGTGCTCCGGTCACCATGGCGAGGTAGGCAGCGCCTCTCCTTGCCCAGGCGACTTCGCCGCCAGTGCGTGAACCTTCTGGGAAGACCGCCAGCACTTTGTCGGCACGCAGCACCTGGATCGCCCTCCGGATGGCTTGCGGATCGATTTCTCGACGGTTTAGCGAGATCTGACCGAGGTAGGACAGGAATCGACCCACCGCGCCCGTGAAAGCCTCCCGCTTCACCAACGCGAATGTAAGTCGTCTGGTGAATGCGATAAGGGCCGGCCCGTCCAGAACGCCGATGTGGTTCGCCGCCAAGATCACTGGTCCGCTGGGCGGAACGTGCTGAACACCATGCACCGTGACGCGCCAGGAAAGCCGCAGCCCGAGGTGTACCAGCGGTTTGAAAAGCCGTAGACCCCACTCCTTCGGGGCCGGCAGTCGATCAGTATGGGGGAGATCGGGGCTAACCCCTTGGATCACGCCCGTCTCCCAGCGCCCGGACCGGAACGAATGCAAAGATCGTCTCGATCACCTCTTCCAGACTGAGGGATGTGGAATCGACCACATGCACGCCGGGAGCCGCCGATTCGAACTCCGCGACCATGGAATCGTCCCGATCACGACGGATTACTTGATCATGAACAGCGTCTACGTCCACCTGATGCTCGGCTAGCTCGGCATGTCTGCGCGCTACTCGGGCAGCGGGATCGGCAACCAGCAGCACGCGTACGTGGGCGTCCGGCGCCACCACGGTGGTGATGTCCCGGCCTTCGGCAACGATGCCCTCGGCGGCGTCGGCGATCAGCTTCTTTTGCCGCGCTACGAGATAGGTACGCACATCGAGGTTAGTGGCAATCGCGCTGACAGCCTTCGAGACCTCGGGAGCTCGGATGGCGTCGGAGACATCGACTCCGTTGATCGCGATAGCAGGACGTCGAGGGTCAAGATCAACTTCTATCGACGCATGGTCTAACAGGCGCGCGACTGCCGCTCGATCCTCAAGATCGACGCCTTCTTCGAGCGCGAGCCATGTGATAGCCCGATACATCGCCCCGGTGTCCAAGAAAGCAAGCCCGAGCCGGTCGGCAACTCCTCGCGCCGTACTCGACTTCCCTGAGCCGCTGGGGCCGTCGATAGCGACGACCAGCGGCCGAGCCGAACCGGTGTTCGTACGTGGCTCACTCGAAGTGTCGAACTGATTGGTCATCGCTACCTTAGACACGCGCCTCAGCGTACCGGGCGGATGTCATGAGACCGTCCAGCCATGCGACAGCATCGTTTCGACCAGGGAGTCGGCGTGCTCGGGCGCCACTGACAAGGCAAGGTAGCCAATCTCGCGGACAGGGTCATGCTCGATGGAGATGTCTTCGACGTTCACTCCAGCAGCGCTGACATCTGCGAAGAGCCGGGCGAGCGCTCCTGGGGAGTCAGGAATTGCGACGACAACCTGGCGGTACCTGACTGGGGCCGCGCCATGCTTGCCGCCGATCTTGCGAATCCCGGCGACGCCGCGTTCCAGCTGGCTTCGTAGATCATCGCTCGCATGGGCCGCTTCAACAGACTTGATCAACAAGCCCAGTTGATCTTGGATATCGCGCAACTCCTCTAGTACGGCGTTGGAGTTTGCCCCCAGAATTTGTTCCCAGAGCTCTGGATCGCTGCCGGCGATACGGGTGACATCGCGTAAACCCTGACCAGCCAGCATGAGGTCCCGCTCCGGCACCTGAGTGAGGTGGCCCGCGACGAGCACCGACATCAGGTGCGGCAGATGAGAGACCCGGGCCACGGCTGCGTCATGATCATCGACATCCATGATCAGCTCACGGGCTCGGCAGGCGCGGACGGCGGCCCGCACGCGTTCCACGGATTCGACTGCCGACCGCCTGTGGGGTGTCACGACCCAGGTACGGTCAACGAACAGCTCGGGATGTGCCGTCATCGGTCCGGAGTGGTGGGAGCCAGCCATCGGATGGGAACCGACATAGCGGCCTAGATCGACATCACGCTGCCAGAGAGCGTCGAGAACCCCCGCCTTGACCGAACCGACGTCTGTGACGGTCGCATTCGGATAGATCTGGAGACTGTGCACCACTAGGTCGGCAATGGCGCCTGGTGGCACCGCGACGACGACAAGATCAACATCTGCAGAGATCGGAGGCTCGATCGTGCCGGCGCCCAGACCGGCGGCGACGCGGGCGTGGCTGATCTTGTGATCACGCAGGTGAACTGCGTAGCCGGCGGCGGAGAACGCGCATCCGATTGACGTGCCGATAAGCCCGGTTCCGATGATCACCACCCGGCTTACCGGGCGCTGCTCCACCATGCCTCCTGAGCTGGTCGAAGGACGCGCTTCGACAGGCTCGGCCTGCATGATCGGCAGTTGGGTCTGGCTCACGTGCTGTCTGCGGCTTCGGATCCATCAGCAAGCAGGGCAGCAAGTCGATCACCCTTGATTCGCCGGAACTTGCGTGGCATTGCTCTGGTCCGGTCCAGGACTGCGACCTCCAACGCTTCTACTCCCAGCGATCGGGGTGCGGCGTTGGCGCCGCCCTCGGAGCCGAGCGCGCGTACCGCAAGCTTGGCTGCGTCGGCCAGCGTCAGGCCAGGCTGGAACCCATGACTCACCACGTCGGCGATGACTTCGGCGGATCCCCCCATAACTGCGAAGTTGGCTTCGTCGCCGACCGAGCCGTCGTAGGTCAGCCGATATATCTGGTCTTGCGCCGGCGTTGCGCCTAGCTCGGCGACCACAATCTCCACCTCGTAGGGCTTGTCGCCGCCAGAGGAGAAGATCGTGCCGAGCACTTGGGCGTAGCTGTTGGCCAGCCCACGAGCCGTTACGTCGGTCCGGTCGTAGGTGTAACCGCGGACGTCGGCGTAGCGGATTCCGGCTTGCCGCAGGTTTTCGAACTCGTTGTAGCGGCCGACCGCCGCGAAGGCGATGCGATCGTAGATCTCGCTGACCTTGTGCAGCGCCTGTGACCGGTTCTCGGCAACGAACAGGATGCCGTCGGCGTAGTGCAGGACAACTACAGAACGGCCCCTGGCAATGCCCTTGCGTGCGTAGTCGGCCCGATCCTTCATTTGCTGCTCGGGCGCGACGTAGAACGGCATGCTCATCGGAGCGTCCTCTCCCGAGGACGACGGGTTCTAGGCAAGTGGCGCCCCCGGTCCGTCTGGTCGCTCCGCGCGGCTGGCCATCAGCCGCGTGATCATCTCGGTAGTTTCTTCTTCGCTCAATTTCCGCACACCATCCGCAGTCGCGGCCAAGACCACCGGGAAGATCTTTCGCTGCATGTCTGGTCCGCCGGTTGCCGAGTCGTCGTCGGCAGCGTCGTAGAGCGCCTGAATGACCGCCAACGCGGCCTCGTCGGCATTGAAATCGGGCCGATAGAGCTTCTTGAGCGATCCGCGAGCGAAAACCGAGCCGGATCCAACGGAGAAGTAGGCATGCTCTTCATAACGACCACCGGTGGCGTCATAGGAAAAGATTCGGCCCTCTTCGGTCAATTCGTCCCAGCCGGCGAACAGGGGTACCACGACCAGACCCTGCATAGCCAGGCCGAGATTGAGCCGGATCATGGTGGCCAGCCGGTTGGCCTTCCCGACCAGGGAGAGCGGCGCGCCCTCGATCTTCTCGTAGTGCTCCAGCTCGACCTGGAACAAGCCCACCAGCTCGACGGCGAGTCCGGCCGCTCCCGCAATTCCGATGATCGAAAACTCATCGGCCGCGAACACCTTCTCGATGTCACGTTGCGCGATGATGTTGCCCATCGTGGCCCGCCGGTCGCCAGCGACCACCACCCCGCCGGGGAAGGTCGCGGCCACGATTGTTGTGCCGTGCGGACTGAGGTCGCCCATTCCGGCAACCGCCGCCCGCGACGTCGGCAAAAGGTCGGGAGAAACCCGCGAGACGAATTCGGTAAAGGATGAAGACCCGATACGAAAGAACTCAGAGGTCAGCTCAACGACATGTCTTCCGTCGTTCACTGGCCACCCTTCTGAACGAACGAACGTACGAACTCTTCAGCGTTCACTTCGAGCACGTCGTCTATCTCGTCCAGCAACGAGTCCACCTCGGAGTCCAGTTCGGCCTTGTGCGCCGTATCAGTAGGGGCCAGCTCCTCGACCTCACGATCCTCAGCTCGCCTCGACTTACGTTGGCTCTGCTCTGACTCAGCCATACCTGCTCCTCGTCTGTACTGGCGTCCAGCCTAACCAACCCCACCGACAACACCACGACATTCCCAGCGCGGCAGTCTGGCGTCGAGGCTCAACCTCGAGAGGTCGGCCTAGGTTGCTGACGGTCTGCATGGGTTGCAAACTGTGCAGACCGCACGCAAGCCACGTGAACGTAGCTTTCTGCTGAAGGAGAGCGGGTGCCAGATCGTACGCAACCAACGACGCTAGCGACCCAAGGCAGCAAACAGCTCCGTCACCGAATTGCACTCATCGATCAGCTGGCCGACCTGCTCCCGAGTGCCTCGTAACGGATCCAGCAATGGCAGCCGTTGCAGCGCAGGACGCTGGGGGACGTCGAAGATCACCGAGTCCCAAGACGCCGCAACTACCGATGATCCGAACTTCTCCATGACCCGTCCCCGGAAGTACGCCCGGGTGTCCTCAGGCGGTGAGGTGCGAGCTCGCTCGATGTCGTCATCGGTGACGAGCCGCCGCATCTTGCCGTTGGACAACAAGGCTCGGTAGAGGCTGCGACGGGGGTCGACATCGGCGTACTGCAGGTCGATGAGTGCCAGCTTGGGAGCCGACCAGCTGAGTCCATCGCGCTCGCGGTAGGACTCCATCAGCTTCAGTTTGGCCACCCAGTCGAGTTGATCGGCAAGGCTGAAGACGTCGGTACGGAGCGCATCGAGACAGTCCTGCCAGCGGCTGAAGATGTCCTTCGCCTCAATCCGCGCAGTCTCGGTGAGATCACCCGCCACTCGCTCGTAGTGGTTGCGGCACGCGTCGAGATAGATCTCTTGCAGATCCAGCGCCGTCCTGCTGGGTCCGTCGGTCAAATACAGCGGCTCACGAACCGACAAGTCATGACTGACGCTCCGCATCGCCGCAACGGGCCCCTCCAACCGCACATCGCTGCCGAGCTCGCCTGCCTCGATGACTCGGAGCACCCACGACGCGGTGCCCACCTTGAGATAGGTGGAGATCTCCGACAGGTTGGCGTCTCCGGTGATCACGTGCAATCTGCGGTGCTTGCTCGCGTCGGCGTGCGGCTCGTCGCGAGTGTTAATGATCGGCCGGTTGAGCGTGGTCTCCAGACCCACCTCTGCCTCGAAGAAATCGGCGCGCTGGCTGATTTGGAAGCCGGGGGTCTGGCTGGATTGGCCCAAACCCACCCGACCGGCGCCGATGATCACCTGCCGGGATACCAGGAAGGCGGTGAACTGGGTGACGATGCGATCAAAGGGAGTGCTGCGCTGCAGCAGATAGTTCTCGTGGGTCCCATACGAGGCGCCCTTGCCATCGGTGTTGTTCTTGTAGAGCCGCACCGAGCGTCCCAACGACTGCGATGCACGTTGAGCCGCGATCGCCATTACGGCCTCTCCGGCCTTGTCGTAGCGGACTGCATCCAGCGCAGAGGTCACCTCGGGGCTGGAGTACTCCGGGTGCGCGTGGTCGACATACAGCCGCGCGCCGTTGGTCAAGATCACATTCGCCATGCCGAGGTCGGTGTCTGTCAGCTGGTCCGGATGGGCGGCCGCGCGGGAGATCTCATACCCGCGGATATCTCGAAGCGGCGTCTCGGTTTCATAGTCCCAGCCGGCCGGCTGACCGGGTGCCGATGCGCCGTACGCCTTGACGACGTGATTGGACAGCTGCATGGGATGCAGATCTTCTTCGACGAATGCGTTGCTGAATCCCCCGGGCACCGCGCTTGGTCCAAGCGCCAGAGCACTGATGCCGTACTCGGTTTCAATTCCCATGATCCGAGCGTTTAGGCGCGCAGCCATCTCCGGGTTAGCCGTCGCTGACTCCTCGCGATTGGCTGTGGAAGCCATGGCCTCAGCGTAATGTGAGGATCATGCAGATCCTGCCAGCGATCGCTGTCGACGTAATCTGCATCCTGATTTTCGCCATCCTGGGACGCAGCAGTCATCAGGAGACCACCGACCTGCTGGGCGTCGCGCATACCGCTTGGCCATTCCTCGCCGGGTGCCTGGCCGGCACGCTGATCGGGCGCACCTGGCGGCATCCAGTCTCGCTGAAATCGGGTGTCGCAGTGTGGTTGGGCACCGTCATCGGCGGGATGGTCTTGAGGGTGCTCAGCGGTGCCGGGGTCCAGGTGTCCTTCATCGTCGTCGCGAGCTGCGTATTGGCCCTGTTCCTCATCGGCTGGCGGGCCGGGCTAGGCCTTATCCAGCACGCCCGCGCCAGGACTTCAGCCGAGACGGCAGATAAACCCGGGGTCGATGCACACCGGAGAACGCCACATAGCGTTCCTTGAGGGCGCCCACCACGTTGAAACTGCGGTCGCTCGTGAGGCGCAAGCTCCCCGACCTCCGACCGGCCTTAAAGGTACTGACCCGTATTGGAGACCGTGTCGATCGAGCGGCCGGGTTGAGTGCCCTGCTTGGACGAGATGAGCGTCCGGATGAAGACGATCCGTTCGCCCTTCTTGCCTGAGATCTTCGCCCAGTCGTCTGGGTTGGTCGTGTTAGGCAGATCCTCATTCTCGGCAAACTCATCCAGGCAGGCCTGCAGCAGGTGACCGATCCGCAAGCCTCGTACGGCGGTCTCCAAGAAGTCCTTGATCGCCATCTTCTTAGCCCGGTCGACGATGTTTTGGATCATCGCCCCTGAGTTGAAGTCCTTGAAGTAAAGGACCTCTTTGTCCCCGCCGGCGTAGGTCACCTCAAGGAACTGGTTCTCTTCCGACTCCTCATACATCCGACCGACGGTGCGATCGATCATGGCCTGTACGCACATCTGCGGATCATGATCGAATTCGGCAAGATCTTCTGGATGCAACGGTAGCGTCGGGGTGAGGTACTTGCTGAAGATCTCCCGGGCAGCTTCCGCATCGGGCCGCTCGATCTTGATCTTCACATCCAGGCGTCCGGGTCGGAGGATCGCAGGATCGATCATGTCCTCACGGTTCGAGGCACCAATGATGATCACATTGTCCAGACCCTCCACGCCGTCGATCTCACTCAACAGCTGCGGCACGATCGTGTTCTCTACGTCAGAGGACACGCCCGAGCCGCGGGTCCTAAACAGCGAATCCATCTCGTCGAAGAAGACAATCACCGGCATCCCGTCGGTCGCCTTGTCGCGGGCTCGCTGAAAGACCAGCCGAATGTGTCGCTCGGTCTCACCGACGTACTTGTTGAGCAGCTCAGGTCCCTTGATATTAAGGAAGAAGCTGCGTCCTTCCTCACCGGTTCGCTCGCTGACTTTCTTGGCCAGCGAGTTGGCCACCGCCTTGGCGATCAAGGTCTTGCCACACCCCGGCGGTCCGTAGAGCAGTATGCCCTTGGGCGCCTTGAGCTCATGCTCAGCGAATAGTTCCTTGTGCAGGAACGGCAGCTCGACGGCATCACGGATCGCCTCGATCTGGCTGCCGAGGCCACCGATCACCGAGTAATCAATATCAGGTACCTCTTCCAGGACCAGCTCTTCGACATCTAGTTTCGGAATCCGCTCGTACGCGAAGTGCACCCGACGATCGATCAACAAAGAATCCCCCGATCGCAGGTGTTGATCACGAAGCCGGTACGCGAGCCGGACGACGCTTTCCTCATCGCCATGCCCGATCACCAGTGCCCGGTCGCCGCCCTCCATCATCTCCTTCAGCAGCACGACTTCGCCGACCTCATCGAACTCCAGAACCTTTACGACATTCATCGCCTCGTTGACCATCACCTCCTTACCAGGTGACATTGCCTGAAGATCGACATCAGGACTGACACTGACTCGCATCTTGCGGCCAGAGGTATAGATGTCCGCAGTGTGATCTTCATGTCCGGCAAGGAAGACGGCAAACGTAGCCGGAGGTTGCGCCAGCCGGTCGACCTCGCTTTTCAGCGAGACAATCTGGTCTCGCGCTTCCCGCAGCGTCGCTGCTAGGCGCTCATTATTGGCAGCGGCGGTCCGGGCGTCAGAACGGGCATCAGCCAGCCGCCGCTCAAGCATTGCAATGTCATGGGGATGGGAGGAAACACGTTCCCGGAGCCGATCGATTTCGTCTCTGAGCGCACCAATCTGGGCTATCAAAGATTCGCGGTCCTCATACGCTCCGCGATCGTGGATAGATCCGGTCATGACACACCTCCTGGCAAGACCCTACCCGGGCAGGCTGTGCGGTCCTTTGTAATCATCGCCGTACGCGCCGGGCGCTGGGCGACGTTTACGTAACGGTGCTGTGAATCCTGGTGCCATACGCCGTGCAGTGATCACGAATCCAGTGTGGCCCACCATGCTATGCCTTGGACGCACCGCTAGTCCCTCCACGTGCCAGGCTCTGATCAGCGACTCTGTCGCCTCCGGTTCGGTAAAACCGGAATGGACCCGCAGAGTCTCCACCGTTTGAGCAAGCTGCGTCGTAGTCGTGACGTACGCGCAGAACACCCCACCAGGGACGAGGACGTCGGCCAAGGGGGCGACGCACTGCCACGGGGCGAGCATGTCGAGAACCACCCGGTCCAAGGGCTCGTCGCTGAGCGACGCGACCACATCGGCGACCCGCAGATCCCAGCTGGGCGGGCTGCCGCCCAGGAAGTTCTGCACGTTCCGGCGTGCGAGATTGGCAAAATCCTCGCGCCGCTCGTAAGAGGTCAGATGTCCGGCCGGCCCGATCGCCCGGAGCAGCGCGCAGGTCAAGGCGCCAGATCCCGCCCCAGCCTCGAGCACCCGCGCGCCGGGAAAGATGTCGGCACTCATCAGGATCTGCGCCGCATCCTTGGGATAGATCACCGCCGCGCCTCGCGGCATGGTCACTGTGAACTCGTTCAGCAGCGGCCTCATGGCCAAGAACGCAGTGCCGCCTGTCGAAGTCACGACGATTCCTTCGGGCTGGGAGATCAACTCATCGTGGTTGACCGAACCCTTGGCGGTATGGAACTGGCCACCAACAACGAGCAGGACGGAATGTCGGCGGCCTTTCGGATCGGTGAGGGTTATTCGCTCCCCCGGCGCAAGCGGGCCGGAGCGGACACCGGAGAGCTGGTCGTGCTCAGGCATTGCTGATGCCGAAAAATCCAAGCTGCCAGCCGGGCCCGAAGGAACTACCAGACATCTCGACTCCGCCGCGTACGTAGAAATGTTCGTCGGACTGGCTGATCGGCAGCATGGTCAGATCGACGGCGGACTGTTTTTGGAGCGCGGCCAGCAGCCGGTTCGCGGTGGCGCGGTCGGTCGTAGCACGAAACTCGGTCTCGATCGTCTTCACGGTGGACTGGACGCCCGGCAGCGGCGTGTCCAGATAAGGCTGCAGCCATGCCAGGGCCGTCGAGGTCCAAGCCTTGCGATCCACCAAATTCAAATCCGCGTTCAGGTCCCCTGGTCTGAGCTGCACGCTCAACCCGCCGGTGTTCTCCAGCCGGTTACGAATCTGCATGGCAAGGTCTTGGGCATTCGGCATGGAGCTGTCAAAGCCCAATGTGAGGTTGATACGGCTCTTCCAGGTCACCTTTGGCTTGGCCTTTCCGCCAAGTGGAAATGCCGCGGCATGCCCTTCCACACCATTCGGGACGATGGAATCGGACGTGCGATCACCTTGCAAGGCGACCGCGATGGCCTGCCGCAGGCCCTTGTTCGACCGCATTCTGGAGTCCGGCGACCATGCCAGCTGCAGCACCCGTGCGCCGCCCAGCACGCCCTGGGTGAAACCGTTGACGGTTAAATGATCGGGACTCTGCTGCACCTGCTGGCTGAATCGGGTGACAGCTGCGCTGTCGAGTCCGCGCCAGACGACGTCAGCAGCCCCTCGAGTCATGGCGTCTTCGATCGACGGAGAGTCTGCGACAGTGCGGTACACCAAAGCAGGAAGCCGCGCCGGATTACGTCCGACATAGGCGTCATACCTGCTGAGCTGCAACTGGCTGCCGGTGTACTTGGTCACCTGGAACGGGCCTGACCCAATGATCGGATCGTTCGGGTCGCGGACGCGGTCGGCGTCGTAGACCTCCTCGTCGACGATCGACGCCGCCGGGGAAGCCAGCGCCCATCCGAACTGGGTGTCCGGTCTGCTCAGCACGAACCGTACGGTCTTCTCATCCGGCGTCTCGATCCTCCGATACGACGAGAGCGCGGCCGCTGAAGAGCCCGGAACCTTGAGGCGGTAAGCGCGCTCAATGCTGAACTTCACGTCGCTGGAGGTCAGCGGATGGCCATTGTGGAACGCGAGGTCCTCGTTGAGAGTGCACGTGTAGCTGGTGGCCGAGGTGAACAGGCAATCCCGCGCAGCGTCGGGCTTGAGGACGGAACTTCCTGGATCGGCCGTCATCAGCCGCTGAAAGACGTTCAGGGCGAGCACGGTGGAGGCGGCGTCGGTGATGGCGGCCGGATCGGTGACTCGAATCTGGTCGGTCGACATTACGGTGAAGGGTCGAGGCGTCGAGCTTGCCGTCGGAGTGGGCGCCGGCCGCTCTCCCGGGGTTCGGCACCCAACGAGCAGCAACAGCACAGCCGCTGCTGCCAGTACCCGACGTGCCAGGCTGTTTTTTCTCTGCTCGCGCGGCGCTCGCAGAGGGTTAATCGCCATTGAACTGCTCCAGGATTTGCGCCACGGTGGCTGCGTCCAATTCAGCCAGAGAACGCACATGAAGCCTTCGGGGAGCCTTCGGAATCTCTACCCGGTGCGGTATCGCAACAACCAGCGCTCCTGCCGCGTTGCCAGCGCGGCAACCCGTCTCGGAATCCTCCAACACCACACAGTGCCGTGCCACTACTCCGAGAGCGGTGCACGCTTTCTCGTACGGCTCGGGGTGTGGCTTGCCACGGCTCACCTCATCACCGGCCACCGTCACCCGAAAGGTGTTCTCGGGAAGCTGGCGGAGGGCCGCATCCAACAACACCCGGTACGACGCCGATACCAAGGCGCACGGGACTCCCGCCTCGGAAAACGAATTGAGTAGCTCGATCGCTCCAGGACGCCAGACAATCGGATTGCTTTTGACGTGGTCGACGACCGCTGTCAGAAGTTGATCAACAACCCATGCTGGGCTCAAGTCCACGCGGCCGATGGTGTTGAGAATGTAGGACCCTGAATCCAGTAGGGAGTTGCCAACCAGCTGTTCGGCATGTTCCTCAGACCAGGTGCCGCCGAGCCGGCCGACGAGGTCGTACTCCGCGGCTATCCAGAGCGACTCGGTGTCGGCCAGAGTGCCGTCGAAATCCCACAGCGCGGCCGCCAGCGTGGAGGTTGTCGTGTCGCTCATGGCCCGGCCATTCTTCCTCACCGCGCACGAGATTCGCGAACTCGCTCATGATGTTCAATGCATCGAGCTACCGACGCCCCACGATTAACGCGCGTTGAAGTACTTCGCCTCTGGATGGTGCACGATCATCGCGTCCGTGGACTGCTCGGGATGCAGCTGGAGCTCCTCAGAAAGCTCGACGCCGATTCGCTCCGGACGCAGAAGTGCCATGAGCTTGCGCCGGTCGTCCAGATCCGGGCACGCCGGATAGCCGAAGGAGTATCGGGAGCCGCGATAGGCCTGGTCGCGGATCATCTCCTCCATCGGCCCGTCATCGGTCGCGAAGCCAAGATCGGCCCGGATCCTGCCATGCCACATCTCGGCCAGGGCCTCGGTCAGCTGAACACTGAGCCCGTGCAGCTCCAGATAGTCACGGTAGGCGTTCTGCTCGAACAGGCTCGCGGTCACCTTGGATACCTGTGAACCCATGGTGACTAGGTGGAATGCCACAACGTCGGGGCCTTTTTGAGCCGCCAGCTGCCGATCACGGAAGAAATCGGCCAAGCAGAGAAAACGCCCGCGAGTCTGCCGGGGGAAGCTGTAGCGCTGCAGCTCTGTGGCCGGGTCGGATGGATCCGCGCCGAGCCGGATTACGACGAGGTCGTTGCCGTCGCTGTAGCAAGGCCAGTACCCGTAGACCACAGCGAATTCGGCGATCCCGTCGGTCTGAATGCGATCCAGCCACATCCGCAGCCGAGGTCGGCCTTCGGTCTCGACGAGCTCCTCGTACGAGACCCCGTCACGCGAATGCGCGGGGGGTCCAAGGGGGGTCGCCCCCCCTTGCTCATAAGCACGGGAGCCCTTCAGGCCCCACTGGCCCATGAAGGTCGCCCGCTCATCGAGGTAGCTCGCGACGTCGGCCAGTGAGATCCCCTTCACGATCCGATCGCCCCAGAACGGCGGCGTTGGCACGTCAATGTCGACTGCGACATCGGACCGTCGAGCCACTTCGGTCTCAATCCGATCCTCCACGAGGGTCGCGCCACGAGCCTTAACCCGCCGCTCACGGGGCGCCGGCAAGGCCGCACCCTCCTCACCGCGCTTGACCGCCATGAGCGCATCCATCAGCCGGAGCCCTTCGAAGGCGTCTCGGGCGTAGCGGACTTCACCGGCGAAGACCTCGCGAAGATCTTGTTCGACGTAGGCCCGAGTGAGTGCAGCCCCGCCGAGAAAGACCGGGTACGCGGTCGCAATGCCCCGCCGATTCAGCTCCTCGAGATTCTCCTTCATCACAACGGTGGACTTGACCAGCAGCCCGGACATGCCGATGGCGTCAGCGTCGTGCTCTTCGGCCGCGTCGATGATCGCGGTGATCGGTTGCTTGATTCCCAGATTCACCACGGTGTAGCCGTTATTGGTGAGGATGATGTCGACCAGGTTCTTGCCGATGTCGTGCACATCACCCTTGACCGTGGCGAGCACGATTGTGCCCTTGCCGCGGGCGTCGGCCTTCTCTAGGTAAGGCTCAAGGTAGGCGACCGCCGTTTTCATTACCTCGGCGGACTGCAGCACGAACGGCAGCTGCATCTGGCCTGACCCGAAGAGCTCACCGACCACCCGCATTCCGGCCAGCAGATCGGTGTTGATGATCTGCATTGCCGGCTTGCCCTCCGCCATTGCGGCATCAAGATCATCGGTGAGGCCCTTGCCCTCGCCGTCAATGATGCGGCGCTGGAGTCTCTCGGCAACCGGCAGCTTGAGCAGTTCGGCGGCACGCTCGGCCTTGGTGTCGGCGGTGGTCACGCCTTCGAACAGCTCGAGGAAGCGTTGCAGCGGATCGTACGCAGGCTCGGTCGCGGTAGCGGGTCGCCGCCGGTCGTACACCATGTCGAGCGCGATTTGGCGTTGCTCATCGGGGATCCGGGCAATAGGGATGATCTTGGCAGCGTGCACGATTGCCGAATCCAGGCCGGCGTCGATGCACTCATTCAGAAACACCGAGTTGAGCACCACGCGGGCCGCGGGATTGAGGCCGAAGGAGACGTTGGACAGGCCCAGCGTCGTCTGCACGTCTGGGAACAGGCGTTTGACCTCGCGGATGGCCTGAATGGTCTCGATGCCGTCCCGACGCGTTTCCTCCTGTCCGGTAGCGATCGGAAAGGTAAGGCAGTCGAGGATGATGTCGCTTTGGCGCAATCCGTACTTCTCGGTGATCTCTTTGATCGCACGTTGCGCGACGCGGACCTTCCACTCCGCGGTACGCGCCTGGCCTTCCTCGTCAATGGTCAACACGATCACGGCCGCGCCGTACTCGGCGACTAGATCCATCACTCGGCAGAAACGGGAATCCGGCCCGTCGCCGTCCTCATAGTTGGCGGAGTTGATCACTGCGCGACCGCCGAGGCACTGCAGACCGGCTTGCAGTACAGCCGGTTCGGTGGAGTCCAAGACGATTGGCAGCGTGGATGCAGTCGCCAGCCGGAATGCCAGCTCTCGCATGTCCGCGACGCCATCTCGGCCCACGTAGTCGATATTGAGATCGAGCATGTGGGCGCCGTCTCGGATCTGGGATCGCGCGATGTTGACGCAGTCGTCCCAGCGCTCGGCTAGCAACGCCTCACGGAAGGCCTTGGAGCCGTTGGCGTTCGTCCGTTCCCCGATCGAGAGGTAGCTAATGTCCTGGCGGAACGGAACCTCGGCGTACAGGGACGCCGCGGCTGGGACGTGCTTTGGCGATCGCGCTTCGATTCGCCGGCCTGCCAGTCGGGTGACGACCTGCCGCAGGTGCTCGGGTCCGGTGCCGCAGCAGCCGCCGACCAGGCCGAGTCCGAACTCGGCAACGAACTGCTCGAGTGCGTCAGCCAACTCGACCGGCTGCAGCGGATAGACCGCGCCGTCGGCCGTCAGCTGCGGCAGCCCGGCATTCGGCATGCAGCTGACCCCGATCTCCGCGTAACGGGAGAGATGCCTCAGGTGCTCGCTCATCTCGGCTGGCCCGGTCGCGCAGTTCAGGCCGATGATGTCAATGCCCAGCGGCTCGAGTGAGGTCAGCGCAGCACCGATCTCCGTGCCGAGCAGCATGGTGCCGGTGGTCTCGACAGTGACGTGCACGATGAGCGGAAGATCACGCCCGGCCAGCTCCAGGGCTCGTTTCGCGCCCAGTGTCGCCGCCTTGGTCTGGAGCAGATCTTGTGACGTCTCGATCAACATCGCGTCGACGCCGCCGGCAATAAGGCCCTCGACCTGCTGCTGATAGGCGTCTCGCAGCTGGGCGTAGGAGATGTGGCCGAGGGTCGGCAGTTTGGTGCCGGGGCCGACGCTGCCCAGTACCCAACGCGGCCGGGCCGGCGTGCGATAAGCGTCGGCCGACTCTCGGGCAATCCGGGCCGACGCCTCGGCTATCTCGATGATCCGGTGTGCGATGCCGTATTCGCCCAGAGCGGACAGATTCGCACCGAAGGAGTTGGTCTCGACCGCATCGACGCCAGCTTCGAAGTAGGCATCATGGATTGCCCGGACGATGTCTGGGCGAGTCAGGTTCAAGATTTCGTTGCAGCCCTCGAGCTGCTGGAAGTCCTGCAGCGTCAGATCCCAGCGCTGCAACATCGTGCCCATGGCGCCATCCGCGATCACGACACGCTGGGAGAGTGTGGTTCGGAGATCAGTCGACCCCGGCGCGCTGAGGTCAGCCGGCGACTGAGCGGCACGCAGGCCATCGGGCATCTCGTGAGAATAGCCGCCGTAGACACCCTCTGGTCGGCATTAACCACGATGTGGAGCAAGCATTTATCGCTGAACCGACGGCTACAGTGAGGCACATGCCCGACTCACCCAGCTCGGCCGGCCGCGACCTGCGCGATTTGGTCGACCCGGTGGTGGTGATGGCCTTCGGGGGCTGGAACGACGCAGGGAACGCGGCGACTGGAGCCATCGAACATCTCACCGAGGCCTACGACGCGCAAGCTGTATACGCACTGGACCCCGACGACTTCTACGACTTCCAGGTCAACCGTCCCCGGGTGGCACTTACCGAGGACGACGAACGCGAGATCACCTGGCCCACAACGGAGCTCAAGATCACCGAGCTTCCCGATGGCCGCGACTTGATCCTGGTACAAGGCTTGGAGCCCAACCTGCGGTGGCGGCAGTTCAGCACCTTGATCGCATCAGCGCTCAGCTCAGCCAACGTGACCCGGGTCCACCTGCTGGGCGCGCTGCTCGCCGACACTCCGCACACCCGGCCGATTCCGGTATCGGTGTCGACCGGCAACCGAGAGTTGATGAAGAAACTCGGACTGGCGCCGTCGACCTACGAGGGTCCGACCGGCATCATCGGCGTGCTCGACGAGACCTTGGGTCGCGCGGGAGTCGAGGTGCTGATGCTCTGGTCGGCAATCCCGCACTATGTCTCGCATCCACCGTGCCCCAAGGCCACGCTGGCGCTACTTTCCCAATTGGAGCACGTACTGGACACCTCTTTTGATCTTGGTGAACTGACGGAGCTGGCGCGAGCCTGGGAACGCGGAGTCGACGAGCTGGCTGCGGAGGACTCCGAGGTTGCTGAATATGTGGCTTCGCTGGAGCAGATGCAGGACGCCACCGAACTCCCCGAAGCCACCGGCGACGCCATTGCGGCGGAGTTCGAGCGCTACCTGCGCCGTCGCCAGGGCTAACTGACTCCGACTTGTCAGAGTGTCAGGCCGCGGCAGCTGCGAGCTCGCGGAGCTTGGTAACCATGGCGTCTGGATTGTCGGCACCAAATACTGATGAGCCCGCAACGAAGGAGTCCACGCCAGCGGCCGCGCATCGTTCAATCGTCTGCGCCGATACTCCCCCGTCGATCTGAAGCCAGATGTCACCGCCCAGCTTGTCCAGCATCGCGCGGGTTCGGGTGATCTTGGGCAGGCAAAGATCAAGAAAGCTCTGTCCCCCGAAGCCGGGTTCCACGGTCATGATCAACACCATGTCGAGCTCCGGCAGCAGCTCCTCATACGGCTCGATAGGTGTCGCAGGTTTAAGAGCCACGGCAGCACGAGCGCCCAGCCGGCGCAGCTCTCTTGCCAGCCGTACCGGCGCTTGGGCCGCCTCGATGTGGAAGGTGACTGATTCGGCGCCCGCCTCGGCGTATCCGGGCGCCCAGCGGTCGGGTTCCTCGATCATCAGGTGGATATCCAAGATCTTGTCAGTGATCTTGCGGATGGATTCCACGACCGGCAGCCCGAGGGTCAGATTCGGGACGAAGTGGTTGTCCATGACGTCGACATGTATGGCGTCCGAGCTCGGCACTGAATCGATGGCAGTCTGCAGGTTTGCGAAGTCGGCCGACAAGATGCTCGGCATGATTCTGGGTCTTTTGAGGACGGGGGCCACGGGTCGACTCTAGTGTCAGCGGGATCGCGCGTGCCGCTGTCCTGGACGAACAAGCGAGCAGCCAGCCTCTGTAACAGTCCCAGTCTCGAGGACATTGCTGGCTGCGAGCGAGTGAGGAAGGCAGCGGCTTTCACCGCGCGATCCGCGCCGAGCGAACTTGGCGAGCGAGGCAATCAAGCACGAGTCTTGCGAAGGTAGGCCGCGAACATGGCATCCGTGCCGTGGCGATGGGGCCAAAGCTGCAGGTACGGCCCGAGATCGGCTTCGGGCACCTCAGGCAGCAGCTCAGCTGCTCCGATCACTTCGACGTCAGTACGCACGGCGAGAGTTTCATTGACTACATCGGTGGTTTCCCGGCGATGCGGCGAGCAGGTCACGTACCCCACGACGCCGCCGAGATTGGCGCTGTCGATAGCTGAGGCCAGCAGCCCACGTTGCAGGGCGTGCAGTTGCTCGACGTCGGCTGGGCCGCGCCGCCAACGAGATTCCGGGCGGCGGCGGAGCGCGCCTAGTCCCGAGCACGGCACGTCGGCCAGTATCCGAGTGAACGTGCCCGCTTGCCATGCCGGTCGGAGTCCGTCTGCAACCACCACGGTTGGTGCGAGTCCTCGCTCGGCGTAAGCCCGGACCGCGGAGGCGACCAGCCTGGCCCGATGTGGCGCTACGTCCGCGGCCAGTAGTCGGCTGCCATCCTCTGCTGCCAGACCGGTCAACAGCGCAGACTTGCCGCCGGGCCCGGCGCACAGATCAAGCCACCACCCCTGCGGAGCTTGCACACTGGTCAACGCCCATGTCACCAGCTGGGACCCTTCGTCCTGTACGCCGGCTCTACTCTCACATACGAGGGCAAGCTCGGCAGGATCCCCTCGCCAGCGAGCCCCGAACGGTGAATACGGACTGGGCTGCGCGCCAGCGCTCACCAACTCTGACACCTCGGCGAGGCCAGGCCGGACGGCCAAGCTGATATCTGGACTGACATTGTTGGCAGTCAGGGCCTCTTCGAGTTCTGGATCGGGCAGCACATCGGCGTACGCGTCGACAATCCAGCGCGGATGGCCCGTTCGCAGCGCGAGTTGATCATGCTCGTCGAGCCCTTCGGACAGCTCGTCGAACCACTCGTCCAGACCTCTTTCGGCCACTCGGCGCAGCACGGCATTGGTGAGACCAGTAACTCGCTCCCCCACCGTCACTGCAGCCAGGTCAACCGTCGCAGCGACCGCCGCGGGGACTGGAACGCGCATGGACAAGATCTGATGCACTCCGAGTCGCAGCAGATCGACGACGGCCGGCTGCCAGTCGCTTAGCCGCCGGCCGGCAGCCGCAGCGATGATGACGTCGTAGCTGCCCTGCCAGCGGCAGGTACCGGCCAGCAGCTCGGTGGCAAAGGCAGCATCGCGGCCGGTCAGGCCACGCTCCCGAAGCAGGGCGGGCAGCACGAGGTTGGCGTATGCCCCCTCGCCGTTTACAGCACGCAGTGCGTCGAAGGCAGCCCGGCGGGCCCGATCGGGGCGGCGGCGTCGCTGACTGCGGGCGGTGTCGGAACCGCTCACTCAAGCACCCAGCCTGGGCTCGGTGTCGAAGCTGACGCCACGCGCCCAGTCGGCGGCCGCCATGGGCTTCTTGCCCTGCGCCTGCACCTCGCCGAGCGCGAGTGCCTGAGTGCCGGTGCCCACCCGTACCGAGCGTTTGGTGACATCCAGGACTCCCGGTGGCAACACGGCATCGGAGATCCGCGCAGAGTTGATCTTGAACCGCTCACCCTCGAAGGTGGTCCACGCTCCCGGTGCTGGGAAGCATGCGCGGATCAGTCGGTCCACGACGTCGGCAGGCTCTTTCCAATCGATTCGGGCGTCGTCGACGCTGATCTTTGAGGCATAGCTCAACTGGCCGTCGCTTTCTGGTTGCGGTGTTGGGGTTAGCGTGCCGTCCTCGATGCCATCCAGGGTGGTGACGAGCAGCCGAGCACCGCTTACTGACAGCCGGTGCAACAAGTCGCCGGCGGTGTCGTCCGGACGGATTGGTTCGGTCACCGCGGCGAAGACCGGTCCCGCGTCCAGCTCGAGCACAATCCGGAAGGTGGTCGCACCCGTTGTCTTGTCACCAGCCAGGATGGCGTGCTGCACTGGCGCCGCACCGCGCCAGGCGGGCAGCAGCGAGAAGTGCAAGTTGACCCAGCCATGCTGCGGAATATCCAGAACCCGCTGCGGCAATAGCGCGCCATAGGCAACCACCGGGCAGCAGGCTGGGGCAAGCTCGGCCAGCCGAGCCACAAACTCCTCATCCCGAGGGCGCTGAGGCTTCAAGACCTCGATACCCAGCTCGGCAGCCCGTTGTGCGACCGGACTGGCGGTTAACTTCTTGCCTCGGCCACTCGGCGCATCTGGCCGGGTGACCACCGCAACCAACTCATGGCGAGATCCTGCGAGCGCATCCAACGAGGGGATCGCGACATCTGGAGTGCCGCCAAAGACGATTCGCACCGCAGGAGTCTAGGACGCGTGTCGCAGCACCTCAGCTACGGCCGTCAGTCCCCGATGTACCTCACTGAAGCTGGTACTCAGCGGCGACAGGCCGATCCGTAGTCCGTTCGGTGGCCGGGAGTCTGGAATGACGCCCAACTCCCAAAGACGCGCCATGGCCATGCCAAATTCCGGATGTTCCAACGTGACGTGGCTACCGCGCCGCGCGGGATCGCGAGGCGATGCAAGCTGTACGCCAAGAGGACTGAGCAGCTCGTCCGAAAACTGGATGGCAAATTCGGTAAGTGCAATGGACTTAGCACGGATCGTTTCCAGGCCTGCTTGCTCGATGAGCGACAGCATGTCCTGCATAGCCAGCATGCCGATAATCGACGGCGTGCCGCTCAGGAAGCGACGAATGCCATCAGCTGGCATGTAGTGCTCACCCATCGCAAAGGGATTAGCCGAGCCCATCCAGCCTTGGATCGGCTGCTGAAGACGATTTTGAAGATCAGCACGGACATAGCCGAAAGCGGGTGAGCCAGGTCCGCCATTGAGGTACTTATAGGTGCAGCCGACGGCCAGGTCGACCTGCCACTCGTCGAGCTGGCGTGGCAGCACACCTGCCGAATGACACAAATCCCACAGCATGAACGCACCATGATCATGAGCGAGGGCGGTGATGGCGGCGACATCGGCCAGGAATCCGGACCGGTAGGCCACGTCGCTGAGCACGATCAACGCAGTACCTGAATTGATCACTTTCGCAACCTGCTCGACAGTGATTCCACTCGTCCGGTCCGCCGCTAGCCATATCAAGCGCATTCCGAGCTCGGCTGCGATTCCCTCCAGAACAAAGCGGTCAGTCGGAAAGTTGCCGACGTCGAGGACGATCTCGTGCCTCTCCGGCTGGCTCGCCACGGCAGCACGGATCCATTTGTAGAGCATCACGCTGGTCGAGTCACCGACCACCGTCTGACCGGATGCGGCGCCTAGCGCCACCCGCCCAAGATCATCACCGATGCGTACGGGATCCTCCATCCAACCCTCGTCCCAGGCACGGATGAGTCGGCTGCCCCAAACCTGGTCGACAAAATGGCGAATTCGATCACGCGTTGCTCTCAGTGGACGACCAAGGGAGTTGCCATCGAGGTAGGCGATGATCTTGGGATCATCTGAGCCGATGAACTGATCACGAAAGTGTGCCAGTGGGTCGGCTAGGTCGAGCGCTACGGCTTGATCGACAAGATCTGTGACGGTCATGCCATGACAGCTTCGGAGAGTACGCCGATGAGCCGGTGTGCTTGGTTGGTCCAGTCCGCGACGTCAGTGGCGCTGTCCGGCAGCGGAACTGGTGCGCAGATGGCGCGCCCAAGTAGCAAGTGATCGCCCGGTGGACCGGTCAGTGAGGTGAGCAGTGCGTCACCGCCAAGGCCGGTTTCACCGAGTGCACTGATCTCCTCCACTCCCGGCCCGGCAGGAGTTGCTCCCGCGTACATGTCATTGCCCATGTCTGTGCCGTACTCGAGCCGCCCACCAAGTCGCAGGAATCGGCGGGCATTGTCCAATGCTCGCTCCAGATCCAGGTCGCGATGGATGGCGAATGTTGAGATCCATCTCATGGAGCCGGCCATTGCCCTGAGCAAGTCATTTTCCAATGATTCGGTCCATGGCACATGGACCAGGACGTCAGCACCGGCCTCGAAGGCGCGGCGGGCCTGGTCAGGTCCCTCGGCATGCACGCCAACAGGAAGGCCATGCTGGTGCGCGGCACGGACCACTGCATGCAATGTCGCGTCGTCGAGCAACGGCCCGCCACTGTGCAGCACCAGTTTGATCAGGTCATGCCCGTGGTCGACGGCATCATCGACCGCGCGTACACCGTCTGCCGGTTGCGCCAGTTCGCGCACCGAGCCCGGCGGAGCCCAAACCCGATCGGCGGGGTACCCACCTACTGCGGTCAGGAACGGTCCAGCGATCCGAACGAGGCCACCAGTCGGCGGATTGAGCTTCCAGCCGCGTGCGATGCTCGGCACCCAGCCAAGATCGTGTACCTCAACGACCGTGGTGCCTGCTAAAGCGGCGGCATCGACCAGCCCAAGATGGACATGACGGTCGACAAGCCCTGGCATCACTGCACCAGGAAGCTTCGGTACGCGGGCCTGCTGCACAGCCGCAGTGCCGAATGCCACCGGGCGCAGTTCGCCGTCGACCTCCTCCAAGACTGCCGGTCCGAGTCGATGGCCGATCCACAGATCGTCGACGGCAAACCGCATGGCTACCTGCCGATCTCGGTCCGTACCGCGTAGAGCTCGGGGAAGAAGGTCAGCTCGAGCGCCTTTTGCAGAAAGCGCACCCCGGACGAGCCGCCGGTACCCGTCTTGAAGCCGATGGTGCGCTGTACGACTCGTAAGTGACGGAAGCGCCAGACCTGGAAATTGTCCTCGACATCAACGAGCGACTCACATGCTTCGTAGAGGTCATAGGCGCGATCCACGGCGTCGTAGATCGAGCGGAACACCGGGATCAACGCCGGTTGCATGACCCAGGGCTGCCGCACATCGCGCCCGAGCACCTCGCTCGGAATGTCTAACCCGCGGCGGGCCAGGAAGCGCAGAAACGCGTCGTAGACGGACGGCTCGTCCAGCAGCTCCGACAGCATGGCTCCAGCCGCCTGATCGGAACCGAAAAGCTTCAGCATGTGCTCGTTCTTGTTGCCCAGGATGAATTCGACCGAGCGGTACTGCGCCGACTGAAGGCCCGAGGCGGAGCCCAGCGTGCCGCGAAATTCCGCATACTCATTCGGGGTCAGCGTTGCCAGCACCGACCATTGCTCAATCAGCGTGCGCTGAATGTGCTTGACCCGGGCCAGGCTCTTCAAGGCGTGGTGCACGAGGTCAGCGTCGAAGTAGGCACGTACGGCGCGTAACTCGTGAAGGATCAACTTGAGCCAGAGCTCTGTGGTCTGATGCTGCACGATGAAAAGCAGTTCATCGTGATGCGGCGGGTCACTTCTCGGGTGCTGCGCCGCCAGCAAAGTGGGTAGGTCCAAGTAGTTGGCGTAACTCATCGCGTCGCGGAAGTCGGTATGCACTCCCGCCTCGATGGGTCGGTACCCTTCACGCACACTCATTTGGCGCTCCTTTGCTGCCTGCCCTCGTCAGCTTAGGTCGGCAGGATTCACCTTGATTCGGAGCGACCCGCTGCTCTTCCGCGCGCTTCTGATTGCGGCTGCCTCCTTCGTGGTCTGCACCAGCTTGGGACCCTCACTCAGCGGCGCCCGCAGAGTGAGGCGCTGCAGCGGTCCTTGATCAGTATCCGACGGCGGTCGCTGCAAGTTCGGCTCAACCGGACCGAGCAGTTCGGCATGCTCCGGAGGCTGCACTAGGGAGGCGAACTCCGTCAGCGCCTCGTGGGGCCCCTCCACGGTGATCAAGGTGACCGCTGGCGGAAAGTGAGCGGCGGTTCGTTCCTGTAGTTCACGTGCGGCGAAGCCACCGGGATCCACCCGAACCAAAGCCTGCAACGCCCTGCCCGAGCTCTCCCCCACCGCAATGACCGATCCCCCATCGGCGCCGTTCCTGACCAGTGCGACCACATTGAGCCAGCGGCGTAGCGCCTCCTCGGCCGCTCTGAGATCTTGGCGTAGCAGGAGCAATGGGGTATCCAGCAGCACCGCGCCGGCATAGCCGCCCACCGCTGGCGGCTCGGCGCCAGGCGTTGCAATCACGATCGCGGAGTGGTCTGCCACGGTTGTGATCCGCTTGCCGCCGCTCGACTGCTCTACGGGTGTCTGCGGAAACGCCTTGCCTAATTCCTCAGCTGTTCGCTCCGCTCCAACGATCGGCGCCCGCACGCGGCGAGAGCTGCAGATCGGGCACATCCAATCAATCTGTGGTCTGCCACACCAGGCGCAGCTGGTGCGAACGGTCGCTACCTCGGCAGGTCCGCCGCCCTGCGCCTTGATAGGACCGCCGCAGAAGCCGCATCGCATCGGTTCGCGGCAGTCCTGACAGACCAGGGCCACCAGGTAACCCGCGCGCGGCACTTGAACCAGCACCGGGCCCTGCGGCAGCGTTGCTCGCATCATGTCGAACACCTCATGCGGGAGCCGCGCAGCACGCGCCGCCGGATCTCGCTGCAACGCATAGTCACTGTCGGCCGTCACCTTCACTCGCGGTGCTGCATGCCGCACTGCCACCCGATCCTCGGCAAGCTCGCGTAGCCAGCCGCGCTCCAGCCAACGCTGCAGCTCCGCAGTTCTGGCATAGCTGGCGAACAGCACACCCGCCTGAGCATCGGCGGCGCGCATCGCCAGCACCTCCCGCGCGTGTGGATACGGTGCGCGTTGCTCGGCGAGCAGATCATCACCGTCGTCCCACAGGGCAACCAGACCAAGATCATGGACGGGCGCGTACGCGGCAGCGCGATTACCGATCACTACCCGTACTTCGCCGCGCAGAGCCGCGAGGAAGGACCGATATCGGGCAGCGGGGCCCGCTTCGGCCACGAGCACGACGAAACCCGCGGCACCGAGAGTCCGAGTACAGGCAGCGGCGAGTCGATCAAGATCAGCTTGGTCCGGCGCGATGATCACCGCGCCTCGACCGCCCTCGGTGCAGGCCCGGGCAGCGCTGGCGAGGCCAAGAGCCCAGTCACCGCTGGGCGCTGCGCTGGGAGTCACTTGCCACATAGCGCGCGGACTTCGCCCGGCGCGAAGCGCTGCCAGGAATTCCGTACCTGTGGCGTAGTCCAGCAACGGCCCTTCCGGATGATCATCTGGCAGGGCGTGGAGAACTCTCCGGCGCTCTGCCTGTTCTGTCGTGGCGTGCCGCGGTGGCACCGCCAGCCGCATGACATCGGCGAATGTGCCCGCGTAGTGATCTGCGACCTTCCTGATCAGCCTCGCAATTTCGGCAGTGAGGACCGGCTCACTCGAG
>Ga0307288_10000158_pt1 | contig 24564 bp, 21 predicted proteins | sample ER_DNA_142_FD_194469 | JGI IMG/M metagenome (GOLD analysis project Ga0307288, IMG submission 194469) | Bulk soil microbial communities from the East River watershed near Crested Butte, Colorado, United States - ER_DNA_142 | ecosystem: Environmental > Terrestrial > Soil > Floodplain | place... | reverse complement strand
TATGGCGACCGCCGACGTCGTGGGCCGCGAGCCGGAGCTTGCGGTGGTCGAGGCCTTCCTCGAGACCCCGATCTCCACCCCGGCTGCGCTCGTGCTCGACGGCGACGCGGGGATCGGGAAATCGACGCTATGGCTCGCCGCGGTGCACGCGGCCCGCGACCGGGGTTCCCTCGTCCTCTCGACTCGGCCGACCGAGGCCGAGCACGGACTCGCCTACATGGGACTGGGAGACCTGCTTGACACTGTCCTCGACGTCGTGCTCCCCGCTCTTCCGCCCCCGCAACGGCGTGCGCTGGAGGTCGCGTTGCTGCGCGAGGAGGCTGCCGGCGACCTGGTGGACCCCCGTGCGCTCGGCCTCGCGACCCGTCATGCGCTGCAGCTGCTGGGGAGCGAACGGAGCGTGCTGGTCGCGATCGACGACGTCCAGTGGCTGGACGACGCCTCGTCGCGGGTGCTGGCCTTCGCGTTGCGCCGGCTGGACACGTTTGACGTCAGGGTTCTCCTGGCCCGGCGCATCGATCGAGGGGCGGCGCCCACGGGGCCGGAGAGCGCGCTTGCCGATGACCACGTCGAACGACTTTTCCTGGGCCCATTGAGCGTCGGCGCGGTGCACGCGCTCCTCCAGCAGCGGCTCGGACGCACGTTCGCCCGGCCGACGCTGCTTCGGCTCCACCAGACGTCTGGCGGGAACCCCTTCTACGCCATTGAGCTGGCCCGGACCCTGGACCGGGCGGCGGCTGACGTCCCGGTTCCGGACTCACTCGCCGATCTCGTGCGCAGGCGGCTCGGCGCGCTTCCGATGGAAACCCGTGCGGCGCTCTTGGTGATTGCCGCGCTGGGCCGGCCCAGCCGCGCCGTCGTCGCGGCCACCGGGGTCACCGACCGAGTCCTCGCGCCGGCCGTGGCGGCAGATGTCGTCGAGGTGCATGAGGACGTGAGGTTCACCCATCCCTTGCTGGCGTCGACGCTCTACGGAGACGCAGCACCAGACGACCGGCGCGAACTCCACGGACGACTCGCCTCCGTGGTCCAGGACCCCATCGCGTCCGCCCGGCATGTGGCGCTGGGACCAAGGGTCGCCCGGGAGAGCGTGGCTCGACGTCTCGAAGACGCCGCAACGCTGGCGCGCGTCCGGGGGGCGGCCGACGTCGCTGCCGAGCTCGGGGAGCTGGCGGCCGAGCGAACGTCACCCGGGCATCCGGATGACGCGCGACGCCGTCTGTTGGGTGCCGCACGGGACTATGTCGCCGCGGCGGCTACGGATCGGGCTCTTGCTCTGACTGAGAGCGTGCTCCAACAAGCCGATTCGCCCCTCGCCCGGTCGGAGGCGTTCACGTTGCTGAGCGAGATCCACGCGCGGGCGGGAGGCGCGGGTGGCGCGGTGGCCGCCGCCCGATATGCGAGGGAGGCGCTCGCCGAGAGCCCGGGCGATCGCGAGGTGCGGCTGCGCGCTCACGAGGTCCTGGCGTCCGTCCTCGTGCAGACGGAGGGGACGGTGCCGGCGGAGGCGCACGCTCGTGGGGCGATGAAGCTCGCAGAGGACCTGGGGGATTACTCCCGGATCGCGCGAGCCATGAGCCAGCTCGCGTGGATCCGCCTCGAGACCGGAAGGCAGGATGCCCTGGCGCTGGCCGAGCGCGCCGTGAAGATGGCCCGCTCCAGTCGGGACCTGGCATCGACGGCCCTGACCACGATGACTCTCGGCGAAGCCCTGCTCTCGCTCGGCCGCCTCCAGGCCGCCCGGTCGATTCTCGAGGAGTACCGCGCCTGGGCCGCGACGAACGACGAGAGCGAGCTCGCGGGAATCTGCGCCACGTACGTCCTCCTCGAGCTCCGCGCTGGTCGCTGGGCGGAGGCGGCCGACTACGCGCAGCAGATGCGCGAGCTGAAGAGTCAGCTGAACCCGGCCGGCCACGAGGTCGAAGGCGGGTACGGGAGGCTCGCGCTGGTGGCCGCCTACCTCGGCGACGAGAGCCGCGCCCGCGACTACGCCCGGCAGGCGCTCGAGAACGTCGAACGCGGCGGATGGAGCGAAGGGCGACGCGTGGTCCGCGCGATCATGGGGCTCATCGACCTCTGGTCCGGTGATCCGTTGGGCGCAGTCGAGCAGCTCGACCTCGTCGAGGCCGAGCGACGTGCGGCCGGCCTGGCCGGGCCAACGCTCATCTACCGCCCGGGGGAGCATGTCGAGGCTCTTCTCGCTCTGGGGCGAACCGAGGCCGCGATCGGCGTGCTCGAGCGGTGGGCGACCGACGCGGCACGCGTCGAGAACGCCTGGGAGCTCGCCGAGGTCCTGCGGAGCCGAGGCCTGGTCGCGGCGGCCCGCGGCGACCTCGACGGCGCTCTTGCGCTTCTGGAACAGGCAGTACAGAAGCACCAGGAGGTCGGTGACCTGTTCGGGCGAGCCCGCGCCCTGCTCTCCCTCGGGGTGATGCGGCGGCGCACGCGCCAGAAGCGCGCGTCCCGTGCGGTGATCGAGGAGGCGGTCGCGGCCTTCGAGGCCCTCGGTGCCGCCGGTTGGGCGGTGAAGGCGCGGGCCGAGCTGGGCCGGCTCGGTGGCCGTACCCGAGAGCCCGGCCTGACGGCCGCCGAGCGGCGCGTCGCCGCGCTCGTGGCGCAGGGGCATACGAACCGCGAGGTATCGACCGCCCTCTTCCTCAGTGAGCGGACCGTCGAAACCCACCTCTCCCACGCGTACTCCAAGCTCGGCGTTCGCTCGCGGGCCGAGCTCGCCCGAACGTTTCGGGCCGCCGAGCAAACCTCAGGGGATCTCACGATTCCAAGCTGAGGACGGCTCCCTAGCGTCGATCGGGTGCCGAACTACCTCGTCGAGACGTTTCTCCCGCGCGGCGCCGCCGATGAGCGCGAGCAGCGAGAAGGCCGAGCGCGCTCGGCCGCCGAGGAGACGAGGCGCGAGGGGACGCGCGTCCACTTCGAGGGTTCGATCCACTTCCCGGAGGACGAGATCTGCTTCTTCCGGTTCGCGGCCGCATCCGCCCACGTCGTTGAGCGGGTCGCTCAGCGAGCCGGGCTGGAGCCACTCCGCATCGTCGAGGCGATCGCGTCCGGGAAGGAGATCCCGTGAAATCACGACTGGCGATGGCGGCTGCCCTTCTGGGGGCGGCCTCGATCCTTGGCACGAGCCCTGCGTACGGGGCCACCACGCCGCGCACCCAGTGTGCCGCCGAGGCGAACTACCCCGCGGCGTCGACGCCAGTCGCCTTCTGGAGCACGGAGGCGAGGTGCGCGATCGTCCCCGCCGGTCCCGGCGGGACCTTCGGCGTGGAGAACTTCGGGAACAAGTTCCCGGGGGAGGCGGCCGTATACATGGGCATCGTCCACCTCGCCATCTACGACGCGACCGTGGCCGTCGAGGGTGGCTTCCGGCCCTACGCGACGGCAGTCCACGACCGGGGCGCCTCCCCGGAGGCGGCGATCGCGACCGCCGCATACGAGACGTTGGTGGGTCTCCCGGCCCTGGGCTTGGGCGCCAACCGGGCGACCCTGGATACCGACCACACCGCATACCTGAGCGCGATATCGGAGGGGCCGGCGAAAGCCCGCGGCATTCTCGTCGGACGCATCGTCGCGGCCGCCGTGCTCGCCCAGCGAGCGGGCGACGGCCTGGAACGCAACCCGAGCCTCGCCGACTTGAACCCACCCCCGCCAGGTCCGGGCGTTTGGCAGCCCAACCCGACAGGAGCCGTCCTCGGACTTCGCCTCCCAGGGGTGCGGCCGCTCACGCTCAGGGCTGCCGCACAGTTCCGCCCCGCCGGCCCGAGCGGGCTGACCACCCGGCAGTACGCCGACGACCTGAACCAGGTGGAACAGCTGGGCCGCATGGACAGCACCAGCAGGACGCCCGACCAGACGACCCAGGCACAATTCTGGACTGACCACGACATCCGACAGTGGAACGACGGCATGCTCCGGCTGGCCGCCGCGCGAAGACTCGGCTTGGCGAGCACGGCGCGGATGCTGGCGATGGCCCACGTTGCGGGCGGCGACGCGATGATCGCCTGCTTCGACGCCAAGTACCACTACTGGTTCTGGCGCCCGTACCAGGCGATCCACCTGGCCGACACCGACGGCAACCCCAACACGGCGGCCGACGTGAGCTGGCAGCCTCTGGGGGCAACTCCGAACTTCCCGGAGTACCCGTCGGCACACGCCTGTCACAGCGGCGCGGTGATCACGGCCCTCGAGGCGTTCTTCGGCACCGACCGGATCAGTCTCACGCTCGACAGCCGAGCTACCGCCACGGTTCGGGACTACTCGCGGCTGCGCGACGTGGTCCGTGACGTCAACCAGGCCCGGGTCCTCGTGGGCTTCCACTTCCTGAGCTCCGACCAGCAGGGCTCGACCCTCGGCCGTACGGTCGGCCGCTACGTCGTGCACCGGTTCGTCACGCCGTTCGGCTGAGTCCGCGCCGTTTCTCGCGCAGGCGATTACCCGCCCCCGCGCCCTGCCGACCGGCCGGCGCGTGTGGGGCCCCGACTTGGGCAGACTGCTCGCATGGGAACAGGGGCCAGGACGGTCGGGGTCGAGGAGGAGATGCTCCTCGTCGACGTGGCGACCGGGCGTCCCCGGTCGGTAGCCGGGCGCGTCATCGACGCCGCCGCGAGCGGCAGGCCGCCCGAGGCCGGTTCGGAGGGCGGTGTCGAGGGGGAGCTGCAGCGGTACATGGTGGAGACGCAGTCGTCCGCGTGCACCGAACTCGCCGACGTCGAGCGGGAGCTGCGAGGCTGGCGTCACCGCGTCGCCGTCGCGGCTCGCGAGGCGGGCGCCGGCTCGGCGGCGCTCGGGACGGCACCACTGGCGGGGGACGGGCTCATCACGCCCAAGCCGCGATACCTGCGGATGATGGAGCGGTTCGGGCCGGTCGTCCACGACGTGCTCACCTGCGGCTCCCACGTCCACGTCAGCGTGGAGTCGGACGAGGACGGCGTTGCGGTCATCGACCGGATCCGGGTCTGGCTGCCGGTGGTGCTCGCGCTCTCGGCCAACTCGCCGTTCTCGAACGGGCAGGACACGGGGTATGCGTCGTACCGCTCCCAGCTGTGGCTGCGGTGGCCGTCGGCGGGACCGAGCGACCTGTTCGGGTCGGCCGCGGCGTACCACTCGGTCGTGCGGTCGATGGTCGAGTCGGGCGTGCTGCTCGACGACGGAATGATCTACTTCGACGCGCGGCTGTCGCACCGGTACCCCACGGTGGAGATCCGGGCGGCGGACGTCTGCGCCGACCTCGACGACACCATGGTCGTCGCGGCGATCTGCCGGGGACTGGTCGAGACGGCGTCGCGAGCCGCGGCAGCGGGGGAGCCGCCGCTGCCCTTGCCGACCTCGCTCGTGAGGCTGGCGACTTGGCAGGCCGCCCACGACGGAGTCGACGGGGTGCTTGTGGACCCGGCCACGATGCGGCCAGAGCGGGCGGCGGTCGTGGTCGAGCGGCTGGTCGACGCGATCCGTCCGGCGCTAGTGTCGTTCGGCGATCTGAAGCGCGTCGAGGAAGGAGTCGCACGGCTGCTGTCGACAGGCTCCGGCGCGACGCGACAGCGCCGGACCTTCGCGCGCACGGGGCGACTGGTCGATGTCGTCGCCGAGGCGGTTCGGCTCAGCGCCGGCTAGAGACCTAGTCTTCTGAGTCTCTCTCCGACTTCGTGACGGAGGTGCTGACGGCGCGACGGGAGTCGGCGTCCGGAGTTCGACTGCAGCCGATGGTGCACGTGGCGGACATGGCGTCGACCGAATCCCGAGCAGGACGAGGGGACGGTCGAGGTCAACTTCGTCACAGAGGAGGACCTCGCCCGTGTGGAGGCGCGGTTGCGCGAGCGTGGCGTGCGGGTCGTGTCGCAGCCCAGCTCCAGGTCGCCGGTCCGGAGCTCTACACCTCTCACATCTGGCCGGGGCCGCTGCGGTCAGAGCTCGAGGCGGCGGAGCAGGCGTTTCGCGGCCGCCGTCCCCGGTCGGCGCCACCACCGATGGTCCAGCAACGCCTGCCGCGCGGCGAGGAACCCGCACCCCCCGTGCACGCCGCCGCCCGGATGGATCGCCGCGCTGCCGAGGTAGAGCCCGTCGACCGGTGTCCGCGGACCCCCGAGCCCGGTGACCGGGCGGAAGATCAGCTGCTGGAACAGCTGCGCCGTGCCGCCGTTCACCGCGCCGTTCACGAGGTTCGCGTCGGCCGCGGCGAGATCCGACGGCCGCTGCACCCACCGGTCGAGGACGAGGTCGCCCCAGCCCGGCGCATACCGGTCGAGCATCTCCTCCGATCGCTTGACGAGGAGGTCCGCCGACGCGTCGTCCATGACGCCGCGCGGGAGGTGGCTGTAGAGCCACAGTGCCTCGGTCCCGGCCGGCGACCGGCTCGGGTCGGCGGTCGTCATCTGGCCGACGAGTGCGAACGGGTTGGACGGAACAGTATGCGTCGCCAGGTCGGCCGCCCAGTGCACGATTCCGTCGACGTCGGCTCCTACGTGCACCACGGCGGCCTTGCGCGCGTTCGCCGCGGTCCAGGGCGGCGTCGACCGGAGCCGGTAGTTGATCTTGACCGTCGGGAGATCCCAGGCGAACTCACGGAGCCCGTGGCGCAGCCGCGGGGGAACCGCGTGCTCGCTGAGGAGCTCCTCGTAGAGCATCGGCGCGCTCGTGTCCGCCACGACCGCGCGTCGCGCGCGCACCGTCACCCCACTGGCGGTCCGGACGAGAGCCGCCCGGCCATCCACGAGGTCGATGGCGTCCACCCGGTCACCCGTATGGATCTCGACTCCAGCCGCCCGGGCCCGCGCCGCGAGCGCCGCGGCGAGCTGCCCGGCCCCACCGCGCGGCGAGGGGTACCCGACGTCCTGCGCGAGCATCGACATCAACCACCCGAACAGCCCGCTGCCGGGGGCCTCGGGTGGGATGTCCGCGTGCATCGCGTTGCCCAGCAACAGGGTTCGAGCACGCTGGCCGGCGAACCGCTCTTCGGCCATCCGGGTGGCCGGCAACAGGAAGAACCGCGCCAGCGCCGGCATGTCCGCGGCGCCGACCGAGCGAGCCAACCGGGATCCCGCCTCGACCGGCGGCCACCTGGTCAACAGCGCGTCGAGGAACGGCGCCTTGAGCTGGTACCACTGCTCGACCATCTCCAGCCAGGCCGGCCCGTCCTCGCGGCGGTCCTCCGCCAGGGCCGCGGCCGTGTGGTTGACGTCGGCGAAGATGGTCGCTCCGACCGTGTCGTCCGGCCGGCCGGCATGGGAGACCACCACGTCCGACCGGCACCACTCGAGGCCGTGGTCCTCCAGCCCGAGACGCGACATCACCGGCGACGCGACGGCGAGCGGGTAGCAGGCGCTGAACTCGTCCATCACCCAGCCGTCCCGTTCGACGGACGAGATCGCGCCGCCGACCTTGTCCCGCTCCTCGAGCAGGACGACGTCCCAACCGGCGTCCGCCAGCGTGATTGCAGCGACCAGCCCGTTGGGGCCGCCGCCGATGACGATCGCGTCCGCGGTCTCCCGCCGCGGCTCCCCGACAGGCGGTGCCGCGCCGGCCGGGGCCTTCATCGGCGTCGTCACGGGCCCATCGTGGCACCGCGGGGCCTCTGCCGCCGACGGTCGGACACGTGTCGGCGGCCGAACCGCCTGCCGCTTAGGGTGAGGCGTGCGCACCACCGAGCTCGTCGTCCTCCTCGACGACGAGGGCCGCGCCACCGGCACCGCCGATAAAGCCGAGGTCCACGGCCCCGACACGCCCCTGCACCTGGCCTTCTCCGCATACCTCTTCGACCCCGCCGGCCGGCTGCTCGTCACCCGCCGCGCCCTGAGCAAGCGCACCTTCCCCGGCGTGTGGACGAATTCGGTATGCGGTCACCCCGCCCCCGGCGAGGCGCTCCCTGACGCGGTGCACCGCCGGGCCCGGCGCGAGCTCGGCGTCGAGGCGACGGCGCTGCGGCTCGTCCTTCCCCGGTTCGCGTACCGCGCCGAGATGGACGGCGTCGTCGAGCTCGAGCAGTGCCCCGTGTATGCGGGCTGGCTGGCCGACGGCGCGGATCCCGAGCACGCGCTCGACGAGGTCGAGGACACCGAGTGGGTCGCCTGGTCCGACTTCAGCGCCGACGTGCTCGCCGGCGCGCGCGAGGTCTCTGACTGGTGCACGGAGCAGGTGCCCCAGCTCGTGGCCCTGGGCCCCGAGCCTCGGTACTGGCCCGAGGCCGACGACCGCCTCCTCCCGCCGGCCGCTCGCGTTTGACCCGGCGCGTCAGACGCCCTCACTCGCCGGGGTCCGGCGCCGCCTCGTGATGGCGAGCACCGTGCGTGCGCCGCTCTTCCTTCATCTCCGCCTCGTACAGGTGCCGCCGCCCGCCGACCAGCTCCTCGCGCGCCCCGGCCTCGAGCTGCTTGAACAGCGCGTAGTAGCCGTCGTCGTAGTCCTCGACGATCTGGAAGGTCCACCGCCCCTCGATCACGTTGCGTCCCAGCAGTTCCCGGTCGATGCGCTCGGCGATCTCGTCGTGCCCGGCTTCGCGCAGCAGGTCTACGGCATCACCCAGCGCCAGGTCACCCGTCCCGGTGAGCCGGTGGAAGGCGTACAAGCAGCCGCGGGCGTTCTCCACCACCTCGAGCGCCTCGGACAGCTTGCCGAGCGCCTCCACGGTGTCGTCGGACACGCCGTGGGGGCGCTGGTGGTCGGGGCTCGGGGTCTCCATCCCGCCACGCTATGCGGGTGTGGCATCGTCGGCCATGTGCCCCTCGACGACCCGCTCACCCTGCGGCAGGTGGTCGGCGCGCTCGAGTCGGTCTACCCGCCGGACACCGCGATGGACTGGGACCAGGTCGGCCTCGTCGCCGGCGACCTCGACCAGCCGGTCCGCCTCGTCCACCTCGCTGTCGACCCGACCCTCGCCGTCGTGCGCGAGGCCGTCGACGCCGGCGCCGACCTCCTCCTCACTCACCACCCGTTGCTGCTGCGCGGCATCCACAGCGTCGCCACCACCGGCGCGAAGGGCGAGACGCTGACCCGAGCCATCCTCGGCGACCTCGCCATCTACTGCGCCCACACCAATGCCGACATCGCTTTTCCGGGCGTATGCGACGCGCTCGCCGAGGCGGTCGGGCTCGCCGACGTTCGACCGCTCGAGGACGTCCCGTATGCGCTCGGCCGGATCGGTTGGCTGCCCGCGCCGATGCCGCTGCGGGCCTTCGCGGACCAGGTCGCCGCCGGACTGCCGGCCACCGTCGGCGGCATCCGCGTGAGCGGAGATCCCGACGCGCTCGTGGAGAAGGTCGCCGTCCTCGGGGGGTCCGGCGACGACCGGTTCGACGTCGTCCGGGCGGCCGACGTGGACGTCTACGTCACGGCCGACCTTCGCCACCATCCCGCGCTGGAGGAGCGCGAGACGACCCGCGGGGGCCGGCCGTACCTCATCGACGCGGGTCACTGGGCCAGCGAGTCGGTCTGGCTGGCCTCGGCGGTACGTCGCCTTGTCGAGGCGGTACCCGACGGGTCGTCTAGGTTGGACACCTACGTCTCGACCCTGCGCACGGAGCCCTGGACGTTCGTCGTGGGGGCGAACGCCGCAGAGGGGAGTACCAGCTGAAAGCCGACCCGACCCGTCAGCTTGCGCTGCTCGACCTCCAGGCCATCGACACCCGCCTCGACCAGATCGACCATGCGACGGCGAACCTGCCCCAGCACCGGGAGATCGCGGCGCTGGAGGACGAGACCCGCACCCTCGACACTCAGCTCGTCAACTCGCGTACCGCTCACTCCGACGTGCAACGCGAGGTCGAGAAGTCGGAGGCCGACGTCCAGCTCGTTCGCGACCGCGCGGCCCGCGACCGGGCTCGGCTCGAGGCCGGAACCGGTTCGGCCAAGGATCTGCAGGCCCTGCAGCACGAGCTGACCTCGCTGTCCCGAAGGCAGTCTGAGCTGGAGGACATCGAGCTCGAGGTCATGGAACGCGCCGAGGCGCTCGGCGAGCACGTCACCGTTCTCGAACACGACCAGCAGGAGCTCGCCGGCCGGCTGGGCGCCGCGGTCGAGTCCCGCGACGCGGCGATGGGCGAGTATGCGTCGGAGCGCGACTCCGTGGCGGGGCGTCGCGCGGCGACCGTCGCCGCGGTCGGCGAGGACCTCGTGGCTCTCTACGAGCGGATCCGGTCCGGGCACGCGGGAATCGGCGCAGCCGAGCTGCGGCAGCGGCGCTGCGGCGGCTGCCACATCGAGCTCAACCAGGTCGACATGAACCGCATCACCCAGGCGCCCGCCGACGAGGTGCTGCGCTGCGAGGAGTGCGGCCGGATCCTCGTGCGGACCGCTGAGTCCGGCCTGCCCGCGTCCTGATGCCGAGTGACGCCGCCCAGCCGGCCCCGTCGCCGGCGGCTCCGCCCCGACGGCTCGTGGTCGAGGCCGACGGCGGCTCGCGCGGCAATCCCGGCGTCGCCGGTTACGGCGCCGTGGTCCGCGACGCGGACACCGGCACAGTGCTCGTCGAACGGGCCGGACCGCTCGGCCAGCGCAGCAACAACGTCGCGGAGTACCAGGGCCTGATCGCCGGGCTCGAAGCGGCCGCCGCGCTCGCCCCGGGAGCCGGCGTCGAGGTCCGAATGGACTCCAAGCTGGTCGTCGAGCAGATGGCCGGCCGCTGGAAGACCAAGCACCCCGACATGAGGGAGCTCGCTCGGCGAGCCCATGACCTGCTCGCCGACCTGGGTGAGGTGCGCTGGACCTGGGTTCCCCGAGAGGCCAACCGGGCGGCCGACCGGCTCAGCAACGTCGGCATGGACGGCCGCACTGTCGACACTCTGGCGCGGGCGCTCGCCACGCGGCCACAGGTCGCCACCGCGACTGAACGCGCGGACCCGGCCGAGGTCACCGCGGTCGGCGAGAACCCCGAGCCTTCCGCCCCGAGTCTCACCGGCTCGACCCGGCTCCTCCTCGTGCGCCATGCGGTTACACCCTTCACCGAGCAGGGCAGGGTGGACGGTCGCGGAGGCGCGGATCCCGACCTCAGCGAGGCCGGCCGGCGCCAGGCGGACCAGACGGCCGCGGCAGTCAGGACTCTTGTCGAGGGCGACGTCCATCTCGTCACCTCGGCTTTGGCCCGTGCCCGCCAGACCGGCGCGGCGATCGCCGACGTCCTCGGCGTCGCACCGGTCCTCGACGACGACTGGGACGAACAGTCCTTCGGCGACTGGGACGGTGCCGTGTTCACCGAGCTGGCGGAGCAGCAGGCCGACGACCTCATGCGACTCTGGCGCGACCGCGACTACCGCCGCCCGGGCGGAGAGTCGTTGGTGGAGCTGGAGACTCGCGTGCTTCGCGCGTACGAGAAAGCCATCGGCACCGGTGACACCACCGTCGTCGTCACCAGCCGCAAGCCGATCCTCGTCGTGCTCGCCCGGGTCCTCGGCATCGACGAGGAGCGGTTCTGGGCCCTGTCCACCGACCCGGCCTCGCTGACCGCCGTCGAGATGTGGCGGGACGGACGGATGTCCGTGCCGTTCGTCAACCGGACGTCGCATCTCGCCTGAAGAAGCGCGGCTCTATCCTCCCCGGTATGCGAGAACTCCGGCCCGACACCCTCGCCGTCCGGGGCGGGCTGGCCCGCAGCGATTTCGACGAGACCGCCGAAGCGCTGTTCCTGACCAGCGGGTTCGTCTACGACAGCGCCGAGCAGGCTGAGGCGGCGTTCAAGGACGAGATCGACAAGTTCATCTACTCGCGCTACGGCAACCCGACGGTCCGGATGTTCGAGGAGCGAATGCGGCTCGTCGAGGGCGCCGAGGCCTGCTTCGCCACGGCCAGCGGGATGGCGGCCGTCTGGGTTGCGCTCGCCGCGCTGTGCGGCCAGGGCGAACGGCTGGTGAGCTCGCGCGCCCTGTTCGGGTCGTGCTTCGTCATCGTCGACGAGATCCTGCCTCGCTTCGGCGTGGAGACGGTCCTCGTCGACGGACCGGACCTCGACCAGTGGAAGTCGGCGCTGAGCGTCCCCACGACGGCAGTCTTCTTCGAGACGCCCAGCAACCCGATGCAGGAGCTCGTCGACGTGCGTGCGGTGGTCGACCTCGCGCATGCGGCAGGGGCGCAGGTCGTCGTCGACAACGTCTTCGGCACGCCGGTGTTCTCGCGGCCGTTCGAGCTGGGCGCCGACGTTGTCGTCTACTCCGCCACCAAGCACATCGACGGCCAGGGCCGCGTCCTCGGCGGCGCGGTGCTCGGGACCAGCGAGTTCGTCGGCGGACCGGTCAAGAACCTCATGCGCCACACCGGTCCGGCGATGTCACCCTTCAACGCCTGGACCCTCGTCAAGGGGCTCGAGACCATGTCGCTGCGAGTCCACCGTCAGCACGAGAGCTCGCTGGCGCTCGCCACCGCCCTCGAGTCGCACCCCCGGGTGATCAAGGTCTTGCATCCGTGGTTGCCCAGCCACCCGCAGTACGAGCTTGCGAAACGTCAGATGTCCGGCGGCGGGAGCGTCGTCACGTTCGTTGTCGACGGCGGCAAGGAGGACGCCTTCCGTGTCATGAACGCCCTCGAGATCGTCGACATCTCCAACAACCTCGGCGACGCGAAGTCGCTCGTCACGCATCCCGCCACGACAACGCACCGCCGGCTCACTCCCGAGGCGCGCGCCGCCGTCGGGATCACCGACGGGACGATCCGCATCTCGGTCGGGCTCGAGGACCCGCTCGACCTCGTCGAGGACGTCGTCATCGCCCTCGAGCAGCTGGGCTAAGTCGGCTCAGCCCAAGAGCATCACTACGGCGGCGCACTGGACGTGTCGTGAAGGGTCGGGTCAACGACGTCATCGACGTGCGTGGGGCCTCCCGGGGGGACAGCAACCTCCTCACCCACGAGCCGGCCCACGGCTCGGACCAGCCGGAAGCAGGACCGGCGCAGGATGACGGCGATCGGATGATGGTCGACGCGACGCCACTCGGCCAGCGCCTTGGTGGCTTCGGCCATCGTGAGCTTCTCGCCGGTGGCGGTCGTCCCGCGGACGAGCGCCGCGTCGATCACCGTCGCCACCGGTTGGAGCACCCGTGACACCCGCGGACCGCTGGTCGCCCACAGCGGATCGACGTCTCGGCGCCCCGAGAGGTCGACCAGCTCCTCGACGAGGAACCTGAGCCAGTGCGCCGTCTCCACGACCGTGCCGGTCACCTCGACCAGCGCGTCGAGCTCCCCGATCTTGCGACGCCGCAACGGGTTGTTCCGCACTGCCTTGCGGGCGGACTCCAGGTTGGTTGGCAAGGCGTTCGCGCTGTCGTTCGTCTTCCGCACCTCTGCCATCAGGCCGACGATGACCTCGTGGTTGCGGCCCCCCTCCCCGACGAGGACCGCGGCCTGAGCGGTGTGCTCGCCCAGACGAGCGGAGACGCGGCGAAACTCGGCGCGGTACAGCTTCCCCGCGTCCGGTGGAAGGAGGAACGGCGAGAGGACAACCGTCACCGCGGCCCCGATGAGGGTCTCCCACAGCCGAGTGAACCCGTAGGTGTTCGGGTCGACGCTGGTGAAGACCAGCAGACCGGTGAGCGAGACCTGGATGTTGAGCGTGACGCCCACGCGCAGGAACACGCCGATGAGCAGGCCGATCCCCAGGACGAGCGCGACCGACAGCACGTTCAACCCGACGAGGTTGATGACCGCGAGTCCCAGGAGGACGCCGACGATAACGCCGGCGATCCGGTCGAAGGAGACGTTCAGTGCCGAATACGGCTGTTCGCGCATCGCCATCAGAGGGGCCACGACGGCGAAGATCGGCACCGAGCTCGTGTCGATCAGCTTGCAGACCTCCCAGCTGACGACGCCCGCGATGACGATGCGCACGATCTGCGGCCACTCCGCCAAGAACCGTCGCCGCAATGTGGTCCGATCGGGCAGTAGGGCCATCGCGCCTCCTGCGACTCGTCGGCGGAACCGGTGCTGCGAGGGTAGTCCGGCCGCGGGTCCTAGGGTGACGGCCATGCCGCAGCGCGAGATTCGGTTCCGGACCACCACTCCGGTGCCGACGCATACCGAGGTCGACCGGGCTGCACTGCTGTCGCGGTTCGCGGCGATCCGGGCCGAGCTGGACGTGCCGGGCGCGTTTCCGGCCGAGGTCGAGGCGGAAGCGGAACGGGCCGCCCGCGACGTCGCCATGCCGGACCGCGACGAGACCGACGTCCCGTTCGTGACCATCGACCCGGTCGGTTCGATGGACCTCGACCAGGCGCTGTGCCTCCAGCGGTCCGGGGAGGGGTACCGGGTGCGGTATGCGATTGCTGACGTTCCCGCGTACGTCGCCCCGGGTGGACCGCTCGACCTGGAGACGCACCACCGGGTCGAGACGGTCTACGCCCCGGACGAGCGAACTCCGTTGCACCCTGACGTCATCGGCGAGCACGCCGGCAGCCTTCTCGAAGGGCAGCTGCGGTCGGCGTTCGTCTGGGAGATCGAACTTGACGGGCGGGGCGAGGTAGCGACGGCCTCGGTCCACCGAGCCCGGATCCGCAGCCGCGCGCGACTCGACTACGTCGGCGTCCAGGAAGCGGTCGACGCGGGCACCGCCGACGAGAACCTGTTGCTGCTCAAGGAGATCGGCGGGAAGCGAATCGCCCTCGAGTCCGAGCGCGGCGGTGCCAGCCTGCCGCTTCCCGAGCAGGAAGTGACCCTGAGCGCCGACGGCGGCTTCGAGCTCGGGTTCCGCCCGCCGGTCCGAGCCGAGGAGTGGAACGCCCAGCTGTCCCTGCTCACCGGGATGGTCGCCGCCCAGATGATGCTCGACGCTCGGGTCGGGATCCTCCGGACCATGCCGCCCCCCGATGAGGGCAGTGTGGCGCGGTTCCGCCGGCAGGCCAGGTCACTGGGCGTCGACTGGCCGACCGCGCTGCCTTACGGCGACTTCATCCGCGGCCTCGACCTCACCGATCCTCGTCAACTGGCGCTGCTGCACGAGGCGGCCTCACTCTTCCGCGGTGCGGCCTACACGTCCTTCGATGGCCAGCCCCCGGAGCAGCCGGGCCACGCGGCGGTGGCCGCGCCGTACGCCCACGTGACGGCGCCGCTGCGACGGCTGGTCGACCGGTACGGCCTGGTGCTGTGCGCCGCCATCGGTGCGGGTGAGGACGTCCCGGGCTGGGTGAGGGAAGCGCTGCCGCGACTGCCCGAGACGATGCAGGAGGGCGACCGCCGCGCCCGAGCCGTCGAACGCGAGTCCACCGACGCGGTCGAGGCGGCGGTGATGGCCTCGCGCATCGGTGACGAGTTCCCGGCCGACGTCGTCGATGTCGACGGCAAGCGCGGCGTCCTCACGGTGCAGCTCTCCGATCCGGCGATCGTCGCGGCGGCGCGCGGCGACGTGAAAGTCGGTCGCCAGGTGCGCGTCCGGGTGGAAACTGCCGATATCTCGACCGGCAAGATCGGCTTCGCGCTCGTCTAGGCGGGGTCCCCGCGAAGTATCGGAGCGGAGCGGAGAAGTTCGTGGGGTGATCTAGGTCCAGCGCCGCGCCGTCGCGAAGCTCTGTCCGACATACCCGCCCCGGAAGAGCACCGCATGGAGCATCAGCGGGTGCAGTTGATGGAGGGAGACGCGTTCCCGCCAGCCGTCGGCGAGCGGTGCCACATCCGCATACCCACCGAGGATCGCGTCGAGGTGCGGCGCGCCGAAGAGGACGAGGAACGCGAGGTCGGCCTCCCGGTGGCCGCCATGCGCCGCCGGGTCGATGAGCACGCCGCCGCGTGAGGTCCACATGATGTTGCCGGCCCAGAGGTCGCCGTGCAGCCGGGACGGCGGTTCCTCGGTGTCGAACTCGCCCGACGCGACCCGAGCGGCGACCTTCTCGAACAGGGCGGCGGCCTCGTCGTCGTAGATGCCGAGCCGCCGACCCTGAGCGAGGACCGGCTCGAGCCGCTGGCGGGCGTAGAACTCGCTCCACGTGGCGACCGGGTTCAGGGGCAGCGGGAGGAGGTCGCTGAGCGGCCCGAGCCAGCCGTCGCCGCGCCAGTCGTCCGGCGGACTGCCGTATGCGGCGGCTCCGGCCGCGTGAGTCGTCGCCAGGGCCGCACCGAACGCCTCCGCCTGCTGCCGGCTCGGGCTGGTGGGCTGGAGCCGTTCCAGGAGGAGCTCGTCCTCGCCGACCTCGACGACCGGGACCACCGCGGCGCCACCGGGAACGGCGGCCAGCCAGCGCAGTCCGGCCGCCTCCCAGGCGAAGTAGCCGAGGGGTGCGTGGGCGCCGGCCTTCCGGAAGGTGGGTCCCGGCATACTGGCGAGCGTAGTTCCGGGGTATGTGACGTGTGTGCCGGCAGGGAGGGTGCGGGAGGCTCTCGAACGCCCGCGACAACTAGCCTCGGGTCGTGGCAGCGCAGGCCGGTCCGGTCGCCTTCGTGCTCGGAGGCGGCGGGATTCTCGGCGCCAGCGAGGTCGGGATGCTCGAGGCGCTGCTCGGTGAGGGCATCCGCCCGGACCTCGTCGTGGGGACGAGCGTGGGGGCGGTGAACGGCGCGTTCCTGGCCGCCGACCCCACGCCGGCTGCGGTGGGGCGGCTGGCCGAGGTCTGGGTCCGAGCCTCCGGGTCCGGGGTGTTCGCCGACTCGCTGCTGGCGCGCGCGCAGCGGGTCGCGCGGCTGGCCAGCCATCTCCACTCCAGCGACGCGCTGGAGAGCCTGCTCGCGGACGAGCTGGACGGTATGCGGATCGAGGACCTGGCGGTCCGGTTCCAGTGCGTCGCCGCGCAGATCGAGACGGCGTCGGCGCGCTGGTTCGACTCGGGACCCGTGGTGGATGCCGTGCTGGCGTCGTGTGCGGTGCCGGGCCTCCTACCGGCGCGGGAGATCGACGGCAGGCACTACCTGGACGGTGGGCTGGTCCACTCGATTCCCGTGTCGCGGGCGATCGACCTCGGGGCTCGGACCGTCTACGTGCTGCAGGTGGGGCGGATCGAGCACGCGCTGCGCGAGCCTCGTTGGCCGTGGGAGGTGGGGCTCGTCGCGTTCGAGATCGCGCGGCGGTACCGGTTCAACGAGGACCTGGAGCGGGTTCCCGAGGGGATCGCCGTGCACGTGCTGCCGTCGGGTTCGGAGCGGTCGCCGTCGATGACGATGAGCTACCGCGGCGCCAGCCAGGTAGCGGCCCGGATCAAGGCGGCGAGCGCGGCGACTCGCGGGTACTTGGCCGGGACCGAGGTGACGTGATGACCATGTGGGTACCGCCGCTGTGGGCGCGCCGGGTTCTCCACGTGCTGTGGCTGCCGATGGTCGTTCTGCTGACGGCGGTGCTGTTGCCGTTCTACGTCATCGGTGCCGTGATCGCCATCTTCCCGGGGCGACGCCGGCTGCTGCGGGTCGTGTCGTTCGCGATGGCGTACCTGTGGACCGACGTCGGGATGCTCCTCGGGTGCTGGGCGCTGTGGTTCGTACAGCCGCTTCCGGGTCGCGACGTCACGCTCTGGCGCGAGCGGCACACCGCGCTGCTGCGCCTCGCGCTGCGGGTGCTGGCCAAGGCGTCGCGGTCCATGGTGGGGTTCCGGGTGGTCGTCGACGCGGGACCGTTGCCGCCGCCGCACCGCCCGCTGGTGATCCTCGGCCGGCACGCCGGCCCGGGGGACTCGTTCACGCTGGTCAACCTCATCCTCACGACGTTCCGGCGCAGGCCCAAGGTCGTGTTGAAGGCAGCGATGCAGTGGGATCCCGGCATCGACGTGCTGCTCAACCGGCTGGACTGCTACTTTCTGCCGTCCGTCACCGGCGCGGGCGACGACCGGGTCGAGCACGTCGCGCGGCTCGCCACGTCGCTGGAGCGGGACGAGGCGCTGCTGATCTTCCCCGAAGGCGGCAACTGGACGCCGAAGCGGCACGAGCGCGCGGTCCGGTACCTCTTACGGACGGGGCAGTACGAGCGAGCCAAGGAGGCGCAGGAAGAAGAGCACGTACTCCCGCCCCGTCCGGGCGGTGTCGCGGCGGCGCTGTCGGCGCGGCCGGACGTCGACGTCCTGGTGCTGGCCCACGCCGGGCTGGACCTGCTGGTCACCCCATTGGAGATCTGGGAGGCGATCCCCGTCGACTACCGGCCGATGTCGATTCACTGGTGGGTCGCGGAGGCCGGGACGATCCCGTCTGACGTCAAGGGCATTCTCGAGTGGGTCGACGACATCTGGGCCGAGGTCGACGCCTGGGTCGAGGCGGAGCTGCAGCAGAAGGTGGCGCCGGCGCCGCCGGCTCCGTAGGTCTCGTCAGGCGGCGTTCGCGGCGTGGCCCGCGTCAGGTCTGCGGCGGGAGCGGTCCGGCGCGATCCGGCGCGGTGGCGTCGAGGAGGTTGCGCAGCTCGGTCCGTGCGCGCCAGACCGCGGCGCGCCGTGCCCGGAGATCGTCGACGTTCGCGTCTGGACTGGTCGAGGTGTCCGCGCCCATCGCCTCCACCAAGCCGGCGACACGGGAACGCAGCTGGCCGGCCTGTTGAGCCCGCTCCTCGTCGGGTGCGGTGGTCGACAGGTCGTAGAGCTGCTCGTCGAGCGAGAGCAGCCGCGGCTGCGCCGCCTGCCAGGTCCGCCATGCCTCGGCCGTCGATCCGCGGGCCATGACCTGCTGGACCAGCGAGTCCTCGAACCACTGGGCGTTGCGGCGGGCCTGCGCCATCTTCTCATCCCAGTCCGTGCGGGACTGTCCGCGGCGGACCAGCCACACCACGAGGACAATGACGGCGATCAGCAGGATGAGGAGGAGCAGCCACACCCACAGCGGTAGCCCAGTGCTGCTGGTCGGCTCGGCCGGAACCGTCGTGGTGGGGGAGGGCGTGGCGGTCTCGGTGACGGTCCGCGTCGAGGGCCGGGAGGTGGCGGTCGTGGTGACCGTGACCGTGTCGGTCTGGGTGCGTGTCTCGGTGGTAACGGTCTGGGTAGGAATGGTGGGCAGGGTGATCGAGGTGGGAATGGTCGTGGGGATGTTCGTCGGGATACTGATGCCACCGCCGCCCGTGCAGGCGCCCATGACTCCTATGAGCGCCACTCCCGCCAGCGCCCCCGCCCACCGCCTCACAGGGTGATTCCTACACCCTGGGGGCACGCTGGAGGTTGTCCCGCTTCTCGTTGAACTTCGGTGGCGGTCGTCGTGGTCGTCAGGCGGCGATCACGGGTTCATCCTGACGCACGGTACCGACAGTCTCGGCGGTGAGGTGCGCCTCGAGCGCGAGGCGGAGCGCGGGTAGGTGTAGGTGTCCGTTGACGCGGCGGAACTGGCTGCGGGCTTCGATCATCCCGGCGGCGCACCAGCGCAGCGCCATGGTGCCGTTCTGCCAGTTCGTCACGTTGGCCGAGTGGGTGCGGGCGATCGAGATCATCGACTCGATGCAATTGGTGGAGCGCAGGGTACGTGCCAGCGTCGGGGATACGCCTAGGCGCAGCACGGTCAGCGTTTCGGCCAGTCCCTCACGCAGGCTCCCGGCGGCGCCGGGATGGGTGCGCTGCAGCTCCGTGGCCAGCGCCTCGAGCTGCGCCTCGGCGAGCAGGGCCGAGTCAGCGTGATAGGCCTTACGCATCCGTTTGGTCACCGTCGACGCGAGGTGATCGGGCAGCTTGTCGGCCACGTTTCTGATCTTGTGCAGCTGACACCTTTGGATCACCGGGTGCTCGAACACCTTCACCACCGCGGCGCGCAACGCTTTGCCGCCGTCGATGCCGACGAAGAACGCCCGGCTGGTGTCCAGGCCGCGGTCGCGTAGCCCGGTCAGCAGATCGGTGACCACGCTGGTGTTCTCGGTCGAGCCCTCGACCAGCCCGAGCGGATGCTTCGTCCCATCGCTGCCGATCCCGAGGGCGACCACGCACAGGTGGTCACCGAAGTGCACCCCGTCGATCATCAACGCCACCAGGTCCAGCCCGGACAGATCCACGGCCAGCAGCTCGGCCAAAGCGGTCTCGGTCGCGGCGACGAACCGGCGCGACACCGCAGACTTGCTGATCGAGCGAGCCGACTTCTCGACCCGGTCGCCGACCGGTTCCAGCCCGACCGGGTAACGACGGGTCGACAGGCCGGCCAGCATCCGCTGCATCGCCATCCGCCCCAGCACCTCGGTGTGCGAGAACAGCTCATAGGAGGCGACCGGCACCTCGCCAGTACCGTCCGTGGCGCGCATCCGCGGCCGGGTCACCGGCAGCCGGCGCCCGCCCAACGTCACCGAGCCGTCCCCAGTGCCGTGCCGCACCGCCGACCGGTCCGGGTCGTGCCGGCCCTTCGGCCCGCACACCGCCTCCACATCAGCGGTCATCATCGCCGCCATCACCTGCAGCCCAGTGCCCACGGCCATCGCCAGCAAGCCCTCCTGCACGTCGCCGGCCAGCTCGGCCAACGTGATCGACACGGCCTCCGGCAGCACCGGCGCCGTCGCGGTCGCGGCGTTCTTCTGATAGTCCTTCTTCACAGCGGTCCCTCGTCTCTTGGGTCGACTTGGCGGTCGCCCAACACCTACCGCAAGGCAGGCATCAGGCGGGGGACCGCCACCTCAACTTCCACGAGACCCGGGACAACCTCGCGACGAGCGTTCCCACCGGCCAACCGAAACCGGCTGTCCAGGTACGGGACCACCGCGGTGGTTCCCACGTTCACTGTCGAACCCTTTGACGGGGTCGGCTCCTGCAGCATCGCCACGGCTACCCCGCAGCCCTTCACCGTGGCCTCCCCGCCGGCGACTTCAACCAGCCAGGAAGTTCCCCCACCGACGACGCTGTTGCTGCCGCCGGCAGGGTGCGCGCTGCCATCCACCCCAGATCCGCCAGATTCGAGGTGGTGGGTCTCTTGAGAAGCGTTAAACCGGTGGTTCCTCACGTACGCCTTTCCATCTCGCTAGCCGAGCCCAGGCCATCTGGCAGTGCTGGCCCGTCCCGTCGTTGTCAGGACTGCTTCCCACCCTCACCCCCGTCCCGGGGATCAGGCTGCCCTCAGCTCTCGACGGCCTGCTGCGACAGACCGCCAGCGGTGTCCTTTCACCACCGCAAGGTCCAACAGCGCCTCGTGGCGCTCGAAGTCGGTGACCCACAGCTTGAAGATCCTGCACGACCCGCGGATCGTGCACGGCGACCTCAAGCCCAGCAACATCCTCGTCAAACGCACCGAGCTGGGATACACCACCAAGCTCATCGACTTCGACAGCTCCTACATTGCCGGGAAACCGCCATCAGCGGCGGAGATCGTCGGCACAATCAACTACTACTCACCGGAGCTCCTCGGCTACGTCCAAAACGCCGGCGTCCACCCCAGCGAGCTCGGCGTCGCCTCCGACGTCTTCGCCATCGGGCTGATATACAGCGGGTACCTCACCGGCGCCCTCCCGCCGTTCGACGCCCCGAGATACCACGAACCCGCCGTCGCCTTCCAGCTCACCGCCTTCGAGACGCCTGCGGCCGCGCCGATCCCTGCTAAGAGCCCACCCGGTCAGGTGCCCTACGCGGCCGAGGCCTGCGAACCACCTCCACCGAGCCAGGCCAGCCCGCGATCACACCCACCGGCCGGCTGGTCGGGAAGCTGCTGGGCAAACTGGGCGCCCAGCCCTCCGCATGAGCGCCGTCTGGCGGTGCCGCGTCTGCGGAGGCGTCAACCGCGGCGAACGGGTCTGCTCAACCTGCGGCGCGGTAGTCCCCCGCGGCGAGCCTCTACGGGCGGCAGTCCGGACGGTCGCGCCGAACACCCCCCCACCCATCGCGCCGGTATCCCCCAGCCCCAGCCATCGTGAACTGCGGAAAACAGCCACCCCGGACGAGATCTGGCCCGGCACCACCGACGATCCAGTCACCTTCGTCAACGCCTTTGACGTGCGACCCCTGGGTCTCCTTCGGCCCGAGAGCCCGCCGATAGTCAGGTTCGGCTTCATCCGCCAGTCTCCGATCACCACGAACAGAACCGCTCATGCCGCTGTCGGGGCGGGACGCCCGACCTATGCCGCCGTCGGGACGGCACGTCCGACCATGCAACTGCCTGAGCGTGGGAGCTTTACCTGGCTCCGCCGCGTCTGCGTATACCTACGACTGCGGCGGCGCCTCCTGATCGACGTTGGGCTCTCCCCTCATCCGTTGCAGCTGTTCGGTCATGAGTGCGAAGGCTTTGGGCCCCGTGATTGCTCCTGGAGGAGGTGGCTGGGGACCTCGTCGTGACTCTGGCGGACCCCTCCAGCCCGGCGGCGAGCCAACTTCGCGCATGCTGGCGATGGTGAAGCACCACTGGTTGGCAACCTCAGTGATGAGGGCCAACCGGCGTTCGATCGCTTGAAGGTCGTCCAACCCATGCGGCTCCACTAAGTCAAGGCTGTAATTTGGCTGCCTGCGCCATCCCTCCGATGAGCGCGCCTTACGGTCCCATTCATCAAGGTAGGCAGCTCGATCACCTTCGTCGAGCTGCAAGTACTCGGAAACCGGCCTCATCGCGTCACGCCCCCGAAGTAGCCAACGCGAATGAAGGGCTTCGTTGCGTTGCGTCTGGGCCCCAGCCACTTCGATCACAAAGTTCAGCAGGGGATCACTGAAGTCCGCAGAGAGCCTCCGCGACGCAAGCTCGGCGATCTTGCTCCGGACTCTGCTCGCCGGCGCTTTGCGGGCATGGGTCTCATCCACCAAATCAGGCGCTAGGTGCCACCACAGAGACCCGAGTTCCGCGTCCAGTCGTCCAGCCGCTATTGCGATGCGGCCGACCTCCATGAGCGTCTCTTCGTCGGGATACACAGACAAGGCCTCCGTAGCGTCACTCTGAGGTGGCTCGCAGGGAGGCGCCCCCTCTCACACGACCCGTGGGCTGAGTCGATCATGCCGCTGTCGGCACCTCCGACCATGCCGCGATCCGTACCCCTTGGCGCACGGGGTGGAAAGCACGGTATGGGGTCGGGACCCCTGGGTGCGATCTGGGCCGGTCTACCTCGTGCACTGCACTCTCATCAGCGTGAGGCGTTGTGCGTCAAGGGTTGGTCGGTGCCCGGGTTCGTCGCCGTGTCCCTGCATAGCGGTAATCGGGCTGGGCCCGGCAGCGTGTGATCGGGTTGTGCCCGGCGACGGCCGGGGCGGCCTGTGATGAGCGACGAGATACCCGGAGGTTCTCAATGCCGCGGAAGGCTCGCCCCGACCTGGCTGGTGACGCGTGAGGTCCTCACGCGGATCTGGTTATGCCGCAACCACCCCCGCCACGGGCAGGCGTCGGGTGCCGTGGGCAGCGATGTCCGGGTCCCAGGCTTGACCGGTGGCTACGACGGCGTACAGCTGCCGCAGGATCGCGGCGGCGACGACGGTCTGAGCCTGGGTGGGCTTGAGCCGGTTGACCTCCCGGCTGGTTAGGTGCCGGTAGCGGGCGGCATAGACCCGGTTGTTCTGTAGGCAGCCCCATACCGCCCGCCAGGCTGCTACCCGCAGCCGCGGGCGTCCCGCGCCGGACAGGCGGGTCTTGCCGGCGAAGGTGCCGGACATCCGTTCCCGCGGGGCCAACCCGGCTAGCTTGACCACGGCGCGGGCGGAGGTGAACCGGCGCAGGTCTCCGGTCTCGGCCAGGATCGAGGCCGCACCGACCGGGGACAGCCCGTCGATGGAGCAGGCCAGGTCGGTCAGGCCGAGCTGGCCCAGGACGGCGACCATCCGGTTCTCGACGACCATCTGGTCGGTTCGGGCTCGTTCCCAGTCGGTCAGGATCCAGCCGATCCGCTCCAGCGCGGCCTGGCGGTGCTCGACCACGCCGGCGGTAGCGGTGACGGCCGCGAAGACCTTCCGGACGATCCGCAGGCACGGCTTGGCCTTCCCACGCCGGGTCACCTCGGCGCGGACCAGCCGGGTGAACCGGTCCAGCCCGAGCCGGCGCGTGCGGGCCAGGTTCCCGTCGTCGCGGGCCACGATCACGGTCAACGCGGCGACCCAGGTCGTCGACTTGAACGGCTGCGCGGCCGCCTCCAGCGCTGCGGGCCATACGCACTCGAGCAGATCGCGGATCTGCTGCACGCACCGGGTGTGCGACTCCAGCAGCTGTTCCCGCCGGGCACCCAGGTGACGCAGCCGCCCCCATGTCGGGTCGACCGGCTCCGGCAGGTAGCAGCGCAGCTGCGCGGTCAGCCGGGCGATTAGGACCGCGTCCTTGTCGTCGGTCTTGTCGCTGGTCAGATCCTCGGTCCTGCGGGCGTACGCCGACGCCGCCGGCTGCACGCACACGAACGGCAAGCCCCTGTCGCTGGCTAGCTGGCCCAGCACCCGCCACCGGTGCCCCGTCGGCTCACACGCCACCGTCAACCCCGCGAACCCGGCCCGAGCAGCCCGATCGCTGGCCCAGTCCAACGCCGCCGCGAGGTCCCAGGCCTTGCACCGGAATGTGCGCCGCGCCAGCACCCTCGAGTCGTGGTCGCACACCACCACCATCTGCTTACGGTCAGCAAGGTCGATCCCCACGATCGCGTTGACCACCGGAACCGCCTCCCGGAGCCGGCTCAGCCGAGCGTTCCGGTTCCGATCGCCACGGGACACACCACTACCGTTAGACACGAACGTCCTCCTCTTCGACGCTGGGACACCAAGCCCGACAAGCGCACCAGGAGGACGTTCCCCACGCCAGACCCGACCGCTACAACACGTTCCTATGCAGCAAGGC
>Ga0307288_10000154_pt1 | contig 24748 bp, 20 predicted proteins | sample ER_DNA_142_FD_194469 | JGI IMG/M metagenome (GOLD analysis project Ga0307288, IMG submission 194469) | Bulk soil microbial communities from the East River watershed near Crested Butte, Colorado, United States - ER_DNA_142 | ecosystem: Environmental > Terrestrial > Soil > Floodplain | place... | reverse complement strand
TGACCATCTGCGCCTTCACCAACCCGAGGATCTCGGTGCGGAAGTCCTCCCGGCGGTCGGACCAGCGCAGACCACCCCGCGCCACCTTGCCGAACCGCAGGTGCACGCCCTCGACCCTCGGGCCGTAGACCCAGATCTCGAACATCGGCCGCGGGGCGGGCAGGTCGGGGACCTTGGTGGGGTCCAGCTTGAGGCTCACGTACGACTTCGGTCCACCTGAACCCGATGAGTCCGTCTGGTAGTAGTTGGTCCGCAGCGCCGCCTGAGCCACGCCGAGAAGCGCGCGGATAATGCGGTCCTGGTCCAGGCTGGCGACGTCGTCGAGGGCTTCGAGGACCGTGTCGGCGATCGCGCCCTCGGCCTCGGTCCGCTCGGGACCGGCCTGGCCCGCATACCGCTGCGGGTCGAACCGGGTCTCGAACAGCTCGACCAGCATCCGCGCGATCGACGGGTTCGCCACCAGCGCCGCCTGGACGTAGTCCTGCGAGAACGTCGACCGGGTCTGCCGGAGGTACTTCGCGAGCATGCGGAGAATGACCACCTGGCGCCAGGTCAAGCCGGCGCCGAGCACGAGCGCGTTGAAGCCGTCCGACTCCGCGGCCCCCGTCCACACAGCGCGCACGGCGTTCTGGAACAGCAGCCGCCGCGCGTCGCGGTCACCGGCGACGCCCCAGTCCTCGGGACGCGGGGTGCGCAGCCCGAAGTCGTAGACGTAGACCCGAACTCCGTCGCTGCGGGTCACCTCGTAGGGGCGCTCGTCGATCACTTCCACCCCGAGGTGGGTGAACATCGGCAACACCCGGGTCAGCGTCAGCGGTCCGCGGCGGTAGAGCTTGAACCTGCGCTCGTCCGGCGGGCAGCCCGGGTCCTGGTGAAGTCCCACCTCGACGGCGTCGTCGGACTCGAGCATCTCGATGCGCCGGATGTCGGTGACGGCTACCCGGGGCTGGATGTCCTCCTTGTACGCCTCGGGAAACGCCTTGCCGTACAACCCGATCAGCCGTCCGCCGGCCTCCTCGCCGACGCCCCCGCGAAGCGCCTCGACGAGATCCTCGTCCCAGGTGCGCGTCGCCTCGACGATCTCCCGCTCCAGGGCCGCCTCGTCCACCTCGGGGATCGGTGCGCCCTTGCGCACCCGGACGACGAAGTGCAGGCGGGCCAGCGCCGACTCGGACACCCGGGTCGTGTAGTCGACGTTGTCGGCGTCGAACGCCCGCCGCAGGATCTCCTCCATCTTGAGCCGGACCGTCGTGTTGTACCGGTCGCGCGGCAGGTAGATGAGCGCCGAGACGAACCGCTCGTAGACGTCGTACCGCACGAACAGCTTGGTCTTGCGTCGCTCCTGCAGGTGGAGCACCGAGGTGGCGATCTCGAGCAGGTCGTCGGGATCGGTCTGGAGCAGCTCGTCCCTCGGGTAGTTCTCCATGACCTGAACGAGGTCCTTGCCGGAGTGGCTGTCGGGCGTGAAGCCGGCCCGTTCGAGCAGGTGCTCGACCCGCTCGGCCAGGATCGGGATGTGGAGGATCGACTCCGCATACGCGCTGGAGGCGAAGATGCCGAGGAACCGCCGCTCCCCCGTGACGTGACCCTGGTCGTCGAACACCTTGACGCCGATGTAGTCGAGGTAGGCGTCCCGATGAACGGTCGCTCGCGAGTTGGCCTTGGTGATGATGAGCAGCTCCGGCTCGCGCGCCTTCTTGCGCGCTGACGGGTTGAGCCGCGCGACGGGTTCGGTGGCGGACTTGTCATAGCGCAGGATTCCGAGGCCGGTGCCGCTCACCGGCGCCAGCAGGTCCTCGCCGTCGTCGTCGACCTCGAGGGTGTACTCGCGGGAGCCGAGGAAGGTGAAGTGGTTGCTGGACAGCCATTCGAGGAAGCGGGCGGTGGAGCCGACCTCCTCCGGCTCGATCCCCTTGGGCGGGTCCTCGTGCAACGACGTAGCGATGCTGATACACCGCTCCTTCATCTTGCCCCAGTCCTCGACGGCGTCGCGGACGTTGCCGAGCACGGCTTGCAGCCGGGCGGAGATCTCCTCGCGTTCCTCGGCCGGGCCGACGCGGTCGATCTCGAGGTGCATCCACGACTCGGTGACGACGCCGAACTCGTCCTGAGCCGGCGCGTCGTCGTCGTAGACGTGCTCGAGAGTGCCGACTGCGTCTCGGCGGACGACCAGCTGAGGGTGCACCACGAGGTGCACCGTCCGGCCCACGGTTCCCAGCGCCGCGGTCACCGAGTCGACGAGGAAGGGCATGTCGTCGGTGACGACCTGCACGATGGTGTGCCCGCTGGTCCAGCCCTCGTCCTCGACGGACGGGTTGGTCACCGCCACGTTGACGGTGCCGACGGCGCGCTCACGGGCGAGGTCGCGCTCGGCCAGGACCGCCCCCAGCAGGTCCTCGGGCTCACGCGCGAGCAGGTCCTCGGTCGCCGTGTGCCGGTAGAAGACGCGCAGCAGCCGGGTGACGTCGCTCCGTGACTCGTCCGGGGCGTACTCGGCGGCGGCGCGCAGCTGTTGGGTCCGGGACTGCTCGAGCGACGCCGACATGGCTGGTTCGTGTTCCTCCACTGTTGCGGCACCTGGCACGCTTCCCCGGGTGCCGGTTCGAGCGTATCGCTCCTGTTCACACGGTGCCCGGCCGGTGCGGGGCCGGTGGAGAACGGGAAAGAGGTATGCGACGGAGCACCTACGGTGGGACGGTGACCGCACCGAGTGGGCCACGTCCGTGACGGCGGCTGGGCCGCGCCGTGAGGGGCTGGTTCGCGTTCTGGCCGCGGTCCGCGAGGTGGCCCGGACGCAGGCCGACGAACTCCTCGGCCAGGTCCCCGACACGGGAGACTCGGCGACCGGCCGTGCGGTGGACGACTTCGTCGAGCAGGCGGCGGACGCGCTTCGGGCGCTCGACGAGGCCGTAGCCGAGACGCTGCGCCGGGTCTCGGTGTCGGGGTCCGAGCCCGGCGACAACGCGATTGGACCGGCGTCTGACCCCGACGCATACCCCTCCCCCCGGGAGCGCCCGTGATCGACGGGGCCACGGGCGATCCGGGGTCGTGCTCCCAGCTCGGCGGGGCGCTCCGGTCGAACGCCGCGCGGTTGCTGACGCTGCGCACTGAGCTGATGGAGCGGACCCAACGACTGCGTCAGGACCCCGCTCAAGCAGCGACCGTGGACGACCTGGACGCCGACCTCCGCCTGCTCGACGCGACCGTCGACCGGCTGGACGCCGGGGGGGCGGCGCTGCAGCGGTTCGCCCAGGAGCTGGCTGAGATCGCCGAGTCGGTCCGCCGGCTCGAGGGTTCGGCACAGGCGGCCGGGCTGGTCCTCGAGGAGCTCCGCGTCGTGGAGCCGTGGGGCGTGCTGACCACCGAGCTGGCGCAACAGCGGAACCGGGCGCAGCCGGAGCTGCAGCGCCGCGCGGACCGGCTGGCCAGCCAGCTGGGTCGAGCGCGGACGGTCACCGCGCGGGCGATGGCGGAGGGCGGTCAGGCGCTCGCCGCCGCGGCCACGGCCGCGCGGGCCCGTTCGCTACGGTGAGGGCATGAGGATCACGACGTCCTTCGACTACGCCGCGACCCCCGAAGACGTTTTCGCCATGCTGGCCGACCCGGCCTTCCAGGCGGCCAAGGTGGAGGCCGCGCATCCGCTGTCCCACACCGAGTCGGTCACCCCCAAGGGCGAGCAGACGGAGATCGTCACCAGCCGGGTCATCTCCACCGAGGGGTTCCCCGACTTCGCGAAGTCGATGATCGGGCCGAAGCTGCGGGTCACGGAGACGATTGTCTGGAGCCGGGCGTCGGCGGACGGGTCGCGCACCGGGACCATGACCATCGCCATCGGCGACGCGCCGGTCAGGATGAACGGGACGCTGCGACTCACGGCCGGCGGTTCCGGCACCCGGATCGACGTCGACGGCGACCTCAAGGCCAAGGTCCCGCTGCTCGGCGGCAAGGTCGAGAAGGCCGCGGAGAGGCCGATCCTCAGTGCGATCGAGAAGGAGCAGGAGGTCGGCGCGAAGTGGCTCGCCGGCTGAACGCTTCTCAGTGGAGGCTTATCCGAGCGCTCTAGCGCTCACATCGCTCTCCACCGACGAGCGCGGATGCGCTCGACCGGGATCCACGCGCGTCCGGCGCCGAGGCAAGGCTGGACCCGGCTGCTGTCCCTGTCCGCCGAACCACCGAAGCGGCACGGCGCGTACTCCGGCCTCCGTCAGGACGCGAGCACGCTGCTCCTCGAGTGCGCCGTTCGAACCCGACAGGACCAGAACGCCTGTGCCCCAGTGCTGCTCGGCCACTCAGCCCATGTGGGGGTAGATGTGCGACGTCGCCGGGACGAAGGTCTCCTTGATCGAACGGGCACTGGTCCAGCGCAGAAGGTTCTGCGCGGCGCCGGCCTTGTCGTTGGTCCCGGACGCGCGGCCGCCGCCGAACGGCTGCTGGCCGACGACCGCGCCGGTTGGCTTGTCGTTGATGTAGAAGTTGCCGGCCGTGAAGCGCAGTCGCTCGCTCGCCGCCGCGATGGCGTCGCGGTCCTGGGCGATGATCGACCCGGTCAGGGCGTAGTCGGCAAAGGACTCCATCTGGTCGACGGCCACGTCGAAGTCGTCGTCGGCGAAGACGTGGACGGACAGGATGGGTCCGAAGTACTCGGTCCGGAACGCCTCGTCCGTGGGGTCGCTGGACTCGAGCACCGTCGGCCGAACGAAGTATCCCTCCGAGTCGTCGTAGGTGCCGCCGGCGATGACCTGTATACCGGGCGCGGACCGGGCGCGGTCGATCGCCGCAGCGTTCTTGGCAAACGACCGCTCGTCGATCACCGCCCCCATGAAGTTGGCGAAGTCCGTGACGTCACCCTGCGGCAGCCCGTTGGTGATGTCGACCAGGTCGTCGCGGATGGTCTTCCACACCGAGGACGGCACATAGGCGCGGGAAGCGGCCGAGCACTTCTGGCCCTGGTACTCGAAGGCCCCGCGGATCAGGGCGGTCCGCAGCACGTCCGGGTCCGCGGACGGGTGGGCGACGATGAAGTCCTTGCCGCCGGTCTCGCCGACCAGCCGCGGGTATCCGCGGTAGCGGGACAGGTTTCCGGCCACCTCGCGCCAGAGACGCTGGAACGTCGGCGTCGACCCGGTGAAGTGCACGCCGGCCAGGTCGGGGTCGGCCAGCGCAACCTTCGACACCTCGAGCCCGTCGCCGGTGACCAGATTGACCACGCCCGGTGGCAGGCCGGCCTCCTCGAGCAGCTCCAGGGTCAGCTGTGCCGCAAGGTTCTGGGTCGGGGACGGCTTCCACACCACCGTGTTGCCCATCAGCGCGGGCGCCGTCGGCAGGTTGCCCGCGATCGCCGTGAAGTTGAACGGCGTAATCGCGTAGACGAACCCCTCCAATGGCCGGTGGTCGGTCCGGTTCCAGACGCCCTTGGCGTTGAGCGGTGGCTGGTCCGCGAGGATCTGCCGCGCGAAGTGGGCGTTGATCCGCCAGAAGTCGATCAGCTCGCACGCAGAGTCGATCTCGGCCTGGTAGCAGGTCTTGCTCTGGCCGAGCATCGTCGCGGCGTTGAGCCGCCAGCGCCACGGTCCGGACAGCAGCTCCGCCGCCTTGAGGAAGATCGCCGCTCGGTCGTCGAACGACAGCGCCCGCCAGGCCCGACCGGCGGCCATCGCGGCATCCACCGCCGACCGGGCCTCGTCGGCCGTCGCGTTGCGGAGTGTGCCGAGAACCTTCCGGTATGCGTGCGGCTGACGGACGTCGATGGGCTCACCACTGCCGACGACCCGTCGCCCGCCGATGGTGTGCGGCAGGTCCCGGCGTCCCGCCTGAAGCTCGGCGAGCGCCCCCTCCAGGTCGGAGCGCTCCGGGCTGCCTGGGGCGTACTGGAGGACGGGCTCGTTCTCGGGAGCTGGGACCTGGGTGACGGCGTCCATTCGCGCACTCCTTCACAGCGGTTCGCCTCGTAGGCGCCTCTATGGTTTCACGTATGCCAGCCCCCCACCCCAGTGAGGACCTGAGCGTCCACCGGTTCGGCCGCACCGACGCGGGCGCTCCCACGCTGCTCCTCCTCCACGGTCTCACCGACTCCGGCCGCTGCTGGCCGGACGCGGTCGGGCGCTGGCAGGAGGACTACCGGGTCCTCGCCTGGGACGCTCGCGGCCACGGCGAGTCCGAGCGCTTCACGGAGTCGGAGCTGGGCGACGGAGTCGGGGAGACCCACCGCGACGACCTCGTCGACCTGCTCGAGATCTTCGCGGCCGAGGGGCTCGAGCGTCCGGTACTCGTCTCCCACAGCATGGGCGGCGGCACCGCCGCGGCCGTCGCGGGCACACGGCCCGAGCTCGTCCGCGCGGTCCTCTTGGAGGATCCCGCCTTGGGCCATGGCCGGTACGCCGACTTGGACACCCAGGAGGGCGCGCGGCGTCGGGTCGTCGAGGCCCGCGAGACGAACGCGAACCCCTCGGGCGCCATGAAGCGAGGCCGCACCATCCACGTGGACTGGCCACGGTCCGAGTTCCAGCCCTGGCTCGACGCGAAGCTGCAGACCGACATCGACATGCTGGCCGACCCCATCATCACGGTGCGGACGCCGTGGTACGACGTGGCCGCGGCGGTCGCCGTTCCCGCCCTGGTCGTCACCGGGGACAACGGCGCCATCTGGCAGGGCGACCTGTTGACCCGACTCCGCGAGGTCATGTCTACGAACGATTGCCTCGACCTCGAGATCATCGCCGGCGCCGGCCACTGCGTGCGGCGTGATCGCGCCGAGGCCTTCCACACCGTCGTCGACCCGTGGATCGCCAAGCAGTTCGACGAATGACGGCGGATCAGGTCGTGGGCGGCGGTCCCGCCTCCCGCCAGGCGGTCATCGATGATCGGCTTGTGCACCCGCGCGGCGGCTAGCCGAGGAGGTGGACGACCACCTCGAGCTCGGTGGCGTCGTACCAGAGGTAGTCGGCATGCGCGCCCGCAGCGCCCTCGGACGAGGCATCGGCGACGTGGAACGACGCGACCTGGCGCTGCGGGACGGCGGCCGCCACCTGGACGGCGCTGACCGGGGCGCCCGGGTCGAGCAGGTCGGTCACGACCTCGGCGTCGACATCGGCGGCGGCGATGACGGGCGCGGCACCGTTCACCGACGTCGCGGCGTCCGTGAAGGCGAGGTACTCGAGCTCGTCGTCGTCGGCAGTGGGGTGCTCGCGGCGCAGGTCGGTCGTCACCGCATACGCCGTGAACGGCGGAGGCTCGAGCGAACCGCCGTCGCCGAGCCGGCGCAGCCCGGTGGACGTCACCGGCAGGTAGATGCGGGTTTGCACAGTCAGCTCGAGCCTCCTCGAGCGCGGAGCTCCACATCGGTCGCGGCGTCCGCCTCGGCGGCCAGAACAGCCCGCAGCTCGGCGTCGTCGGTCTGCGGATGGAAGTCGGACGGCAACGGCGCCGGTGCGGGATCGGCCAGCGCCACGGACGAGGTGCGCAGCGACGTCTCGATGACGCGGGGGCGCCGGTCGACGTCCATGAGGTTGCCGCCGATGGCCTCGAGATCCTCGCGACCCGGCCCGATGATCGTCACCTCAGTGCCCTCCGAGTGCACGACGGCCAGCTCGCGGAGGGCCTTGGCGGTCACCCGGGTGCGCCACTGGCGCTCTAGCCGCGTCACCAGCTCGCGCGGGGAATCCAGATCGAACGAGGCCTGCGGGGCGAGGACGTAGACCTCGTCCAGTCCGAGCCCGGCCATGAGGTCGATGTTCGTCGATGACCAGGTACCGCCGTCGATGTACCGGCGCTCGTTGATCGTCACCGGCTGGTACCAACTGGGAATGGCGCACGACGCCATCACGGCCTCGGGGGCACCCGCCACCGGCGCCCCGGCACGCCCGAACGGGACCCGCTCCCCCAGGTCGTAGTCCAGCGCCACCACGGTGAGCCCGTCGCGCTCGACCCATTCGTTGCCGACCACGTGGCGCACCAGCGCTCCCACGCTGTCCAACCGTCCGCGCCCCTCCGGCAGAAGGGCGGCCAGGACGGCCATCGGCGGCAGCTGCCGCAGCTCGCGGATCGGCTTGCGGAGCAGCACCGTCGACCCGATTCCCGCCCGAGGGGTCGGTGGGCGGTCGCCTCCCGAGCTCTCTTCGTAGTCCCAGTGGAAGCCGGCCAGCTTGCCGTGGTCGAGCCGACCCTCCATCTGGTGGGTCCGAAGCTCCGCCACGCTGACCCCGCAGGCCAGCAAGGTACACAGCACCGATCCGGCCGAGGTGCCGACCATCTCGTCGAAGGAACGCGCGTCGACGTCCAGACGGTCCTCCAGGGCGGTGAGGGCACCGACCATCCACGCCGCACCCAGCACGCCGCCTCCGCCGAGGACCAGACCCCGCCGGGTTGCCGTCACGCGCCCTCCCGGCCCTCGGTGAGCTCGCCTAGCGCATCGACGATGCACTGACCGAGCACCTCGAGATCGGGCATGGCGTTGCGGTCCGCGTTGAGCCCCAAGTAGACGCCCCCGTCGTACGACGTCAGTCCGATGGCGAGCGCCTGGCCCTTGGCGAGCGGGATCACCGGGTAAGTCGAGAGCATTGGCGCGCCACCGGCATACAAGGTCGTCTGCGGACCGGGCACGTTGGTGATGATGACGTTGAAGAGGCGCCGGGACATCGCACTGCCGAGCCGGGCGCCGAGCGAGTGGAGAGTCGGCGGAGCGAAGCCCGCCAGCCCGACCAGCCGCTGCGCGCTCATCGCCTGGCCGCCCTCCATCTGCTGACGCATCGAGAAGGCGATCTGGTGCAGTCGCATCGACGCGCCCGGCTCTCCGACCGGCAGGTCGACGAAGCACGCGGTCAACCGGTGCACCGCCGACATCGTCGTCTCGAACCCGTTGCCTTCGATGCTCACCGGGACCATGGACCGCACGACCGAGCTTGGATGGACCGGTTCGCCTCGCGTCAGCAGCCACGCGCGGAAGGCTCCGGCGACCGTGGCGAGGACCACGTCGTTGATGGTGACGTCGTCGGCGTACGCACCCAGGGCGAGCCGGGACCGCACCTTGCGGTAGTCGTCGAGGTCGGTTCCCACCATGAGGAAGCGCCGTGCCGCTCCGATCTCCACGTTGAGCGGCGACGTCGGCGCCGGCCGGGCCGCGCCCCGCACCACGGTCGACACCAGCGAGCCCACGCCCTGGAGGATGCGCCCAGCCACCTCGCGGACCTCGTCGACGTTGTCGCGAACCGAGTCGATGAACTGCCCGGGCATGAAGACCGCGTCGGTCACCGCGCCGGCCACCAGCTGGAGGTCACTCGGCTCGTGCCGCGGCCGCCACGTGTCCACGACATCCTCGTCGAACCCCGGCCGGTCACGGACGACGAGCTGCGCGATGTCGAGCGCCACGGCGCCGTCGACCATGGCGTGGTGGGTCTTGGTGACCACAGCGAAGCGGTCGTGCTCCAGCCCCTCGACGAGGTAGACCTCCCAGAGCGGGTGGCTGCGATCCAGCGGCCGCTGCTGGATGCGGGCGACGAACTCCTCGAGCTGCTCGTCGGTACCGGGCCTCGGCAGAGCGGCCTGGCGGACGTGATAGGTGATGTCGAACGACTCGTCGTCCACCCAGACCGGGTTGGCCAGCCGGCCGGGCACCTCGCGGACCTTCTGCCGGTACCTCGGCAGGTGGGCGATCCGCGCGGAGATGAGGGCGACGAGCTCCGCGTAGTCGAAGGGGCCGTCGGAACCTTCCGACCGTTCCGGTTCGTCGAACACCATGACGTTGCCGACGTGCATGACCGTGGTCGGCTCCTCGAGGTACAGCAGCGAGGCGTCGAGGGAGCTCAGCCGGTCGGACACCCGCACATCGTCGCAGACCGAGCTCTCCCTACGATGGCGACGCCGCCCAACGTCCATGGGCACGACAGTGAACGGAAGGAACTCGGGGGTATGCGTCGCCTCACCATCAGCGCCGTCGTCGCCGCGGCAGCGCTGACCCTGGCGGGATGCTCCAGCGGGTCGCCGGCTCCGGCGGCTACGACGCCGCCGACGACCAGCTCCGCCACATCCTCGACGACGTCATCCAGCACGTCCACGTCATCCAGCTCGTCGACTTCCACGAGCGGGAGCTCGCCCGTGTTGCCGGGCCGCACAATCGCCATCACCGTCAAGGGCAGAACCGTGACTCCACCACCGGCTCAGATGGACCTGCCGGTCGGCCAGCTCCTGACCCTGGTCGTCACGAGTGACCACGACGACGAGCTGCACGCGCACGGGTTCGACGTGGAGGTTCCGCTCAAGGCTGGGGTCCCCACGCAGGTTGCGCTCACCGGGAAGGACCCCGGCGTCTACGAGGTCGAGCTGCACCACCCCGCCTTGACGCTGCTCACCGTGGCCGTCCGGTGAGGTGAGCGTCCCGGCGGGCGTTGCCGCATATCTCTCCCGGGCCGTCCCGGCCGCCGTGCCGGCCCACGGCGTCGGCAACCGTTCAGACCTACCGTTGCCGTTCGAGGCGCTGGTGATCGGGGCCGCGCTGGCCTTGCTCGCGTCGTTCGTCGGCCTGGCGTTCCTCTGGCGGGAGCCGCGACTCCGGCCAGAGGACGGCTGGCCGTTGCCGGCCGGTCTGCAGCAGGTGGTCGACGCCCGTTGGTTCCGGGGGCTGCTGGCCGGACTGTCGCTGCTGCTCACGTGCTGGGTGCTGTTGGCGCTCCTCCTCGGCCGGGACGACGCCAACAACCCGGTGCCCTACGTCGTCTACGTGTGGCTCTGGGTCGGGATGCCGTTCCTGTCACTGGTGTTCGGCGCCGTCTGGGCGATCCTCAATCCCGTTCGCTGGCTGCACCGAGGCATCGCCGCCCTGGCGCGCATCCCCCGCGACTTCACGCTGACCGAGGTCGACCTGGGCTTCTGGCCGGCCGCCGCCGGTCTGTTCGCCTTCACCTGGCTCGAACTGGTGGCGCCGGACCGGACCACGCTGGTCGTGCTCCGGATCGCCGTCGGCATCTTCGTCCTGGTCAGCATCGTCGGCTCGCTGACGTTCGGAGAGCGGTGGTTCCGCGAGGGCGACCCGTTCGAGGTGCTGTCACGGCTCTACGGCCAGCTGTCACCGCTCGGACGGCGTCCGGACGGACGCCTGGTGCTGCGGACTCCGGTCCATGGCCCGAGCCTGCTCGCACCGCGGCGTGGGTTGCTGGCGACGGCCGCGGTCATGCTGGGCGGCACGGCCTACGACAGCCTCACGGCCGACATCCGGTATGCGGGTTGGGTGCAGTCCACGGCCGCGCCGGACCTGGTCCGGACCGCGACGTTGCTCGGCGTCGTCCTCCTCGTGGGCGGCGCGCTGCACCTGGCCGCCGCCGCGTCCGCCTGGCTCGCGGGCGTGCCGGTTCGCGGCATGGCGGCCGACCTGGCGCCGTCCCTGCTGCCCATCGCTGCGGGATACCTCGTCGCCCACTACTACTCGCTGCTCCTCTTTCAAGGACCGCGCACGCTCGCGCTGCTGAGCGACCCCCTCGGCGTGGGCGGCAACTGGCTTGGCACCGCCGGCGTCGTCCCGTGGGGTTGGCCGATCCAGCCCACCCTCGTCGCGGTAGTCCAGGCGGGAGCCATCGTCCTCGGACACGTGCTGGGGGTGGTGGTGGCGCACGAGCGGGCCATCCGGGTCCTGCCGCACCGGGCCGCGGTCGTCGGCCAGCTCCCCCTGATGGTGCTGATGATCGGGTACACGGTGGGCGGCCTGTCGCTGCTCTTCAGCGGCTGACTCGCAGTCTGCGACGACGCCGGCTGCTGCCGACGGGAGCACCGGCGACCCTCTCGGCGATCGCCCGCACCGCGGGCCGCACCGGCGACTGCGGCGCGCACTCGGCCAGCGCCCGCCCCTCGAGGAGAGCCGTGTCGAGGGCGGCCGGGTCGTCAGGCACGAAGAACACCTCGGTCACACCGGCGAACCGCGACAGCGCCTCCGAGACCCGCCGCTCCGGACGAGATCCCACCGCTCCCGAGCGGGCCCGGTTCACGCAGACCGTCGGCACCGGCGCCTGGACGGTCCCGAGCTCCTGGAGACCCCGAACCAGACGCTGCAGACCGACCGGGTCGCAGCCGCCGACCACGACGACCTCGTCGGCGACGGCGAGGGCGGTCAGCGTTGCGGCGTTGCGCCGCGGCGCCATGGTGTCGTAGCTGAGCTCCTCGTCCTCCTCGAGGCTGAACCCGCAGTCGACGACCACCACCTGACCCAGCGACCGGCACACGGTGAGAACCCGTTCGAGGGCGGCCGGCCGGATTTCCGGCCACCGCTCCGCCTTGGGTATGCCGGTCAGGACCCGCAGCCCACCCGTCGCCGTGGGCGCCAGCCGGGCCAACGTCGGGAGGTCGAGATTGCCCTGGTCGGCGGCCCGCGTGGCCGCAGCAATGCCCGGCGCCTCGTCGAGGAACGACAGTGCCTGGGCCACGGAGCCGCCGTAGGTGTCGGCGTCGACGAGCACCGTGGGAATGCCCAGACCGGCCAGCTCGGTCGCCAGAGTCACCGCGATGGTGGTGCGGCCCGGAGCGCCGGTCGGGCCCCAGACGGCAACCACCCGGCCGGCGTCGGTGTCGAGCTGAGCCCCCGGCACACCGTCCTGCGGACCGTCATCGAGGAGATCGGTCACTCCGCGGACCGGACCCTGGGACGAGGAGCCAGGCCCTGGCATACGGCCTGGTTCGGCGTCGTGAAAGGCGTCGAGCTCGCGCTCGAAGGCGTCGAACGCCGGGTCGGCGGCCTCCGCCGTCACGGCGGCTTCGAACTCGGCGAGCTCGGCATTGCCTGAGACGACCCGGGCGATGCCGAGCTGGAGCAACCGCCGCTCGGACTCCTCGTCGCCGTGGGCGGCGATGCCGACCACGTGGACGCCGGCGGACCGCAGCTGCATCACGGCGGTCAGGTCGAGGCCGCGCAAGTCGCTGGACACGAGCGCGACCGTGCCGAGGCCGGCTGCGGCGGTGGCGACGAGGTCGGGCAGGTCGGCGCAGCGTCGCACGATGGTCACTTCGCGCGACGCCGCGAGCAGGGTCGCCACTCGGCTGTCCCAGCGGTTGCCGAGCGCGGTGAGGACTTCGGTCACGAGGTGCCCTGGCCGGGGACCGGTACCAGGGTGAAGCGCGACTGCCGGTCTACAGCGGCGATGATCTCGGCGACCTTGTCGCGGGGCACCCGCAGCTGGACCGCCCTGCTCGATGCCGCGGCACCGAACCGGCTCGCGTCCTGGTTCACCGGTGAGACGCTGACCCGTTCAAGGGCCAGCGTCGCCTCGAGGTAACGCTCCTGGGTCGACTGGGTGTCACGCGGGCTCACCCAGACGTCGACGACGGCGTTGACCGGCAGTCCGCGGGCGGAGTTGGCGTCTACCTCGACGGTGACCGGCTGCACGGTGACTGTGGTACGAGCGCCCACCGCGGACGCCGGGACCAGCTCGCCCTCGGGAATGTCGCGCAGCGCGTAGCTGTCGTCGGGGACGGCGGTGCGAGCGGACAGGTAGCGGGACGTCTCGCCGCCGAGCTGGACGTCGACGCGGCGCACGTTGTCGGAGGTGAGGTGGTCACCCGGCCGGATGGCGGTCGACGCCGCATACATGGGAACCGTGTCGTCGGAGCCGGCGATGATCCGGGCCCCGAGTGCCGTGCCGAGAAGGACCAGGACGAGCCCGACGAGAAGTCGGGCGTCCCGCCACGACGGTCGCTGCAGTCGCTTTGCCGTCGGTTCGGGCAGCTGAGCCACACCTTCTCCTTATCGCCCCAAGTTCACCTGCGTCGGTCCGCGCTGAGGCGGTGCGCTTCCAATTCTGGCCGACCGCCTACGGGCGGGTCACGTGCATCGCCTGGCTGTGGAGAACCTGCCAGTTGGGATACTCGTTGTGGAAGAGTAGACGCGCCAGGGGACTCATCGCCTACAGTAAAGAGCCGGTAAAGAACGCCGACTTGTGTCCGAGTGGCGGGGTCGGGAGATCCCCGGCCCACCACTGATCACCCGAAGCGAGGACTAACCCCAGCATGCCCACGCAGCGCTTCCTTCAGCTCACCGAGGTCTCCGAGATCCTCAACATCTCCGCGGCCCAGGCCTACGCCCTGGTCAGGTCCGGTGAGCTTCCGGCCATCAAGGTCGGTGGTCGTGGCCAATGGCGGGTGGAGACGACCGAGCTGGAGAACTACATCCAGCGCATGTACTCCGAGACCCGCCAGTTCGTCGCCGCCCATCCGTTCGGGACGGGCACCGACGACCTCGTCTGACCCACAAGGCATCGTCCAACCGCGCATCCCGTCTCCCCCGCTGACGCGGAGGGCCAGCCCCCCGATTCCTTCGCGTCAGCGGCGGCGCACGACCGCGATCCCGGCGAACGGGACCGCCCGGACCCCAAGAACGTTCTCGGCGCGACGCGGAAGATCAGCCGAGTGCTCCGCTACCTCCACGTAGTCCAGACCGACGCCGTCGATCGTGCCGGTGAGGACACTGCCGTCGACATCGACCACGTCGACCACCGCGCGGTCCCGACTCACCGCTCGCAGCGCGGAACCGAGCGCGAAGCCCTTGGCGACCGCGCCGGTGTGCTCGGCGCCGGCGAGCCCGGTTACCGAACGGATCGCCGCGGTGGCCACCAGGACAGGGCGATCGACGCGTCGCTCGGCCCCTGAGGACGCCACCACCGTGAGCGGATGTTCCGCGCGGTGGTCCAGCAGCACCCAGTCCGGACCACTGCCGGTGACGAGTCCGCGCAAGAGGCCGACGCCGGCGACGCGCATCTCCACCACGGCCCGATCGACCACCGCGGCGAACCGCTCGTGCAGACCGACCTGGGCCCGCTCACGCCGCGTGCGGTCGGCGACCTCAGCCGCCAGCTCGCGCGCCTCGTCGGAGGAAAGCTGCGCCTCGAGGTCCGCGAAGAGGCGCTCCCACCGCACGGGCAGGAGTTTAGCCAGCACCGTTGACAGACGATCAACGAGACGCTAACATAAGCAAACTTAGGTAAACAGCCAGTTTGAGGAGGCTTAAGGGGATGGAATCGGCCACCCTCACGGTGCGGTCGGCGACCGTCGCGACGGGCGCTCTCCTGCTTTGCGGTGGCGGACTGCGACTCTGCTGGATGGCGGCGGCGGGCGCGCTGGAGGCAGTGCAGGCGAGCGGGCCGGACGCTCCCGACGACCTGATCGTCTTCGGCGCGGCAGCCGGGAGTGCGGTCATTCTCGCTTGGCTCGGCCTCGGTGTGATGCTCGCGGCCCTGACGGCGGCGCCCGGCGCTGTCGGCCGCCTCGCCGGCGCAGCGGCGGCTCGGGTCGCCCCCACGATGGTTCGGCGCGTCACAGCGGTTCTCCTCGGGACAGCGCTCGCGACGGCCGCGGCACCCCTCGGCCACGCCGCCGAGCCGCAGCCACTCCCGTCCCGGGACACCGCGACCAGCCAGCCCGTGGCGCCGCCGGCGCCGGATCCCGGATTCGGCGTCACCACGCGCCCACCGGTCGCTGACGGCGGGGCCCCCGACCCCGGCGGTTCCGTGCCTGCGTCGACGACATTGACGGCACCGGACCCCGGGTTCGGCGTGGGTATGCCCGCACCGGCACCGCCGTCGCCGGCAGCGAGCCGCCCGGTGAACGGTCCATCGACGGCGGCACCGGGACTGGGACCGCTCGGCCCGGGTCCGCAGACACCGTCCCTCACCGCCTCTCAGACCGTCACGGTGCTGCGGGGCGACAGCCTGTGGGCCATCGTCGCCAGGCATCTGGGTCCCCACGCGACTCCTCTGCAGGTCGCGCGTGAGTGGCCACGCTGGTATGCCGCGAACCACACCGTCATCGGCGCCAACCCGAACCTCATCCGCGTCGGTCAGGTCCTGACCGTCCCAACCTCTGGAGCGCCGTCATGACCGCATACCAGCCGCTGCGCGTGCTCCCGCTCCCGCGGACGGAACCACCGGTGATCTCGTACGAAGAGGTCGTCGCCGCCATGACGACGACCGAGTCGCCCTACGTCCAGGACGCTCTGGCCATCGACTACGCCCCGGACGACGACCGGTACTTCGGCCGCCAGCGATCGCGCTCCAGCGACCTCCCCGATCCCGCGCGGTTCGCGCCGCAGCTCGCCCAGGCACTGGTCGAGGTCATGGCCGGCGCCCGGCCGGCACCTCAGGTGATCCGGTGGACGAGCCCCGAGGTGTATGCGGTGCTGGCCCGGCGATCACTGGTTGCCGCGCGTCGCGGCCTGCAGCACGCCCGCCGGCCGATCGTCCGCCGGACCCGCGTGTGCGACATCGCCGACGGCGTCGTCGAGGTCAGCGTCGTCGTGGTGCACCCCGACCGCCTCCGCGCCATGGCGATGCGGATGGCCGGCGTCGACCACCGATGGGTCGTCACCGACCTCGTCGTCGGGTAGTCCAACCGGACGGGGAACCATTTCAGTGCGGTTGTGGAGGGGTCGCAGCTACTTGCCGCGTCGGCGGGCTTTCTTGGAGGACCGCTTGGGCGGCCGGTTGCCGGACCGGGTCTGGGGCGCCCCGTTGGCGGCCGGACCCGTCGCGCCCTCCTCGGAGACGTTGCGCTCCTCGACCGACCCGTCGTCGCTCGGCGCGGTGTACCGCAGCTGCCGTACGGCCGGACCACCGAGCCCCTTGGCCGAGAACGCCGCCGGCACCCGAGCACCGGTGGGCACCGCTTCGCGGGCTTGACCGTCAACTCGGCCGTCCGGTGCGGACGAGCCGTTCGACCGGCTCGCGACCGCGTCCTGGGTCGCCGACCCCGCGGAGAGTCCACCGACCATGTCGCTCACCGTCATCGGCTCCGGGGCCGGCTCCACAGCGTCCTGCGGCTCCACCTGGACCTCGACATTGAAGATGTAGCCGACGGACTCTTCCTTGATTCCGTCCATCATCGCTTCGAAGAGCAAAAAGCCCTCGCGCTGGTACTCGACGAGCGGATCGCGCTGCGCCATGGCGCGCAACCCGATGCCCTCCTGGAGGTAATCCATCTCGTAGAGGTGCTCGCGCCACTTCCGGTCCAGGACGGACATGACGACCCGCCGCTCGATCTCACGCATGACCTCGGAGCCCAGCACCTCCTCGCGCGCGTCGTACGCGTGATGCGCGTCGGAGGTCAGGGCCTCCTTGAGCTGCTCGGGGGTGATCGCGTTACGTCCGCCGGCCTCTTCGGCCAGCTCGTCGATCGTCAGGGACACCGGGTAGAGGGTGCGCATCGCGGTCCACAGCTGGTCGAGGTCCCAGTCACCGGCATACCCCTCCGCCGTCGCGGAGTCGACGTACCCTTCGATGACGTCGTTGACGAAAAGCCGGATCTGCTCCTCCATGTCCTCGCCCTCGAGGACCCGACGCCGCTCGTCGTAGATGACCTGCCGCTGCCGGTTGAGGACGTCGTCGTACTTGAGGACGTTCTTGCGGATCTCGTAGTTCTGCGCCTCGACCTGGCTCTGGGCGGACGCGATCGACCGGGTCACCATCTTCGACTCGATCGGCACGTCGTCCTCCATCCCGGCCGTCGTCATGAACCGGTCCACCATGCCGGCGTTGAACAGCCGCATCAGGTGGTCCTGCAGGGACAGGTAGAACCGGGACTCGCCCGGGTCGCCCTGGCGGCCGGAGCGGCCGCGCAGCTGGTTGTCGATGCGCCGGGCTTCGTGGCGCTCGGTGCCGAGGACGTAGAGCCCGCCGAGTTCGACGACCTCGTCGTGTTCTTCCGCGACCGCTGACTCGGCGGCCGCGAGCGCGTCGTCCCACGCCTCTTCGTATGCCTCGGGAGTCTCCTCGGGGTCGAGTCCCTCGGCTTTGAGGGCCGCCACCGCGCGGAACTCGGGGTTGCCGCCGAGCATGATGTCGGTGCCGCGGCCGGCCATGTTGGTGGCGACGGTCACGGCTCCGCGCCGGCCCGCCTCCGCGACGATCGCCGCTTCCCGCGCGTGCTGCTTCGCGTTGAGCACCTCGTGCCTGACACCATGGCGGCGCAGCTGCTGGGACAGGTACTCGCTCTTTTCGACCGAGATGGTGCCGACGAGGATCGGCTGCCCGGCGGCGTGCCGCTCGGCGATGTCGGCCACGACCGCGTCGTACTTGGCCTCCTCGGTGCGGTAGACGAGGTCCGCCTGGTCCGCCCGGATCATCGGCATGTTCGTCGGGATCGTGTGGACGCCGACCTTGTAGATGGCGTTGAGCTCCGCGGCCTCGGTCTGGGCCGTACCGGTCATCCCGGCCAGCTTCTCGTACATGCGGAAGTAGTTCTGGAGGGTGATCGTCGCGAGGGTCTGGTTCTCGTTCTGGATCTCCACGCCCTCTTTTGCCTCGATGGCCTGGTGCATGCCCTCGTTGTACCGGCGGCCGGGGAGCATACGACCCGTGTGCTCGTCGACGATGAGGATCTCGCCGTTCATGACGACGTAGTCCTTGTCGCGCTTGAACAGCTCCTTGGCCTTGATGGCGTTGTTGAGGTAGCCGATGAGCGGGGTGTTGACCGACTCGTAGAGGTTCTCGATGCCGAGCAGGTCCTCGACCTTCTCGATACCGGCCTCGAGGACTCCGACCGTCCGCTTCTTCTCGTCGACCTCGTAGTCGCCCTCACCGGACTCGAGCTCTCCGCGACGGAGCCGCTGGGCGATCTTCGCGAACTCCACGTACCACTTCGTCGCCTGGTCGGCGGGACCGCTGATGATCAGCGGCGTCCGCGCCTCGTCGATGAGGATCGAGTCGACCTCGTCGACGATGGCGAAGTTGTGGCCGCGCTGGACCAGCTCTTCCGGGCTCCAGGCCATGTTGTCGCGCAGGTAGTCGAAGCCGAACTCGTTGTTGGTGCCGTAGGTGATGTCCTTGGCGTACTCGACGCGTCGCTGGGCCGGAGTCATCGTCGCGAGGATGCAGCCGGTCTCCAAGCCGAGGGCGCGGTGGACACGGCCCATCAGCTCCGACTGATACTCCGCGAGGTAGTCGTTGACCGTTACCACGTGAACGCCCTTTCCACTGAGGGCGTTGAGGTAGCACGGCAGCGTCGCGACGAGCGTCTTGCCCTCGCCGGTCTTCATCTCCGCCACATCACCATGGTGGAGCGCCGAACCACCCATGATCTGCACGTCGAAGTGGCGCTTGCCGAGGGTCCGCTTCGACGCCTCGCGCACCGCCGCGAAGGCTTCCGGCAGGAGGTCGTCCAGGCTCTCGCCGTCGGCCAGCCGCTGCTTGAAGGCGGCGGTCTCGTCTCGCAGCTCCTCGTCGGTGAGCCGTTCGAAGTCCTCCTCGAGCGCGTTGACCTGCGCCGCGATCCCGTCCAGCCGCTTGAGGACCCGACCCTCGCCGGCACGCAGCAGCTTCTCGAAGACCTTGGGCACGCTCTACTCCTGCGGACGGATGACTGACGGCACGCTCACCGCATGACGAGAGAGAATCCTCCACGGCGGCGCGGACTATCGACCCAGGCTAGACGGTCACCTGGCACCGAACCCAACGCGTCGAGCGGTATGCGGGTTCCGTCAAGTCGGTTGCCGCCGTCGCTGCCGGGTTGGTTGGCTGACCGGTATGCCGCCCACCGCACCCGCCATCGCCCCGACGCTGTCCGACGGCACGGTCACCCTACGGGTCGTCACCATGGACGACGTCGAGGGAATCTACGAGCAGAGCACCGACGCAGAGACCCTCCGCTGGACGACCCTGTGGGAGGGATACAGCCGTGCCGACGCGCGCGAGTTCATGGAGCGGACCGGTCGGGAGTGGGCGACCGGGGAACGTGCGACGTGGGCGGTCAGGCACGAGGGCCGGTTCTCGGGTCTGACGGGATACCGCCGCCGCGGGGACCGCGCCGTCGAGGTCTCGTTCGCGGCGCACCCGGCGGCTCGAGGGCAGGGCGTGACCACGAACGCGCTCAGGCTGGCCATTTCACACGCCTTCGAGACCGGGGCGGACGTTGCCTTCTGGCATGCGCTGGTCGGCAACTTCGGGTCGCGCCGGGTGGCCTGGCGGCTGGGGTTCCGCATCGACGGTCCGGTGAGCAATGTCGTCGACGGTGTGGTCAGGGACTTCTGGGCGGGCCGGCTGCTCCGCGGGGAACCGATGGAGCCGCGAACGCGCTGGCTCGCGGCTCCGCGCATCGAGGGTGGCGGTATTCGCCTTCGCCCGTTCCGGGAGGACGACGCCGACGTGTTCCCCGAACGCCTCGACCGCGACGCCGCCGACTACATCTCACTGGCCATGCCGACCCGTGACGGGTACCCAAGCTGGCTGCGCGGCGAACGCGGGCTCGCCGCTTCGGGCGAGGCGGTTTCGGTCGCCGTCGCGGCCATGGACGGCGACACGGTCCTCGGCGGGTTGCGGCTCTCGCGGCTGGGTCTCGTGGCGACCGCGGGAACGGCAAACCTGGCGTACTGGTTGCTGGACCACGCGCGCGGCCAAGGAGTCCTGGGGAAGGCCTTGGACCTGCTGGTGCCGTGGACGTTCCGAGCCGAGGCCGAGGGAGGTCTTGGGCTGCATCGGCTCGAGGCGGGCTACGTCCTGGACAACCGGGCCTCCGGCCGGGTGCTGCGACGGGCGGGCTTCGCGCCCGTAGGGACAGAGCGACGCAAGATGGTCGTCGGCGGCGACCCGGCCGATGTTCGTGACGCGATGCTCTTCGACCTGCTGGCCACCGACGACCGAGAGGCGCAGCGCGTCGAGCCCGGCGAGCTCCCGGTCATCGAGACCGAACGGTTCCGGCTGCGCCCCTGGACCCCGGGCGACGTGCCAGGGCCCGGCGAGGAACCCGATGCCGCCAGCCTGCGGTTCATGCCCGCGGGCGCCCACCCCGACGTTTCGAGCTACTCCGACTGGCTGCAACGGCGGCAGCTCGGCCAGGACTCCAACGAGTACCTCAACTGGGCCATCGCCGACCGCGAGACCGACCATGCACTCGGCAACATCACCGTCTTCCGGCTCGACCCAGTGGCGAATCGGTTCCAGGGCGAGATCGGCTATTGGCTGCATCCGACGGCCCGAGGCCGCGGGGTGCTCGGCGAGGTGCTCCCCGTCATGGTGGACCACGCCTTCGCACCGGTCTCGGCGGGCGGCATGGGGCTGACCAGGCTCTATGCGGAGACCGACCTCGAAAACACGGTCTCGCAGGCCGTCCTGCTGCGGGCGGGCTTCCGGCGGTGGGGCCAGGACCGTCAGGCGTTCCGCAACGGGGCCGGCGACGTCACGGACGGTGCCTACTTCGAACTGCTGGCGACGGAGGAGCGCCTCGACCGACGACCCCGACGCGTCGTCGACGTGACCCTCGAGGGTGACCACGTCCGCCTACGCCCCTGGCGTGACGACGACGCGCCCAGGATCGTCGAGGGTTGCCGCGACGGCCGGTCGAAGCACTGGCTCGCCGGCCTCCCGGATCCCTACACGCTCGACGACGCCCTCGCATACCTCCGCTGGTCCCGCGGGGAAGCCATCGCCGGCCGGGGCCTGTTCCTCGCCATGGCTGACCCCGACGACGACGTGTGCGTGGGCTCGATCGCGCTCACCAAGCTCTCACAGGAAGACCCGACGAGCGGCGAGGTCGGCTACTGGGCCCATCCGGCCGCCCGCGGTTCCGGGGTCACGACCGCAGCCGTCCGACGGCTCGCGGAGCACGCCTTCGAGACGGCTTCCCAGGGCGGGCTCGGGCTGAGGCGCCTGGAGCTCCGCGCCGCGGCCGGCAACGTGGCGTCTCAGCACGTTGCCGAGGCGAACGGCTTCCACCGGACGGGTATGCGACGCCAGGCCGAGCGCCTCGGCGACGGCTCGTGGGACGACCTCGTCGACTACGACCTGCTCGCCGCCGACCTGCACGGCTGAAGTCGACGACGAACGCGCGGTGAAGGTACTGCGCGGAAGGCGCCGGGGCGTCGATCCTTTCCACATGACTTCGGTAGCCGGGTCGCCGAGCGGGTCCGTCTCCCCCGCACCGAGTACAAGCCTGCGCGACGCGCTGATCGCCATCGGCGTTCTGATGACCGCGCTGGTTCTCGTCGAGCAGGCGGTGCCCTCGACGTCGCGAGGGAGCGTCGCGGCCATCGTGGACGTGCTCTCCGTCGCGGCGTTCACGGTCACCGGTCTCGTCGCCTGGAACCGACGGCCACACAACGCGACCGGACGACTCATGGTGGCCACCGCGCTGGCCCTCTGGGCCGCGGCGATGCAGGGCGACGAGATCGACGCACTGCGCACCGTCGGACTCCTCCTGGACTCCCTGCCGCTGGCGGTGCTGCTGCACCTGCTGCTGGCGTTCCCGTCCGGCCGGATCAGTGACCGGGCGAGCCGCATCACGGCCGTCGTCGCCTACGCCGTCGCGCTGGCTCCGCCGGTGATCCAGCGGCTGGCGACCTCTCCGGACGCGGTGGTGGCGATTGACAGCGCGCAGACCGTGCTGGGCCTCGCCACCATGGTGGCGGCCTTCGTGCTGGCCGTGAGACGACTGTCGATGGCTCCGGCGGTGATCCGTCGTCAGTTGCTTCCGTTCCTCGGCTACGGGTGCGTCGCCGTCGCCGTCATCGCGATCGGTGTCGGCGTGAACCACTCCGACGTGTCCGACACGGTCTTCGACACCGTCATGCTCGTGCAGCTCGCGATGATCTGCGGTCTGCCCGTCGCGTTCGTTCTCGCGATGACGGTCGGCGCGTTCGGCCGGGCCGGCGAAGTCGAGGAGGTGGCCCGCGGGATCTCCGAGGCCTCGGCCGAGCCGCGCCTCCTGGACGACCTGATGGCTCGCGCGCTCGGTGACCGCAGCGCCCGGGTCCTGTGGGCGATCGAGCCGGGGCGGGACCGCTTGGTCGGCAGCAACGGGGCGCCCCACACGATCACACCGGATCGGGGATGGTGGCCGATCGGCGCCGAACGTCCGCCGCTCGGCGGGCTCACCTACAACCGAACCCTTGTCGCCGACACCAGTCTCGTCGCGACCGTCGCGGCGCCGCTCGAGCTGGCTCTCGACAACCGCCGTCTCGTCGTAAACCTGCGGTCCGCCGTCCAGCAGCTCGACACCGCAGCCGACGAACTCCGAACCTCCCGGCGGCGGATCATGGTCTCCGCGGACGCCGAACGACGGCGCATCGCGCGAGACCTCCACGACGGGGCGCAGCAGCGAATCGTGCTCGTCGGCATCGAGGTCCAACGGCTGAGCCGCCGCGCCGACGATGCCGAGCTCGTGCGCTCCGTCGCAGCGCGAGTCGGAGACGAGTGCCGGTCCCTCGTCGACGAGTTTCGCCGCCTGGTCCAGGGCATCATGCCGGCGACGCTCCAGGAACGAGGACTGGAGGCCGCCGTGGTGGCGCTGGCGGAACAGATGCCGATTCCCGTGCGGGTCACGGTCGTCGGGGCCCTGGACCGGATGAACGCCGAGGTGGAGTCGACCGGCTACTTCGTCGTGGCCGAGGCCTTGACCAACGCCGTCAAGCACGCCGACGCGAGCGCCGTCGCCGTGACCTTGGCAGTCCGTGACGGCCGCCTCGAGGTCGAGGTGACGGACGACGGACGAGGCCCGGCGAATTCGGCACCGGGTTTCGGGCTGCGGAGCCTGGGTGACCGGGTCGCCTCGCTGGACGGGACGCTCAGTCTGCAACCGGCGGCGGGCCGGGGTTCGACGTTGAGAGCGGAGTTCATATGCGCGTGATCCTCGCCGAGGACGACGTCCTTCTCCGGGAAGGGATCGCCCGGATCCTCGGAGACGAGGGGTACGACGTGGTGGCGCAGGCGGGCGACCGCGACGACCTCCTCGAGAAGGTCCGCAGACATATCCCGGACCTGGTCGTGACCGACATCCGGATGCCGCCGACGTTCACCCGCGACGGGATCGCCGCGGCGCTCCAAATCCGTCGCGAGCTGCCCGACGTGGCGGTCGTGGTGCTGTCCCAGCACATCGACACACCCGGTGCGCTCGAGCTGCTGAGCTTTGGCGCCGAGCGCATCGGTTACCTGCTCAAGAGCCGGGTCATGGACCTCGACGAGTTCCTCGACTCCGTCAGCCGGGTCGTCGCGGGTGGCTCCAGCATCGACCCCGAGGTGATCTCCTCCATGGTGCGCCGCGGCGTCCGCGACCAGCTGGACCACGGCATCGGGTTGCTCACCCCCCGCCGGCTGGAGGTCCTCCAGCTGATGGCCCAGGGCTACAGCAACGCGCGCATCGGACGGGATCTCGGAGTGACCGAGAAGGCGGTGGACCGCAGCATCGCCCTGATCTTCCAGACGTTGGAACTCCCGCCGGACCCCGACGAGCACCGTCGGGTTCTCGCGGTCGTGCGGTACCTCAACAGCGGTCACTGAGCCGGGTGGGGCTGACCCCACTCGAGGGTCGTCGAGCAGCCGCCTGACGTCCTCCACCCGATCGTCCCTTCGGACGACGGTGTCACTTCTCCGACGGCCGAATACTCCTTGCTACCGAACTTCATTCTCACGCAAGGAGATTGACCAATGTCTCACCGCACACTCTCGTGGCCCGTCCGCGCGACGCTCGTGGCCATGACCGCGGCCGCGATCACGGGCATCGGAGGCGCCGTGGCGACGGCCGACGACACGACCGGTCCGGCGGCGAGCGTCACTACGTACGAGGTGTTCCGGGAGACGGTCAAGCCCTGGGACTCGATCAAGATCCCGTCCTTCGGCTGCCCGACCGGGTACTTGCACAACGCCGACTACTCCCCCGGGCGCATGGTGCCCCCGGGCGTCGAGGTCGTCGAGCCCGGCGGGGTCGGAGTCACCATCACCCAGACGACCGGGCCGGTCTGGATCGAGAACGGCCGGCTGGTTCAGCCACAGGACCGGACCGACGCCGACCGCAGCTACTC